>Ga0310786_10005445_pt1 | contig 17269 bp, 19 predicted proteins | sample AusTroGonzalo_MG_FD_203881 | JGI IMG/M metagenome (GOLD analysis project Ga0310786, IMG submission 203881) | Bovine rumen microbial communities from tropical cattle in Woodstock, Queensland, Australia - Gonzalo_03 (v2) (version 2) | ecosystem: Host-associated > Mammals > Digestive system >... | reverse complement strand
TGGCATATTGATACAGGTTTCCCGCATCGCTGTCTTTCCAACGGCGCAGGATAAGTCGTTCTGTTTCAAGCATAGCTGATCATCCCCCCTGAGGCAGTTATTATCTTCAATGATACCATATTCCAAAGATGCATATACCTCACCCGTTTCCTTCCAGCAAATCCTGAATAATAATCTCCGGAGGAAGCGGTGTCCAGTGCCCGGGCAGGCAGATCTCCGGGCTGATTTTTCCGACAGTCTCCGCCAGTTTTCCGGCCGAAATCGGATCCACCGTCCATTCCGGGAAAGCCCCGCCGGTGGAATCACCGAGGATCAGCACCTTCTCTCCGGGCACTTCGATCAAGGTTGAGTCATCCGTGTGCGGAGCCTCCGCCTGAAACACCCGGATGTGACAGTTGCCCGCATCCAGGAGCATCTCTCCCTTGAAAGCCAGATCGGCAAGTGTCACGATCACCGGCTTGCCGTCAACATATTCATTGCGGATCCGTTCATCCATCTCCAGGAAGAACGCTGTGCCCTCCATTTCGAGGCGCTCACGGAAAGCCTTCAGGTACTGATTTGTCCGCTCATTCGCAAGGCACAGTCCGTGTACGGCATGCATCCCGAAGGTATGATCCCAATGCCAGTGGGTCAGCACAGTCAGCTTTGGCATCGGCAGCCCCGCTTCTTCCAGCGCCCGGTAGAATTCCTTCGTATGTTCTGCGGAATGTCCCGCGTCCACCGCCATGCTCCAGCGGTCTCCGCGAATATAACTGAGATTGGGACGATCTCGTTCCGGTTCATACGGATATACCCAAATCCGTTCTGTCAGTCTGTTCAGATTCATTGTGAATTCCTTTCTTCTAAATCTCGTCACAAAAAGCACGGATCTCATCTTTTTTGTCTTCAACCGCCTCTTTATATTCGACAGAACACAAACCGAGATGACCGCAGCACCCGATCTCCAGATGACCGTAAAAATGCTCTATGCTGCCGATGATCCTCTCGCACTCTTTCATTCCTGGTCCGGTGCGCAAAGCAATTGCATACCCTTTCTTGCCGGGCGGGATTGTGCCGTGCGGTTCATGCGTATTGCACCAGGGTGTACACCTGTCTATAAAGGCTTTGAACTGCCCGGGAATATCCGCCCAGTAAGACGGGGAAACCGAAACGATAAGATCCGCCCGGCTGAATTCGTCCATCAGGACATTCACATCGTCGTGCTGAATGCACTTTGCGGTGTTGTGGCAGCTTCTGCAGCCTTTGCAGTATCCGAAATGATAATCATCGATGCATACGGCTTTTGTTTCATAGCGGGCCGATAACTGTTCCGTCACAAAACGTACGATTTCAGCCGTCGCACCGTTCCGGACCGGACTGCAATTGATGATCAGTGCTCTCATCATCCTTCATCCTCCCTTTTCCTGTCCCGGCTGCCTCTGCTCAGTCTTCCAGCCGCATATCAAACGCCTTTTTGGAAGATCCGCTGAAGCCTTTGCTTTCATAAAAACGGTGCGCTTCCGTCCGGGCTGTTCCGCTTTGAAGAATCACCTTATAACAATGGCGGTCCTTTGCGAACGCGATCGCCAGATCGATCACCCGGGAAGCCAGTCCCTGTTTCCTGTACGCTTGGTCTGTGATGACATTCTCGATGAAGCAGATCCCCCGGTTCCCCCGCGTGAGATTCGGAATGTAGACCGCGTAGCAGCTCGAGACAACTCTGCCGCCGTCAACCGCGCCAAAGTACCGGATATCATCATTGCCCGCGATCTCTTCCCAGACCTGCCTGCTGTGTTCTTCCGAAGCTTCGGCGTCATCCGCGTCAAGCTGCCTGTACAGCTCGAGCAGCGACGTCAGATCCGATGCTGTCAATTCCCTGAATTCCATGCAATTTCCCTCCCGTGTCAGCGGGGCGATTTGACCATTGCCCGGCCGTTTACCGTCTCGAATCCGTATTTCTCATACAGGCCGTGAGCGTCCCTGGTAAACAGGAAACCGCGAAGCCCGGCATATTCCGGCAGAGAAGCAATATGGGATACCAACGCTTTTCCCAGTCCCCGATGCCGATAAGCCGGATCAATAATTACGTCACATAAATACCAGGTCGTCGCATAATCGCTGATCACCCGGGCAAATCCGGCCAGCTTTGTTTCATCTTCCAGATAAACGCCATAGCAGGCCGAATTCTCCATGGATTTTTGGATCTGTTCCTTTGAGCGTTTGCCCGCCCAGTAGGTGGTTCTCAGGAGCCTGACAACTTCGTCGGCATCGATCCGCTCCGCGCCTTCAACGATCCTGCAGTTCGGATTTCCTGCTGCCTGCAGCATGATCTTCATATAACCGCAGGTAAACGGGAAAAAAACGAACTTCTCCGTGCCCGTATGGACTGCCCCATAGCTTTCATACCAGCTTCGCAGCACCGTGTTTTCTTCCACAATGCTCAGGTTCATGACTGAGCATCCCTGCTCTCCGGCCGTTTTCATGGCATGCCGAAGCAGATTTCCGCCGATTCCCCTGTGCCGGTATTCGGGAAGCACAGAAAGGCTGCCCAACTCACATTCTCCTGGATCCCGAAGCAGCAGGGAGTAATAACCGCAGATTCTGCCGTCTTCCTCTTCCAGATACATAAGCCTGTGTTCGCCGTCCATATGCCATTTCAGTCTTTCTTCCGTGGTGGCGAAAGCCGTGAACCGTGGAGCGTTTTCTTCGGTAAAGCCAAACTCGTCGGCAACGGTCTGAAAGCTCTTCCTGATCAGGTCGGCGCATGCGGAAAGCTCGTCACGTTTTACTTCTCTGATCATCGCAGTCCCCTCCGTTTTCAACCCTGTGGTACAGTCTCAGTCGCTGGGCTTCATTTGCGCTGAACCCGAACCTCTCGTAAAACGGGATCTTGTCGGGCATGGCGCAGAGTTCCACAAAAATTTCCGTTCCGTGAACGCCGTGGTCATTGATGAATTGGAGAATCTCATTGATCATCAGGCGTCCGATCCCCTTTTTTTGATATTCCGGCCTGACGATCACGTCTTTGATGTAATAATCCAGGCCCATATCGCCGATCACCCTGGCCATCCCCGCAATCTGGTTGCCGTCATAAACGGATACCCTGAACAAAGTGTGCTCCATCGCCAACTGTGTCTGCTCCAAAGAAGGTCCCGCTCCCCATACGGTTTCCCACAGGAAGATAAACTCCTCGGCAGTCAGTTCATTATACTTAATCGTCAGTTCATTCATGCCTGATGCTCTCCGTTCTTCATTCTCTGATCTTTTCCAGCCGGTACAGCTGTTCCTCATCAAGTTCGGTATTTCCGTTCTTGAAAGAATAACCCATCTTCTGATAAAACGGAAGGCCGGTGATGGAGGCCGGGATCTCAATCCGTTTGGCGTGCAGGGCAAATTCATCTTGTTCCAGCGTCTCCACGATCGCCCGTCCGATGCCCTTCCCCTGATAGTCCGGATGAACAAAGATACTGAACAGGCTGCTCTCGTCCTCTTTGCCCCAGTAGGGCCCGATCGCGCCGCAGCCGATGATTGCGCCCGCGTCTTCAGCAACATAGAAGTGGGTCCAGGACGCCCGCTGCAGCACGTGTTCCGGCGTCTGTGTTTTCACCAGTTCTTCCATCAGTTCCGCGGAATAGTCCCCGACGTTTGAAATCCGGATCGTGGTGATGATCAGCTCGGATACCGCCCGGGCATCCTGCTCCGTCAACCTTCTGATAATCATGCCATTCACTTCCCCTTCGCAACAAAATCAAAAAAACGCTTATCTGTCAGAGATAAGCGGCCGGCTGATCGATATGAATGGACCAGTTTACTCTTCCCTGACCTTCCGATGATCGGATACAACAATAGTGCGGACATGTTCCACAGTGTTCGCAGACATCATCATGGTAGAAACAAATCCGAACCAGATCATGGGAGGAGCTCCTTTCCGGAATTTTGCGTAGACTATACTACAAAAAGCCACAAAATGTCAATGAGTCTGCAGATGATTTTCATTGACTCGTTCTGATCAATAGAATACAATGACGAAGAAATGATACCGGAGGAACGATCCTGTAATGGAGATTAAGAAAAAGCATCTGGACAGACGGGAATGGTATACCGACTCCGAACGCGATTATTCCTGTCTGTACCATCGCGATGATTATTTTCGGGGCGGCATCGGATTGATTACCTTTACCGGATTGGCAAAACCTGATATAGTGGATACCGTTGAAGGTCCGTTCTGTATTGCCGATCAGGGATACCAGTGGCTGGAGCTCGCGCCTGAAAACGGCCACTTTGTCCTGACCGCAATGTTTCATGATGAACAGCTGTTCCAGCAATACATTGATATCACGCTGATGAATAAAGTTGCGGAAAACGGCGATGCCGTATTTCTCGATCTGTTCCTGGATGTCGTCATTCTGTCGGACGGAGCGCCCCGCATTCTGGATGCCGAAGAACTGGATGCGGCGTTATCCGGCGGGGTCATCACCCGGAAGGAATACGATCTTGCGGCACAGACAGCTGAAAAAATCGTTGCCGTTTATAATTCGGAAAGCAGGCTGATCAGGCAGAAGCTATATGAATACAGGGCTCTTTTCAGGCGGGAATCATCCGCAGCACAACAGGATCAAAAATAAATCTGTGAGCTTTCGGCTCGGAAAGGAAACACGATGAGTAAAATCAGCCTCTCCCCCACCAATGACTATTGTCCCCAGACGCTTTTCCTCTATGGCACCTATGACGATGAAGGCAAGGCAGATTTTGGGCTCTTCTGCTGGTTCAGCTATATCTGGCACGGCGAGCTCGGCGTCATGGCCTGCATCGGCGGGGAAAAGCTGACAAAGGAAAACATTCACAAGCGGAAAGTCTTCTCCGCCAATCTGGTTACCGAAGCGCTTTTGCCTCTTGCCGATTTTCTCGGAAACACCCACGGCCGCGACCCGAAGAAAATGAGCCTTGACCTGGACATCGAAAAGGGCCGTGTCCTTCCCGTTCCGGTCCTGACCGCTTCCCCTGTTTCCTTTGAACTGGAAGTGAAGCAGTTCATCCCCCTGCACGACGGGGAAGTCATGCTCTGCACCATCCGCAATGTGCTGCAGGACGATCTGCTGGCAAACGGCGCCGGCGGATCCCCGGAAAAACTGGCCGCCATCGCTCCGGTCAGAACGACCTGCAACCGTTATTTCAGCTGGGACGGCAGTGATCTCGGCGCATGGGGTGAGCCCCGGAACAGTCTTTGACGATGCTGAATGATGAGCCGTCTGCCTTCGGGCAGCGGTTGAAGAAACCCGTGACGCCTTATCGGGCAAAGGAATCACGGGTTCTTTTTTTTCTTGTTGACAGTCCTGCGTTAAACGCCTATAATAGGCGCAATTTCATTCTGCACTTTGCTGACCGACCGAGATGGAAACGTGTATACCGACCGATCGTTTTGGGAAGGAAGGGGTAGGACAATGGAAAACAGAAATACAATTGGCAATCAGCGCATAGGGTCAAAGTTACCGGAGAAAACAAAGCACGGCTTCAATCCCGAAAAAATGTATACGTTCCTGCGGGGCTACGCCTCAGGCGCCGGCCTGACGGAAACCATGAAAGCGCTCTCCTTCGCGCGGACGCAGCACGCCGGTCAGTACCGGAAGAGCGGCGAAGCCTACATCGTTCATCCCCTGACCATGGCCTGCAACGCCGTAAGTCTGGGCATCCGGGATGATCATGTGATCGCCGCCATTCTCCTGCATGATGTCTGCGAGGACTGCAATGTCGGCGTCATGGAACTGCCGGTCAGCGAAGCAGTCAGGCGCAGCGTAAGCCTGCTGACTTTTTCGGTCATGGACGGCGAATCCAAAGAGATCGCGAAGAACCGCTACTACAACCTGATTCTTGAAGACCGGACCGCCACGCTCGTCAAACTGATTGACCGCTGCCACAATGTGTCCAGTATGGCCGGCACCTTCTCCCGGGAGAAGCTCATCAGCTATATCGAGGAAACCCGTCAATATGTCCTTCCGCTTCTGCGAAAAGCCAAGTCAAGGTATCCCGCGGATGCGGATGTCCTTTTTATTCTGAAATACCACATGACCAGCGTCGTGGATTCGATTGAGGCTGCCATGCAGGCATATGAAAACGCCTGATTAAATAGTTTTTTGATACTCCCGAACCGGAAAAAATCACTTGAGATTGACGAACGGGCAGGATTCTGTTATCCTGTCCATGGTTAGAGTTTCCTAATCAATAATCTGTAATCAATCAGAGAGGCTGGATGCCGAGACATACCGGCATCCCGTTTTGGCAATCATTCAAAATGATCAGAAACAGAAATGCCTCCTGCTGTCAGGAAAGGAGTTTCATCATGAACATCTATGAATCCGGCGAGGACTATCTGGAGCAGATTCTGATGCTGCTCGAAACCAAGGGGCATGCCCGTTCCATCGACATTGCCATCGGGCTGAATGTCTCCAAGCCTTCCGTCAGCGTTGCCATGAAAAAGCTGCGGGAAAACGGATACATCACCATGAGTTCCGACGGCATGATTTCTTTGACAGACAAAGGCTATGCGATCGCGCGGAGAATCTATGACCGCCATCAGGCGCTGACAAAGTACCTGGTCCAGCTCGGCGTACCGGAAGAAATTGCCAGGGAGGATGCCTGCAAGGTTGAGCACGATCTTTCCGAGGAATCTTTTGCCGCGATTTGCGGGCAGATCAAATAACCGGAATGGCCCAAGTAAATCGAGGAAGAAGGAATAGCATTGGCCGTGAATTCGGTTCCTGCCGTCGGCATCCCCCGCGCCTTGCTGTATTACCGGTACGGAGTCCTGTGGGAGCATTTTTTTCAGGCATTGGGCGTTTCGACCGTGCTGAGCCCGCCGGGCAGCCGCGGCATTCTGGAAGCCGGAACGAAGCTCGCGCCGGACGAAAGCTGCCTTTCCATGAAAATGTTCATGGGTCATGTGGATGCGCTGATCGGGCGGTGTGAGCGGATTTTCATTCCCAGATACAGCAATTACGGATACACTGAACTGTTCTGCACCCGCTACGAGGGAATCTATGATCAGGCGCGGAATATCTTCCGCGCGTCCGGCCAGCGGTTCATTACCTGCAACATCGACGCGCAGAACGGTTCCCCGGAGCCCAAAGCCTTTGAGCAGTTCGGCGTTGAGCTTGGGTTTTCGGCGCGCGAAAGCCGCCGGGCCTGGCGGGAAGCGTCCAAAGCGCTGAAGCAGCATCAGAAAGCGGAAGAGCGCGCCCAGAAGGAGCTTGCCTCAAAGCCGGGCATGAAAGTTCTGATCGCGGGGCACAGTTATGTCCTGTCCGATCCTTATCTCGGAAAACCGATTCTGGATTATCTGGAGGCCGCCGGCGCGGTTTCTTTGCGCGCGGACGCGCCGGAGCCGGAAACAGCCCGGAAGGCCTGCGCCGGGTTTTCCCCTACCTGCCGCTGGCTTGTCAGCGAGGAGATCGTCGGCGGCGTGCTGTTATGGAAAGACCGGGCGGACGGGATCATCCTGGTCAGCGCTTTCCCCTGCGGGCCGGATTCCATGACCAATGAGTTGCTGGTCCGGCGGATCAAAGGCGTTCCCATCCTGACGCTGGTGCTGGATACCCAGAGCGGCATGGCCGGGATCGAAACGCGCATTGAGAGTTTTCTGGATATTATCCGCTTCCAGAAAGGGGAGTCGGTATGAAGCAGGAGCGAAAGGCAGCCCTTCCCCGGTACGGCGAATACAACTGCGCCCTGAAGTATCTGGTGGAACAGGGGTTTGAAACCAAATGCATCCTCCCGCCGCCGCTTTCCAAACGGACGGAGGATCTCGGCGCGCGGAACAGTCCGGATCTGGTCTGCACGCCGTTCAAGACGACGCTCGGAAGTATGATTGAAGCGCTGGAGGCCGGCGCGGATACCATCATCATGGTCCTCGGCGCCTGCCGCCTGAACTACTTCGGGGAGCTTCAGGAGCAGATTCTCCGGGATCTGGGCTATACCTTTGATTTCATCAACCTGTCCATCTACAATACCGGGAAAAAGCGGGACATTCTCCGGGCGCTGAAGGGAATCAATCCCCGCTGCAGCATGGTGAAAGCGGGCAAAGCCCTGTATGAAGCCGTTCAGATGGTGGAGCACCTGGACGATATCACCTCGCTTTACTATCAGAACTGCGGTTTCGACCCGACCGGAACCTACCCGAAGATCTACCGGCAGTTTATCGCCGACATGTATGCCGCGCAAAACCTCGCGGAGATCCGGGAGGGTTACCGGAACGCAAGCCGCGCGTTCGCGGAAGTCACGCTGCAAAAACCTCAGGATCCGATCCGCATCGGGATCATCGGCGATTATTATACCGTCATGGATCCTTTCTCCAACCTGGAAGTCGAGCAGAAACTGGCGGATATGGGCGTGGAAGTTCACCGCCTGATGAATATCACAAACGATATGCTCCGGAACAGTGAAAAGAACAAACAGGCAAAGATCCGGGAATTCAGCGAATACTCCATGGGTGCCAGTTCCACCTCCGATATCTGGCAGGCGCAGAACTTTGCCGAACGGGGATTCGACGGCCTGATCCAGGTCAAGTCCGCCTGCTGCATGCCGGAAACGGATATCATGCCGGTGCTTGCCAACCTGTCCCGGGACTACAAAATACCCGTGTTGTATCTGACCTATGATACCCAGAGCAGCGACGTCGGCCTGATGACCCGGCTGGAAGCTTTTTATGATATGGTTGAAATGAGAAAGAAGGTGGCGCATTGAACGTTCGGAACGCATTTCTCGGCATTGATGTGGGATCGATCTCCACCAAGGCCGTCATCATTGACGAGGGCAACGCGATCCTGGCGCAGGAATATATCTGGACGGAAGGCAATCCGATCGGGGCGGTCAAAAAACTGCTGGGCCTGCTGGAAAAGCAGTTTGACCGGGAAGCCTGGCAGATCGTCGGCATCGGGGCGACCGGAAGCGCCCGAAGGCTGGTCGGGTCCATCGTCGGCGCCACTGTCGTCAAAAATGAGATTACCGCGCATGCCGTGGGCACCACGACCTTTCATCCGGAGGTGCGGACCATTCTGGAAATCGGCGGTCAGGATTCCAAGATCATCCTCGTGGAGAACGGGATTGCGGTCGATTACGCCATGAATACGCTCTGCGCCGCCGGCACCGGGGCTTTTCTTTCCAGCCAGGCCCGGCGCCTCGGCATTGAGGTGGAGGAAATGGGGCAGTACGCGCTGCAGTCCTCCCATCCGACCATGATTGCCGCCCGCTGCACCGTCTTCGCCGAATCGGATCTGGTCCACAAGATCCAGATGGGCCACCCGCGGGAGGATATTATCGCCGGCGTCTGCCGCGCGGTCGCCTCCAACTATATCAACAACGTGGGTAAGGGAAAGAAAATCAGTTCCCCGGTTGTGTTCCAGGGCGGTGTCAGCAAAAACGTCGGCGTCGTCCGCGCCTTTGAGGATCTGCTCGGGTGTCCGGTCATCGTGGACGATAACGGGCATCTGATGGGTGCCATGGGTGCGGCGATTCTCTCAAAACGCAGCCTGAAAAGAACGCTTTTCGATTTTTCCGTGAAAAATATGGATTTTGTGACGCGTGAACGCAACTGCGGCGGATGTTCCAATAACTGTGAGGTGATCTGCGTATACCGCGACGGCAGCCTGATTGATTTCTGGGGCAACCGCTGCGAACGCGGCGCCGCAATCCGTTAACTGCCGGCCACTTATCACCGGCCACCAGCCACTAAAAAGAGGAGGACTGACCCATGTTCGGACACAGACCAGACGGAAAGCGAGTAAAGAAACTGGACCCTATTGTACAGATTACCCCCTACCTGATGCCGATGCGCTGCGACGCCCAGGTGTTCCTGGAGCACAAGGCCGACTATGAGAAAATGAGCCGCTACATTGTCCGCAAAAGCCAGGAAGGGGAAAAGATTACCTTCATGCAGATCCTGGTGGCCGCCTATGTCCGGGCCGTCAGCAGGAATCCTGAAGTCAACCGGTTTATTTTCAACAAGCAGTATTACTCCCGGAACAACTGTTCCGTATCCTACACCGTTCTGAAGAACCCGCAGGACACCAACAGCAACGAGGATACCGTCCGCATCCTTTTCGATCTGACGGACACGATCTTTGACGTCCGGGATCGGATGAACGACGCGGTGGAAAAAGCCCGGACGGCGGAAACCGACGGCTTTGTGATCAAACTGTGTTCGGGGGTGCTGGCAATTCCCGGTCTCGCCACGCTGATTGTCGGCCTCGTGCGGCTGCTGGACCGGTACGGGCTTGCGCCTGCCGCGCTGATCCGGGAACTGCCGCTGTACAGCGGCCTGTATGTCACCAACAACGGCTCCATCGGCCTGCATCATCCCCTGCATCACATCTATAACTTCGGCAATGTCAGCCTGTTCTTCGGCATGGGCAGCGTTCTGAAGGAAGCCGTCGTAACCCCGGACGGCAAAGCCAGAATGCGCCGCGTCCTTCCGGTCGGCATCACGGCGGATGAGCGCGTCTGCTCCGGAGCGCACTACGCGGCCTTCTTCTTTGACGTCATCCATCTGATGGATCATCCTGAGGAGCTGGAAGTTCCGCCTGAGGAAGTCCGCTTCGATCCGGGCGTGGAGTATCATGTGCCCAAGATTCAGAAATAACGGAAATATATACAGGGAGCAGGTTCCCGAAAACGGGCCTGCTCCCTTAAATTTTTGTTTTACTGCAGATCTGTCCGGATAATATAGGCCGTCACGGTCTTCATGCCTTCCGGCCGCAGGTCGTATCCGTCCTTTCCGGCGTTCTGCGCGATTGTCTCCCAGATCCGCATGGCTTCCGGCACAGTGCCTTCCAGATACGGAAGCAGTTTTTCCGCCGCCGCCTGCTCCGCGCCCAGGATCTGTGTCTTCAGGTTCCCCGTACCGATCAGCTGCAGCGCCGTTGCTCCCAGGTTCATTTTCGCCGCGCCGGCTGCCAGGGAGGAGGCGCCGTCCGCCGCCTGCGCGACGCCGTCCGTATACGCCTGCAGGCCGGTCACGAATTCGTTTGCCTGATCCAGCTGATTCTTCAGCGCGGTCAGGCTTTCCTTCGCTTCGGGAACCTGTTCCAGCCCGGCAATCGCGCCGTCCAGCACCTGCGCGTAGTTCTCCGCCGTCAGCTCCGGCAGTTTCACGCCGGCTGCCTCCAGCCCGCTCGCGGCGATCTGTTTGTTAACAAACGCCAGCGTTGCGGCCATCATCTGCTGCGCACCGCCGTTCAGTTTTTCATTCTGCCCCGTCAGCTTTTCCAGTCCGTTTCTCAGGTCGGCCGCTCCGTCGGAAACGTCGCCCGCTCCTTGCGCCACCTGTTTCGCGCTGTCGTCCAGCTGGGTCAGTCCGCTGTTCAGCATCCGGATTTTTTCAACGGCTTCCGCGGTCTTCCCGGTCACCTTCGGCAGTTCTTCCCCGGCTTTCATCGCCGTCAGCACCGCGCCGATTTCCTGCATCTCCGTCTGCACGTCGAGATCCAGCCGTCCGTCCGCTTCACGCACCAGCATATTGACCGGTTCCGAGGTCGCCAGTGTCATCATCCAGCCCAGATCCGCGTGATCCGCTCTGAATCTGGCGGAGAAGGAAGCCGACAGCCTCAGCGCTTCGTCCGCGCCCGGAACAGCCCATCCGACCAGCACCCTGCGGCCCATTTCGGTCACGACCGCCGCGTTCGTCAGCTGCAGATCGCTCACGCCGTCTTCCGGCAGCGGCAGCACCGTCACCGCCAGCGCCGGCAGCCCGCCGCCCGCTGCATAGCTCACGGTCAGTTCCGCCTCGCCGGCCTTTGTTTTCAGTTCCTCCGCGGAGACTTCCTCGCCGTCCAGCGTCAGCCTGACCGCCGGGATCACCGCCGGCTGCCTGTCGCTTGTTCCCTGATAGATGATATCCTTTCCGCCCGCCTGCCAGGTCAGGGTTTCCCCGTCCAGCGTAAAGCTTTCCTTTCCGCCCGCGTTGACGATTCCCGTCAGCATCGTCCGGTCGGTCAGTTCGTCCAGTCCGTCTGTGTTCTCCAGGCGGATGCTGTCCGTAATACTCTGAACCGTACCCCCCGCGTCTGTAACCACATAGACCCTCTCGTGCTTGGTATTCTCCGCCGCCGCGGATCCGCAGGCCAGCGCCGTCACCAGCGCCATTGTCATCGCGATCAGTTTCTTCATAACCAAAGACCTTCCTTTCTTATTTCAGGCAGCGCATATCCGCCGTTGTATGAACGATCAGTTTATCCAGGAGCATCAGCACCGCAGGCAGAAGCAGCAGCACCACCGCCACGCTCAGCAGCGCGCCCCGGGCGATCAGCCGGCACATGGAGGAAATGATATCCACCTTGGAATATAGGCCCACGCCGTACGTGGCGGCAAAGAAGCCCAGTCCGCTGACCAGGATGCTCTGCGCCGCGGAGGATACGGCGTTCTGCACCGCTTCTTTCCGGTCCATCCCGCCCAGCCGGTTCCGTTTGTACCGGGTCGTCATCAGGATCGCGTAGTCCACCGTCGCGCCCAGCTGGATCGTCGAAATCAGGATCGGCCCGACGAAGGGCAGCTGCTGCCCGAAGTAATACGGCAGGCAGAGGTTCGCGGCAATGGCCAGCTCGATCACCGCGACCAGCAGCACCGGCAGGCTGATCGATTTCTGTACCAGCATGATAATCACGAAGATCGCCGCGATGGAAATCAGGCTGACCACGGTAAAGTCGTGATCCGTGCAGGCGATCAGGTCCTTTGTGCACGGTGCTTCCCCGATCAGCATTCCGCCCTCATCGTACTTCTTCAGAATCCCGTTCAGCGTGTCGATCTGCGCGTTCACTTCGTCCGATGAGATCACATACGCGGAGTTGATCAGCATCAGCTGGTACCGGTCGCTCTTCACCAGGCCCAGGACGTCCTTCGGCACGATGCTTTCCGGAATCCCGGCGCCCAGCAGGCTGTCGATGCCGATCACGTCCGTAACCCCGTCCGCCTGCTGCATTTCTTCCGTCATGTTCCGCACGTCCTGCTGCGGCATGTCGCTGTCCACCAGCAGCAGATGCGTCGTCGCCATGTCGAAAGTCTCCTCCAGTTTCTTGTTGGCGATCACGGATTCAAGCTCCTGCGGCATCACCCTGCTCATGTCATAGTAGACATTCACATGGGCATATCCGTAGAACGCCGGAACGATCATGATCAGCAGGATCACGGCCAGTACCCTGTAGTGCTTTGTCACGAACCGGCCGATTCCGCCGACGTTCGGCAGCAGCGGCCTGTGGCTGGTCTTCGCGATCGCGCCGTCCAGCAGCCGGATCACGCAGGGCAGAAGCACCACCGTGCCCAGCACGCCCATCACGACGCCCTTGCTCATCACGATGCCCAGATCCCTGCCCAGCGTAAAGCTCATGAAGCAGATGCTCACGAAGCCCGCCACCGTGGTCAGGCTGGAGCCGAGGATTGACGTGAAGGTCAGGTGAATTGCCTCCGCCATCGCCTCGTCCTTGTCGTCGGTCTTTTCCTTCTGTTCCTTGTAGCTGTGCCAAAGGAAGATGGAGTAGTCCAGCGTCACCCCCAGCTGCAGCACCGCCGCCACGGCTTTGGTGATGTAGCTGATCTCGCCCAGGAAATAATTCGATCCGAGGTTCCAAAGCACGGAAACCCCGATGCACGCCAGGAAGATCAGCGGCAGCAGGAACGAATCCATCGTGATCATCAGCACCACCGCGCACAGCGCCACGGCGATCCCGACGTAGATGGCTTCCTGGTCTTCGACCATCTTCTTCGTGTCCGTCACCACCGCGGACAGTCCGCTGACGAAGCATTTCTTCCCGGCTGTTTTCCGCACCTGTTCAATGGCTTCCATCGTCTCCTCGGAGGAGGATCCCTCATCGAAGAACACGGCGCTCAGCATGCAGTCTCCCCGGTTGAATTTCTCCCGGATCTCCTCCGGAATGATCTCAACCGGCAGCATCCCCTTCGTCAGGGAGGCGTATCCGATCACGGAATCAACATGGGGGATCTCCTTCAGCGCCTTCTCCATCTCCTGCTGTTCCGGCATGCTCATGCCTTCCGTCACCAGCAGGGAAAAAGCGCCTTTCCCGAAGTCCTCCAGCAGAATCTTCTGCCCTTTCACCGTGTCCAGGTCCTGGGGCAGATAATAAAGCAGATCATATTTGGTCTTTGTCGCCGCCATTCCCAGCACCGACGGGATCAGCAGCAGCAGGCAGAGGATCACCACAATCACTCTGTGCCGGACCATCCATTTGGTAAAACGCTTCACGTTTGTCCCTCCTCGTTTTCCAACATGGTGTTGACTTTCTCAACGCACTGCATTATAATCACCTCGTTGATTGAAATCAATAATCAATTTGATTATCAATCGTCTGTTAATCAACATCCCCGCCCCCGCTGGAACTTATTCAACACAAACCCCTTGATCTGTCCAATTTTCTCTGATCCGCTTTTCAGATTGCTGTTCGTAGAGAAGGACCGAAGGGGGTTTGGGGGGCGCAGGCGCCAGTGGCGCCTGCGTTGGAAGGGCAGGAAAGCCCCCCAATAACCAGCACTATGCAGAAAGAAGGATTACCATGGAATTAACCGAAAAAAAGGAAGACCGCCGCGTTCGTCGCACCAAAAAACTCCTCACCCAGGCCCTGACTCAGCTGCTCCAGGAAAAGCAGGTCAACGAAATCACCGTCCGGGAGCTGACGGATCTGGCGGACATGAACCGCGGTACCTTCTATCTGTATTATAAGGATATCTATGACATGCTCGAAAAAATCGAGGACAGCATGTTCAGCGCCCTCAACCAGATCATGGACCTCCATGAAAAAGAGGCGGCCGGTCTGCAGACCAGGCCCCTCCTGCTGGATCTGTTTCATTTTATAGAGGAAAACAAGGAAATGGTGCGCGTCCTCCTCAGTCCGAACGGGGATATCAACTTCCTGCACCGTCTTTTCGAAGTTATCCGGGAAAAATGCCTGCATGTCTTTCTTGCTCTGCCGGACACTCAGAACGAGTCGGACTTTGACTACCGTTACAGCTTTGTGGTCTTCGGCACAGCCGGCCTCATCCGCGCCTGGGTCAGCCGCGACTGTAAGGAACCGGCCGACCGGATGGCCGACCTGGCCGATGCTCTGATCCGCCAGGGTAGCCTGAACGATATCACCTAATGTTTTCTGTTCCTACTATCCACATTTTTATCTTTCTGTCCGAAGGGGTTTAAGGGGGCGATCGGAAAGCCCCCTTGATTATTTCCTCGATCATTCTGCCGACCCCGTCCTCATCATTCCCCGGAGCGATCCGGTCGGCTGTGTCCTTCACTTCCTGAACCCCGTTCTCCATCGCCACCCCGGTTCCGGCCGCGCGGATCATGCTCAGGTCGTTGGAACCGTCCCCGAAGGCAACGGCTGCCTCCGTTCCGATCCCCAGATATTCGCATAAGGCCTGCAGCGCCGCTCCCTTGTTCGCCCGTCCGTCATTGATCTCGATATTCCGGGCAATCGACGAGGTAACCGCCAGCTGCGGAAACCGCTCCGCCGTTTTTTTCATCACAAGTATCTGCGTCTTTACCGTCTTGCAGAAAGCCTGGATTTTCTGTACGGCGCTTTCCTCTGTGCGGATACGTTCCTTCAGGTCCGGCACCGGTTTTCGCAGCGCCAGGATCATCTTCAGGTAGATCGGGCTCGGAGCGTACCGGTCAACCTTCTTCAGCATCTCCGCCGTCATATAGGCCTGGCCGTCCTGATAGCAGTCGTAAATCACGGGAAAACCGTCCAGCCAGGTCATGACGTCCAGCGCCGTCTCCCGCGGGATCTCCGCGCGGTACAGCACCCTGTCCTCTTCCCTGTCGTATACGGCCGCCCCGTTGGCCAGGATCAGATAGCGGATGAAGGGAAGTCCCTTGATTTCCTCCGGAAGGCCTGAATAGATTCTTCCCGTCGCCGGCACGATAAAGATTCCCGCCTCAGCCGCTTTCTCCATCGCGTTTCGGTTCCGTTCCGTCAGCCGCTTGTCCGTCGTCAGCAGCGTCCCGTCCAGATCCATCGCGATCAATCGAACATCTGGCATATTTACCTCGTTTCCATAGTCTGCTAACATATATACCGGCCGAAGGGGTTTAAGGGGGCGATCGGAAAGCCCCCTTACTCAAACCTGTGACACAACCACCTGAACCCTCCTGCCGGCACCTTCACCGCCCCGGCGTCTCCGGCCGTTCCGTCCATCAGATCTGTATACTCCTTCTCGTCCCGCAGCCAGGCCGTCGCGTCCTCGCTTCCGAAGTTGAACAGGGCCAGGATCTGCTCCTTCCGGTAATACCGGCCGATCCCCACGATGTGGTTGTTGCCCGTGTCCAGGATCCATGTATCCGCCTCCGTGTCAAAGGCGGCATGCTCTGCGCGCCGGGTCTCCAGTTCCCTGACTGCCGTGAACACGCGCCCCTCCGGCGTGTCTTCCCTTGTCCGCAGTTCAGCCTTGGTCCAGTCCATATCTCCGCGGTGCAGATACCGGCTGTCCTCCCGCTTCAGCGGGTCATTGTGATATGCGTTGTCATTTTCCTGCGCGATCTCATCCCCGCTGTACAGCACCGGGATCCCGCTCAGCGTAAATATAAACGCGTGCAGCATGATGTCCAGCCGGATCGCTTCCTCCATGGCCAGGGTATCCCCGCTCTCCCGGGCGGATTCAATCCCGCACAGGGAGGCCGTCGTGCCGCACAGCCGCGCGTCTCCGAGCCGCGGATCGTCGTTGTACAGTTCGCCCCGTGCCGGGCTGTCCGGCCATTTGCCTGTCAGGTAATTGTTCAGGAACCGCTTGTGCGGAATTTCCTCCGCTCCGAACTGCCGCAGGAAGCCGTAGTCCAGTCCCCACCCGATATCGTCATGGCAGCGCAGATAGTTCAGGAACGTGTATGCCTTCGGTAGCCGGAACACCTGCTGCAGCTGATGCGTCAGCAGTTGCACGTCCCGCGTCGCCACCGTATGCCAGATCGTCGCCATCGTGGTCACGTTGTACAGCAGGTGGCATTCCGGTTTCACCACCGTTCCGAAATAAGGCGCCACCTTGCTCGGCTCCATCACTACCTCGCCCAGCAGCAGCGTGCCGGGGCAGACGATTTCGCAGACGATCCGCATCATCCGTACCAGCGTATGCACCTGCCTCAGGTTACGGCAGGTCGTGCCCAGCGTCTTCCAGATATACGGCACCGCGTCCAGCCGGATGATATCGATTCCGTTATTGCACAGGAACAGCATGTTCTCCGTCATGTCGTTAAACACCGTGGGATTGGCGTAGTTAAGGTCCCACTGATAGGGATAGAAGGTCGTCA
>Ga0310786_10005444_pt1 | contig 17272 bp, 19 predicted proteins | sample AusTroGonzalo_MG_FD_203881 | JGI IMG/M metagenome (GOLD analysis project Ga0310786, IMG submission 203881) | Bovine rumen microbial communities from tropical cattle in Woodstock, Queensland, Australia - Gonzalo_03 (v2) (version 2) | ecosystem: Host-associated > Mammals > Digestive system >... | reverse complement strand
AATTGCTTGATTCATAGAAATGTACATTTCCGACCGATGCATTATTCTGCGCATCTTTGGTGAGTTTCTCATGCAGCGACTGCCAGTTACCCAAATCACTCCATCCAAAGTCCGCCGGGTGCGTATACACCTTCCCCTCAGCCGCCGCCGGCTCCATAACAGCATAGTCAATAGAAATCTTCTCGCAAGTCGGAAAAATCGCCAAAACGGTACCATTGGGGTCAGGCCCCATTGGTACCATTTTATCCATCTGCTCCGCCAAAATCGGCTTATATTTCCTTATTGAATCGGTAATCGTCTTCACATTCCAAACAAAAATACCCGCATTCCACAGGTAATTTCCATCGGCCAAATACCTCTTAGCCGTCTCCAGATCCGGCTTCTCCTTAAATTCCTCCACCAAAATGATACCATTGGGGTCAGGCCCCATTGGTACCGTTTTAACATACCCATACCCCGTCTCCGGCCTATTAGGCTTAATGCCGATGGTAACGATGAAGTCGTGGCCCGATGTAAACGCCAATGCGTCCGATATCACGCGCCTGAATTCCTCCGGGTTCATTACAACCGCATCGCTGGGAGTAACAACTACGTTGGCATCGGGATCCTCCTGTCTGATGCTCCAGCAGGCCCATGCAATACACGGCGCAGTGTTTCGGGCAGCCGGCTCGGCAAGAATATGGGCCGATGGAATACCAGGAATCTGCTTTTTCACAATCTCCACGTAATTCTTGTTAGTCACCACCCAGAAATTCTCGGGAGGGCAAATGCCCTTGAATCGGTCCACAGTCAACTGTATAAGTGACCGTCCACAACCCAGAATATCAATAAATTGCTTGGGAAACTCGGGAGTACTCAAAGGCCAAAATCGGCTCCCGATACCCCCCGCCATAATTACAACGTGATTTGCCATTTTTTCCAAAAATGATACCATTGGGGTCAGGCCCCATTGGTACCGTTTTAATATTTATTTTTATGAAAAAGCCGATGAATCTTGTTCACCACCCCTCCGCTCTGATTATCAATAAACGCATCCAAAACCTTGCAGGAACCATCTGTAGGCCTGATATCATAGTCCGCAACGGCCGCCGGAATCATGCAACTGAACCCCTCTTTCAAAATCACCTCATCACCCGTCGCGCGCACCTTAATCACGCAGTCGCCCTTAAGACACATCGTAATGATAAAACTGTCGTATTTAAGAAGGTTCCGATGAAACTCATGATCCACCTCCGTCACGCGGGCGCTAAAGAATTTGGACTCCATAATCAGGTTCGCCCGGTCATTCCGGACAGCATAATCGGTCCGATATTTCCGCTCAACCTTGTAGTTAAGTGCCTGAGCAGCATAGGCAGTATGCAACTCGCGCGGCTTGCCGTCCAGTCCCGGCCTGTTATAATCGAATATCCTGTAAGTAACGTCCGATGACTGCTGAATCTCGGCCAGCAGAATTCCGCTGCAAATGGCATGCACACGACCCGCCGGGATGTAAAAAACATCGCCCGCATGCGCTTCATGCTGCGCCAAAGCCTCCGTGATAGTGCCGTCCTCCACCATCCGCTTGTACTCATCGGCCTGGAGTTTTTTCTTGAAACCGGCATAGATCGATGCCCCCGGCTCAGCGTCCAAGACATACCACATCTCGCTCTTACCCAGCTTGTTATGCTCGCGCAGAGCCATCTCATCGTTCGGGTGAACCTGGATAGACAGATCATTCCGGGCGTCGATGAACTTGACCAGCAGAGGCATTTTTCCACCGTTCCGCCTGGCCACAGCCTTGCCCAAAATCTCCTCAGGGGCCGATGCCACCACCTCCGGAAGCGTTTTCCCGGCCCAGAAACCATTAGCGACGACCGAAGGCGAGCTCTCAACAGCGCTCACCTCCCAACTCTCACCAACATTGTCCTGCTCCGGAAGTCCTTTCCATCGGCACAGCCTATCCCCGCCCCACACCACCGTGTGCAGGTTCGGCTCAAAAAGCAGAGGATATAACTTTGCCCTTTCCATATTTAGTGCGAAGTTACAAAAATGATACCAATGGGGTCAGGCCCCAATGGTACTATTTTTCAACAAAATCCTCAAATGACACAAAACAATGAAGCCAAAGGATACAATCCCTTGGCTTCAAACTTCTTGTCCTCATTAGTATGAGGTTAATCATAACACAACTTTTGGAGATTCACGGCATTTAGACTTAAATAAAACTAATGGAAACAAGACTTGCCAACGTCAGGCACTGATTCTGCGACAGCAATTGATGTCGATAATCTCGACTATCTCAACTCTTAAATCGCAAAAGTAGCCGGTAACCAGAGCAATAGCTTCTTCTTTCGTTTTGAAGAAACGGATCTGCTTTGCTTCGGCAATGACCTTAAAACGTGGACCTTCCTCAGTGTAACATAGCACCTCAAGCTTACCGAGGGTTACTAAGTCACTCTTCTTAACATAAAATGATGTTTTCATAAATGTCAAGTTTTTAAAGTTAATACTCACAAGCCATTGCCACCTAGGAGTTCGAAAAAACCATAATATGGATCTTTGAACTGGAACATGTCCAAGGGGACATTAAAGGGTAAATTAAAGTTCTTTTTTGCTGTAAAATTTTGAAGATTAATACTGTTTAACAAGAAGTTAGCGTTTTCCCTAATGGGAATACACTACATGGCATAGCAGGAGGTAGCAGAATATCTTGAACACTGCCGTTTTCAACTAATGCTTGCTGCGTTAGCAACAAGTCAGGGACCGATGCCACAGTCCTGAGTAGTTACTCCAAAATTCGTGAAATCTGTAGTGCCACACCTTCATGGGTATTGTGAAGCGACTTCAAAAACTTACTTAAGTCGCGAGGTGTGGATGCATTAATTGGTTCCGACTATTTGAGAACCTTCCAATTTCATTGCAAATTAAATATAAATAATCCTTATTTCCAAATATTCTGAGGCCTATTTTGCCCTACAGAAGACAGTTCTTTACAGTCTTATTGATCTACAGGATTTTACAAAATGGTACCATTGGGGTCAGGCCCCAATGGCTCGTTTTTCGAAAATGGTACCAATGGGGCCTGACCCCAATGGTATCATTTTATCAGTCTGGTAATCACGCCGCGGCTGATGCCGGTCACGCGCGAAATCTGCCTCACATTCCGGCAAAACATCAGCAGTCTTTTAATCACCTCATTCCGTTCCGCCTTGTCAAGATGCTGAACAGCAGTCACTTCAGCAATTCCGAACTCCGCCCGGATAAACTCACGCAACCGCTCATCGGTCACGCGCCAACCGGTATCGCTATCAAAATCCAGGATTCTTTGTGTTTTGGGCAACGGAGTATCGACCAATTCCTCGAGCGCATCGAACGAAATCTTAGTAAAAACCGATTTAGTCGCACACATCGGAACATCACAAACCATCTTTGGATCATACTCGCGCCAACTGCTCCACCGATAATCACTCACTTTTTTCACCAACCCGCCAGCGACCGGATTCTGATGAATGTACTGCATAAGAGTCAGAAAATACTCCCAGTCATTCACCACCTCGCTCCCGAAACGGCCCTGAAAAAGATGGCCGACATGCTCGTACTTGACGTTAAAATAACCCGCATAAGTACCTGATAACCATCTTATTGCGGCCGATATCCCACACTTCTGCTCTCTAACCAGCAGGTGCACATGATTAGGCATCAGGCAATAAGCGTAGATGATCAACATAGAGGGAACAGGCTTCCCGGTCTCGTCAACCGGATACACCACACGCTCCATCAAACTCAAAAACTTGAGAAAATCTTTCTCATTCTCGAAAATGTCCTGCCGGTTCACCCCGCGCAGAATCACATGGTAAACGCCAGAATCACTGGCCAATCTTAATCTTCGTGCCATGGTAATTGCAAACAAAAATATTCTATCGCAAAGATAGAAAAAAGAGCCAATGGGGCCTGACCCCAATGGTACTTTTTTTCAAAATGATACCATTGGGGTCAGGCCCCATTGGTACCATTTTGCTAATTTCGCAACCTATGAACATCGAGAAACATCCGTTTGAACCGTTTCTGCCCAAGAACGCAAGGATCCTGTTTCTGGGCAGTTTCCCGCCGCAACCTCACCGCTGGTGCATGCCGTTTTATTACCCAAACTGGATCAACGACTTCTGGCGGATCATGGGTCTGATACACTTCAACGATAAAGACCACTTCTGCATCATCAACGAAAAAAGCTTTAATGAGGCCGATATACGCGAATTCTGCACCCAAAACGGCCTGGCCTTCTACGACACCGCGACGGAAATAAGACGTCTGAAAGACAATGCCTCCGATGCATTTCTAGAGGTAGTAACACCGACCGATATCCACGCGCTACTGCAGCAAATCCCCCTCTGCAACACGATAGTAACAACCGGCCAAAAGGCCACCGAAGTCATCAGCAGCACCTTCAACTGCCCCATCCCTAAAGTCGGAAGCCACATAGAAATAAAAATAGGCAATCGGCCCATCAACTTTTGGCGGATGCCCTCCACATCCCGCGCCTACCCGCTCCCAATAAACAAAAAAGCCGACGCCTACCGCCAGCTCTTCAAAAAATGATACCATTAGGGTCAGGCCCCATTGGTATCATTTTTCCATCTAAACTATCTCCGGCCGCCAAAGGTGCCGATGCATATCAACGTGCCCGTTGCTCTTGAACATAACACCCTCTGCCTCCAATAAATGCCGATGCTCACTCCACCCCGGAGCCGTTCGTCCCTCCTTATTCACGACCCGATGACAAGGCAGTTTCTCCGCCCCAGGAGTATATCTGAGCGTCCTACCAACCATCCTCGAATGACTCGGCCACCCCGCCAAGGCCGCGACATTTCCATAAGTCGTCACCTTGCCGCGAGGAATCTGGCTCACGATGCTCAGCACATTAGCTTGAAACACCCTCGCCTCTTCAACAGACATTCTATCCGGATAATCTTTCATCTTGAAAATAGTACCAATGGGGTCAGGCCCCATTGGTATCATTTTTCCATCTTCACCTTGGGGAGTTCCCAGTGGTATTTGGTGGCTAAAAGCCTGATTATTATTACTCCAGCTACACATCCGGTCCGATACACGGCCGGTCCCAGATTGAAATATTCCAACAAGAAGTACACGATTCCGCCGGCAACGCAGGCCAATGCATATATTTCTTTGCGGAAAATGAGCGGCTCCTCATTGATGAAGATATCGCGCAGCACACCGCCACCCGCACCTGTCATCGTGCCAATTACAATCGCAATAACGGCCGAACAGCCCATATCCAGGGCTTTAGTCATACCCAGTAGCGTAAAAATGGCAAGTCCGATGGTATCGAAAAGGAATATCGTGCCGGCAATCCGGTCCACCAGATTATGGAAAAAATAGTACAAAGCCAATGCGCCAGCAACAATCAGCAGAGACATCAAATCATCGAACCAAAACGGCCTCACGCCAAGCAGAACATCGCGAATAGTACCGCCTCCGACGGCAGTCACGAACCCCACGATGAAAAGGCCGAACAGGTCAAACTTCTTCGCAGCCGCCAGCCGGATACCGCTTATCGCAAACGCGAAAGTACCAATGATTTCAATCCAATACATGCCGCAAATTTAGCAAAATGATACCAATGGGGTCAGGCCCCATTGGTATCATTTTTAAAATCTATTGATTGTTTCAATGATGTAGGCCACATCCTCAGGCTTGATCGTGGGGCCGATGGGCAGGCTTAATTCTTGGGCTGCAATTTGCTCTGTGATAGGCAGTTGCAGACCGATATTCCAAGCGGCGTTAGAGTAGCATTCCTGCTTGTGAGGAGGTATTGGATAATGGATTAGGGTCTCTACCCCATTCTCTTTCAGATAGGCTTGGAGCTCGTCGCGCTTGGTGCACAAAACCGGGAATATATGATAGACGTTCTGAGCATCCGGCAAGCGCTTAGGCAATGTAATAAGCGGATTCTTGATACCCTCATAATACATCTTTGCGACCAGCTGACGATGAGCATTATCGGCCTCCAGATGTTTGAGCTTTACATCCAGCACCGCAGCCTGAATCTCATCCAGACGGCTATTCCTGCCTGTATATTTGAAAACGTATTTGGCCGATGAGCCATAATTAGCAAGCGCCCTTACAGCAGCAGCCAGCTCTGGATCATTAGTAGTAACAGCGCCGCCGTCGCCCAGTGCGCCCAAGTTCTTGCCGGGATAGAAGCTGTGCCCGGCAGCATCGCCTATAGAGCCCGTCCTACGCCCGTCAGCAAACGTACATCCGTGTGCCTGAGCATTATCCTCAATCAGTTTCAAACCATACTTACGGCAAAGTTCCCCAATCCTGTCAGTGTAAGCGTTTCGGCCATAAAGATGAACGATGCAAACCGCACGCGTCCGGTCAGTAATCAAAGCCTCAATGCGCTCCGGATCAATCTCAAGAGTATCAATTGAAGGTTCCGCCAGAACCGGCTTCAAACCGTTCTCAGTAATTGCCAGAATGGTCGCAATATAAGTATTAGCCGGAACAATAACCTCATCACCCGGCTTCATCACGCCTAGCTCAATATATGCTCGGAAAATCCAGATCAAAGCATCCAGCCCATTCGCGCACCCAACGCAATATCGCGACCCGATAAAACGAGCATAATCCCCCTCAAAGCGCTCATTCTCAGCGCCCTGAAGATACCACCCGCTCTCGACCACACGCTTAACCGCCTCCTGAATCTCAGCGGCGTGCAGTCCGGTCACTTCCTTCAAACTCAAAAACGGAATCATATCGCAAATATAGAAAAATGATACCATTGGGGTCAGGCCCCATTGGTACTATTTTTCAAAAACGGTACCATTGGGGCCTGACCCCAATGGTATCATTTTACAATTTTCCTTGCTCACCAAGGTAGGAATCTTTGAAGCCCAGGAAGTAAAGGACACCGTCCAGGCCGATGGTGTTGATGCTCTGCTCGGCGGTTGCAACCACACGTGGTTTTGCGTGGAAGGCTATGCCTAAGCCAGCCTCAGAAATCATAGGCAGGTCGTTTGCACCATCTCCCACTGCAATCGTCTGAGCCAGGTTAACTTTCTCTACCTGAGCAATCAGATGCAGCAACTCAGCCTTCCTGTGCCCATCAACAATCTCACCCACATATCGGCCAGTCAACTTGCCGTCCTCGCCTATCTCAAGCTCGTTAGCGTACACATAATCAATACCATACCTCCTCTGTAAATACTCGCCAAAGAACGTAAATCCACCGCTCAATATAGCAATCTTGTACCCGCAAGTTTTCAAAACAGACATAAGTCTATCCACGCCCTCAGTCATCGGAAGATTCTCGGCAATCTCGCGCATCACACTGACATCCAAGCCCTTAAGTAACGCAACCCTGCGGGTAAAGCTCTCCTTAAAGTCAATCTCACCCCGCATAGCGCTCTCAGTAATAGCGCGAACCTGGGCCCCAACGCCGTTGCGCTCAGCCAGTTCGTCAATGCACTCCGTCTGAATAAGCGTGGAATCCATATCGAAGCAGATCAGACGCCTCATCCTGCGGAACATATCGTCCTTCTGGAACGAGAAATCCATCTCCATCTGCTGCGAAATCTTCATCAGCTCAACATGCATCTTCTGCCTGTCCACCGGCTCGCCGCGCAGTGAAAATTCAATGCAAGCGCGCGTCTGCTTGTCCAGTTTTTTAATACTCTTACGCCCCGTAAGACGCAAAATAGAATCAATATTAAGCCCCTGATCAGCAAGAATCTGAGTGGCCGCCTGAATCTGCCGAGCCTCCAGTTGTCGGCCCAACACAGTAAGGATATATCGGTTCTTACCCTGGTGCCCGACCCAGTCCTCGTACTCATCGTCGCTAATCGGTGAAAAGCCGATATTCACGCCCAGTTCAGTCGCTTTAAACAGCAACTCCTTCATCGCAAGGCCCGATTTCATCTCGTCCATGCGCATTAAAATGCCCAATGACAGTGTGTTATGAATATCAGCCTGGCCGATGTCCAGCACCGTAGCATCGTACCGCGCCAAAATCCCCATGACCGCAGCCGTCAGTCCCGGCCGATCCTGTCCCGTAATCCTGATTAAAATCTGCTCCTCTTTCATATCAGCAAAAATAGCAAAATGATACCAAAGGGGCCTGACCCCAATGGTATCATTTTAACACTTGCGCGGCCGCGTTCTTAGTGTCAACCTTCTCGATAATGCGCTCCAACACACCGTCCTCAGAGAAGATGAAAGTGCGGCGCAAAGTACCCAATACCGTCTTGCCGTACATCTTCTTCTCGCCCCAAGCCCCAAACGCCTGAAGCATCTCCGTAGAAGTATCGGCCAGCAGCCTAAAAGGCAGCTCATACTTAGCCCTAAAGCCCGTATGAGACTTAGCCGAGTCCTTGCTAACCCCCACCACATTATACCCAGCAGCCGTCAGAGCCGCATAATTATCACGGAACGAGCAAGCCTCCGCCGTGCAGCCAGACGTATTGTCCTTAGGATAAAAGTAAATAATAGTCTTACGTCCCTGGCCAATAAAGTCCGATGACCGAACCACCTGCCCATCCTGGTCAACCACCTCAAACTGAGGCATCTTATCTCCAATTTTCAGCATATCGTTTCTCAATCACACTCCAATCCAAAATCTGCCAGAGAGCCTCCAGCTGAGCCGCACGACGATTCTGATAATCAAGATAATACGCATGCTCCCAAACATCAAAAGTAAGCAGCGGCTTCAGCCCCTCAGTAATAGGGTTCTCAGCCCCCGGCTCCTGCGTAATCACCAGCGAACCGTCCTTCTTGGCCGATAACCAAACCCATCCGCTACCAAACAAGCCCACACCCTTGGCCGCGAACTCAGCCTGAAAAGCCTCAACGCTACCCCACTGCTTGACAATCTGCGACTTAAGGAAGCCATCCTTAAGCGGATTACCGCCCTTGCAGAACTGCGTAAAGTAAAGATTATGGTTCAGAATCTGCCCGGCATTATTAAACATACCGCCGCTAGCCTTACAAACAATCAGCTCCAGCGAATCGGCCTCCATGCCGCTTCCTGGCAGCAACTTATTAAGATTATCCACATACCCCTGCAGATGCTTCCCATGATGGAAACTCAGCGTCTGCGCACTAATCACGGGCTCCAGGTCCGATGCCCCGTACGGCAATGAAATCAGTTCAAACATATCGCATAAATTTATAGTCCACTACCGCAAATATAGCAAAATAGTACCATTGGGGCCTGACCCCATTGGTACTATTTTTCAAAACGGTGCCAATGGGGTCAGGCCCCAATGGTACCGATTGCATAAAGTTGCCGATTCAGCTCAAACAGCGCATCCGAGAATTCGGAGTAGCTCCGCCGCCCACCCTCAAGCTCCTTAAGCAAAGCCGCATGAGCCCGCCTGAAAGCCTGCAACCGGGTAATGCACTGCCGGCGCACATCGCGCGAAGCCTCAATCTTAAGCCGGTCAGAAACATAAACCCGATCAAACTCAACCCAAGGAGTAACGCCATTCACCGAGCAAGAATTCAAATAAGCCTTATAATCCTGCTCCAACCCCACGCGCTCATTCTCAATCAGTTCAAGCATCTCCTCAGATTTCAAAGCCTCAATCAATGCAGCACAGCAACTAGAAACAATAGAATCCCCCTCAGCAACAACCTCACGCACTATCTTCAGCTGCCGCCGCTTCCCATACTGCTCAGCCAGATACCCGCTAGTCTTACCCAACTGCTTAGCCAGCCCAGGCTCAACATCATCGCCCCAATCCAGCTTATTATAAGCAATAGCCAGTGAATCAATATTACGCCCTATCCCACGTAGCTCAGTCCCGTTCTGCTTCCAGCGCGCCTCATTGCTCAGCGACTTCAGAGCCCGTATATAACTCTCCAGAATACTAACGCAAACATCTGCCTTCTCAGAAAGCCGCGCCAAATCAGAAGCCTCAAGAGCCACGCCATTCAGCTCGGCAACGCGTGCATCGGCACTGGACAAAGAAGCAGCGTACATCAACCCGCGATCCGACCGAACCTCATCAAGCAACTTAAGAACGCTCCCCGGCCCCGCCACAGCACTATCGCTAACCACAGCCAGCGCGCCAACCCGCTTCAGCTGCGCCTTGCTCATACTCGCGCAACTGCCCAGCCCTAAAAGCAAAAACAGCATAGTGCACCACAAAGCAATAGCCCGCAGCACCTTAACGCACTCCTTAATAACGCGCTCCGTAGCATCAAGTCCCTTAGGAATCTTGTTCATCTTAGTAACCAGAGCCCGAATCCGCTTAGCCTGCAGATTCACGCTCCCCGCGCTCTCCCGAAACCGCTCCACCAGCCCCGTCTCGGCATTCACAATCGCCCGCCGCTCGGCCTCCCTGAGCGTCACGCAAGCCTCCTCCATCAACTCTCTCTCCTGGGCCGATACGCCCGCACTCAACCTCTCGGCATCCGCCTTAGCCAGAGCAGTCCGAATCTCCTCCAGCCGCAAACAATTCTCTTCTTTCTTCATATTCGCAAACAATTGATTAATTGGAAAATACACTTAAATCTGGGCCGATACGCCCGCACTATTCTATTGGGCCGATACCCAACCAAAAGGTACCATTGGGGTCAGACCCCAATGGTACCTTTTTATATACCAAAGGGGACGGTTGACTTCGTCGAGCTAAACCTTCCGTTTGGCACCAGAATTATCTAATAGTAATTTCATTAGCATAATCTTTCAAATGATCTGCGTAATCCTCTTGTGATTTACTCAAAGATATGCTAAGTCTATTTCGTCCCAATATTTGAGATGCTTTTCTTGAATATGATCCAATACAACTATATGCGACGATATTTCCAAAAACAACAATCACTTCTTCAGTATCGGATACCCCAGTCAGGTCATTCATAGCGAGTCTCTCTGCTTCCGTTCTACTCTGTATTGCAAAACCCCGGTTCACCGATATTTCCCTCTTATCAATATCTCTTTTCAATACTTTTGGATCAAAATATAATGAATATATGTTACACGGCTTTCCTTCTTCCTCTTTATATTCGTAATTAGTTTTTATTCCGTCCCCACATTTTTTAAACAACCGTCTGAATGTAATGGCGCCTCCATCTCCTTGAATATTGATAAGATCTTCCGGATTAAACTTATTGCCATCTGTCATTATGGTGAATCTATAATTCTCGTATAACAGAACACAGAGAGTTGCCCCACCATGTATAAAAGCATTTAGCATAATCTCATAAAAAACATGATATAGCAGTATGTTCATAGAGTAAGAAGTTACAGCTTTCAAAATTGGCCTAGACATAAATGCTTGTAGACGTTCCCCTTTAGTCACTTGATTAATCTTTATAGAAGAAGTATCCATTTCTTGATCATCAAAATCAATTTTAAAATGTTTCAAGATGTCTGATCGGTATTGTAGTTCGTCCTCAATATCATCCCATGACCATACATTTACTGTATATTCATGAACATTCGAATCATTCATAATTCTACACTCTTTCTGCAATTCAGCATCTCTGGGTGATGTCGTTGCCATAGTAAAAGATGCCAGTTTAGGAACAAACTTTTCAGCATTATTAGCCTCTTTAATTAGCTCTTTCTTCTCCAATATTGATCCGTAATTGCCATTTTTTCCTTTACATTGAACGCCATGAAGTAATCCGTCATATGTCGAATAGCCATAGACATCAACACCATGTTGTTTTTGGCCACTTCTGCCATTTTTTTGCGCATTAGCATCTCCCCAAATATCTTTCCATAATTGCAAACACAAATCTTCAAAGTCTTGCCAATTAGCCGGCCTGTCAATATTAACCTTCATATTACCCATTATTATGTATTTGTTAAACCATTAATATCATATCATTATTCAAACATGTATAAAGACTTTATCAGTAATCTATTGCGTTTGATAACCCCCACAAAAAAAGACCCACCAGAGCAAAGCCCCAATAAGTCCTCCTTAAATACCCAAACGCCACAGTAGCCCCAAAAGCCCACCAGACCGTCCAAAGTCTAATTCTCAAACAATGTCATCCACAAATATACAAAAAAAATAGCATCGGATAGAACTAATTAGAGGAAATTAGGGGAAATCTGAGGAAAATTTCCCCTAATTCGATTTTTTATTTATCTTTGTAACTCAAAAGAAACATGCCATATGAAGATAGAACCTACCCCTAAAATGGATACCAGCAAGCAGATATCTGCCATAGAACTGCTTGTTAGACCAGACTTGCAACCTCTATTCAAATCAATCGATAGTCAGTACCTGTATTGGGATAAGGTGAAATATTTGGTTCCCAAAGGCATTGACAAGGAAATCTTTTGGCAAGCTGTAAAGATTCAACGTCAGTTTAATAGTCAAAGTATCCAATTTGGGAGATACACCTTCCATTTTACTATTACCAAGAACATGTTGGCACAACTACATGATTTTGATATGAATATTGGAGGTAGTCTTGGTACAAAAAGCATAATACCCGTATCTGATAAAAACTACTACCTAGTTAGTTCTATCATGGAAGAAGCCATTGCTTCTAGCCAAATGGAAGGTGCATCTACTACACGTAGAATCGCCAAAGATATGCTTCGTAAGCAATTAAAGCCTACAAATAGGAGCCAACAAATGATTGTAAATAATTATGAAACAATTAGTAAGATTTCGAAGAACCAACATGATTATTTATCAATAGATAGCCTCCTAGATATACACCACTCTATAGTTAATAAAACTCTGGACAATAGTGAAGATGAAGGAGTCTTCCGCAAAAATGATGACATATATGTAGTTGATGGTATAACAGGGGATGTTGCACACACTCCACCCTCTTACCATGAGATTAATCAAATGATTTCTGAGCTATGTGATTTTGCAAACAACGACAATGATGATAATTTCATCCATCCCATAATAAAGGGAATCATCATTCATTTTGTCTTGGCTTATATACACCCATTCGTAGATGGAAACGGAAGGACTGCCAGATCTTTATATTATTGGTATATGATAAGAAAAGGTTATTGGTTGACAGAATATCTCTCTATATCTAGAATCATCTACACGCACAAGAATGCATATGAAAAAGCTTTTCTATACACTGAAAATGACAACAATGACCTCTCTTATTTTATTCAGTATCATCTAATTGTTATGAGGAAAGCTTATGAAGAACTAAAGAAATATCTTCAGCGTAAGATTGATGAACAACAGAATCTCTTGAGTTTTGCTACTATTACAGATATCAATGAACGGCAAAGATATGTGCTTCGTTCATTCTCTGAGAGTAAACGCACTTTATTTACCCCAAAAGAATTGGCAACACAATTTGAAATAAGCGTAAAAACGGCCAGAACAGACTTACAATTATTAGTAGAGATGGGGTATTTATCTACTTTACATTTAAATAAAAGGGCTATTGGCTATACCAAATCAGATCAATTCAATACGCTATTAAAAAATGGAAAACAAGGGAAAATAGGGGAAATCTAAGGAAAAATTCCCCTATTTTTTATTCAGCCCCCAGATAACCGATACTATCATTTAAGTACCCAAGAGTATATTGGCTATTTGCTATCAAAAGAAGAATTAAACAACATTAAAGCTTATTCCACATCGTAAAGATGGCAAGATTCAGAATCCCAACAGTTACGGAAATGATCCTTGTCCACCCAAGGACAAGAAGCATTAACTGAAAAAAGATAGCAGGCTGTGTCAGCAGCCTGCTATTTCATATTTCAAAGAGACCGATAAAAAAACAGTACCAAACAGAAGGTTTAGCTCGACGGCCCGAAGGGGAACCAACGGTCGACGGCCGAAGGGTAAGTCAAAGTCAACCGTCCCTACTGGTACCGCAAGAAATCCAACTCCCTAGTTAGAGAAAATAATTTCCCTAGTTAGCCAGTAAAAATCGCCTCCCCTTAAGGCCAATAAAGTTTCTCCTTAAGGGCAAATATTTTATTCCCCAGTTACTCCGTAATAAAGGAGGACACAAAAAAGCGTACAATGTACAGTTGTACAGTTAAAAATCCCCATTATTTACCCCAAAAATGGCCCGAAATCAACTGTAGCACTGCAACAACTAACGCCCAAAATCCGGACCGATGCACGCCAACTCGCTGATATTCAGCAAAAACGCAGTTCGCTGCGCTACAAGCTACAGTGCTACAGTTAAGATTTTGGCTGTCTATTCCTGATTTTAGTAGACACTTTTCCTACCATTTTTCCTGAAAAGGTTGACATTTTCCTAAAAAAAGTAAACACTGTTTTATCAGAAAACAATGTAAATGGCACTGAAACCATACAAAACAACAAGCCCCCACAACGATTATGTTGCGAGGGCCCGATATTTTTGAAAACAAGTCTTTCTTAGAGATGTGTCCCCTGTATCACCTAACAGTGCCAAACGGAACCGGCCACAATGGCACTAGAGCAGATGGACTATAAATAACTCAATTTATTATCCCCCAAGTCTATCAACAATCTTATTAAACTTATTAATCAGTTCCTCAACTTCTTCTCTTGTAACGGAAACAATATTCATATGGTCCTCTTTAGTAAATACGAATCTGTGTACTAAATCATTCCTTTTGCCTAATTCCACCTTAAACTCTTCATTTGAAATAGGCAACGCCCTATTAAGAATACTTTCAAATAGTATGCTTATTTTATCAAACCTATGAAAAACCTTACTATTCACTATCTCCATTATTCTTTTCTCTGTCATATCAGGATCTATTGCGTTCTCAATATTAAATGTAACTAAGGCTCTTTCATAACAACCTTCAACATTAAATATCCCACATAGCAGATAGTCACATAAGAATAATTCAAAAATACTGAATACAGAAATATATAAGCCTCTAAGAAAAGCATCCTCAACTCTCGCTCCCACCTCATCACATAGAGATTGCCTTATTTCACCCATATTTTGGTGATAATAACGAATTGCAGGATAATAACCTGGCGTACATGAAACGTCCACAAACGGGCATAGCTTTCCCGATGCAACAGCCAATCCGCCCTCTGCGCAATAGGTTGCATAAGGTGTTAATCTAGATTCCTTATCTATAACTAAATCAGAATCAATAGTATGGCTAATAACATTGTATGCAATTGGTTTACTCTCTATTGATTCAAAGCAATTATCACCCAAATCTAATGAGGCTATACCCATAGCCCCCCATCCTTGGGCATAATGAATGCCTTCTTTAACAAAAATGTTACCTTTTACTGTTATTGTATATGACATGACGATAATATTGGAAAAAAATCAGTTCCTTCCTTCTAAAACGCTCAGCCAATACTCAGACAACATCATTGAAGATTGAGCAATTAATAATGCTTCCCTCTTTTTGATAGTTATCCTTCTAGAGCCAGCACCGTGAGCATCACTACCCATGTTACGCATACTTGATATCGCGCTCACAAGTTTATGAAGGCCACCAAGCAATTCATTTACCCTTTTATCCCATTCTTTCTTCTGACGCATATTGAGTAATTCGGTTGCATCTTGATAGATCTTCACAAGATCTCCATTACTAGTATATGTTTGGGATGTTTTCTTTTCTATTATAAAAATCAAAACTTCTTCAATCAATGTTCTAGATTTAGTGATTACGCTATCATAATCGCAGTTCTCCAAATCTCCCTTAATTCTATCCGGTAGTTCTTTTATATATTGAGGAGTTATTTCTAACACATTTGGCATTTCCATTATGACTTCTTCTCCTATGGCTACCATGATTAACTTATTCTGTACCAATCTCAACTCTACCCTTGCCATTACAAGCTGAGCATTAATTTCTTTAATAGCCCCATTAATAATGGACTTATGAGTTTCATCAAATTTATGTACATCTCCTATCCCTACTAGATAGTCAAATCGCTCTCGTTTAAACAGGTATAATAACAGTTCCGGGATCCTTTCTTGACCGTTCAGAAATGTTAGTAGGTCCTTCATATACATCCAGCGGCTCTGATTAGAACCACTATTTCCCCAATAATATGTTTTAGGCAAACCAAAACTAGTACTTAATTCACATAGTGTTTCACCCTTCAAATAAGGTAGTGAATAATGGTCATATACGACCTTGTCTCCAATCAATATATCTATAATCCTTTTATTAATAAGCAAAGAATAGTCCATCATACAATCACATAAATAGATTCATCAGTTAACACTCCTACCACAAAGATAGCAACCCATCAAACATCTCCAACCTTCCCGCCTTCGTTTTCCCCCCCCTATTTTTTGACTATAACTGCTTTATTAGATTACAGCGCACAAAGGATACCACTTCTAGCGCTTGAATGGATACTGGTCCTAGCGCTCAATAGGATACCGCCGTAGCGCTCATACCGGTACCATCATAGCGGAGCAACCGGTACCAAAAAAAACAAAACAACAGCAGTTAGGTACAATGTTACTGTTGTTGTTGCTATTATAACGGATTTCCGGATTCAAGGATTCACGGAGCTCCGCCCCCCGTACTTCCGTAATTCCAACATCTCCGCTCTATCAGCCCTCAAATCCCCCTTATTTTTCAATTTTCTTTGCTGCTTAACCCAGTTAAGCATATCATGCTCCTCTAAACGATGACGTGATGGATTCCTATGGTTCTTCGCCAAAAACTCCATCACGTCATCATATTGTTTTTGCCAGCGTTCGTCTTGAGTCATAAACCATTATTCAGTATATCCCCGCCCCATATCTTCATTTGATATACACTTCCCGCCAAACTTATATTTATAGAAAAAGAAATACAGCTATGGTCAGAAAGTATTTAAACAAAAGCGGCAAGTCCGGTGTAAAGGCGTATGAGATTCTGCCTACTGCTATCAGGGTTCAGTTCATCAAAAGTGGCAAGTGGTACAGTTACAGCTACACAAGTGCAGGTATGGCTAATGTTGAGCAGATGAAGATACTTGCCTTGAGTGGATTTGGATTAAACTCTTATATTCAGCGATGGGTTAGGCCGATGTATGATAAATAGTTAATCATCAATCCCCGCTCCGGGCACAATTAGGCGTTGCCTAATAGAGCCCTCCACTCCCGCACGCAGAGAGGCCGGTCGCAGGGGCGCCCGCTCACTCTGCCTTACTGCCCGCGTCAAGCTTTCTGCCCCATTGAGGAACAAACAGATATGAGCAGAACTGCCACACGGCACTCAACACCTTTCTCATTTCTTTGGCAATTCTAAGATACCTTCTTGTTCATGCTCCACAAACGGCCCCTCCTTGCATTCAAAAACAACACTCCCCAACTCCAACGCCTCCACCATATGCCACACACCCTTAGAAAT
>Ga0310786_10005442_pt1 | contig 17279 bp, 11 predicted proteins | sample AusTroGonzalo_MG_FD_203881 | JGI IMG/M metagenome (GOLD analysis project Ga0310786, IMG submission 203881) | Bovine rumen microbial communities from tropical cattle in Woodstock, Queensland, Australia - Gonzalo_03 (v2) (version 2) | ecosystem: Host-associated > Mammals > Digestive system >... | reverse complement strand
AGGGCACGCGAGGCGTCGCTCGAACTTGCCTCCCTTTCAACCGAGGACAAGAACGCGGCGCTTGCTGCGATAGCGAGCGCGATCGAGGCTGCGCACGACGACATCGCGGCGGCGAACGCGGCGGACGTGAAGGCGGCCGTCGCCGCCGGCGTGAAGGCGTCGATGGTCGACCGCCTCACGCTCACGCCGGAGCGCTTCCGCTCCATGGTCGAGGGCGTTCGCCACGTCGCCTCGCTGCCCGACCCCGTCGGCGAGACGCTCTGGACGCGCGAGCGCCCGAGCGGAATCACGATACGCAAGGTGCGCGTGCCGCTCGGCGTGATCGCGGTGGTGTTCGAGTCGCGTCCGAACGTGTTCGTCGATACTGCCGCGCTGTGCCTGAAGGCGGGCAACGCCATAATCCTGCGCGGCGGCAAGGAGGCGCTCGGCACGAACCGCGCAATCGCGGCGGCGGTCACTTCCGCGCTTGCCGGCGGCAGGTGCGCCGGCGCCGTGCAGTTCGTGGACATAACCGACCACGAGGCCGTCTCCGAGCTCGTGCGGGCGGTCGGGCTGGTGGACGTCGCGATTCCCCGCGGCGGCGAGCGGCTTATCCGCGCGATGTGCGAGGCGGCGCTCGTGCCTGTGCTCAAGCACTACAAGGGCGTGTGCCACATATACGTGGACGAGAGCGCCGACCTCGACATGGCGCTCAGGATACTCGACAACGCGAAGACCCAGCGTCCCGGCGTGTGCAACGCGGCGGAATGCCTGCTCGTCCACGAGGGCGTTCGCGGGAAGTTCATGCCGATGGTGGAGAAGTGGGCCAAGGAGAAGGGCGTTGCGCTCCACGAGAACGAAGCCGGCGTCGAGTTCCTGTCCCTCGACCTGAACGTGGCCGTCGTCCCCGACTGCCGCGCCGCGATCGACTTCATAAACGAGAATTCCTCCCACCACTCCGACTGCATCGTCACCGCCGACGCGGCGCGCGCGGAAGAGTTCCTTCGCCGCGTCGATTCCGCGGCCGTGTACCACAACGTGTCCACGCGCTTCACCGACGGCGCGGAGTTCGGCATGGGCGCGGAGATCGGCATCTCCACCGACAAGCTGCACGCCCGCGGCCCGATGGGGCTTGAGGAGCTTACCTCGTACAAGTACGTGGTGACCGGCGACGGGGTGGTGCGCAAATGACGGCGCGGCTCGTCGTGTTCGCCGCGCTTGCCGCGGCGTGTTCGCTGCGCCTCGCCGCCGCAGAGGCGGAGGAAGAGGAGCTTCCGTTCGACCGCTGGTACGTCGGCGCGGCGGCGTCGCTGACGCTTCCGCAGGGCGGGAGCGGATGCCACGGCCCGCACCGCGTCGGCGGCGCAGCTCTCAGGGCGGGCTACTACGTGTCGGAGTTCTGGGCGCTCGAGGGCGAAGCCGCGTGGCTCGAGGACTTTGCCGGGCTTTCCGCCGCCGCCCTCTGGCACTGGTGGGGCTACGAGCGCCTCGACCCGTTCTTTACGGTCGGAGCGCGCGGATGGGTCGGGCGCGGCCCGGGCCAGGTTGGGCCGAAAGTCGGCGTCGGGACCTTCTACCACTTGACCGACAACTGGTCGCTGCGCGCCGATACCGACGCGACTCTCGGCCTCGACTCGAGGGTCGAGATGCTCTACACGATTTCCGCAGGGGTGCAGTTCTCCTTCTGAAATGAAAGACTGCCGCGAGGAATGGTATGACGCAGGTGCGAAGGCGGCGGTGACGATTGTGGACGTCACGACCGCCGCGCAGGAGCTTGCCCGCGGACATCTCGCGGGTCCGGTCGCCGCGCACTACCTCGCCGAGGCGCTTGCCGCCGTGGCGCTCCTCGGCGCGGAGACTTCGGAGAAGGACGAGACGGTAATCCTGCAGATGAAGTGCAAGGGGCCTCTTGGCGGGGTGAACGTCGAGTGCTCGGCCGACGGCTCGCTGCGCGGCTACACGGAACGCAAGACGCTCGACGAGTTCGACGGCATGGGGCGGCCCGACGACCGCAAGGTGCTCGGCGAGCGGCAGCTGCAGGTGACGCGTTCCGTACCCGGCCGCATTCTCTCGCAGGGCATATCGACCTCCCTCGACGGCTACTTCGCCGGCTCTCTCCAGCGCAAGGCGTGCGTGCGCGTCGAGGCCGCGGTCTCCGACGAGGCGGAGATACTCGAGGCGCGCGGCATTCTAGTGGAAGACATGCCGGACTCGTCCGGCGACCTGAAGTGCTGCCGCATCGGCTCCTTGAAGAGCCTCGCCGTGTCGTCGCGCAACTTGCTCGGCCAGCTCGGGCTTGGCGCCGCTGAGCTGCGGCGCACCACGCCGCTGAAGTTCGCGTGCCGCTGCTCCCCGGAGCGCGCGGCGGCGATGCTCGCGGCGCTTTCCGCGGAGGAGCGCATGGGTCTGCCCGACAAGGTGGACATAACCTGCCACATGTGCGGACGCACGTTTTCAGTGGGGACCGGCGGCGCGGACAGGGAGGCGAAGTCGTGAAAAGACGCGTATGGGTGGAAATCGACCTTGATGCGCTCGTGCGCAACTACCGGAAGATCGCCGCGCACGTGCGGCCCGCCAAGGTGCTGTGCGTGCTGAAGGCGAACGCCTACGGCCTTGGCGTCGGCGCATACGCGAAGGCGCTCGCCGCAACTGGTTGCGCAGGCTTCGGGGTCGCTGAGCCTTTCGAGGCGCTTGAGCTGAAGCGCGTATTGAAGGCGGTGGGCGCCGAGAAGGACGTGCAGGTGCTCAGTTCGATTCTGCCGGACGAGATACCGGAGATGGTAAGGGCCGGCGTCACTTTGCCGGTGGTGGACGTGCATTCCGCACGCCTCGTCTCCCGTTCGGCGGTGCGTCAGGGGAAAACGGCGAAGGTACACGTGAAACTCGACACCGGCATGGGCAGGCTCGGCATCTTGGCGAAGGACGCGCCCGAAGCGATACGCGAGATTGCCGCGCTGCCGGGGTTGGACGTCGAGGGCGTGTTCTCGCACTTCCCGATGGCCTACGATCCCGAGGACCCGTTCACGCTTGCGCAGATCGCCGCGTTCAAGCGCGTCCTCGCGTCGGCGGCGGAATGCGGCGTGAAGTTCCGCAAGGTGCACATCGCCGCGAGCGACGCGATAAACAACTTCCCGCAGTGCGCAAAGGCCCCGTTCACGATGGTGAGGACCGGCATCAACCTGCACGGCAGCTTCGATCCGAACGGCCGTCGGGCTTTGAAGGTGGAGCCGGTGCTTACCCTCAAGACGCGTGTCGCGCAGGTTCGCGAACTGCCGGCGGGCACGACGCTCGGCTACGGCCGCACGTGGTGCCTGAGGGAGCCGACGCGCGTGGCGACGATTTCCGCCGGCTACGCCGACGGACTTCCCCTCGCGCTAACGAACCGCGGCCATGTGCTGGTCGGAGGCGTCGTGTGCCCGGTGATCGGCCGCATTTCCATGGACTACGCGACGGTAGATGTGTCCGGCGTTCCCGCCGTCGCGCCAGGCGACGAAGTCGTGTGCCTCGGCGCGTCCGGCCGCCATGCGGTAACGCCCGACGACTGGGCGAGGATGAAGGGCACTCACGCCTACGACATAATCTGCTCGCTTGGCACTCGCGTGGAGCGCGTCGTCAAGGGGAAGGGGGCCGCAAGATGAACGAGACGGTGGAGATGGTGCTTCGGCTTGTCCTCGCCGGCGTTCTCGGCGGAATCATCGGAGCGGAGCGCGAGTACCGCGCGAAAGTCGCAGGCATACGGACGCATCTGCTTGTCGCTTTGGGCGCGGCGCTTATGATGCTCGTTTCGCGCTATGGGTTCGGCGGCGTCGGCGACCCCGGACGGGTCGCCGCGCAGATCGTAAGCGGCATTGGCTTCATCGGAGCGGGCGCAATCATGGTCAACAAGCACGCCGTGCATGGCCTCACGACTGCTGCGGGCGTTTGGGTCGCCGCGGGAATAGGCATGGCCGTGGCCGCCGGGCTCTATATTCTCGGCATTGCCGCCACGGCTCTTGCGCTTCTTGGGCTTGAGGTGTTCAGCTGGACGTTCCGCGGCGGAAAGAAATAAATCTCTGCCATCGTGTCTGCCGCTAGATGCAGCGGATCTTTATGGTATAATGCCCGTATGAGAATCTTCAGGGATCCCGGAAAACTCCAGAAGTGGTGCCGTGCCAGAAAGCGCGACGGAGCCAGTATAGGCCTTGTGCCGACAATGGGCTATCTCCACGAGGGACACCTCTCGCTGATCGCGGCCGCGAAAAGGCGCGGCGCGGACGAGATAGTGGTGTCGGTCTTCGTCAATCCCGTCCAGTTCGGACCGAACGAGGACTTCGAGAAGTATCCGCGCGACGAGAAGGCCGATCTCGCGAAATGCCGCGCCGCCGGAGCGACAGCCGTGTTCTTCCCCACGCCCGCAAACATGTATCTCGACCGGCATTCCGTCTACGTGGAGGAGACCGACCTCTCCCGCGGACTGTGCGGCGCGCGGCGCCCGGGCCACTTCCGCGGCGTCTGCACCGTGGTCGCAAAGCTGTTCAACCTCGCCTGCCCGGACTTTGCGGTGTTCGGGCTCAAGGACTACCAGCAGGCGCAGGTCATACGCCGCATGTCGCGGGACCTGAACTTCGGCATAGACATCGTCCTCGCGCCGATCGTGCGCGAAAAGTCCGGGCTTGCGAAGTCGAGCCGCAACACGTATCTTTCGGCGGACGAGCGCTGCCGCGCCACGGCGATTTCGGCCGGGCTCGCCGAGCTCGCGGCGAAGGTGCGCGCCGGAAAGGCGGCGCGCGCACTGCAGGCGCTGCGTGCGCGCATCGAGAAGGCCGGACTTGCCGTGGACTACGTGGAGTGCGTGGACGCCGAGACTCTCGAACCGAGAAAATCCGTCTCCAGGGGATGCTGCGTTCTCGTCGCGGCATACTGCGGGAAGACGAGGCTGATAGACAATGTCGTGATATGAGAAAGGAAAACACAATGAAAAGAGCAATCGCAATCGTAGTGGCCGGCATCGCGCTCGCGGGATGCTGTCCGAGCATGTGCGGAAAGTGCTGCGGTCCGGCGCCGGACGCGACCGCCGTTTCTCCGGACGGACGCAATGAAATACGCCTCTGGAGCTGGCCGCTCTCCTACGAAGTTCTGAGGGACGGCAAACCGGTCGTGGCCAAGAGCGCGATCGGGATGGTCGTGAACGGCAGGAGTCTTCGCGAGGGGGCCGCGATAAAGCGCGTCGTCCGCAAGTCCGTCAAAGGGGCGATAGCGACGCCCGTCTACAAGAAGGAGACGGCGGACGTATCTCGCGAAGAGGCGTTTGCGGACTTCGGAAGCTGGGGCGTGAGGCTCGCCGCGCGCAACGACGGCGTGGCATACCGCTTCGAGACGTCCCTGCCCGGCAAGATCAGGATTGACTCCGAGCGCGCGCAGTTCACGGTGCCGTGCGGAGAGGCGAAGTGCTCTCTCAACTACGGCTTCCGCTACGGCTGCGAGGAGACGGTCCCGACGAGCTGCAGGGCGTCCGCGATAGAGACTGGCAAGGACGCCAAGCGGCAGTACGTCTATCTGCCGTTCGTGTATTCCGTCGGCGGCACGTCCGTGGCGGTCACGGAGTCGGACGTTAAGGACTATCCGATATGGAACCTGCGCCGCGAGGGCTCACCGCTTCGGGGCGTCGCGTTCGAGGCGGAATTCGCCGCGTGGCCCAAGAAGACCGTCAACAACTCCGGCGAGGAGTATTCGCCCGCGGCCAAGCGCCAGCGCCACTGGAACGTCAAGGAGTTCGCCAAGCACCTCGTCGAGACCGACGGAACGCGCACCTTCCCGTGGCGCACGTTCATCCTCGCCGACGCGCCTTCGAAGTTCTGCGAGGCCGACATCGTCTACGCCCTCGCCGAGGGCATGCACGACGGCTTCAACGGATTCGGGTGGGTGAAGCCCGGCAAGGTGGCCTGGGACTGGTGGAACGCATGGGACTGCAAGGGTCAGGAAGAGGGCTGCACGACCGCCGGCTACGAGCGCTTCATAGACTTCGCCGCGAAGACGGGCGTCGAGTACGTGATTTTCGACGAGGGCTGGAGCGAGAAGCTGGACATCTGGAAGTTCAACCCCAAGGTGGACGTTCCGCACCTGATAAAGTACGCCGCCAAGAAGGGCGTTGGGATAATCCTCTGGATGTCGTGGGCGCAGGTCTACGGCGACGAGGAGAGGGTCGCCTCGCACTTCGCCAAGCTCGGAGCAAAGGGTTTCAAGGTGGACTTCATGGACCGCGGCGACGCGCAGGTCGAACGCTTCCTCTGGAAGTTCGCCGACGAGTGCGCCAAGAACCGCATGGTGCTCGACTACCACGGGGCGCACCGCCCCACGGGCATGAGCCGCGCGTATCCGAACGTCCTCAACTACGAGGGCGTGCACGGTCTCGAGTGCACCAAGTGGTACAAACAGGACTACGACTTCATGGACAACGACGTCAAGGCGTTCTTCCTGCGTCTTACCGCCGGTCCTATGGACTACACGCCGGGCGCGATGGACAACTATCCCATCGGCGGCTATCCCAAGCCGGACCTGAAGTCGCCTTACCGCACCGGCAACACGTACGTGAGCCCCGGCTCGGTGGGCACGCGCTGCCGCCAGATGGCGATGATGGTCCTCTACGAGGCGCCACTCCAGATGCTCTGCGACGCGCCGACGAAGTACGAGAAGAACATGGAGTGCTTCTCGTTCATGGCGGCGACGCCTGTCGTATGGGCCGACACCAAGGGTCTCGGAGGCTGCCCCGACAGCTACGCCGCGGTGGCGCGCAGGGCCTCCTACGGTTCGTGGTACGCCGCGGCGATGACCAACGCCGACGCGCGCGACTTCACGCTCGACACTTCGTTCCTCGGCGATGGCGAGTGGAAGGCCGAAATCTTCCGCGACGCGCCGGAGTCGGACGTCAAGGCGACGGCCTGTGTGCATGAGACGAGGACCGTGAAGGCCGGCGGAAAGATGAGCTTCCACATGGCCAGGGGCGGCGGATTCGTCGTCAAGTTCACGCGGTGACGTCCACCGTATACATCGCAAAGAACGTATACGGCGGCGATGGCCTTGGCCGCCTCGGCGACGGGCGCGTCGTGTTCGTGCCGGGTGCGTTCGCAGGCGAGCAGGTAAGGGCAGAGATAGTGGAGGAGAGGCGCGGCTACGTGAGGGCCCGCCTCGTGGAGGTCGTCGAGCCGAGCGCGGACCGCATCGGCACCGGAGAGCCTCCAGTGCCCGGAATGGCGTACGCGAACCTCCGCTACTCCGCCGAGCTTGACGCGAAGGAAGCGCAGCTCAGGGAGACTCTCGAGCGAGCGAGGCTGTCGCCGCGGGCGTTCGGGCGCATCCCCTGCGAGGAGAGGCCGCTGAACTACCGCAACAAGGCCGTCTACCACTTCGCCCGCGAGGGCGGGCGCTGGGCGATAGGATACAGGCGCGAGCCCGGCCACAGCGTGCAGGACGTGGAAGTCGATCCGCTCGCGAGGCCGGAGATGAACGCGAAACTCCCCGAGATGCGCCGACAGGTGCTTGCGCTGCTCACGCAGGGCGCCGAGGCGGTGCGCCGCGACATCGAGCGCAAGGGCAACGTGACCGTGCGCTGGTCGGAACGGTCGGGCGCATCGTGGTGGGTCGGCGACGCCCCGCGCGACAAGGTGTTCAGGGAAGTTACATGCGGAAAGGTTTTCGAAGTTCCCGCGGACGGCTTCTACCAGGTGAACCCTACCGCCGGAGAGGCGCTTGCAAAGGCCGTGCGCGGCGAATACGAGCGCGGCGCGGGAGACGCGCCGAACATCCTCGACCTCTATTGCGGCGTCGGGGTGTTCGGGCTTTCATGCATCGCGTCCGGCGGCTCCGGCAGGCTCGTCGGGGTGGAGTCCGGCAGGCAGGCGGTGGAGTTCGCGCGGCGCAACGCCGCATCGATGGGCGTTGACGCGCTCTTCTTCGCCGAGCAGGTGGGGCGCAACCTCAAGCGCATAAAGATAGGCGCGCATTCTACGGTGATCGTCGATCCGCCGCGCGGCGGACTGGAGTCCCGCGTGCCGGAATGGCTCGCCGCGTCCCGCGCCCCGCGCATCATATACGTGAGCTGCGATCCCGCCACGCTCGCGAGGGATTTGAGGACGATCTGCGGCGGCTACGACCTCGAGTCGGTCCGCTGGATAGACATGTTTCCGCGCACGGCCCGCTTCGAGACCGTCGCGGTGCTCGAAAGGAAAAAACAATGAGGATTCTCGCGTCTGCCGCGCTTCCCGCGGCGCTTCTTCTGTCAGGGTGCGCGAAGAGCGTGGAATGGCGTTTCGAGACGGAGGAGAATTCCCCGCGCGTGGCGTTCTGCCGCGTGGACGCTTCCTGGAAGGACATGATGGCGACGCGCGACGTCGTGGCCGTCGACGCGTCCGGAGCCGAGACACCGGTATGCTGGGCTCTTGACGATTCGGGTGACATCCCGGTACTCGTCTGGCTCGCGGACGGACGGAGGAAGTTCGCGCTGCGCGAACGCGGAAAGGACGGCAAGTCCGCGCCGCCGCCGGAGGACGGACTCTCCGCGTCTGTCGCCGCCGACGGGACGATCCGCATCGAGAACAGCGACTACTCCCTCAGTCACCCGGCGAAGGGGGGCGGATGCTTCCCGTTCGGAATACGCTTCCGCAAGAGCGGAGCGACGGACGATTCGGCGTTCTTCTACGACAGGCTGGTGCGCCGCGAGGCGGACGGTTCCGTCAAGCAGTTCATGGTGAGGGACGGCGAGGACTCGACGGCCAGACTCGTGTTCTCTTCGCCTCTACGCGCAGTTGTGGAGGCGCGCACTTCGGTGAAAGGCACGCGCATCACGTACAGATACGAGTATACGGTGCATTCTCCCGTAGTGCGGGTGGTCGCGTCGTACGAGAAGGACGACGACGGGCGCTGGGCGGAGGTGCACACGATGCACATGAGCTGGAAGCGCGATTCGCCGCGGTATCCGGCGTATGCGACAAGCGGTCTCGACAAGCCACATCCGATTCGCCCCAAGGGCGAGAAGAGCGAAGGGTTTACCGGTACGTTCGTGGCGTTCACCGACGGCACGAATGCCGTGGGAGTGACGTCGGGCGTGGGCTCGTCGGGATGGGACGCGTCTTCGTCTTTCATCTATTACATCGTCGCGGAGCGCGGAGGATGGTCCGGCCGCAGGCTGGAGCGGGTCGAGCGCGTTTACATGGGTCCGCATCTCGACAAGGACGGCTTCAGTCGCGCATTTGCAATGGACATCGGGGCCAAGACGTTCAGGAACGGCAGGCTGTGGGTGCCCGTTTTGCCGCTTGACGCGTCGGCGGGTTCGACCGTGCTCGAGGGCGGAAAGATCAGACTTGCGTTCGGGCCCGCCGAGGCGGGGTTCGGATGTCTTGGCATAGAAAGCCGCATCGGCGCCGAGCCGGCGACGTTTTCGAAGGCCAAGCCCGGGACGGCTCCCCTCTGGTCGCTGCTGTTCTGGAGGGATGGCGACCAGCTGAAGCCGTTGACCGTCGACAGTCTCGCGCCATGCGAAAAGTCCGTGGCGAAGAGGGACGGGGCATTGGAGTTCAGCTGGAAGGGGATTGCGCTTGGAGACGAACCCAATGCGCTGGACGTCGTGGCCACGGTGTCGCTGGCGCCTTCGGGCGACGCGGCGCTTTGGCGGCTCGACACCGTCAACCGCAGCAAGCATTGGGGCATGGCCGAGACGGACTACCCCATTCTGAACAGGGTCGCCAAGCCGGGCCTCCCGGACGTCCTCATGCCGTTCGGGAACTGGGGCGCCCGTCTTTGCCGCCGCGCGGTGTCCGGTCGGGAGGTGCTGTATCCGTGCTCCGTCACTCCCGTGCAGACGATCTCCTTCCTGCTTGGCGAACACGGCCTTCAGGTCACGACGCTCGACCCGGATGCCCAGCCGAAGAAGTTCCGCTTCGCCGACCTGGGCCTGTGCGTGCGCTATCGCTGCCCCGATTCCGGCGTGCCCGGCGCGGCTAACGCGCCGGACTTTCCCGTGGAGACTGCGGTGTTCACTGGCGACTGGTGGACGGCGGCGAAGCGCTACCGCGCGTGGGCCACGCGGCAGAAGTGGGCCGCGAAGGGACCGATCGCGACGCGCACGGACTTCAACCGCCGCCTCGCGAACCTCGGCTACTGGCTGCGGCTTGGCGGAGATTCCAAGGCCGTCACGGGGGCGGTCGCCCGCGTTCAGGCGGCGATGCCCGGCATTCCTCTTGGCGTGCATTGGTACACATGGCACCAAATTCCGTTCGACACCGCGTACCCGGAGTTCTTCCCGGCCAAGCCGGGAATCGCGGAGGGCATGAAGTGGCTTGCCGACCGCGACGTCATCGCGATGCCGTACATAAACGTGCGCCTGTGGGACGCGGGAATTCCGAGCTTCTCCAATGCAGTCCCCGCGGCGTGCAAGAAGCCCGGCGGAAAGGATTTCTACGTGGAGCACTACCACAAGCCGCCGAAGGCCCGCGATCTCGTGCCGATGTGCCCCGCCACGGAACTGTGGCGCAGCCGGATCGACGGTATATGCGAGAGGATCATGACGGAGCTCGGCTCCAACGCGATATACCTCGACCAGCTCTCTTCCCATGCGGCGCAGTGCTACGACAAGTCGCACGGCCATCTCCTCGGCGGCGGCGAGCATTGGGCGGCGGGATACCACAAGATGGTGGGCCCGATCCGCGAGCGCGCGTCGAAGCGCGGCGTGGCTCTCACATGCGAAAACACGGCGGAGGAGTTCGTGGACTGCGTGGACGCGTTTCTCGCCTGGTTTGGACGCTCGCCGGAAGACGTGCCGTTCCTGCCGGCCGTGTATTCGGGATACGCGATATACTTCAGCTCTCCGCAGAGCCGGGAAGATTCGCTCGACTCGTTCTGCGCGACGCAGGGAAGGGATTTCCTCTGGGGCTGCCAGCTCGGGTGGGAGGATCCGTGGATACTGCGCGCCGGCAAATCCGGAGAACTCGCCTTCATGAACGCGCTTTGCCGCGAAAGGCTGGCGCATCTCGACTTCATGGTCGAGGGAGAGCTGGAGGGCGAGCTGCCGACTCCTCCGGGATGCCCGACCGTGGACGTCCAGTGGAAGCTCACCGGCAACAGCTGGGTGAACGATCCGTTCAAGATGCCGGCGGCGATGGGCACGGTGTGGCGCGCCAGAGACGGCCGCCGCCGCGCGTTCGTCGTCAACGCGTCCGGCGAGAAGGTCGCGTTCCCGGCAGGGCGGGCGGGCACGCTGGTGCTTGAGCCGCGCTCGGTGGTTTCCGTCGAGCTTTGAGGCGGGCGCGGCGCCTCACCACCTTATCGGCTCCGCCCCGTTTGCGGCGAGATACTCGTTGCACCTGCGGAAGTGGTTGCATCCGAAGAACCCGCGGTAGGCCGAGAGCGGCGAGGGGTGGGCGCACTCGAGCACAAGGTTGCGCGTGCGGTCCACGAACGCCGCCTTGCGCTGAGCGTACGAACCCCATAGCATGTACACGATGTGGTCGCGGCGTTCGGCGAGCGCGCGTATCGCCGCGTCGGTGAAGCGTTCCCATCCGCGCCCCTGGTGCGAGCCTGCCATGTTGGCGCCCCCGGAGACGGTCAGCGTGGCGTTCAGCAGCAGCACGCCCTGGTCGGCCCAGTGCGACAGGTCGCCGCTGCGGCCCGAGAACGAAGTGGAGAACTCGGCCTCGAGTTCCTTGTATATGTTCACGAGCGACGGCGGAAGCTCCACTCCCTTCTGCACCGAGAAGCACAGCCCGTGCGCCTGGCGCGGATTGTGGTACGGGTCCTGTCCGATGATCACGGCCTTCACCTTGTCGAAGGGGGTTCTGTTGAACGCCTCGAATATGAATCTGCCGGGTGGATATACCACGCCCTTGGAATATGCGTCCTTGACGAACGCCACGAGCCGCGCGAAGTATTCGCTGTCGAACTCCGCCGCAAGCGCGCGCTTCCACGATTCCTCGATCTTCACGTCCATGTCTCCGCCATTATACCATATAGTTCCGCCCGCGCTTCATCCGCCCTTGTTTGACTTCCGTTCGGCCATGTTGTACAATAGCCGCATGAAAACAAGGGTTCTTGCGGCGTTCGCGCTCGTCTCGTCTCTTTCCGTCGCGGCTGCCGAAACATCCCCCATGGACAGGCCGTGCCTGCGCGAGCCTCTGCCGACGTTTCCGTTTCCGGACGCTCTGAGCGCATGCGTCTGGAGAAACTGGCCGTGCGTCCCGAAGGAGAAGCTCGCGCGCATCCTCGGCGCCACGCCTGAGCAGCTTGAGGCCGTCGCCGCGGAGATGGGCCTGCCGCCGCAGGGCGACGTGCCTGCTGAATGGCTTGCGAAGGGCTATATAACGCTCCTCAGGCGCAACTGGCATCTGATGCCGTACGGGCAGTTGATGGAGCTGGTGGATATGGACCGCGAGCGCCTCGGCTTCTTGCTTCTGGAGGAGGATTACCTGTATTCCAAGCTCGGCGGAGACAAGCCGCGGTGCGACGCTGTGCGCTACGACGCCGCCGCGGTTGCGCGCACCCGCAAGGCGCGTCTCGCGCTGAAGGCGATTCTCGCCGAGGAGGGGATCGACATGGCGGCGCGCGAGGAGCCGCGCTTCAGTTTTCTCCGCGAACTAGCCGCCGTGGACGGGAAGAAGATCCACGTTCCCGATTCCTCCGGTTCGCCGTTCGCCACCCGCTACGTGTTTTCGTATTTCGCCGACTACGGCGCACCGCTCGAGGATCCGGAGGTGGGGTCGTTTCCGGAAGGGCTTCTCCAGAAGCTTCAGCGACAGGGCGTGAACGGAGTGTGGTTGCACGTCGTCCTGCGCACGCTCGCGAAGGATCCGAAGTATCCCGAGTTCGGCGATGGCTGCGAGGCGCGCATGGCGAACCTGCGCACGCTCGTGGCGCGCGCGGCGAAATACGGCATAAAGGTGTATCTCTACTTGAACGAACCGCGCGGGATGCCGGCGGCGTTCTTCGAGAAGGATTCCGCGCGGATGGCGCTCAGGGGCGTGCACGCCGCGGCGGAAGGGAGATACGCGCTCTGCACGTCGTCGCCGGAGGTGCGCCGGTGGCTCGCCGATTCCGTCGAGAGCGTATTCCGCGCCGCGCCCGGGCTCGGGGGAATCTTCACGATAACGGCGTCGGAGAACCTCACGAGCTGCGCCTCCCACTATAGAGAGGCGGAGTGCCCGCGCTGCCGCGGCCGCGACTGGAGCGAGATGATCGCGGAGGTCAACCGCACGATGATAGACGGCATGCGCCGCGCCGCGCCGAAGGCGAAGGCGTTCGTGTGGAACTGGAGCTGGGACGGCAAATCGCTTTTCCGTCCCCGCACCATCGGACAGCAGGACCGCATACTCTCGCTTCTGCCCAAGGATGGCGTCTATCTGATGACGACGAGCGAAGTCGGCACGCCGTTCACGCGCGGCGGAATAACCAACGAAGTCAACGAATACTCGATTTCGGTGCCCGGCCCGAGCGACGAGTCGCGTCGCGTGTGGAAGGCGGCGCGCGGGCAGGGTCTCAAGACCGCGGCAAAGGTGCAGGCAAGCGTCACGTGGGAGCTCGCGCCGTTCCCGTACGTTCCGGCGATGGATCTCGTGGCCGAACATGCGGTCAATCTCGCGAAGGAGGGCGTGGAGGCGGTGATGCTGTCCTGGACGCTCGGCAGCGCGCCGGCGCCGAACCTCGGCGTGTTCGGGCGTCTGCGCAGAAACGACACAGTCGATTCCGTCCTCGACAGGATCGCCGCGGAGACCTACGGCGTAAAATGCGCACCGCTGGCTAGAAAGGCGTGGACCGAATACTCGCGCGGCTACGCCGAGTATCCGTTCGACCTCTGGGCGCTTTACCGCGGTCCGCAGCAGTGGGGCCCGGCGAATCCGCTCTATGCGCGCCCCACCGGATACAGGGCGTCGATGGTGGGCTTTCCGTTCGACGATCTCGATCGCTGGCGTTCGCTGTATCCGACGGATGTGTGGATTTCGCAGATGGACAAGGTGGCGGACGGCTTCGAGCGCGGATCGGCGGAATTCGCGAAACTCGTCGATGCGCTTTCCGGCGGCAGAAAGAATGCGGCCGCCCGGGAGCTTTCGATGTTCCGCGCCGAGGGGCTGCACTTCCGGTCGTGCGCGAACCAGGGCAGGTTCGTGCTTGCGAGGAACCGCGGCGACGCGGCAGGGATGAAGGCCGCCGCGAAAGTGGAGAAGGCGGCGGCGAAGGCATTGCTCGAATGCGACCGCGCCGACAGCCGCATCGGATACGAATGCTCCAACCACTACTACTACATCCCGGCCGACATCGTGGAGAAGATTCTCGGATGCGCACTGATCGAAAAATCCGCCGCGCCGCTGGCGCCAATGACTGTGGAGAAGACGTTTCTCGACAAGCCATGGGTCGCCGAGGCTCCGGTGGAGATGGCGAAGGGCAGACTCCACCGATTCACGGCGAGCATACGCACGGAGAACTTCGCCTGCGTGAACCACCCCGACCTCACCGGCCCGCGCATCCGCGTGATGTACTACGGCGAGAAGGGCGAGGAGCTCGGGCCGGCCGGCAGCTGGCCGGTCACCGGAACATCCGGAAACTGGGCGGAGGTCAACGTGGTCGTCTCGCCGCCGGGTCCGGGCCAGACTGCGCGGGTGCAGTATTTCGTGCCTGCGTGCATAACAGGAATCGTGCATTTCGCCGACGCGAAGTTCGAGCCGTACGACAGACCGCCACCGCCCAAACCGACGAGGTCGCCCTGCAAGGCCATCGACGAACACGGAAGGCTCGTGTGGAACGGCCGCAGGACGTTTCCGCTCGGCATGTATTTCGAGAAGTGGGATTCTTTCGCGGAGTCGACTCTTGCGTCGTTCGCAAAGGGGCCGTTCAACTGCGTGGTGCCGTACGGATTCCCGGACCGCGCCTCGATGGACGCATGCGAACGGCTCGGCCTTGGCGTCATATACAACGCGAACGTCTATTTCGGCACTCGCTGGGCGTTCGGCCGTGTCACGAGCGAAGCCGGCGAGGACGGGTGGATCAGGCGCACGGTCGAGGAGTTCAAGAACCACCCTGCATTGATGGCATGGTACGTAAACGACGAATTCCAGCTGAATTTTCTAGAGCGGCTGAATCGCCGCTACGAACTGGTGCGCAGCCTCGATCCCGACCATCCGGCGTGGGGGGTGTTCATGGACCCGAAGGAAGCGCGCCACTTCGTGGGCAATCTTGACGTGCTCGGCGTCGATCCTTATCCGGTGGACGGCTACAGGCAGACCGATTTCACCAAGAACGCCGAATACCCGCGCAGGGCCATTGCAGCAGGCGGAGGAAAACGTCCCCTTTGGGGCGTCATCCAGGCGTTCGACTGGAAGGCGTACCTGCCCGATTCGAAAAGTCTGCGTGCGCCGACGGAGGATGAGCTGCGCGTGCAGACATGGCTCGAGATCGCGAGCGGCGCGAACGGACTGTTCTACCTCGCCTACACGACGCTCGGCTTCCGCGGCAACGGCGACAGCTTCGACAACCGCTGGCGCATCGTCTGCAAAGTCGCCTCCGAGGTCAAGGAAAAGGAGAAGTTCCTCCTGTGCGATCCGGGGCCGGCTGTGGAGAGCCAGCCGTCCGGTTCGCTTGCCGTGCGCACATGGCGCAGGGGGGAGAGGGTCTTTGCGCTCGTTGCGAGCGGAGAGTACACGAACACGACAACCCGCGTCGCCTGCAGCGGGCTGAAGCCGTGTGAGGTGAAGCTCGCGCCGCTGTCGCATGCGTTCGTCGATATGGAGACCGGACGACAAAAGTAGACCGCGCAATTCCCGCGCGAAATGACCAATGGCCGACCTGCCCGACACTTCCACTACCCTTTTGCGAGACCTCGCGTGCGACTCGCAGCACGCGAGATGGGGGGAATTCGTCAATCGGTACCGCCCGATGATGGAGGCCTACATGCGAGAACGCTTCCCGATGCTCGAGGCCGACGAGATAATCCAGCAGACGCTGATCTCCCTCATCCGGATATTCCCCGTTTATCATTACTGCCCGGACGAGAAAGGCTCGTTCCACAACTATCTCACCGGCATCCTCCGAAGGAAGGCGATAAACGCCCTGTCAAAGATCAAGACGGACGCGGCGAAGCAGTCCCGCTACGAGGACCGCCGCCCGGAGCCAGAGACCGACGAAGAGCAGCGCGAGCGGGAATGGAGGGAATCGGTGTTCGAGATTGCCCTCCAGCAGCTTATGGCCGACGACGCGATACACGGCCGGACGCGCGAGGTGTTTCGCCGCATCGCCGTCAACGGCGAGGACGTCGAGTCTGTCGCGCAGTCGTTCGGCATAACGCGCAACGCGGCCGACCAGATGAAGAGCCGCATGATGGCACGTCTGCGCACGCTGGTGGCCGATCTCGAGAAGGTGGACGATGCACGCATCGAATCTATCTGAACTTGACGCCTTCCTCGAAAGTCGAAAGCCCATCGACAGCGGCGCGGCGTTCGGACCGGGCGATGTATTCGGGGATTGGCGCATCACCGCGTTCATCGGCAAGGGCGGCAACGGCGAGGTTTACCGCGTCGAGCATACGTCGCTTGGCACGGTCGCGGCGCTGAAGGTGCTGATGCGCGAGTCGGCGGCGGAGCACTTCCACCGCGAGGCGCGGCTTTTGTCGGAGCTGGATCAGGAATGTTTCCCGCGCATATATTCATTTGGCGAAGCGCATGGACACCTGTACTGCGCAATGGAGCTTCTAGAGCCGATGGCGTTGCCGAACACGGATTCTGAGGTCGCGGAGTTCCTCGTTTCCGTTGCCGAAGCCGTGTCGTTGCTGCATCAAAGGGGATTGGTTCATAGGGACGTCAAGCCCAAGAACGTCCTCCGCCGCGGTAGGCAGACGGTGCTGATAGACTTCGGGCTTGTCGAGCGTGCGGGAACACCGATTTCCAAATGCCAGGGGACTCTGGTCTATGCCGCGCCAGAGCAATTTGCGGGCGGCGAGACGTCGTTTGCCGTTGACATACACGCGCTTGGCGTAATGGCAAACGGCTGCTTCGACGGAAAGCCGCCTCGCGAGTGGGAGAAGATAATCAACCGTGCGACGAGTTCGATACCCGATCGAAGGTATGCGGACGCCGCCGGTTTCATCCGTGCGGTGAAAAGGCGCCACTTCTCGAAATGGATTCTGCGGACAGCCTCCGCGCTGCTGATAATCGGTGGCATTGCCGTTTATGCGTATCTGTGGTGGCGTTCGGGCGGAGAGGAAGCGATTCGCTGGCGATCTCTCTGTCATGAGTCGGTTACGAATCTCGTTACGAGGGACCTCGTCGATGTGAAGTATGAAACGCAGACTG
>Ga0310786_10005441_pt1 | contig 17280 bp, 15 predicted proteins | sample AusTroGonzalo_MG_FD_203881 | JGI IMG/M metagenome (GOLD analysis project Ga0310786, IMG submission 203881) | Bovine rumen microbial communities from tropical cattle in Woodstock, Queensland, Australia - Gonzalo_03 (v2) (version 2) | ecosystem: Host-associated > Mammals > Digestive system >... | reverse complement strand
GTCGCTCACCGTGGAGTGCGACGGTTTGGTTATCGGCCATAAATACCGCAACAAGCAGATTGGAGTAGAGAAAGACGGTGTCATGACCGCCATCAACAAGTCGGATGAAGAGAACTACCTGTTTCCCGACGGTACGGTAGGAGAGGAGCCTGCTCCTTTGGTCATCACCTCCAAAAACCAGATTGACGACAGCTATTACAACCGATTGGTACGTATTGAGGGATGCCGTATGCAGAATGGCGGCGTCGACGTGTTTTGTCCCGACAGCGTGACGACCTATTGCACAAGGTATATGCTGCTTGCCGACAGCACGGTCATGAGCCTGCGCACCATGAGCCGCGCCTCCTTCGCCCATGAGTTGCTCCCTGCCGGACGCTGTAACCTGAAAGGCATCCTCGTCAACTCCAGCGGTGGGCCGCAGCTGTATCTCCGCTCCTTGGATGACGTGGAGTAGTATCGTAAATTTTTCTACCTTTGTGCCCTGGTATCAAACCCAAAACTATGAAGAAGCGTGTTTTTTTGACCGGCGCCACGGGCACGATGGGCTGGGCTGGACTGCAGGAACTGCTGAAGTATCCCGAGCAGTATGAGGTTACAATCTTGGCACGGCCAAGCAAGAAAAACAAAAATAAGCTGAAACCCTTAGAGGGTAAAATACACGTCGTCTGGGGTGACTTGACCCGTTATGAGGACGTCCTGAAAGGCGTGAGCGGCGCCGACTACGTGCTGCATGTGGGTGGTATGGTGTCGCCGAAGGCCGACTACTATCCCGAGCAGACCCTCCGCGTGAACGTGAAGGCGGCGGAGAACGTGGTGCAGGCCGTCCTGGCACAACCCAACCGCGAAGAGGTGTATGTGGTGTATATCGGCTCGGTGGCCGAGACCTCCGACCGTAACGAGCCGCTCCACTGGGGACGCTGCGGCGACCCCGTCTTCGCCAGCGCGTTCGACTACTACGCCGTCAGCAAAATCGCCGCTGAGCGTATCTTCGCCGAGTCGGGGCTGCGTCACTGGGTGAGCCTGCGGCAGTCGGGCATCCTTTACCCCGCCATCCTCAAGAACTTCGACCCCATCATGTTCCACGTCCCCATCCGTGGCGTGCTGGAGTGGGCCACCGTGGAGGACTCGGGCCGACTGCTGGAGCGTGTGTGCCGTGACACGGTGCCGTTCGACTTCTGGAACCGCTTCTACAACATCAGCAGCGGACCGCAATACCGCATGAGCAACTATGAGTTTGAATGCCGTGTGCTGAATGCCGTCTACTGCCCCCGTCCCGAGAAGATCTTCAACGCCAACTGGTTCGTGCTGAAGAACTTCCACGGACAATACTACCTCGACGCCGACCTGCTAGAGGACTATCTGCACTTCCGCGCCAACATCCCGCTGGACGACTATTTCCAACAGATGAGCGACAGCCTGCCCAAGATTTTCGGCATGGCTAAAATCGTACCTCCTGCCATCATGAAGTTGGCGCTGCGGACGCTGGCCAACAAGAAGAAATACGGCACGCAGTATTGGATCAAGCACCATGACGAGAAGCGCATCCGTACCTATTACGGCAGCTTGGAGCAATACCAAGCCATCCCCGACTGGAAGGATTGGGACCTGACGGAGCCTGTGGGTCAGGACAAGGCCGTGCATATCGACCATGGCTACGACGAGACGAAGCCGATGACGGATTTGACGCTGGCCGATTTGCAGGCGGCAGCCGCATTCAGGGGTGGACGCCTGCTGTCTGAGTCCTATTCGGGCGACCCGATGCAACCGCTGACGTGGGAATGCCATCAGGGACATCGCTTTGAGGCCTCACCCAAGCTGATCTTGGAAGGCGGTCACTGGTGCCCGGATTGTATGTCGGACCACTGGGACGGCTTCTCCGACGTGGCGAAGCATAGTCCTTTCTTCGGACAGGTGTACAAAAGTGCATTGCCGTGATTAACAACCACGGCGAAACACTTCAAGGTCGTTTGACTACTTTACAATGAATTTAGCCGTTTTGCACAGGTTTTCACCTTTGACTTGCAAGAAATAGATTCCCTTTTCCAAGTCCGCAACGGAGAGGGTGCCGCTGGTGTATCCAGTAGCCACCTCCTGTCCCAAGAGATTGAAAAGGGAATATGCCACCTCTTCGCAAGGCATGTTCTTCAGATAGAGCACGTCGGTAGCAGGGTTGGGATATACCTCCATAGGCTGTGTGGTGTTGGACTCGTGTACAGCCTCAGGCGCGGACTTGGGGATGATATCCACGATGATGCCTTCTATTTTGGTCATCCCGTAATAAAAGTTGGGGTCGGGAATTTTGTACCAGCCGTCTTGGGATCCACCATAGCCGAAGTTGATATGGAACTTGCCAGTGCTTTCGTTATAGCCGTCGACCACGACGTTGTGTCCGACCGTGCCTTCGGGGTTCTCGACGGCCAAGTGGGCGGGATAGCCATCGTTGATATTGGAAATTAAAAGCGCATACATCTCTGTCGTGGCTTCGCGAAACAGCTTGCATTGCGTGAAACCAAAGCGTTTGTAGGCCTCGAAAGCCTGATCCACGTAGAAGGTGCCTGAGCCTTGCGAGGTGTAGACCTGCTTGCAGGCCGTGCCACAGGCAAAGACTAGCGCCGCAATCAAATCGTTGGGGAGGTATAGGCCAAGTTCGTAGGTGGCGTCAATGGAGTCCAGCATGTCGTTCAACTGCGGGAACGACAGGAACCCCAGGTCCTCCCAGTCGTCGTCGATAGTGTAGTTACGGCCGGCATAGTGATGGGCATAGTCGTCAGCGTCAGTAAAGCGGGTGTCTTGTGTCGTCCGCAGATGATTGATGATCTGCGCCATGGCAATGGCGGGACATCCGGCATAGCTGTAAGCGTAGTTGTTGACGGGGTCTCTTGGACAGAACTGATTATAAGGATATTCCTGCTTCCAATGTGTGAGGAGGAAGCCATCCGCGCGAAGCGAAGGTGTGGCGTCGTCGGGGATCGGGTCGGTTTTAAGGAGCGGTTGTTGCGCCCAGCCATTCGAAAGGCCAAACACCAAGGAAAGAACTAGTGTCATTCCCAGTACACGCCAAGATAATTGCTTATTCATTTGCTAATAATTTTAGATTCAACATTTAATAACCATATATATCATTCTTTCACAAATTTCACCACACGTCCCTCGGCTTTGACGGCATAAACACCTGAAACCAAGCGGCTCACGTCGAGTTTACCTGTGTAGCGTTTCTGCAACACCATTCGGCCTGTCATGTCGAAAACAGTGACAATCTCCCCTTCTTTGGCATCAAGTTGAAGCAAGTCATTGGCGGGATTGGGCCAAACAGCAAGATTTCCTGTTGTTTGCTCTGGAATGTCTGTGGGGTCGGTTACAGTGAAGTTGATCGTCCAAGCCTGAAATCGTCCCGTAGCAGGATAGACGATGCTATATTGAGTGTCGAGGAAGGAGGCGCCGCCGTCAAAGTAAACCGTCATCTCCTCGGCGAAGACATATCCCTCTTCGGGAGAGAACAGGAGGCCCATATAATACACGCCGTCTTCTTGATCGAACACATCCTCTTCGGCAAGGTCGACGATACTGCCATCGCAGGACCACACCCAACGTCGCTCTTCGATGACGCAATGGGCATCCGAAGCCAGGGTCACGTCGAAGTCGGGATGTTCGCCATAGGCAGGTACCGTGAAGCCCTCCACGAAAATTTCGTTGATGACTTCGGGCTCTGGGGGTGTTGGCTGCGGCACCATAAACAAGCCTGTGAGTTGCGTGCCGAGGCCTATCTCGCCGACAGAGGTCGCCATGCCGGTTTCCGTGTCCACCTGATACAGTCCGTGGTCACTCGCAGTGGCGAACTGGGCCCAATAAAGCTCGTCGGTGTCGAGGTCAAAGGCCATGCTTTGCGTGTACCACACCTCTTTGCCCGTGGGTCCGACCAAGGTGGTGGTGGCGTCGTTGAGATTGATCTCGTACAAGTTGCCGCCCTCATAGGCCACACCGTATGCCCGTCCTTGGCTGTTGATGGCCAATGTCCAAAGCTTCTCGCTGAAGCCGCCAACGACTTCAACCTCTGAGGGCGTGACAAGACTGGAGCGCTTTAAGAAACTGTTGTACTGACTGTCTTGACATAGATAGTACATCATCCCATCCTGAGGGTTGTATGCCATGTCGACGTACAAGTTATATTGTTCCAATGCCGGCACCACCGTCTCGTATGTGCCGATGGTTTGCGTCGCCTCATCAAAAGGCGCCTTGCAGAGGCTTCTCGTCATGGTGACAAACCACACATAACCGTCTAGATAGGTGGCAGCCCATAATTCAGGGAGTGTCTCGGAAACCGCCTGCACCTCATCGGGGTTCTGCGTGTTGAAGGTGATGAACTGGTTCTGCCAGCTTTCTCCGTTGAAACAAGTGCGGGCGTAGCCATACCATTGGGTGCCTTGCGCATTGGCGACGCCGATAATGGCCATCAGCACCACAGTCATCCATGCACGTAATAATCTATTCATATCGTTAAGATTACTTTGATTTTTCTCTGCAAAAGTAATAAAAATGGTTTTCGCCATAAAAATGACAAATGACTTTTAAAAACTTTCCTATTTTTGCAAGAAACAAATCCACCTTAGAATGATTAGCATTGGTAGTTTATTCAGCAGCGCGGGCGATATGCTCGCTTCGCGTAACATCGATAAGGACATTGAGGCATTACAGGAAACCGTGAAGGCTTTGGATTATGAGTTGTCGTTGCTGCGCTATAAGGACAGCGACGACGAGGACGTCAGGCTTGCATACGAGTTTTTGAAGAAGCGGCCGTTTAGTACCCCTTTGTATCCCTACGAGAAATTGCGCGACATGCCCGCTGTAGAAGCCCAGTTCGACAAGGATCTGAAGATGTGCTATGTGATGCATAACGGGCACCCGTTGTATTTCCCGAAAGGCGAACACGAGAAGTTTGTCAACTGGCTCTACCGCTATGCCATCGAGGACGATGACGTCGCAGGTAACGGCTATCGCCAACGTTGTCCTCATGCCTACCAATCCGAACGCTATCACATCGAAGAAGGGGATGTGCTGATCGATGCTACAGGAGGTCGGTGCTTGACCCCTCAGGAGGTGGTTGACGATGTGGTTGACGACGTGGTCAACAAGCTCAATGCCGCTATTACCAGACGTGCTAAAGACATGCAGCAGGATGTCGAGATTGACGTTGGGAGCCCGAGAGGTTTGTTGGCACTCAATGTGATTGATAAAGTCAGCAAGGTCTATATGGTCGAGCGCGCTGCGCGTTGGTGGAAGCCCATCGAGGCCACCTTTGCTCCTTGCAAAGATAAGGTGGAACTGGTGAAAGGCGTCCTCTCAGGCAAAAAGAAAAGGAAAGGGAAGGAGGAAGAACCAGAGAAAAAGAAAAGGGAGAAGAGAATCAGACTGGTCGATTTGTTGGAAAGATGCGGAAATCAGCGCGTGTTCGTGACGATGGACCTCGAAGGCAAGGAACTGGACGTGCTGAAAGACGCACAAGAATACCTGCAGGCGGCCAAAAACCCGATAACGCTTGCGGTGTGCGCCTATCATAGAACCACCGACTACGATGACCTCATGCGCTACTTCGAAGCCATAGGCTATCACACCGAGACGCAACCTGGCTACATCTACACCGACATGATCGACGGCCGTGGGATACACTCACTGCGCCGAGGAATCATCCGTGCGGCCAATTTTTAACTGCTCGGAAGGATCCAAATGCCATCCTTATAGAATCTCTAATTTCGTACGCCTTGTTCACGAAGTCAAGAAACCACATCAAGAGCATCTTCAACTATCTGGTTGTTGGAGTGATGCTTGTATCGTTGATTACGGCTTGTGATTGTAATAGGGGAGGGGAGGCCATCCGACAGATGTGCCAGGAAATCCATGAACAGTACCCCTTGGCTACCTTGCAGGACGTTTACAAGACCTGCTACCAGGACTATTTCGGGGCCGAGCATCTTGTGAGCGACACGGCTTCGGCTCGCCTTTACTTACACAAGGAACTCGAAGAATGTCGCAATACGGACCTGAGCCTGATGCCCAAACGGGAGCCGACGGGGTTCAGGCATCGTTTCATAAGGGTCAACCTGTCGTGCATCATCGATAACGAGCTAACAGAAGACCAGTTGCTTGCCCTATTCCTTGAAGCGGCCGGCCATGACAATGCCTATGGCGACCATTGGGCTGAAGAATGGGCAAAGATTGAAAGTGTCGCCCTGAAGGTCTACCCCGCTTGGGCAGACTCAACGTTGCAAGCCGAGCTACGACAATCCGCACAAAACAAGCAAGCCGTCAGGCACAGTGAAGCTTTTAGGACGGCTTATCATCCGCATTATAGGATTACGCCTCGTGCGTTTTAATCAATAAACGATAACTTTTTGTGTCAAACGCTTGTCCTCCGTCATCACTGAAATGAAATAGACTCCTTTGCTGAGCCCGCTCAAATCAACTGTCATTTCTTGGCATTGACCCATACCATTCAAAACGGCTTTGCCAGTGAAGTCAAACACTTGATAGGTATAGCCTGAATTGCCATCTATTGCTATAGTAACCATGCCGTTGGTCGGGTTTGGATAAACTGCCATGGCAGTTTGGTTATCCTCAACGCCATCTATGATGTACATGAGCACATGCACCTCGAAATCGACATGCTGACCGTCGCTGGTGGCGCGCATCAGTATTGTAAAGTCCGCATCGTGGTTAGCTTGGCGTTCCAACACAAGGATGTTACCATTCATCGTTGCCGTCACATCCTCTGGAGAGGGGTTGTCGACGATGCTGTACACGATGTTCTCATTCGAGTCGTCGGGGTCGGTGGCGACACCGGTAAGGTCGACTTCAATGGTTTGCGGGAACTCGTTGAAGACCACGTCCGGCACAGGGGCGACGACATACGGCGGCTTGTCGACGACAGCCTTGATGATGACATGGACGGTAAAGTCGACATGTTGACCGTCGCTGGTGGCGCGCATGGTGAGGTTGGCCGTGGCTTGGTTTTCGTTCTGACGCGTCATGACCAAGATTCTGCCGTTCATCGTAGCGGTCAAGGCACTCGGGTTGGAGTTGTTGACGATGCTGTAGGTGATGTTCTCATCGGGGTCGTCAGGGTCGGTGGCCACGCCGTTAAGGTTGACTTGGAGGGTCTGCGGATACTCGTTAAACACCACGTCCTGCACGGGGTTGACGATGTAAGGTGGTTCATCGGTGCCACCTGGGGCCACGCCGTTGAAGTTGTCCATGCAGAAGTAGGTCGGCGTAAGCATATTGTAGCCACTGCCTCTCGATGACGAAAGGCTAAAGGAGATGGTAGCCACACTACCCAATGGGCTGAGATCGAACCACTCCCAAGTATCAAGGATATAGTCTTCGTCATTGTTGGAAAAGCGGAGGTCAGCGAGGTAGAAATCCAATGTACCCACAGTTTGTCCATTGGCATTCTTACCTGTCGCTGTCAACTTAAACCAGTCAGGGTCGTTGCCTGAAGTTCCTCCGTAGGGTAGCTCGCCATACCCGCCTTGAACCATGTCCTCATAAGTCCACAGGCCGTTAGTGACATAGCAGCCTGTGACAGTATGCATCTGACCATCGGCGGCACTGACTTCCGTCTGCATACCCATGGTATAAGCCACTGCATACTGCGATGAGCCGTCGTAGCCACAGCCGGAGGCAGCTGTGTACTGGGCGTCCAGGCCCGTTTGGGTCAAATCCGTGCGATTGGAGGCTGTGAAGCCGCCCCAATAACCGTTTTCGGTAAAATTAGTGAAGAGCCAACCGCCGCTGGACATCTCATTGGATCCATAAGGTGGTTGCCAAATACCGTTACTGCCGAGTTGTACGTCTTCAAAAGTGGCCGGATCCTGTGCGAAGGCAAACACGGCCATGACAAGTGCGAGGGATAAAAGTAGACTTTTACGCATAAAACATAGGTATTACGCATTGAACAAATAATGCAAAACCATCGCAAGAAGCCATGCTAATTGCCGCGCTTAGCGTCGCCCTTGTTCCCGAAGGCTTGCAATTGAACTCTCTGTCTGGCAGGTCTTCTGACTCGCCCGAGCCTGTCGCCTTCCCATACGGATGAGCCGTACAGTGGCTTGGTGTGACAGACCTTACGCGGGCTTACAGCAGCGGGCACTGTTGCCGATTTGCACGGCATTCCCTTGGCCAAACCGAGTGCAAAAATAGAACTTTTTGAAGAACGTATCAAAATAATTTCTACTTTTGCCGCCGATTTGTAGGTGTCCTACACGGACTCAATAGGGAATCGGGTGAGAATCCCGGACAGTTCCCGCTGCTGTGTTGGCCAATCGCCTGCCACTTATGCCACTGAAAGCCCTGTCTTTCGGGAAGGCGGCAGAAGCGAGGCCTCAGTCAGAAGACCTGCCTCAACTCGCGAAACAAGGCTTCCGGGAATTGGAGCTGGGATTCTATTTATAACAAGGTATGCCCCTATTGGGTCATATCGGCATTTTAGGTATTCCAACATTTTTCCAGGAGCTTTGAGACAAAAAAGGTAAAGATACCTTTCATTTTCATGTTGTTGGTTGGCGGCGGTTCATGCTGCCGCCGACCTTTTTAAAAATTGAAAAAATGAAGAAGCAGTATCAAGCGGTGACGGCCGCCGAAGCCGTCAAAGTCATCAAGTCGGGCGACCACGTCCACATCAGCTCGGTGTCGAATGTGCCGCAGTGTCTGGTCAAAGCCCTGTGCGACCGCGGTCGTGCCGGCGAACTCAAGAACGTCTACATCCACCATCTGCATACCGAGGGCGCTGCCCCCTACGTCAACCCCGAGTTTGAGGGCATCTTCCAACATAACGCTTTCTTCGTCGGCGCCAACGTGCGCGAGAGCGTGCAGAAAGGCCTGGCCGACTACATCCCTGTGTTCCTCGGCGAGACCTCGAAGCTCTACCGCGAGCGTTACATCAAGTGCAACGTGGCGATGATCCAGGTGTGTCCGCCCGACAAGTTCGGCTACGTGTCGTTAGGCTCTTCCGTCGACGCCACCCTGGCCGCCATGGAAAGCGCTGATTTCACCATCGCCGTGGTCAACAAACACGTCCCCCGGACACATGGCGACGCACTGGTGCACATCAGCAAAATCGACTACTTCGTGGAAGACGACACGCCGCTGCTCACCGTCGACATGCCTGTGCCCACCGAGGCCGAGAAAACCATAGGCCGCTATTGCGCCGAGCTCATCGAAGACGGCGCCTGCCTCCAGATGGGCATCGGTTCCATCCCCAACGCCATCTTGTCGTGCCTCCACAACCATAAGGACATCGGCATCCACACCGAGATGTTCTCCGACGGCGTGCTGCCGCTCATTAAAAAAGGCGTCATCACGGGCGCCAAGAAGAAACTCGACCGAGGCAAGATTGTGTCGACCTTCGTGATGGGCTCGCAGAAGATCTACAACTTCATCGACGGCAACCCCGAGGTGCTGCTGAAAGACGTGGAATACACCAACGACCCCTTCGTCATCGCCCAACAACCCAAGATGACCTCTATCAACTCGGGCATACAGATCGACCTGTCGGGTCAGGTGTGTGCCGACTCGTTGGGCGAGCGCATCTATTCCGGCGTGGGCGGACAGATCGACTACGTCTATGGCGCCTCACGTTCGAAAGGCGGCAAGGCCATCATCGCCATGCCTTCCACCACACGCAAGGGCATCAACAAAATCGTGCCCACCCTGGACCTTGGGTCTGGTGCTGTCACCACACGCAACCATATCCACTGGTTCGTTACTGAATACGGCGCCGTGAACCTATACGGACGCTCGTTGCAAGAAAGAGCCAAGCTCATCATCTCGGTGGCGCATCCGCAGTTCCAGGAGATGCTTGACGAAGCCGCCTTCAAACGCTTCGGGCCGCATTTTCATTATTTGTGGAATAGTATCGTTTAAACCTCAACTGGGAAGCACTACCCTAACACTTCACCGTCATGGCGGACAAGGATCCGCCATCTCCTATGCACGAAGACGTCGTCCTCGCATTTAGGAGATTGCGGGTCAAGCCCGCAATGACGATTAAAGACAAGGGGGCTCCCATAAAAAAGAAGAGTATGTTCAAAAGCGTTAACTTCGTGGAAATCTTCGGCGCCTTCATCGTGATGGCAGCCATTATCGACATCTTCGGCTCTATCCCTATCTTCATGAGTATGAAGGAGCAAAACAAGACCATCAAGGCGGGACAGGCCTGCCTGACGGCCTTGGGGCTGTTTCTGGCGTTTTTCTTCGCTGGAGACGCCTTGCTGAGGCTTTTCGGCATCGACGCGGCCTCGTTTGCCGTGGCAGGCTCCTTCGTGCTGTTTATCTTGGCGGTGGAGATGATCCTCGGTCGCGAAATCATCAAGAACGAAGGCGGCAAAGGCGGTGCCAGCATCGTGCCCATCGCCTTCCCACTGATAGCAGGGCCTGGCGCCTTGACGGCCTTGCTCTCGCTGCGTGCCGACTATGCCGTGATCAATATCATGATTGCTTTGTTGCTCAACATATTGTTGGACTACATCGTCATCAGCCAGCTGGACCGCATCCAAAAACTCTTGGGTGAGAACCTGATCTTCATCCTCCGTAAGTTCTTCGGCGTCATCCTGCTGGCCATCGCGGTGAACATGTTCGTGAACAACATCTCAGTGATTATAGAATCCGTCCACAAATAGACTTTAGTAGCTAAAATCCATTCATTTTCATGTTGTTGGCCGGTGGCAGTCTCGACTGTCGCCGGCTTTTTTTAGGTCAAATCAAGTCCTTCTCGTCGATGAGGTTGTTCAGCAGGGCATAGACGGTGAGGCCCGACACCGACTTGATGCCGGTCTTGCGGGTGATGTTCTTGCGGTGCGAGATGACGGTATGGATGGAGATGTTCATCTGGTCGGCGATCTCCTTGTTCATCATGCCTTTGGCCACGGCCACCAAGACGTCGGTCTCACGCTTCGAGAGCTCCACGTCGTCGTTCTTCGTGGCTTCGCTCTGCGCGAACTCGTTCATCTTACTGATGACCTTCGACTTCGTGTCGTTGATTTCGATGACCCCGCTGAAAGGCGTCAGCATGGAATGGTCGAGGTAAGAGGACACCAAGGCAACGACGATAACACTAGGATGATCCTTATCGAGTTGCGACAGGAAGTCCTTACTGTGGAAGCCCAGCAGCATCGGGTCGATAACCAGCAGGTTGGCATCGGTGGCCGTGATCTTCTCGGAGAGATGCTCGGGGCTGTCGAGGCGTGCCACTACGTCGAATTGCGCCATGCCATCGATGATTTCGGCCAAGCCGATAGCGATGATCTCAGAGGCTTCACAGATGATGACACGGTTACTCATGGCAGGGCTTTTTCAAGGGATTCGACACAGGGGATGAGGATGCGCTCCTCGATGAGGGAATGGCGGTTGAGGTCGTCGCTCAGCTCCATGATATCGTACGAGATCTCGATGCGTTCCTTGGGCAGGATGTCGCCCGGCAGGTACTTGAGCAGGATGTTCATCATGTCGTCGAGCACGTCCTGTATGTTGGTGTGGTTATGCTCAAACTCGTCGATCTTATAGGAATCGGTGCGCTGTCCGTGGAGCAAGGCCTCGATGTAAGGGAACACCACTTCTTCCTCGTAGTACTGGATATGCCGCATCACCTCTTGTTTGTACTCGTCGTAGAAATGACGGAGCATGGGGCCGTATTTCTCTCCGCAGGCCTCGATGATGCGTTGCAGATGCTCCTCGATATGCGGGAAACGCTCGTTGAGATAATACTGGTGCGAGGCTTTCAGATAGGAGAGCAAGTCGTTCATGTCGATCTGCTGCAACTCCGCTTTCCCCGGCGTAAAACTACTGTCGGAGTAGATCTCGCATATCATGAGGAACAGGTCGGTGTTGACCTGGTTCATCTGGCACACCTGGGCCACATTGCGGTCGCCGAAGCCCAGCCCGATGCCGAAACGCGACAGCAGCTGCAACAGCCTGCGGTCGGCAGTCAGCAGCTCGGCAAACTTAGTGTCTTTAGAGAAAGGAGTTTTCTTTTTGGGCATGACATTTAGAATCTTCGATTTGATGGGGCAAAGATATTGAAAAAAACGACACGTGATCATCGTAATAAATGGCTAAAAACGACCATCTTAATTCCCCACAATTGGGGATTGCCCACAGCGAGAAAAAAGCGCTATCTTTGCACCCAAATTAGAGACGTATGAGTCACGAACATCATCATCACCATCATCACGTGGTTGCCGACAACGGGCAGATGCGCAAAATCCTTTGGGCGGCCATCATACTGAATCTCCTCTTCGTCGGCGTGGAAGCCGGCGTGGGCCTTTGGCAAAACAGCCTTTCTTTGTTGAGCGATGCAGGGCATAACCTGAGCGATGTGTTCTCGTTGGTGCTGGTCGTCGTGGGGCTGCATCTGGTCAAGGTGCACAGCAACGAACACTACACCTACGGCTACAAGAAAAGCACCATCCTCATCTCGCTGGCCAATGCCATCCTGCTGCTTGTAGCGGTAGGTGTCATCGTAGCTGAGAGCGTCCACAAGCTGCGTGAGCCAGCCGCCATCGACGGCGCTGCCATTTCATGGACGGCAGGCGTGGGTATCGTCATCAACGGCTTGACGACCCTGCTGCTCATGCGCGGACAGAAAGGCGACATCAACATCCGCGGGGCGTTTCTCCACATGGCTGCCGACACGCTGGTGAGCATCGGCGTGGTCATCAGCGGCATCGTTATCTCCTTCACAGGCTGGTATATCATCGACCCGATTATCGGCATCGTCATCGCAGCCGTCATCCTGGTTAGCACCTGGGAGCTGCTGCGCGACAGCATGAGGCTGGCCTTGGACGGCGTGCCCGAAGGCATCGAAGTCGACGAGGTGATGCAGGCCATGCAAGAGGCGGAGCATGTCACCGACGTCCATCACCTGCACATCTGGGCAATGAGCACTACCGAGAACGCCTTGACGGCACACGTGGTCGTCGACGATGAACTCGAGGCGTTGGCAGTGCGTAAGGCATTGAAAGAAGTGCTATGTGAAAAAGGCATCAGCCACGCCACCATTGAGATCGAAAGCGGCGATGGCTGCTGCGACAAAGAGTGTTAGTTGGTCGTTATCTCGTCAAGGAAATGGCGGAAAGAAACCTTTGCACCAATGCGTCGAGAGAATAAAGCCCGTCGGCATTGACATCCAAGCCTTTGAGATGGATGGAAAACACCATAGGCGGATTTTCCAGATCCAGCAAGGTCATGTTACGCAGTTGCTCGGTGCTTTGATAAACGAGGTTGAGTGCGACAAAGGACTGGCCTTCGCCGTCTTCCCATCTTTCGATGACCAATTTACTGCCGATGGGAGTCTTCTTCTCGATGGTGTAAGGCAGGCTGTAGTCTTCTGCATCCAGTGAGGCCAGCACACTGCCGATGTTGGAGTCATGGCCGCAGAGGAAGGTGAATTTTCTCTCGTCGTGCTGAAGCTCTTCGAGCATGGTCCGTAAAAGCGGGCGCGCCACCTGACGAGCCACCATAGGGGCGGTGAACAGCACGTCGCCGTACCAATCTTTGATAGCTGAGATGCTTTCCCAGTCTTCCCAAGTCAACGTGTGGCCGAAGGCGGCCTTCACGGCGTCGGGCTCCTCGTAGTATTGCAGGACGAGGGCGTCGGCAGCCTGACAAGCGAGGCGCAACGAGCCGCCCATACCTGGTTCACGGTTTTTGATGAGGTACACACGTGCGTCGTCGGTACGGAAGTGGCAGGTGTCGCCTTCAAGGCAGGCCGGACTTTGATCCATATCAAGCACACGCTCCAGCATTTTGTAGTTCTTCGCCATCTTTTCCCCAATCCCAAGCATTCCTTTCTCGCCTCCCATCGCTGTGATCTGCTGTTGGGCAAGTACTTTGAAAGCCTCGCTGTCGTCGGTGATCTGCGGGGCAAACACGGAGTCCATCCTGCCCAGTTCGCAATGGTGCTCAATACGGACATTGGCCACAGGCAGCATCCCCGAGGAGAAATACTGCGCCGTGGCGATGGTGCGCTGCAGGGAGTTGGCATAGAAACGCATGGTGCCCTCGGCGGGAATTTCGTTTTCCCGCATCAGTCCCTCGTTGACCAGCCATTTGCGGAAATACTGGCCCATCATCGTCTCCAAGGCGCCGCCGCGCAGCGACAGCTCGCTGGGTGCCGACGACCAATGGTACCATTCATGAGGCGTGATGCGCTGCAAGGTAGATCGTCTCCCCGAAAGAGGCGAGCGGATGTTGTGGCGACTCAGCACCACGACTTGTTTCAACGTGTAACGTTCCTTGAAATCGTCGGGGCGGTTGACTTGGGCGAATGCCGAAAGCGACAGACCCAGCATAAGGAAAAGCAGAAGGGATTTCGATGCTTTGAACATAGTTTCTATTTTGCCACAAAGGTACGCTTTTTTGGCGACCCGACAAGACACTATAAATTGGGGATTGATGCTTCCGAAAATACCCATTATTAGGGATTGTCGTGCATTTTGCAAAGGCGGAATTTTGCAGCCGAAACTAAAAGGGTGCTATGAAAAGGGTTGTTCTTTTACTCCTTCTCTGCGTTTTCGGCTTTTGCTTGAAGGCCCAAACGCCTGTGTCATCTGAAAAACACCAGCGTTTCGACGGCGGCATGATGGTACACACGGGCTATCTGCATGCGAACTACAGTGCATTGAACTATGAAGCAAAAGGCATGACTTTCGGTCTCGGCGGGGTGCTGCGTTACCATCTTGGCAATCATTTTCGTGTCGGCGGCGAAGGCTATGTCAGTACCTTGAAACAAATGGGCAACGGCAGTTATATCCGAACCGGTTGGGGCGGACTGCTAGCCGATGCCAATTGGCGTTTCGGACGATGGCAACCCTTTGTGGGAGTCGCTGTCGGCGGTGGAAAAGGCTCTTTGCTGCTGATGTATGATGGCTCGGCTGAGGACTGGGAGGCGGAGCCAGAGGTTTTTCTGCACAACGAGTCGTTTTTCTTCGTGAATCCCAACATCGGCGTGGAGTTCGCCCTCACCGATGCCGTCCACCTGACTTTGAAGGTCGACAGGCTCATCCCGCTTTCGAACATCGAAATGCCTGCGGGTGTGAGATGTTATTTGGGGGTTGTGTTTGCGCATTAGCTTTTTCAGGCACATTAAGCGGGGTTACGGTAAAAACCACTATCTTTGCCCATCATTTAAGGCAAACATCATGGAAATCTCCACCCTGCTTGACATCCACACCCGCGAGGAGCTTTATCAGTGGTACCTTGAAAACCACGATAAAGCCTCCGACTTTTGGCTGCGCATCAACAGGGCCGAGGCGGATTGTCCTGGGGTGGTTCGCTATGTCGATGCCGTGGAGGTAGCCCTATGTTTCGGGTGGATCGACAGCACCATGAAACGCATCGATGACGGGAAGCCCATCCAGCATTTTACGCCACGGCGCAAAGGGAGCAACTGGTGCGAGCAGAACCTCGTGCGCTGCCGCCGCCTCGTCGAGACGGGTGAGATGGCCCCCGCCGGACTCGCCGTCATCCCCGACATCGACCCGTCCCATTTCGTCTATGAAGACTGGGTGATCGACGCCATTAAAGCCGATGAACAAGCCTGGAAACACTACCTTTCATTCCCTGAAAACTACCGCCGCATCAAGGTTGACCGCATCCAGCATTACTACCACACCAAACGCGAAGACTACGCCTTTAAGATGCTGAAAAAGTTCATCGACGACTGCCATGCGGGCAAGCTTCAATCCGGCTGGAGCGACTTCGGAAGGCTGGGATAAGACATCCTCATTTCTTACTAAACGCGCTTTCAAAAACCCCAATTATTGGGGATAATACCGCTTTTCTGCAATTCGGATTTTTGCAGTCGAATTTGATTATTAGTATCCCGACTATGAAACTGATTACGATTGCAAAATGCGCGGCATTGGGTTTGGCACTGAGTGTCATGCCATTGCAGGCGCAAAACAAAGTCAACGACTCGACGAAGTTTTTCTCCTTGTCGAGGCTTACCGTGGGCGGCTACGGCGAAGCCGTCTACACCCGTAATTTCTACAGCGACAACATGTTCCGCTACTCCCATGCCGAGCGTTACCGCGACGCCAAGGGCCACGGCCGCGTCGACCTGCCCCATGTGGTCATCAACCTGGGCTACGACTTCGGCCAGGGCTGGAGCATGGGCACGGAAATCGAGTTTGAACACGGCGGCAGCGAAGTGGCCGTGGAGATCGAAGCCGAAGAGACGGGCGAGTTCGAGCACGAGATCGAACGTGGCGGCGAAGTCGCCTTGGAACAGTTCTGGCTCCAGAAGTCGTTCGGCAAGGGCTTCAACATCCGAGTAGGCCACATCGTGGTGCCCGTCGGACAGACCAACAACGCCCACCTGCCCACGCAGTTCTTCACCTGCTACCGTCCCGAGGGCGAGTTCACCATCATGCCTAACACCTGGCACGAGACCGGCATCAGCCTCTGGGGTAAGCTCGGCAACTGGCGCTACGAGGCCATCGTGGTGCCCTCCCTCAACTCCGACATGTTCAACAACGCCAACTGGGTGAAGAACGGCTCGGCGTCGGGCTATGAGTTCCGCGTGGCCAACCACATCGCAGGCGCCCTGCGCATCGACAACTACAGCTTCAAGAACTTCCACTGGGGCTTGAGCGGCTATGTGGGCAACACCTTTAACAACGACGTCGTCACCAACGAGTTCAGTGAGACCAGCCAATACAAAGACGTGAAAGGCACCGTTCTCATCGGCACGGCCGAGTTCGACTATAAGGGTCACGGCCTCGTGGTGCGCGGCAACTTCGACTACGGTCACCTCAGTGACGCCAACCTCATCTCGGCCTGGAACAAAAACCAGAACCACCAGAGCTTCTCGCCCTATCCGCGTTCCTTGGTCGGCGAGGCCGCCATGGCCGCTGGTGGCGAGGTCGCCTACGACATCCTGCATAGCATCAAACACAAAGGCGACCATCAACTCTATCTCTTCGGTCGTTACGACTATTACGACAGCTACATCCCCACTTCCAACGCCCTCACCGACTACCAATGGACCGACCGCCATGTGATGACCCTCGGCGTGAACTATTATCCCATCAAACAGGTCGTCATCAAAGCGCAATACGCCAAGCGCTTCCTGAAGGAGCAATACAACGACGAGCCTTCGTTCTCCCTATGCGTGGCGTATAGCGGGTTCTTTACGAAATGATGCCTGTAGAGACGTTTCCTGAAACGTCTCTACAATCGAAAATTCAATAGACGTTTCAGGAAACGTCTCTACAAACGGAACAAACAACA
>Ga0310786_10005440_pt1 | contig 17288 bp, 8 predicted proteins | sample AusTroGonzalo_MG_FD_203881 | JGI IMG/M metagenome (GOLD analysis project Ga0310786, IMG submission 203881) | Bovine rumen microbial communities from tropical cattle in Woodstock, Queensland, Australia - Gonzalo_03 (v2) (version 2) | ecosystem: Host-associated > Mammals > Digestive system >... | reverse complement strand
TCCTAATACAGGAAGTGGCGAATGTACTGTAAGCGGAACTATCGAAGGAAATGGGAGCAATATCTCTTTCAGCGGCAAAAAGATGAAACTTCAGCGAGGAGAGCATACAACCGTAACCTTCTCTCCGAAGGACTTTCCGCAGTTGGTCATCCGCAATCCTCATCTTTGGTGGCCCAAGAACAAAGGCGAACAAAACCTCTATACCTTGCGCCTCAAACTGAACGACGGCAAAGGAAACCTCTTGGATAGTGTCTCTACTCGATTCGGAATTCGCGAAGTTGTTGCAAGTCGCGAGACTCCAGACAAATCGAAGGTTTTCATAGTGAACGGACACAAAACTTTCGTTCGAGGAAGCAACTGGATTCCAGAGGCTATGCTCCGTACTAACGACCAAAGAATGGAGACTGAACTCGCCTATACCAACCAGTCGGGAGTCAATCTGTTGCGTCTTTGGGGAGGCGGAATTGCTGAAAGTGACCGCTTCTACGAACTTTGTGATGAGTACGGAATTATGGTTTGGCAGGAGTTCTGGATGACTGGCGATACCCGTCATCCAATGGATGAAGCGCTCTATCTGGCAAATGTGGAAAGTACCATGAAACGCCTTCGCAACCATCCAAGTATCGTTATCTATGTGTCGAGCAACGAGAGCACGGCCGTTTCAGGAGCCGAAGAACTCATCAAGAGCCTGGCTCCAGGCGTTCCTTATCAGATGCAAAGTGAGTGCGACGGCGTTCACGACGGAAGCCCTTACAAGCAGGTCAATCCGATGCGGCACTATGAAAATACCGCTTCCGACAGAGGAAGTCGCGTAGATGGCTTTAATCCTGAGTACGGAGCCCCAACTCTACCAATTGTTGAGAGCCTTCGAGAGATGATGCCTGCCAGCGACCTTTGGCCCATGAACAAAGCGACTTGGGACTATATGGACGGAAATGGCTTCCATCTTATGAGCACACTCTATACAGATATGGTGAACAAGTATGGCGAGTCGAAGAATATCGAGGAGTTTGCTCGCCGCGGACAAATGGTTGGAGCCATCAATTCGAAGAGCATCTGGGAAGTTTGGAACGAGAACAAACTCGAGTTTGGAGACCGTTGGTGTTCAGGTCTTCTGTTCTGGTACCACAATTGTCCGAACTGGCAAGTCTGCGCTCGAATGTGGGACTGGTTCCTGGAACCTACGGCTTCTCTGTATCATACTATGCATGCTCTCGAGCCGCTTCACATCCAATACGACTATTTGAAGGGAACTGTGAGCGTTTGCAACGACTATCTCGAAGCACAAAAAGGGCTGAAGGCAAAGGCCGAAGTCTATGATTTCTCGAGTCGCAAAATCAGTTCTGTTACGGCAAAAGTGGATGTTCCGGCTGATGGAGTTGCGAACGACATTCTTTCCATCAGCATTCCTGACGACATAACTCCAGTCCATTTCATCGCTCTTGAACTGACTGATTCGAGAGGAAAGGTCCTGAGTCGCAACTTCTATTGGCGTTCTACAAGCAAGTATGAGGGCAAGAGCACTTTGACTGGCCCTTGCACAAGCGGGTTTGAGCCACTCGCAAACTTGCCTGAAGCGAAGCCCTCGGTTATGACTCGCCGCCTTTCTGAAAAGGATGGGCAAATCGAATGGGAAGTGACGATTAGGAATAGCAGTCGAAGAATCGCTTTCTTCTGCCAACTCCTCCTTACAGACCTGAACGACAAACCCATTCACGGAACCTATTATAGCGACAATTTCTTCTCTCTCCTGCCAGGAGAAAAGCAAGTCCTCACCATCCGAACAACTCGTCAGGAAGGCAAAAACTTCCACCTTCGCTTCTGCGAGAATATGGGTGAAATGAGAAACGCAACAATTAGATAAATTTCAAACAGTTAGAGTAATCACAAAATGACTGCAGTTACGTTGGCAAAGTTAACGTGTTACGATTGCGATTTTAACGAGTTAAGTTTGCAAAGTTAACGTGTTATGTTTGCCATCGTAACTGCAGTCGTTAAGAAACATACCTAATCTATCATATCATGAAATGTCAGGAAAGATTCCAACAAATCTACAAACGCGAGCCTGAAGCCCTCGCTTTCTGCCCTTATCGAGTGTGTCCTATTGGGGCTCATAGCGACGCTAACCTCGGGAAAATCACAGGCTTAGCCATCGACAAAGGCATCCATCTCGCCTATAGTCCCAAGCAAAACGGAGTCGTAGAACTCTGTTCCCTCCAATTCGAAAAACGAGCTCAGTTTCATGTTCGAGACGTTCCTCGCCACAAATGCAACGATTGGGCCGATTATCTTCGAGGCGCAACCCTGAAACTTGGCGAGCGATATCCCCTCACATCTGGTTTGAGCGGAGTCATCGAAGGCACCCTTCCCATCGGAGGTCTCTCGTCTTCCGCAGCCGTAGCTCTCGTCTTTCTCAAGGCTCTCTGCAAGGTCAACAACATTCAGCCCGAGCCCCTCGAACTCATCCTTACTTCTATGGCTGCCGAGAACGACTACGTTGGCGTCAATAGCGGCAAGCTGGACCAGAGTTGCGAGGTCTATTCGAAGAAGAATCATCTGCTTTATCTCGATACGAAGACCGATGAATACGAGCTCATTCCAACACTTCCTTCGATGAAACCTTACCGCATAGCCATCTTCTTTAGCGGTATTGAGCGTACCCTTGCAGGCAGTAAATACAATATGCGAGTCGATGAGGCTCGAAGCGCGGCTTATGCTCTTCTGGCTTACGCAGGAATGGAATACGGCAAATTCGGCGAGGCTAATCTGCGAGCAGTCCCAAGAGAAATCTATGAGATGTATAAGGAACGTTTGCCTGAAAACTGGCGAAAAAGGGCGGAACATTGGTATTCGGAGTTCGAAAGAGTTGAGAAAGGAGCCGAAGCTTGGAGGCGAGGCGACCTCGAGACCTACGGCAGACTCAGTTTCGAAAGCGGCCAAAGCAGTATCTCAAACTGGGAAACAGGCTCGCCAGAACTCAAGGCTCTCTATGATATAATGCGTCGAACCGATGGAATCTACGGTGGTCGCTTTAGTGGAGCAGGTTTCAAAGGATGTTGTATGGCACTCATCGACCCCTCTTTCGAAGCAGAAATCTCACAAAAAGTCACAAAAGAATACCTTCAAGCCTTTCCTGAACTCGAAGGCAAATATAGCGTCCACATCTGCGAGAGTGCAGACGGATTGCTCCAATAAACTCGATAAATCATGAAATGTCTCATTCTTGCAGCCGGCTATGCAACGCGCCTCTACCCTCTTACAGAGAACTTTCCGAAGCCTCTTCTCAAGGTGGGCGACAAAACTATCCTCGATTGGCTTATCAACGATATTGATGGTGCGGGCTTAGTCGACGAATATATCGTTATTTCGAACCACAAGTTTGCTCATCATTTCCTAAGTTGGGCAAGCACGAAGACGCAGAAAATATCAGTCGTTGACGATGAAACCTCATCCAACGAAACTCGACTGGGAGCCGTTCGCGACATTCAATTCGCCATCGACAAACTCGGTCTTGATGACGATATGCTTGTTATTGCCGGCGATAATCTGCTGGATTTCAGCCTGAAACGATTCGTTCTTTATGCCAAAGAAAAGCAGACTTCCTGCATTATGCGCTTTTATGAAGAGAACGAGCAAAAGCTCTTGAAATGCGGCATTGTGACCTTCGATGAGAATGATCTCGTTCTTTGCATGACCGAGAAATCGCCCACTCCAGCAACTCATTGGTGTACTCCGCCCTTCTATTATTATACAAAGCAGGATGCACAACTCGTCAAAAAAGGCATCGAAAGCGGTTGTGGCGTAGATGCTCCCGGCAGTTTTATTGCTTGGCTCTGTACTCAATCACCCGTTCATGCTATGGAAATGCCTGGTCGTCGCTATGATATCGGCAACCTTCAAAGTTACGAACAAGTACAGAAAGAATATCGCGGCATCAAAGTAAGTGAATAATATGATATGGAAGAACCCTTGACAACAAATGTTGCTCAAGAACTAAAAAGACCGTTTAATTAAAGAACTGCAAAAATTAAGGAAACATGAGAAGAATGTATGTTGTTTTTGTAGCTTCCTATTACAATAAGCTATTATTCTGTTTCTTGTTACTGTTGTTTCCTGTCGCCATTCTGGCCCAAGACAAATACCACGTTGTAGATGCAGAAACAGGTGAAGCCCTTGATGGCGTTTTAATGTATGTGAGCGAAGGCAAAGGAGCCTGGACTAACGAAAATGGTGATGCGGAACTCAAAATAGAAGATAATGAGCAGGTGAAAATCTCATATATCGGATACAAAAAACTCGTGCTTAAGAAGTCTGAGTTGGAAGCCACTATCAGGCTGACACCATTGTCAAAAGACTTACGGGAAGTAAGCGTTGAATCGGACGAATTGCTCCTCGAACGCCTGGCAAAGAAGCTGAATAAAGAGGCTAATGCTAACCGAAAACACAGAGTGCCTTTCTTCTCACGAATTACCTTGCAGACAAATGACGGCAACGAGATGATTGAGTCTTTTCTGGAAGCCGGTTCTGCAGGAATCATCCACTTGCTCAAACTCTACACTGGCTTGTATTATAGTATTTCGGCTTCTGGCCGAAGTGCGTCGAACCTGCGCAGAACAAATCTGCACAACATCTTCTGCTTAGGGCCTAACACAGAGAATGATTTGTTCTGGAAAGGATATGTGGGACCTTTGCATCAGGGTGCAACAGCAGCATGGCTCAAAAGGAACTATCAGCTTTCTTCCGAGGTCTATACCAACGAAGACGGGGAAGGCTTGAGGTGCATCACCGTGACACCCAAAAACAGCACTGCCTTAATAGGAGGAAAGATATACCTCAAACCGAGTTCTTGCGACTTGGTCTATTTCGAGGGCAAAATAACGGCAGACGCAGTCGTTTATACAGGAGAATCGTCTACGGTATCGAATCGCATAATAAACTTCTTCATCAACTACACCAATCGTGATGGCTTTACCGAAGTTGATAATATGACGTTTGTGCTTACGGCAAACGGCATGAAATGCCGCTCGGTGATGATAAACATGGAGAAACACAATGTCCTAGAAGAGCTGACTTGGCCCGTGGAGATAGGGAGAAACCTTGTCTACTCCCTTGATGATACAGGATATAATCATTCTATGGACAAATACCTTTCCATCATGGCCCGCACAGATGTCGAAGATGCTTTGGTGAATGGCAACTTCTCTGCTATGACCGAGAAGGAAGACGGGCAGCAGACGACAGATGACGGACAACCGATGGCGAAATGGAAGAATGCTCTTCCACAAGAGAAAGTCTATCTGCACCTCGACAATACAGGCTACTTTAAAGGCGAGACCATTTGGTTCAAGGCGTATGTTGTCCGCACCGACACAGAGCGGCGCGGGAACCTCAGTAGTGTTCTCTATGTGGATTTGGTTAGTCCGACTGGCGACGTGATGGCACATAAGAAAATATACGTGACACACGGCATAGGAGCAGGCAGTATAACATTGGACAATGCTGTGATGCCTACAGGGTTTTACGAGTTGAGGGCTTACACTCGCTACATGACCAATTGGAGCAAGAACGCGTGCTTCTCCAGGATAATCCCCATCTTCAGGGAGCCACGGAAGGAAGGCGACTTCCAACCTCGTATGGACACGGAGACGCGCCTTACTGCCATAGAAACAGCAAAGGAGGAGAAACGTGCCTTCTATCCTGAAGGCGGAAATCTAGTGAAGGGACTCCCTGCCCGTGTTGCTTATACGATAAAAGGTGAACGTGGGGTAGTGGAAATCCCTGCTTCTTCAGACCATAAGTCAGTGGAGATTGACATTAATGGAACTTCTCATTCATACACGCTTCCCCAGGCACAGGACGAAGGCATTTCCTTGCGGGTGGATGCCCTTCGCGACGACAGTCTTACAATGGATCTTTGGGCAACATCAGGTCTTTCAGGCAAGGAGCTTGGCTATGCACTTATACATAGCGGAAAAGTCTTGACATCATTTACGTTCAAGGCTCAAGGCCATCAGCATTTCTCCATTGCCCGCAGTGTTCTGCCGGAAGGTGTTTCGCAAGTCACTGTCTTCGACACTGAAGGTGGAGCCTTGGCAGACCGCTTCGTCTTCCGATGTCCAGAATATGCTGATTCTCTGCAAATCCAAACCACAACAACAAAACTCTTGCCCTGTGGCAAGGTATCAATGGACATTACATCCACCCCCTACACCTCGCTCTCCTTCTCTGCGATGGATGCCAATAGTGTGGTGAACGGCAGACGAGGGGACATCAAGACGTGGATGTTGCTGGGAAGTGACATCAGGGGATATATCGCCAATTCGGAATACTACTTCGAAAGCGACGATGCAGAGCACCGCAAGGCTGCGGACCTGCTGATGCTGATTCAGGGATGGAGACGCTATGACTGGGATGCAATGAATGGCAACAAGAAACAAAAGTCGCTTCAGCCATACGAAAGCAAATTGGCTATCGATGGTACAATTAAAGCCAAGAAGGGCACTAATGCAGACGTAGCTGGCGTGACGGTCTCTGCCACCTTGCGAGGCAGTGAAGAAAACATTGGACTATCTGCTGTTACAGACAGTACGGGGCGTTATGTCATAGTCCTTCCTGACATTCAGGGAGAGTGGCCAATGAGTATTTCGGCTGCCAAGGATGGACTCTCTGACAAGTACATCATCCCCATCAACCGTCATTTCTCCCCCGCATCGAGGCTTCCCGAGGAATTCGAGGTAGAACAGATACCCATGGACAACTTCCAACTGCATCATTGGGACATCCCTGACGACGACGAAACAGTCTGGAAGAAATTCCTGGATGCTCGTGGAACAACGATGCGCGAAGTTACTGTTAAGAAGAGAAGACTCGACAACTTTAACTATAGTGGTTTTGCTGATGAAAAGAATGCACAAATAAATTCCACATTCTACTATGACTGCGAGAAGGCCGTCGAGGACTATCTCGACCGCGGCGAAGAGCCTCCATACCTTACGGAATGGCTCGCAGGGAAGAAAAAGAACTTCAATGGAAACACACCCATTGAGAAAGCGATGTGGGCTGCCATAGGAGACTCCATGGATTTTAATCTGGACGACAAATCAGAGTTCATGCCTGGCACAGTGATTGATGTCGCAGAGCTTAGGGGCATGGACACTCCCTACGACACCTACGAGGATAACGCACCATCGTACTGGATTCCTGTATGGAGAGACGGTTTTTCGATAGACGGACACCCTGTCGTTTGGATGGTGAACAACCTGTTCTGTACCATCACCAACCTTAGCCTAAGAACCGACCTGAGAAGTAAGGTCCCGGTTACGGCTCCCACCATAGAGCGTCTTACCAAGCCAAATATAGAGCTGCCGCAGCTGCTCGAGGACGTGAAGTCACTTTATGTCGCCAGAGACAATTCACTCGTCCATAAGGTAACAAGCTCATCGGCCATCGAAGGGCGAACCCCATATCTGGTGTACTGCTTCACCAAACCCGGAATAAAGAGCAAGGTTAAGGGCATACGCTATACATCGTATCAGGGCTTTGACCCCGTAGAAGTGTTCCAGACGGAAGATTATGAGCAAATGCCTCCGATGAACGACTTCCGCCGCACACTTTACTGGAACCCCAATCTCTGGACTGACGAGAACGGCAAGGCGCACGTTGAGTTCTGGAACAACTCTACCTGCACAGATATGATTATCTCTGCCGAAGGCATAACAGACGATGGGAAGTTCGTCACAGGCAGATAATGCGGATTTGTCGTCGAGGAAGTCACACTGGCAATTAATATACGGATAAGGGCAGATAAAGGTTCTCAAGGCATACAATAAGCACTTTAACGCCATTTTTCTGCCTAATTATTTGCACATATCACAGAAATAGCATACCTTTGCACGCGAAAAGATGAAAGTGAGGGGCTCGAGAGTTCCTCACTTTTCTTTATGAACCATTTAAAAACACTAAGAGAAATGATTAGCAAAAGTGCAGTTCAACAGGCCGTAGAAGAGTGGCTTGAAGGCAAAGAGTATTTCCTTGTTGACATCAGCATTAGTCCAGATGATCGGATTGTTGTGGAGATAGACCACGCAGACGGAGTTTGGATTGAGGATTGTGCTGACCTGAGCCGATACATTGAATCGCGTTTAAGTCGCGATGAGGAAGACTATGAACTCGAAGTCGGCAGCGCTGGATTGGGACAACCCTTCCGTGTACATCGTCAATATGAGATTCATGTCGGCAAAGAAGTCGAGACACAATTGCATGATGGACATAAGTTCCGCGGCACTTTGCTTAGTGTAAACGACAAAGGTTTCCAGTTGGGAATCGTACAAAAGGTAAAGGAAGAAGGCAAGAAACGTCCCGTCACAATGGAAGTTCCCACAGACTTCCGCTTCGAAGACGTTGCCTACACCAAGTACCTCATTAAGGTGAAGTAAATACAAAACATACAATATAATGGCAAAGAAAACACAAGCAACAGAGGCGATCGACATGATAGAAGTCTTCGCCGACTTTAAAGAGAAGAACAACATCGACCGTGCCACTCTGGTAAGCGTATTGGAAGAATGCTTCCGTAACGTTATTGCCAAGATGCACGGAACAGACGAGAACTACGACATCATTGTCAATCCAGACAAAGGAGACTTCGAGATTTACCAGAATCGTGTCGTTGTTCCAGATGGAGAAGTAACTGATGCCAACAAAGAAATCTCGTTGAGCGAGGCTCAAAAAATCGAAGATGACTACGAGATTGGCGAAGAAGTCAGCCAACGCGTCGATATGTCTGAGTTCGGCCGTCGTGCCATCTTGCAACTGAGACAGACTCTCGCTAGCCGTATCATGGAGTTGGAGTACGACGCTCTTTACAATCAGTATAAGGATCGTGAGGGTGAAGTTATCAGCGCTGAAGTGTATCAGACTTGGAAACGCGAAACTCTTCTTTTGGACGAGGAAGGTAACGAGTTGCTCTTACCCCGTCAAGAACAGATTCCAGGTGACTTCTTCCGCAAAGGTGAAAGCACTCGTGCCGTCATTTTGCGCGTAGAGAATACTGGCGGAAAGCCTCGCATCATCCTCAGCCGAACTGCTCCTGAGTTCCTGCAACGAATGCTGGAAGCTGAAGTTCCTGAGATTCAAGACGGCCTCATCACAATTCACAAGATTGCTCGCATTCCTGGTGAACGCGCCAAGATTGCAGTCGAAAGCTATGATGACCGCATCGATCCCGTAGGAGCATGCGTAGGTGTGAAGGGAAGTCGCTTGCGCGGAATTGTTCATGAACTCCGTGGTGAGAACATCGATGTCGTTACTTGGACTTCCAATACACAGCTTATGATTACCCGCGCTCTCAATCCTGCTCGCGTAAACAGCGTTGTCCTCAACGAAGAAGAGCGTACTGCTGAGGTTTACCTCGACCCAGATCAGGTATCACTTGCTATTGGTAAGGGCGGTCTCAATGTCAAGCTCGCCAGCATGCTTGTTGGTTATACTATCGATGTCTTCCGTGAACTTGGCGAAGAAGAGGACAATGACGACGTAAGCCTCGACGAATTTACCGATGCTATCGAGCCTTGGATTATCGACGAACTCAAGAAGATCGGCTTCCAAACTGCAAAAGGTGTGCTGGGTGCACAGCGTGAAATGATTATTCAGAACGCTGACCTGGAGGAAGAAACTGTGGATGAAGTATTGCGCATCTTGCAGGCCGAGTTCGAGTAAAAAGAAGTGTAACTAGAGACTAGGGATTAGGAAATAAAACACAATGAGCATAAGATTAAATAAAGTAACGAAGGAATTCAACATCGGACTGCAGACGGCTGTTGACTTTCTTCAAAAGAAAGGTTTCAGCGAGGTTGAGGCCAATCCCAACTATAAGATTACTGAAGAGCAATATGCCCAGTTGCAGAGCGAGTTCAGTTCCGATAAAGGACTGCGCAACGAAGCAACTCAGCTCATTCAGCAACACACAGGTCATAGCAAAGAGCGCAAGGAGGCTCCAAAGGCAAAACCTGTAGAAGAAGTGCAGATAGAGACACCTAAGGTGGAAGGCCCAAAGATTTTGGGACGCATCGACTTAGGCAATGCGCAAGCTTCTAAGGCAGAGAAAGCCGCCCAAGCAAAGGCTAAGGCAAAGGAAGAGAAAAAGCCAGAACCTCAACCTGCAGAAGAGGAGAAAAAGGCAAAAGACACCTCAAACGAGATAACTGAGCCTTCTGCTCCGAAGGAAGAAGTTGTTACTCCTGTAAAGGAACCTGTAGAAGTCGCTCCTGCTGAGAAGCAAGAGGAAGAAGTCTTCCGTCTTAATCCGACCGCCAATGCTGCTCCTTCCCTGACCATCAAGGGTAAGATTGACTTGGACAGCTTGAACCAAAACACTCGTCCAAAGAAGAAGACTCATGAGGAGCGCCGTCGTGAACGTCTTGCACAAGAGAGTCAAGGTGGCGAGCGGAAGAAGCGTGTCCGTTTAGGAAAAGAGCGCGTTGATGTCAATGCTGTAGCTAATCAGCAACAGGGCGACCAAAAGAAGAATAACAACGCTACTCAAACCCAGAATCAAAATAGTGGTGGAGGAAAGAACAAAAAACAAAAGAATCATCCTAAACAAACTCCACTTCAGCCTGAAGTAAGCGATGAGGAAGTCGCTAAACAAGTTCGCGAAACGCTTGCTCGCCTTACAAGTAAAGGAACAAAGATGGGCAAAGGCGCAAAATATCGTCGTGAAAAGCGCGAAGCCATCCGTCAAGGTATGGAAGAAGAGTTGGCAAACGAAGCTGCAGAAAGCAAAGTTCTTAAACTGACAGAGTTTGTTACTGCCAACGAACTTGCTACGATGATGAACGTGCCTGTCACGAAGATTATCGCCACTTGCATGAGCATTGGCATAATGGTCAGCATCAATCAGCGCATGGATGCAGAGACCATCAACCTCATTGCAGAAGAGTTTGGATTTACCACAGAATATGTTAGTGCAGAAGTAAGTGCTGCTGTCAGCGAAGAAGAGGATGACGAGGCAGATCTCGTACCACGCGCTCCCATCGTAACTGTCATGGGTCACGTCGATCATGGTAAGACTTCTTTGCTCGACTACATTCGCCAAACAAATGTCATCGCAGGTGAAGCAGGCGGCATCACACAGCACATTGGCGCTTACAACGTGACTCTTGAGGATGGACGCCACGTTACGTTCCTCGATACTCCTGGTCACGAGGCCTTCACTGCCATGCGTGCCCGTGGTGCTCAGGTAACGGATATCGCCATCATCATTGTGGCTGCAGATGACGACATCATGCCGCAGACGAAGGAAGCAATTGCACATGCAACGGCTGCTAACGTGCCTATCGTCTTCGCTATCAACAAGATAGATAAGCCAGGAGCAAATCCTGATAAGATTAAGGAAGGACTGGCCAACATGAACTTCCTTGTTGAAGAATGGGGCGGTAAGTACCAGAGTCAAGACATTAGTGCTAAGAAAGGTACTGGTGTTGAGGAACTTCTCGAGAAGGTTCTTCTTGAAGCTGAGATGCTCGACCTCAAGGCCAATCCCAATCGTAAAGCAACTGGTTCCATTATTGAATCCAGCTTGGATAAAGGTCGTGGCTATGTTGCAACTGTGCTCGTCAGCAATGGTACACTGCATGTGGGCGACATCATCCTTGCCGGCACAAACTATGGTCGTGTGAAGGCTATGCTCAACGAACGCGGACAACGAGTTGAAGCAATCGGCCCGTCACAAGCTGCTACAGTTCTTGGCTTGAATGGTGCACCTCAAGCAGGTGATGCTTTCCATGTTATGGACTCCGATCAGGAGGCACGCGAAATTGCCAACAAGCGCGAACAACTTGCTCGCGAGCAAGGCTTACGCACTATGAAACGTCGTGGCTTGGAAGAGCTTGCCCACAACATCGCTTTGGGTGGCGTACAAGAACTCAACCTTATCGTCAAGGGCGACGTGGACGGTTCTATCGAGGCACTCAGCGACTCTCTTATCAAGCTCTCTACTGAGAAGATTCAGGTCAACGTTATCTACAAGGCTGTAGGTCAGATAAGTGAGAGCGACGTCAATATGGCAGCTGCCGCAGAGAACTGTTTCATCGTCGGCTTCCAAGTGCGTCCCTCTGCAGCAGCAAGGCGTTTGGCCGACCAGATGGATGTTGACATTCGTCTCTACAGCGTCATCTACGATGCTATTGAGGAGGTGAAGGATGCTATGGAAGGCATGCTTTCGCCTGAAATCAAGGAGGAAGTTACGGCTCAAGTCGAAGTTCGTCAAGTCTATCACATTACTAAGGTTGGTACCGTGGCTGGTGCTTACGTTATGGATGGTAAGGTTAGCCGAAGCAACAAGGCTCGTGTCATTCGCGACGGTATTGTGGTCTTCACAGGAGCCATCAACGCCCTGAAGCGTTTCAAGGACGATGTGAAAGAGGTCAGCACTAATTTCGAATGCGGTATTTCGCTGGTAGGTTATAACGACTTGCGCGAAGGCGATATGATTGAAACCTTCCAAGAGATAGAAATCAAAGCAACACTTTAAGTTAAAGTGGACATTCTGCTGCTCATTCTTTTAGCAGTCGGCTTTGTTAGCGGGCTTTTCTCGGGGGCCATTAAGCAGCTCATCTCGCTTGTGGCCTTCGCGGGTGGCTTCATTATTGCTTGCCTCTATTATCAGAAGTTGGGAGAGATGTTGAGCAACATCACACACTTTAGCGACCACTGCCAAATAGTTGCATTCCTATTACTCTGGATTATCGTGCCCATCATAGCAAAGCTCGTTGGTTCTTTAGTTTCCTCGTTGATGAATCACTTGCCAGTCATGGGATTCCTCAACAGGTTGCTGGGCGGTATTCTTTGCATGGCGAAGTATGCTCTTGTATTGGGAGCATTCATTTGGTTCTTCTCTTCAATAAACATGATTAAAGAGGAGACCATGCAGGAGTCGAAGCTTTGCCGACCTCTCAAGGCATTGCCTGAATTCGTCTATAACACATTGAATGCCCCCTCCCAGCCCTGCGATGCAGAGACGGAAGAGGGCCTTCAATAGACAGATAACTCCCTTTACCTTATTTTATATGAAACTAATGCTTCTGACGCTTCTTGCGGCACTACTTCCGATGGGAGCAGTTGCGCAGAGCAACGAACCGATGTCCCAGGTGATAGAGCGTGGGCTGCAGAGGGCTACCAATCAGTCTTTGCTATTGGCTAACTCGCTGAAAGACAGAAAAGACCTGCTGCCACGAACCTACGAAAACGGGCAACTGCAGACGATTCGCTACGATCATTGGGTGTCAGGATTCTTTCCTGGCGTTCTCTGGATGCTTTACGAGAACAATGGCGACGAGCAATTACGCCACTTTGCCGAGCTTTACACAGAGCGCGTGGAACCCGCCAAGAAGCTTACCAACACTCATGACCTGGGCTTCATGCTCTATTGCAGTTTCGGTCAGGGCTATCGCATCACAGGCAACAAGCATTATCTGGATGTCATAAACGAAGGGACACAGAGCCTGCTCACACGTTGGAATCCTAAACTTGGCGTTATTCGTTCTTGGGATTTCGGCAAGCAATGGCAGTATCCAGTCATCATAGACAACATGATGAACCTCGAGATGCTCTGCTTCATGACACGCGAATTCTCCGACCGACGCTATGTGAAAGTAGCGGAGACACACGCCAAGACGACCATCAAGAACCACTTCCGCGAGGACAATAGCACGTTCCATGTGGTTTCGTACGACACCATTACGGGCCAACCTCACGCCAAGAACACGGCTCAGGGTTATGCTGACGAAAGTGCTTGGGCACGCGGTCAAGCCTGGGGACTTTACGGATACACCATGATGTATCGAGAGACGCAGAATTCTCTCTACTTGGAACAAGCCCGTAAGATTGCGACGTTCCTGCTAAATCACCCCAGATTGCCAGCCGACGGAGTGCCTTATTGGGACTACGATGCCCCAGATATTCCGAATGCGAAGCGTGATGCTTCGGCTGCCGCAATTATGGCTTCAGCCTTGATAGAACTGAGTCAGCTCGACCCGAGCAACATGGCTCCGAAGTGGCTGGAATTGGCTGAGAAGCAACTTCGCACACTTAGTTCGCCTGCATATCTGGCTGAGGAAGGAGAGATAGGTGGTCTCATCCTGAAACATGGCGTGGGACACATGCCTGAGAAGAGAGAAATAGACGTCCCCCTCACCTATGGTGACTACTATTATATTGAGGCTTTGATGCGACTGAAGAAGTTGTTGGAGAAACCTTTAGGCATGGAGAATCGACGCCTTTGGGTAGAGGAAATGACGCGCATCGCTCGTCCCGTTTTGGAGAATCTGGCAGCTGGAACGCTGAAGAAGAACATGCCGTTCGAGTCCCTCTCGGATGATCCTTTGCGACGCGAAGTGTCGTATCTAGAAGCTGTGGGTCGTACAATTTGCGGCATAGCTCCCTGGCTGGAGTTAGGACCTGATGAGACGGAGGAAGGACAGCTGCGTGCAGAGTACATCGACCTTGTAGTGAAGGGGCTGAAGAACGCGGTCAATCCCAAATCGCCAGACCATCTGATGTTCGACAACCGCCATACTCAGCCCTTGGTTGATGCGGCTTTCCTGGCCGAGGGAATCTTGAGAGCACCCAACCAGATATGGGGAAAGCTGGACAAACAAACGCGTCGATGGCTCGTGGACGAGTGGAAGACGTCTCGCACAATCAAGCCTTACGAGAGCAACTGGCTGCTCTTCGCCTCCATCATCGAAGCCGCTCTGCTGGAGTTCACAGGTGAATACGACGCAGACCGCCTTAGTTATGGCATCAAGCGGTTCAGCGAGGATTGGTACAAAGGAGATGGCTGGTATGGCGACGGCAAGGACTTCCATCTGGATTACTACAATAGCCTGGTCATCCATCCGATGTTTACGGAGGTCCTTCGCATTATGAAGAAGCATAATTTGCCTGGTGCAGACATTCTTCCAACACAGGAAAAGCGGCATGGAAGGCTGGCTGCCGAACTCGAGCGGATGATTTCGCCAGAAGGCGCATACCCCGTTACAGGCCGCTCCATCACTTATCGATTCGGAGCTTTCCACGCTCTCTCGGATGCTGCTCTGTTGCATCTTCTTCCCAAAGACGTGAGTCCTGCTCAAGTTCGTTGTGGCTTAACGGCTGTTATCCAACGCCAACTAAGTCAGCCACACACTTTCGACAAAGACGGATGGCTGCGTATCGGCTATACTGGAAGCCAGATTCATATGGCGGAGGAGTACATCAATACGGGAAGTATCTACCTTTGTATGGCAGTTTTCCTGCCGCTCGGACTTCCTGCAGACGACCCGTTTTGGGCAAGTCCGGCTACAGATTGGACCTCGCTCAAAGCGTGGAACGGAGTTGATGTAGGAGCCGATCATGCCATCGGAAACTGACAAAACACCCTTCTTCTCGTTTGACAAAATGTAAGCAAAATCATCGTTTTGCTTACACTGCCATTTTATGAGAGTCCTCCAGAATCGCTTAAAAGGGCTTCAGCCTTACTTTTGTACCCTTTTTCGATTTTTCGCGCTTAAATCGAATGCTCGCTGAAACTCAGGCAGTTACGAGCCGTTTTCCCTGAGACGAAATACTAAAATGCCAACTATGGGTTACAAAATCGGCCATTTCATCGCGTTTTTGCACACTTTTTCGCCTTTGAAGTCTACGGACTTCACTCAGTTAAAATCCAAACTTAACGTGTTACGATTGCAATCATAACGAGTGATGTTTTCAATCGTCCCACGCTTCGCAGCCAAATTTGGCGTTTTTCGTGCCTTTTTATGCCACTTTTCAGAGTGTGCAATAATAGCATTCTGCTACTATTTTGACGAGTTTGCTTTCATTTTGAAAAGTTCTGTGATGATTAAGACCTACAGATACGCCTGGATGCACAAAAGAAAAACCTTGTTTTCCTTTTGAACTTCCCTCATTATTTTGTAACTTTGCACTCGCAAAGAAGGAAGCATGAAAGAGAAAAACAGCTTTGTGCGCGAGGTGGCGGAGAAGAAGTACGAGTACGGCTTCACCACAGATGTGCAGACAGACATCATAGATAAAGGACTCTCGGAAGATGTGGTTCGACTCATCTCTGAAAAGAAGGGAGAGCCTGAGTGGCTGCTCGAGTTCCGCCTGAAAGCTTTTCGCTATTGGCTCACTCTTGAGCAACCCGCTTGGGGACACCTGAAGATGCCGCCCATTGACTATCAGGCCATCAGCTATTATGCCGACCCAACAAAGGCGAAAGACAAGAAGCAAGGCGACATCGACCCTGAGTTGATGAAGACTTTCGACAAGCTTGGAATTCCTTTGGAAGAGCGAATGGCGCTGGCCGGAACAGCCGTCGATGCCGTGATGGACTCGGTTAGTGTGAAGACGACTTTCCAAGAGAAGTTGCGCGAGAAAGGCATCATCTTCTGCTCTATCAGCGAGGCCGTTCGCGAGCATCCTGATTTGGTGCGCGAGTATCTGGGTAGCGTAGTACCTTATAAAGATAATTTCTTTGCCGCACTCAACTCCGCAGTCTTCAGCGACGGCTCCTTCGTCTATATTCCAAAAGGGGTTCGTTGTCCGATGGAACTCAGCACTTATTTCCGCATAAATGCTCGTGGTACAGGACAATTCGAGCGAACTCTTATTGTGTGCGACGATGATGCTTACGTCAGCTATCTTGAAGGTTGTACGGCACCAATGCGAGACGAGAACCAGCTGCATGCCGCTATCGTCGAGATAGTTGTGAAGGAGCGGGCTGAAGTCAAGTATAGTACGGTTCAGAACTGGTATCCAGGCGATAGCGAAGGCAAGGGCGGCGTCCTGAATCTCGTCACAAAACGAGGACATCTTCGTGGAGTAAACAGTCGCCTCTCCTGGACGCAAGTCGAGACAGGAAGTGCCATAACTTGGAAGTACCCCAGTTGCGTTCTGTCTGGCGACAACAGTCAGGCTGAGTTCTATAGTGTGGCTGTTACCAACAACTATCAGCAAGCCGATACGGGAACAAAGATGATTCACATCGGCAAGAACACCAAGAGCACCATCATCAGCAAGGGCATTAGCGCAGGCAAAAGCCAAAATTCCTATCGAGGCCTCGTTAAAGTAGCCTCCACAGCCGATGGAGCGCGCAATTACAGCAGTTGCGACTCGCTCTTGCTTGGTAGCAAATGTGGAGCTCATACGTTCCCCTATATGGATGTTCACAACGATACTGCCGTTGTGGAGCACGAAGCAACAACCAGCAAAATCAGCGAAGACCAGCTCTTCTACTGCAATCAGAG
>Ga0310786_10005439_pt1 | contig 17288 bp, 10 predicted proteins | sample AusTroGonzalo_MG_FD_203881 | JGI IMG/M metagenome (GOLD analysis project Ga0310786, IMG submission 203881) | Bovine rumen microbial communities from tropical cattle in Woodstock, Queensland, Australia - Gonzalo_03 (v2) (version 2) | ecosystem: Host-associated > Mammals > Digestive system >... | reverse complement strand
ACCATGATGCCCGCGTAGCCGTTGTCCTTGACCCAGCGGCTCTTGACGGCGGAGGAATGTGGGTCTTCGAAGGTCACATATCCGGTTGAAGATACGCCATAGGGTTCCACGGCGATGCTGTCGAAGAAGTATTCCCATTCGGTGTTCGCGACGATGTCCTTGTACGCGACTTGCTTTGCAGTTCCCTTGGTAAAGTCGGTGCCGGGGCCTGTTGCTCCCTCAAATTGAAACCCGAAGGAGGGAATGCCGAAGACCATTTTCTCCGTGGGGACTCCGCGCTTTTTCCAGTAGTCGCGGGTTTGTTCCCACGACCATGTGGTGTAACCTTCGTGCGGGTAGAGCGGGGAATCGAACATGGCCTTTTCGTCCCAGTCGCCGGTGATGTCGTAGGTCATGAACCCGAACCAGTCGAGGTTTGCGACGAGGACTTCGGGGGTGAAGAACTTGCCGTAGTATTGCGAGCAGGGAAGGGCGGCCGAGAGCGTTTTGCCCTGGGGTAGAGCCGTGCGGAGTTCGGTGAGCAGCTTGTTGTAGGCGATGGTGTCTGCTGCGGGTACGGGGTTGTATTCCCATTCCCAGTCCATGTCGAGGCCGTCGAGGTTGTGGTCGGCGACGAACTGCACGAGGTTCGCTACGAATTTGCCGCGGAGGGCATTATCCGATGCGACGGGCACGAAGTTTTCGCTCTGTCCGCCACCGCCGAGCGATACGATGACCTTGGTGCCTGCGGCGTGCGCGAGTGATACCATCTCGTCGAGGGCGCTCGGATCTTCGGCGGCATCACCGCGAAGGCTTCCGTCGGTGTCCGGCGTGATGAAGCTCCACAGCACGTGCGTGAGCTTTTCGTACGGCACCTTGTCGACGGTGTATGCCGGCTTGTGCCATTTGCCCCAGTCGGGGTAGTAGCCGATGAACAGGGGCGCGGCGCTTGCCGTAGAGAAGCCTGCGATGGCGAACGCCAGGCTGGCGAGAAGTTTTTTGTAGAGATTCTTGTTTGACATGCCTCACTCCTTTCCCCCAATATATGTTTTTTTTGAGGAGGAGTGCGCGAGACCGGTGATTTTATTCGTCCGTCTTCAGACAATTGTCAATTTGCTTTAGGACATAGGCCTTGTTGGAATCAAGCCTTGCCTGGTAGCGCGGGTTGACTATTGTGTCGCCGTCGCAAATCTGCTTCGTGGCAATCGGGCCCGTTGCGTTGTGGAGAGTTCTGCCGTCGAGGTCTTTATACACATCCATGGATGTGACATTTGAATCAAGGCAGTTCTTCTGCGCGTCGGAAAGGTTGTCACCGTTTGCGGCCTTTACACTGTCAATGAGGGTTTCCTTGTCAGAATCGTAATTGGTAAATATTGAACCGACAAACGTTCTTTCGTTTCCAGATTCCATGTATGGTGTTCCTCCGCAGAGGATAAAGTCTGTCTTCTGGCAAAGGGGAGAGGGCTTGTCGGGATCCTGGTTGGGGAATTTTTCCTTGTATTCTTCTTTGGTGTAAAGGTATCCGCCGGAACCGACATGGGTTTCTGTCGTGTAGGTGGAGTCGTTTGAGCATTCAAATGTTTTGGGGTGGGCGTTTAATCCTGATGTTGTTGTGCTTGGAGAACCATAAAGAACACCGTAGTTGAGGGATTTTTCAAGATCGTCTTCCAGCATTTCGAGGCTTTCGACCGAACGGGTTGTGTTGCTCTCGAGGAGGTCCATGAGTTCGCTGGGGCTCTTTATGCGGGTGTCCCGCTCGGTCCAGAAGACACCAGTCACTTCGCATGTGATGCTTGTGTCGCGAGCCATCTTGAATGTCCCATATTGGGTATATACTTTGCTGGACGATGATGGCGTGGCTTCGCTGGAACTGGACTGTGCCAAGTCGCTGGAGCTTTCGGGCGCAACTGCGCTGGAATTTGGTTCAGCGGCAGCGCTAGAACTGGAGATAACTTCGGTCCCGGAGTCTGACGATGTGACTGTTTCGGATGACCCGGGGTCGTCGGGCAGGGGGCTGACGGAGCTTTCGCTGTCGCCGCCGCAACTGGCCCAAAAGAGTGCTGCCGAAGAGAGTAGGATTTTTTGCCAATGCTTACGAATATTCATATTTTCTCCTTGCTAAAGGGGATAAATCCTTTAACAATCATAAACTAACATTTTTTTTGCTTCCGGCTTGCAAAGAAATAAATAAATTATGGACATTTTGTATAAAGTCGCAAAATTTTCATTTTAGAACGGGATAGTAAGCCCCGCGTGCGGCCTTGCTCGGAACGTTGCGGCCCTTCAAGTCGGTTTTGGCACGGGTTTTGCCCACGTCTCCGGCGACCCCTGAGTCCGAGCTACCATTAAAGGCCTTGCCGATGGCGGTTGTCCCTTCTTCCACGGTCCCTTCGATGGGCTTTTCGCTCCCGTCAAGGTTTGCCTTGTAGGGAATGGTTGTGCCTTCCAGCAGCTTGTCGCCGGTGATGGTCGGCTCGGGTGACTCGCCGTCGGCAATATTGATTCCCGATACGGTGTAGGTCGCTTCCTTGCCGGGCAAAAGCCCCTTGAGCGATGTCGAACTGCGCACGCCCTTCACGGTCACGTAGGCGTTGTGGTATAGCGGTGCAATGCCGACGTTTTTCACGCGCACGGCGGCAGACACTTTATTCACGGCGTAACCGGTAATTTCAAATTTATAGCCGGCGTAGGAACTAGCGTTGTACACTCGTTCCTTGGTGGCGTACTTGCCTTCGGGCGCGTCGTTGCCGATCACATACGTCATGTGGTACTTGCTGGCGGCATCTTCCCAGGTGACTCCGTAGAGCCCTGCGGGGTTCAGGAATTCGTGCTGGTCCTTGTCTTCGTAGTAGCTGATTTCACCGCCTGCGGGGGCTGTTTTCCAGCGGGTAGTGTCGAGGGCTATCCAGTTCTTTTCGTTATCGCCTTCGCCCTGCGAAATGTCGTGCTTCTCGTGCATAAAGGAGTCGTCGAAGAGCCCGAAACCGAGCGCAAGCAACGTCTTGTTGCCTGCGATGGGCGTGTAGCTCTTGTCGGCTGCATCGATTGAGATGCTCCATGGCGTTTCTTTGAACAAAGTATCAAGATGCGTCAGGAATTCTGTCTGGTAATCTTTGCTTGGAAAGTTCTTTCCGAGTTCAAGCTTGGTGCCGTAGATGTGGTATTCTGCCCAGTGCCCGAAACCGGCCTGCACGAATGCGATACGCGGGTCGTTGTCGTATTTGGCGGCGAAGTCGGCGTAGAATTGTTTGTAGAAGTACTGGAGTGCCGTGCTGCCCCAGTCGGCGTAATAGGTGGGCCCGTCGCCGCCTGGATTTTCGGAGAAGGTCTCCAAATAATTGCTGTTTGCCATGAAATAGTCGGGCACAGCGGTGGCACCTTTCACTCCTTCGGTGCAGTGGGGGGCGTTCTTGATGGTCTCGTTCGGGTACTCGATTCGGAAACGCACGATGGCCTGGTGCCCACGGCTCTTGATATCGTCGAGCATCTTCTCGAAACTGCTCCAGTCGTAACTGATTATACCGCCGCGTTCCCCTGTGACAACGGCGCAGGGGAGGCAATACGAAAACTCGAGGGAAATAGCTCCCTGCAGGTCCTTCTGGCTCTTTGCCTGGTCGGGCCAGAACACGATTCCCTTCATGGGCTCAAGCGATTCGATGCTCTTGTTGAGCGCGACGGAACGGTCCGCAGCAAACGATGATGTGACCAGGGCCGCAAGGGCAATAACGGGGGCGGCTCCCGCGACTAGCAAATGTTTCATACCACACTCCTTTCCCTCAATATATGTTTTTTTGGGGTAAAATTACCCGCGTCGGCCTAAAAGGGCGAAAAAGTCCCGATTTCCGCGTGTTCCGTATCACCTGTAAACCCGTTTTTTCATCAAAAATTGCCGTTTTTGATGTATTTTTGAACTATGCATATCAGGAAACATTCTTTCTTGGGTATGGCATGTTTGGTTACGGCGTGCGTGGTGGCATGCTCTGACGATTCCGGCACGGATCCGGTTTCTCCTGTTATTGGTGGCGAAGACCTTTCGAGTGGCGGTTTCGTCATCGGCGATGACGGCTTGCCGGTCATGGTGAGCAGTTCTTCGGCATTTGGCGATATTCCTCAGCCGGGCGTTTCGCAGGATGGTGCTCAGGTCCCTTCGTCTTCTTCGAAGAAAGACGACGGCTCGCACAATGGACCGGTGGCGGGCGAGGATCCGGACATGGTTGCCATCGATACGACGGTGCCCTTTGTCGGTAATTTTCCGGTGGTATTCTCGGAAGTATCCCCCTCGAATGCGAATTTCAAGGACAACGACGGCAACGACCCGGGTTGGCTTGAACTCTACAACACGAGCGATTCTCCGGTGAGCCTCAAGGGCGTTGCCCTGAGTAACGATGTGAAGTTCCCGCGCCGCTGGGTATTTGGCGAGGCCTCGATACCCGCGAAGGGACACATGGTGGTGTTCCTTTCGGGCAAGAATTATCCTGACTACATCGCTCCTTCCGATTCGGTCAACATGATTGGTACGGACTGCAGCTCGGAATCTTCTACGGGCGGTATGGGCGGATTCAACTTCGGCGACTTTGGCGGCGGCATGGGTGACTGGGGTGGCGGCGGCGCTATTGGTGGTGCCGGCGGCGCGACTGGTGGCAATACTGGAACCACGACGAACAATGCCGAGAATTTGCCCGGAAAGTCTTCGCTGTGCTATAACGAGGGCGGTGCGAACCAGATCGGTGCAGTAGTGAAGGTCTCCTCGGCCAAGGGCTCGTACACGCGCGTGGTGGTAAAGAACGCTGCAAATCTCGGACAGGCCGACCAGCTCGTTGTCCGCGGGTTCATTACCAAGAACCACAAGATCCGCCTGAACTTCAAGGAAGGCGATGCCATGAGCGAATGGAACGGCAAGAACCTCCGCGGTACGGGCGATACGACGTCGGTTTATTACGTGAGGCTTGGCGACAATGCGAGCGACGTCAACCGCAGCAAGGTTTCGGCGACTACGTTTGCGACCGAGACAGAAGGTAGCGAGTCTACGACCTTCAAGATAACGTCTTACATTGCCCGCAAGCGTGGCCACGAACCGCATACGACCTTCAAGGCCGAAGACAACGGCGGTGCACTTTACCTTGTGAGCGAGTCGGGCATCCTGGATTCCGTGCGCTATTCGGCCGTCCCGACAGGAACGTCCTGGTCCCGCGATGGTGCGGGCAAGTGGGGCTTTGCTTCCCCGTCGCCGTATGGCAATACGGTGGGCGAGGTGTTTACCGTGCAGGCGGAGTCTGGCGAGGTGAACATTCCGCCTTCCGGTTTCTACTCTTCTGCGGTTACGGTGAACTTCCCGGCAGGCACGCGCTGCGAGCAGGGCGGTACCGCTGCGACGGAAAATTCTCCCGTGGTGCAGCAGACGTTGACTATTTCTGGCACGACGGTGTTGCGTTGCCGTACTTATGCCAACGGGGCGTACCCGAGCGATGAAATTATCCGCACCTATGTGTTCGAACAGATGCCTTCCATCGCGACGATGTTCGTGACGACTGACCCGCTTTCGATGTTCAGTCCCGATACGGGCCTTTACATGAAGGGTAACGGTGCAAGCGGCATGGACCCGCAGTATGGCGCAAACTTCTGGAGCAACCGTGAATTGCCCGTGTACGTGGAATTGTTCGAAAAAGGTTCTCCGCAGAAGCCCGCGTTCGGCGTGATGGGTGATTACAAGATTTCTGGCCAGTACAGCCGCGCGAAGGAGAAAAAGTCTTTCTCCGTGACACTGCGCGAGGAATACGGCGACAAGCGCCTCAAGTACACGTTGTTCCCGGACAATCCGGAACTCAAGAAGTTCAAGGCGTTCTCGCTCAGGAACTTCGGTAACAACAGCGGCGATGATTACGTTCGCGACCGCATCGGCACCCAGATGACGGAAGGTCTTGGCGTGGATTACCAGCGTGGACGTTATGTCGTACTTTACTATAACGGCAAGTATTATGGCCTGCACGACTTGCGCGAACGCAACAACGAGTATTATTACGAGACAAAGTACGGTTACGACCCGAACGATATCGACCTCCTGGATGCGAACAACGATGCAGGTGCTGGCTCGGCGACCGACTACAAGAACATGCTCAGCTGGCTCCAGAGCAACGAACTTACAAGCGATGCGAACTACCAGAAGATTGCCGACCAGATCGATGTGGACAACTACATGAACTACATGTCTGCCGAAATGTTCGTGAATAACGGCGACTGGCCTCACAACAACTTGAAGAAGTGGCGTGTCGCAAGCCAGAAGGGCAAGTGGAAATGGTTCCTGTACGATGTAGACTTCGGCTTTGGTGCTGGTTACAATACGCAGAATGGCAACGTGTTCAGCTATGTGACCAATGCGAGCGGCACGAACGGAATGGGTATGATGATGCCGGGCATGGGCGGACAGCAGGGTGGCCAGCAGACCGGCGGCTCCATCTCGGACCACACGATTCTCATGATTCGCCTGCTTGGCAACGATGGCTTCAAGAAGGCGTTCATCAATCGTTTTTGCGTGCTCCTTTCGATGAACTTTGCCGCGGACCGTCTCGTGCCGCAGATAGAGGCGCTCCATGGCCAGGTCCAGGCGGAAATCGCGCGCGATGCTGAATTCTGGAACTACAAGTCCGGTTCCTTTGACACGAATCTCGAAAAGATCAAGTCCTTTGCGCAGACCCGCCAGCAGACGATTATGAGCGAGATGAAATCTTACTTCACCTTGGGCGAAACCGCGCAGGTGACGCTTGCGGTGCAGGGCTCTGGCAAGATTCTGGTGCACAACCTCCCGCTGGATAAGTCCAGCATGACGGTGAACTTCTTCAGGGATATGCCCGTGACAGTGACGGCCGAACCTGCAGGCGGAGCGGTATTTGCTGGCTGGAGCGATGGCAACTCGAATGCGACCCGCACGTTCAACCCGGGCGAACTCACGACCCTGACGGCGACTTTCAGATAAATTAATAGGCTACGGGAGAATCTGTTCGGGCCACGGGTGCTTGGGATAGCGCCCGCGCAGTTCCTTGCGGACTTCGGCGTAGGTATTCTGCCAGAATCCGGTCAGGTCCCACGTCTTCTGGATGGTGCGGAAGTTCGGTGCGAGAATGTCGTAGCGTACTTTCAGTTTGCCGTCGGCAATCTTGTGCTCCCCGCGCATCTGCATAAAGTCCTCGATGCGGGCGGAAATTTCCACGAGTACGCCGTTGATGCTCTGCACGGATTTCCCGTCTTCGTCTGGGGCGACTTCCTGATAACTGTATCGGGCACGCTTGCCGTTGGGGAGCACGTAATGGTCGGGGAAAGTCTTGTTTAGCCAGGCGAGCATGGACTTGCCGAAGTAATCTTCTACGATATTCCGGTAACGGTCCTCGTTTATGTCGCGCAGCAGGAACTTTTCGCTTGCGAATTCGTCGAAGATGATTTCCATGTCCTCGTCGTTGAATTCGGGGAGTCCGTATTCGGGATAGAGTTTTGCGGCAAGTCGCATTTTTGTGAGAAGCGTCTGCACTTGCTCCGTGAGGAACTTCCCGCTCCAGTTTTCCTTCTGGATTTTTTCTTTCCACGCATCGACGGTCAGTTTCTTCAGTTCTTCGAGAACTTTGGGCGAAGCCTCCTGCGTGAGGATTTCTTTGCGGGAGAATTCCGTAATTTCTACGCCGATGAATCGTTCCTGTCCGCTGCGCCACAGCAGTTCGTAGCGGGTCTGGGTACTCCCTTTGCCGAGCATTTCCTTTGCGATGGGGGCAAACAGGTTGACCTTCAGTTCGGACTTGTTTCCGCCTCCGGTGCGTAGCATCGCGAGGGCCAGTATTGCGTAGGGCTGTTCTGCAACCTGCAGGCGGATGATATTCTGGTTTGCTAGTTTGTATGCACTGCCGTTAGGGGTGGCGAGCCTGTCTGGGAATGCCTTGAGGAGGCTGCGGACAGTGAGGTGTGTGGAGTGCTTATGGCTGTCATCCTGAGCGGCCCTGTTAAACACGTCATCCTGAGGCGAAGCCGAAGGATCCAGACCCGCACTAGCCTTTCTGCAGTCCAGTCCGTCCCGATATTCCCGCAACTGCCTTAGCGTAAAGCTCACTTCGCGCGGGGCGCTTACTGTCTTTGAAAGCGTGTCGGCGGCAAGCGTCAGCACGTCTTGCGGGTACTTCGCTTTTTGCAGGTATTCCGTGCCGGAGTGTATCCACGCGAGGGCTGCGAGAAGCAGGTCGGGGAGGTCTTGTGGTCCGCGTGCTGATGCCAGGAGCAGCGCGAGCGGGATGCTTGAAACGGGAGTGCGGATGGCCTTGAGGCCGAGTTCCGTGATGGCGCCGTCCTTGAGCATCCCGAAACCTTCCAGCAGCTTTGTTGCTGCCTGTTCGCGAGCCTCCGGAATTGACGTCGGCAGCTCGATCCCATTTGTCATCCCCGCGGAGGCGGGGATCTCCCTTTCTAGTGCCGCCTTCTGCAGCAGCAGTTCCGACGGCTCGATCTGTTGTACCTCGGGCACGATTCCCTGCGGCATGCGCTTTTCGCTTTCTTCGCTCCACAGGCGTATGGCACAGCCGTTCTGCGTACGGCCGCTACGGCCGCTGCGCTGGATGGCGTTTTGCATGGAGATGGGCGTGGTGCGCAATACGTTCACCTTCTCGCTGTCATCGTAGAGGCTCACACGCTCGATTCCGCTATCCACTACACCTGTGACGTTTGGGACTGTGATGGAAGTTTCTGCGATGTTTGTGGTGAATATGACCCGCGGGCGCTGCGTCACCTCGAAAATACGGTCCTGCGTTTCGCGGTCTTGCCCGCCGTAGAGTTCCAAAAATTCGGCGCAGTTTTGCCCGAGCGCTTCTGCGGCGGCGGTGTGGCAGCGGGCGATTTCCGCTTTGCCCGGGAGGAACACCAGCGTGGTCTGCCAGATGTTGTTGCGGTAGAGTGTCCGGAGAGCCCGCACCACTTCGGCGTCAAGGCCCATGCCCGAAACAAGCGAGTTCCCGGTGGCAGGCGTCTGGTTGATAATCTGTACGGGGTACAGCGGGTGGCCGAGGCTCAGGCACTTGACACCGAGAACCGCTTCGAGTTCCTCGCGGTTCAGCGCCGCCGACATGACTGCAATGCGGGGCAAGGTCCCTGAGCTTGCCCGTCTAAAATAGCCGAACAGCAAATCCATGTCGGCTTTGCGCTCGTGGTATTCGTCGAATATGATCCAGTCCGCGTCGAGTTTCCCGTGCAGCAGTTCCTGCAGAAAGTTTCCGTACGTCTGGAAAAGGATGCGCGTGCCTGCACTCTTGCAGCTGTCTTGCCGGAACTGGTATCCGACGGTCTTGCCGCAGGGCTCACCATGCAGTTTTGCGGAAAATTGCGCGAGCGAGAGTGCCGCAATACGGCGTGGTTGCAGCACGACCACGCGCCCCTTGCAGTGCTTGCTTAAAAAGTAGGGGATAAACAGCGATTTGCCCGATCCCGTGGGTGCCTCGATAAGCAGGTTACACGACTGCTCAATCGCAGCCTCCAGCTTGCCTTCTTCTTCTGCGAGCGCTAAATCACCGTAGGTCATATATCTAGTAACTATAAACTAGTAACTAGTAACTGGTGACCTTCGGTCACCTCGGGTACTTCAGCTTTTCGCCGGTGGCAACGTCCATGTAGGGCGGCTTGCCTTCGCGGAACTTCTGGTTGATGACCAAGTTCTCTATGCGGCGGCGCAGACCTTGTTCGGTCTTGCAGAAAAAGTACACGACCTTGTTGGTGCCCGGCACGAGGAACATGGCGAGCTTGTACTTCTGCTTCACGGCGCGGCGGAAGAACATCATGTCTTCTTTCTTGGGCATCACGAGGTTGCTGCCTTCCTTGGTCTCGCAAATCATGTCGGCGTCGGCGAGGAGTGCCTTGGACTTCTGCTTGAGCGCTGCGAAATTCGGGTCGGTGTTGCGCTTGATGGTTTCGAGATTGAACGCGCCTCCGCCTTCCTTGAGCGCCTTGCGGAGTCCACGGAAAGCAAATACAGCCAGCACGACGACGGTGACGGCGATAAGCCAGGGCCAGTAGTTGGCAAGAAAATCTAACATAGAGAACCTCAACAGTCTATTTTTCGCCTGCAAATATAGAAAATTTCGCAGGTGCCCTTGTGCGCGCTTGCCCGTGCCTGTCCGGTGGGTATCGACTTTTTTCTATTTTATAGGTGGTGACAAATTTTGTAAAGACATCGGCCCTCGCGCTACTCCTGGCATCGCTTGGCCTTGCCGCCCAGGGTACCTGTACCGACGGTACTGTCGTCCAGTCTATCCAATTGGAAGGCCTCAAGCACACGAACGCACGGGTCGTGAACCGCGAACTCGTGAACCGCGTGGGGGAGCCGTTCTCTGCCGAAAAGTTCGAGGCGGAAAAACACCGCCTGCAGGACCTGGACCTCTTTACCGAGGTTTCCGTTGCCTGTGATGGCGGTGCTCTGACGTACTCCTTCAAGGAAATCTTCCGCTGGATTCCTGCCCCCGCGGGCAAGAAGACCGACCGTGACGGCCTGATGCTAGGCCTTGCGCTCGCGAACCTGAACGTGCTGGGCGAAGACATCCGTGCCGAGGTGCAGTATCGCACGACGGTGGACCCGTTCTTCGACAAGAACGAGTATGCTTTCTATGCGAGTTCTCCCTACCTGTTCGGCGTTCCGCTCGGGTGGAATTTCGAATTCCTCGTAACCGACAGTTACGATAACATTCGCGATTTTCATGAAAATAGTTTGTTGCTTGATCTGGACTTCGACTACAAGCTGTTACCGCACCTGTCGCTGTTGGGAACTACCGCTTTCCGCATATTGTGGGACAAGGCGAGCCTCCCCGAAGTGGGGCTAGGCTTTGCGTTTGATTATCGCGATAGCAAACTCGATACGCGCGAAGGTATCTACTTTGAATACATGCTCACGCACGTGGGGTCGGGCGAGGAATATGTCGCGTGTAGTGCCAATATCGAATCCGATGAACCAGTCGAGACGGAATCCCGCTTCTGCAACAGGGATAATGGCGAGAACTACTGGGAACTCCTGACCGATGCGCGTGCCTACAAGACCTTCGGGCGCTTTGTAACGGGTGCTACCGCGCTGGTGCGTTACCGCCCGGGCGATGTGCAATTCTACGACTACTACTACCATGGCGGAGCCAATACGTTTCGCGGGCACGAGGCCGACTCGGGCTATCTCGGGGTGCACGAGGCTCTGCTCACGTTGGAAGAACGCTTTGTGCTGGTGGAACGCCATGCCGCAAGCGTGATGGGTGTGAACTTCTTCTATGGAGTGCAACTTGTGGCGGGCCTCGACGGGAGCCTGCTCTGGGACAAGGGTCGCCCCGGCTGGGATAACTACGAGGGCGCCGTCTATGGCGGCGTGCATCTCGTGATTCCGGCACTGGATCGCCTGCGCTTTGAAGTGGGGTATAGCCCCGACAAGGGCGAGCCGGTGTTCTACTTCGGATTGTTCGACAAGGTCACGTCGTCGCGATGGAGAAGTAGGTAGTTATGCGACCGCTCGTTCGTCGTCTCTGGCATAGAAACCTCCGGTTCCTCACTCGCTCTCGCCTTTGACGGCTCGTTAATACGAGCCGCCTCCGGCTCACATGCGACCGCTCGTTCATAAATAAAAACGGCCCGCAAGAATGCGGGCCGTAAATGCTTTGAGAAGATGGATTACTTCTTGCCTTTAGACTTTGCGGTCTTTTTAGGCGGATGAGCGGCGATCTTCTTCACGCTCTTGTCGGCCTTCGCAGCAGCTTTCTCGGCGGCTTCAAACACGGACTGTGCCTGAGCCAGAGCGTCGTTCGGGTCGATCTCGATCGCTTCGGAAGCTTCGTCCACGAGTTCGGCGAACTCGTCGTACCATTCGGCAAAGAGTTCCACTTCGAGGTGGTCAACACCCGGCACCGTGAGGCGCACGCCGCAGGCTTCGCCGATGCGGTCGAGGAACTTTGCCATTTCGGGCTTGAGGAGCGTGAGGTCGAGGCCGTCCAGGTCTTCGGGTTCGAACCAGACGCCATCGACATCGCTGTCGTCTTCCTTGGCCTTCTTCTTGCCCTTCTTGCCGCATTTGCAGTCGCCACCGCAGCACTCGCATTCAACGTTCTCGTTGCCGTAGAGCGCCATGTATTCTTCATCGTCCATGCCGCTGTCGTAGTAGAATTCGTCGTCTTCGAGGTAGAGCGTCTCGACAAAGATTCCCTTCGCGCCGAGCGTCTTGGCCGCGGCGATGAATTCCTCGAGGTCGCCCCCGAAGTAGCGGGTCGTTTCCGCTTCTTCGTTCAGCGTCTGCACGGGAATGGGGGAAAGTTTCTGCTTCTTCAGGTAGTCGAAGACAATATCGGTAATGGATTTGTTGGTCTTGGCCATGTTTGCCTCCTGTAAAAACTAAACGTGGTACTTCTTCAGGCTCTGTGCCTTCTCGTCGATCAACTTCATGATGCGGGCGACAGCGTCGGCGCCGTTGGCAGTATCCTTCACGCTTACGAGCGGCTGGAACAGCGGGCTGTTGAACAGCGTGCCCAGCGGAATCGGGTTCTTGCGGCAGAACGTGATGTCGATGAAGTCACGGGCATCCTTCTGCAGGTTGTTCGCCTTCTCCTTGTCGCCGGCCTGGAAAGCCTTGTAGAGTTCCACAAACGTTTTGCAGGCCTCGGGGATGTTGCCCGAAGCGCTGATGAGGCCCGTGCCGCCCATCTCGAGAAGGTCCGCGAACAGACCGTCTTCACCGCTCATCACGGCGAAGTCCTTGCCCTTCGTTTCCTTGATCACGCGCATCGTGTCTTCGTGGAACTTCTCGCCAAATCCGAATTCCACAGCCTGCTTGAGACCGATGATGTTCTTGTCTTCGGCAAGCTCGATGAGCGTGTCGGGGTGCACGTAGCTGGAGGTGCGGCCCGGAACGTTGTAGATAACGATCTTGGCGTCCGTCTCGCTGCTGAGCGTGCGGTAGTGCTTCAGGAGGCCTTCCTGCGGTGGGTTGTTGTAGTAACCGGTAACGCAGAGGACCGCCACCGGGGCAATCTTCTGCACATTCTCAATCATTTCGATGGATTCGCGAGTGCAGTTGCTGCCGGCGCCGGCAATCACGGGCACGCGGCCGTCCACATAGTCGAGCGTAAACTTGATGACATCGAGGTGCTGCTGCGGGGAAACCGTCGCACTCTGACCCGTGGTCACGGCAGGGAGCACGCCACTTGCGCCGTTTGCAATCACGTCGTCAATCATCTGACCCATCTTCTTGTAGTCGATGGAGTTGCGGAGGTTCTTGGGGTCGTCGTTCTTGAGCGGGGTGAACAACGCGGGGAAAACACCAGTAAGTTGAGAAGCGTTAGTAATCTGCATAGTAGCCTAAATATAGTATAAGGCGCGTGCAACTGTCGTTACTCGCCTCTTTTTTGTTACATTTCCCTTATAAAAAAAGGATTCCGTCATGAAACTCCTCTCTAAAGTCGCATGTACTTTTGCCATCTTCCTTGCAGCCTGCGGTGACGACATCACCGAAATCAATGCGAATGTAGGCGCGGTCGCCACGAACGACGACCTGCCGGAATGTACCGAATCCATCGCTGGGCAGACAGCATTCATCAAGGAAACCCACGAGTTTTTGGGCTGCGACGGCAAGGAATGGCAGTCCCTGAGTGCAAGTACGGTTAGCGTGGGCGACAACGTATGTTCCGCTACGAGCCTCTCCGACGATTCCGGCTTCGAGATTTTCTGTAATGGGGAATCTATTGGCAAGGTAAAGAATGGCGTTGATGGTAAGGCGGGCGCGCCTGGCGAGAAGGGCGATTCCGGTACGGGCTGTATAATCCAGGAATCTACCACGCTCACGGCGACAATCGCATGCGGTTCTGAGACGTTCACGATGGACTTGACGGGTTACGTGGACATGCCTGCGGAATGCGATTCTACGGATTCCACCTGTGCCGTGCCCCTTGATAACGTGGACTTGAGCGGCGTGAGCCAGAAGGGCCCGTTTGTATCCGGTACGGACGTTACTGCGTACGAACTCGAGAATGGCAAGTCCCTCAAGCAGACGGGTAAGACCTTTGGCGGCAAGATCGAAAATCAGGATGGATCCTTCAATATAAGAACGGTGAAACTCAAGAGTTCCTACGCATACCTTGTGGCAGACGGTTTCTACCGCAACGAGGTTACGGGCGAGAATAGCGCGGCAACTATCAAGCTCCGTGCCCTCACGAACCTGGACGGTCGCAGCACCGCGAACATCAACCTGGTGACCCACCTGGAATACGATCGTGTGCAGCGCCTCGTGACCAAGGATAACAAGTCGGTAATCGAGGCGAAGCGCGCCGCCGAAAAGTCGCTCTTCGCCGCATTCAGCATAGACAACACCGGATTCAAGGGCTTCGCCGAAGATTATAATATCCTCAAGGAAGGCGATGGCAACGCCGCGCTCCTCGCTGTTTCTGCAATGCTCCAGGGCGACCGCACCGAGGCGCAGCTCACCGCCTTACTCGCATCTCTCAGCGTGGACCTGGGCGACAATGGTACTTGGGACAACAAGAAGGAACGCACGCAGGTTGCCGACTGGGCGATGAAGGCGGACGTTGAAGGAAGGCTCGCAAAAATCCGCGCGAACGTGGAAGGCTGGAAACTGAGCGACAGCAAGGCTCCCGCATTCGAGAAGCACGTTACGAACTTCTGGACAAAGGAACTCGATGTTCCCGCCTGTAGCAAGGATGGCGCGGGCCGCATCTTTGCCATAAAGAACGAAAAGTCCTCGTTCTACGCGAAGAACGATTCCGTTTACACCGACGGCGACAGCAGCCTCGTGCGCCTGATTTGTGCGGCTTCCGGCGATTCATTCGCATGGCGCCTTGCCTCCGACATCGAGAAGGATACTGCCGCCTTTGTCAAAAATTTGCCGGCAGATACTGCGGTAGCGGGCAAAATCAACACGGACTTTGTGTACGTGAAAGAAGGCAAGTGGCGACGCGGCACCGAACTGGACAAGACCCTAAAATTCAGCTGTGTTGCCGATAGGAAGAGCGCGACCGACACCATGACTGTAGATTACGACATCAAGTGGTTTATATGCAGTGACGAAATAGTGTATGTTAATGGCGAGCGCATTCCTACCGCATGGCGTGCGGCTTCGACGGCAGAAGCGGACACAGCCGGATTCGGCATACCCCAAACGGAGAAGGACTCCGTTAAGATGGGTAACATAAATAAGTCGCTTGTTTATGTATTTGAAGATATTGACGGTGATGGTGATGGCGAATGGCGCTTTGGCACAGCTTTGGACTATGGTCTTGGACCCTGCACTAAGGAAAAATTAGGGACCGTGAAAAATCTCGGAAATGAACCGGACGACCAAAAAGACCCTAACAAATGGTACACCTGCGTTGATAACGAATACGTGCTTGTTGAGGATTTCCAAGTACCTACGACATGGAGAAAGGCTACCGACTATGAAATGGATACTTACAAATGGCCTGCTGCTGCTCAGGGGACTGTAGATTCCGGAAAAGTCAACAAGAATTTGACGTACGTTTATGAGGGTGATGCGTGGCGGCAGGGTACAAGGCTTGATCGCGTAATAGGCACGGGTTGTATTCGGAGTTGTATGGATACCCTGGTAAGTTTGTCTGAATTTGCTTGGTACACGTGTGTTGCTGATACTGCGGACAACTTGAGTTGGTCAATGGAATGGCGCAAGGTTACGGATAGTGACTTGGATGAAGCTTTCTGGAATTCCAAGAAGAATACTGAGGGAACAATTTTGGAAGGTCCGTTCTCCAAATTAAAGCGCGTGTGGGATGCCGATACGCTTAGGGAACCGAACGAAACGGAATACTCGTTGGGCAGGGCTTGCGTGACGGAAATGAATAATGGTTGGTTTGAATTTTCAAATGGATTGCTACGTTTATGTGAAAATACGGGATGGAGCTCGCTTAAATTGAGAGATGCTCGTGATTCTAATCTTTACAAGGCTGTGGAGATAGGATCGCAAATCTGGATGGCGGAAAATCTGAAATATGTAGTGGAATACAGTTACTGTTACGAAAACTCCGCAGACAGTTGTGCCAAGTATGGTCGCCTATACGAGTGGACACCCCCGATGAACGTATGCCCTGATGGATGGCATTTGCCCGATTCTACGGAATGGAGAAATCTGATCAATTTGGCGGGAGGGACATCTGCGGCGAGCACAAAACTTATGTCCCAAACAGGTTGGTCTGATGATAACAATGGGACGGATGACTACGGATTCTCCGCGCTCCCTGCAGGCGGTCACGAGAATGACATTTTCTATAAGGTTGGCATCGAAACATACTTCTGGGGAGCTGAGTACAATCAGAAATACGCCTGCGGCTGGATTATGAATTCGAACGATGTGACCAAATGCCCCGGTTGCTACAGCACTAACGCGTTCTCAGTCCGCTGCGTCATGAACGATGATTAGCGCCGTCCCACATCGCATAAACGCCTAAGCAAATCAAATCGCCGACTCACTCCCGAGCCGGCGTTTTTCATCGCGAGCCTTTGGCGCTGCGATCACGAGTGCAGCGTGGTGGTGGCGATCACGAGCCAGCATTACTTCTCCACGACCTGGCCTAGAATCTGCTGGATTTTCCGCTGCATGCGGAATGCGTCTGTATTCGCAATGCTGTAGAACATGTGGTCTACGAGCGCCTGCGTGTTGAAGTCGTAGGAGGGCAGGCGCAGCATGTAGCTTTCTGCCGAATTGTCGAAGGAATACAGCGCGCCCAGTTTCCCGATGCGGCCTTCTTCTTGCATTTCGAGCAGCGTGTTCGCCACATCGTCGTTCACGCAGACTACGGGAATCTGCTCGTAATCCTTGTTGCCCATGAGCGATATCATTTTTTGCTTCAGCAATTCGCGCGCATAGGCTTCGACGGAGAATTTTTCCACCTTGCTGCGGGCAATTTGTTTGTAATCCCAGGGGCTCGCGAATTCGCTGTCGGTGTAGTCTATAATGTTGAGCCCTGCTTCGCGCAGGCCCTGCAGGCGGTCGATGGACCAGGAACTGTCGTGGTAGGGCGAGATGTAGGCAACCTGGTGGATTCCGTGCGCGATGAGGTACTTGCCGAGTTCCCTTCCGGGGGCTGTCCCGAAGGTGGAGTTGAAGAAAGTCCAGTTCTCTTTTTGCAGGTAGCGGGGAGGCAGGTTCTGCATGGGGTGTTCCCACCACACGGCAATGGGGTACTTGATGCCCGCGAACTGCTGCAATAGTTTTAGCGGCTGCATTATAAGGAGCGTCGAAAGTATTGCCCCCACGGCGTTCGGGAAGTCGGATAGCCTACGGGTCTTGCCGCTGCGGTCGATGA
>Ga0310786_10005438_pt1 | contig 17289 bp, 14 predicted proteins | sample AusTroGonzalo_MG_FD_203881 | JGI IMG/M metagenome (GOLD analysis project Ga0310786, IMG submission 203881) | Bovine rumen microbial communities from tropical cattle in Woodstock, Queensland, Australia - Gonzalo_03 (v2) (version 2) | ecosystem: Host-associated > Mammals > Digestive system >... | reverse complement strand
TTTGGTCTCTCTTTCTCGTCTTTTTAGGGTATATTCGGTCAAACCTACGGCAACATTATCATATGTGCCATAAAAACCGTCATCTGTTTCAAGACTATCATATTGAGGCATAATTCGTGAGCGGATTAATAATGTTTCTGAGATACCCCTTTTATATTCGTATTCAAATTTGCCGAAATACCCGATAATCAGCGGCAATATGCTCTCTTTGCTCCTTTTATAATATAAAAACATGGGCGCACAAACTGCAAGCACTATAAGACACATCACCAAGCCGAAATCCGGATTATCTTCAGGGGTTGACAACATCTTTTCTTTGAAATTTATAACGATGTAAGCCATCCAAATGAATGTGATAAGACATAAGCTTATAAACCATCCGAAATATTTTTTGCGTGTTTTTTCTATTTTTTGTAAAGCCATAAGTATGTTTTGCTCATAGTATTTATCAAATTTCGTCTTTTCGGTGGCATATTGAGAATCCAATTCCATTTTTTATATTCCTTCTCAAAATTTTAATCTTTTATCTTTATTATGTTCTTAACATCTTAAATATTTGCTTAACGGAGCTATCTATGATTAATCTTTTATGGGCAGGAATGCTTTTATGTGCTTTGGCAGTTGCCTTTTATAACCTCATTTTCTTTCAGAATACTGAAACCTTTGATTTGCTTGTTTCTGCTCTATTTAAGAATGCACAAACCGCTGTTGACATTTCTATCGGATTAATTGGTATATTAAGCTTTTGGCTCGGCATTTTAAAGCTTATTGAAGAATCGGGAATAAGCCAAAAAATTTCACAATTCCTATCCCCTTTGTTTAGAGTAATTATGAAAGATGTTCCTAAAGACAGCCCGGCAATTTCTACCATTGTGCTCAATATGGCGGCAAATTTTTTGGGCTTGGATAACGCAGCAACGCCTATGGGGCTAAAAGCCATGGAACAGTTGCAACAATATAACAAAACCAAAGATACGGCAAGTGATGCCGAGATTTTGTTTATGATTATAAACGCTTCTTCGGTTACCCTTATTCCTATGACCATATTTATGTATCGGGCGCAAATGGGCGCAAGTCATCCAACAGATGTCTTTATTCCCATATTACTGGCTACTTCTGTTTCTACTATTGTGGGCTTTATTTTGGTTGCCATAAAACAAAAAATTAATTTGTTTCATCCGCTGCTCTTAAAAACTTTTTGGGGTTTCCTGATATTTATTTTTCTTGTAACATTGGGATTCTACAAACTTGATTATGAAAAAAGAATGACTGTTTCTTCGGCTTTAGGGAATATTATATTACTTTCTTTGATTGGTGTTATTCTTGTGGGGGCGCTCAAAAAAAGGGTTCATTGCTATGAAACTTTTGTGGAAGGAGCTAAAGAGGGTTTTAATGTTGCCATACGCATTATTCCGTATTTGTTGGCTATGTTGGTTGCTATCGGCGCTTTTAGAGCCAGCGGTATTTTGGATATGATTATTGATGGCATTAAAAGCCTTTGTACAATGCTTGGCTGTGATGGCGGTTTTGCAGATGCAATGCCTACAGCTTTTATGAAGCCCTTATCCGGTAGCGGAGCACGCGCTATGATGATTGAAACCATGCAAAACTTCGGGGCAGATAGTTTTGCTGCCTTTGCTTCCTCTGTTATTCAAGGTTCCACGGAAACAACTTTTTATGTTTTAACCGTCTATTTTGGCGCCATTAATGTTTCTAAAACAAGATATGCTCTAAAATATGCCTTGTTATCAGATTTGGCCGGTATTGTGGCTGCCATTTTGCTTTCTTATTTGTTTTATGCAAGATAAAGGAATTTTCAGATGAAACTTTTGGTACAACGCGTTTTAGAATCTCATGTTAAGGTTGAAGGAAAAATTGTCGGCGAAATCAAGCACGGATTGTTAGTCTTTTTGGGCGTTGAAAAAGGTGATACCACAGCCCAGGCGGATTATCTGTCCGGTAAGCTTGTTAATCTTCGTATTTTTGAAGATGAGAACGGTAAAATGAATTTGTCTGTACAAGATATTAAAGGAGAAATTCTTTTAATTTCTCAATTTACCCTAGCAGCAGATACTTCTCGCGGCAACCGCCCGGGATTTGATAACGCAGAAGTGCCCGAAAAAGCTAATGCGATGTATGAATATTTTATTGCTAAGCTTAAGGAAAAAGGCGTTTTTCCAAAGACAGGGATTTTTCAGGCAGATATGAAAGTCAGCCTAATCAATGATGGTCCGGCAACATTCTTGCTTACAAAGTAATTAGCCGATATGCAGTTGGTTGTTTTTAATTTTTAGGATAAAATTGGTGATAGCTTCTTCCAAAAGCTTGTTTAAGAGCTTTTGGGCAATCTTTTGCGGGTTTTGGCTCTGTTCTATAATGATATATCTGTTTTGCTCTTCTTTTTCTATTAAAACCCCGCCTTTTGCCCATAATTCTACAACAACAGACATACTGTAGCGACTGTTTTCGGAATTTATCGGTTCAATTTTTGACTGGACCAGTTTCGGTTTTAAAAAGTAGTCGGCCAAACTTTTATCTTCTGTTACAATTAATTTCGGCTCTAAAGACAGTTGTTCGGCAATTTTTGGGGTATAGACATCCGTTGTTTTATGATTATAGTATTCCAAGCTATCTATATAAATTAGAGGAATAATATGATCTTCTTGAGAATTTTCTAATTCAGACAATAAAAAACTGTCTGCTTTAACTGGGCTTGCCAAAAATATAAGCGCCAGTAAAACAGACAGTTTTAAGAAGGTTTTCACCATCTAGGACTTATTCCTTAACTTGTCTGATGATTTCTACCCATTCATTAACTTTTCTACCTGCCTTATCAAACATTGCTAACTTATATTGAAGAGCAGGAGCAGCAGAATCTGATACAAACCAATCAGCTGATGAATCTATAATAAAATCTGCATTGTTGCTGTTATTTACAACATCAAAAGCCTTTGCGCCACTGATGATTTCTTTGGCAACACCTTTTAAGCGTTGACTACCATAAGGCAGGTCAGAACTTAATAATTTTGTATCCCTTATGTATACAGTTTTTGTGCGACCATTATCATAAATGGCTGATGTATCTTGTAACATACGGTTTGTTGCTCTGGTTGCCAAAACATTGTAGGCTTCCGGTGAGAATTTTGAAGCAACATCTTCACCAACTTTTGTAGCAGGGTTCTTTACGCTTACCACTTCAGAACGATATGGATTCTTTTCAATGGTTACTTCCACATAATCCTTTGACGGAGCTTGCGGCTTCATGTTGATTTCTGTTTGAGCCGGAACATAATCTCTGGTGCTTACTTCCGGCGGAAGAATTTCTTCATGAGTGGTTACAACAGGCTCACATACCGGTTTTCCGCAAGGTTCTTCAATTGTTGTTGTAGTTGTAATTACCTTTTTGGTTGTGGTAATTTTCGGCTGAGGGGCCGGCATCGGCTGACATCCGCATCCGCAAGGTTGAACACATACCGGAACATAACATGGTTGCGGTTGAACAGCAGTGCAAGGACAATTATATGCCGGTTGCGGAGCCGGTGTATATACCGGTTCTTGTTCAATGATTATTTTACCCGGAGTCGCTTCAACAACAACTTCATCTTCAATCATCGGGGCTTCATCAATATTTACAACATCAACTTCTTCCCATTGATTATCACTACATGAACATGCGGCTAACAGGCTGCAAGTAATTACGCTTAAAACTTTTTTCATAGGGCATCTCCTAAATAAATTTATTTATGTTTATAATCTTTTTAATACAAAGCAATTAAAATTTTCTTAAGTTTTTAATTTACTTTTCAGTTTTTTTATGGTACCCAAATAACCGATTGAGAGGACATATGGTTATCACTTTTTCTGCAATTTTGTTTATTTTATTCTTTTTATTCAAAGGATTACAGAAAAATGTATTTTTCATGTTTTATGCTGTTTCAATGATTTTGAGCGCTTATTGGTGTGAAAATTTTTTGGGATGGAAAATTTTTTATTTCGGAAAAGTCAGTTTTATGCTTTTTGTTTTATTTCATCTGCCTCTCATTAATTTATTTACGTTTTTGGCTTACGGACGAGATAAAAGTTTAGCCAAGTCCGGCGGGTGGCGGATTCCCGAATCTCATTTGCACACTTTAGAACTCTTAGGAGGGACAATCGGCGCCATTATGGGGCAAAAGATTTTTCATCACAAAAACAAGAAAAAAAGCTATATGGCCACTTTTTTTGCAACAATTTTCATTCAGCTTGGGATAATTATCTTTATATTGAGCTATCTTAAAATATGGTAATTACATAACCATTGCACCGGCATATAAGGCCTGCACGGGGGAAACATTTTGGCGCATAACGGCATTGAATATCGGATAAACACGTTCGCATTCCATAATTGATAATTCAATAATTTTACCGATTTTATCGGCAAAAAGCTCTTCTTGATCTTGCAAAATTATGGAATGTTTGAAAATAGGCATTTTTTGCTCACTCCAATAAGCAAAATGCCCCAGCCACAAATTTTCATTTAACAAAGCCAAAAGTTCAAACATTTTACTGCGATCTACCGTTGCCGTTTCAATATTGAGCAAACAAGAAATATGCAGGCAACGCATATGTTCTTCAAAAGCAAAAAAGATGAGCATATTATCCCATTTTCCCTGAACTTCTGCAACCAATTCGTTAATTTTGCGGCGTTCACAAGACACACTGTCACGCGAGAACAGATATTCTATCGTGTCCAGCGGATTATACAGGTCTTGTTTTAACGCAACGTTCATTCTTTTGCCTTTAAAAAATATTTGATTTATTTTTACTCATACTTTTAGTGATTAACAATCATTATGTATGGTTTTCCACTTTTTTAAGAAATAAGTAACCTTTTATATCTTTAACAATTAAGCTTTTTCAATATGTTACCAAAAATAATTATTTTTTTGATTTTTTTATGTGGATTATATTTTTTTATTAAGATAACTTTAAGGAGTTTGAAAAGCAGTTTAGGAGTTTGATTAATGTACCTTGACTTTCCTCAAATTTCTCCGGTTGCCTTATCCATTGGTGGGCTGCAATTGCGTTGGTATGCCTTGGCCTATTTGTTTGGTATTTTATCCGCCTGGTGGCTTACAAAACGTAATATTGCCAAGTATGATTTGGGAATTACGAATACCCAGCTGGATGATTTGGTTTTTTACACAACCTTAGGCATCATCTTGGGCGGAAGAATTGGTTATGTTGTTTGCTATGGTGATGGTTATTTTTTCAAGCATCCGGCAGAAATTTTTGCCATATGGCATGGCGGAATGTCTTTTCACGGCGGAATTGTGGGCGTTATTCTGGGGCTATATTATTTCTCGGTAAAAGAAAAATACAGATTTTTAAAAATTACCGATATTGTGGCTTTGTATGTTCCCATTGGTATTTTCTTGGGAAGATTGGCCAATTTTGTTAACGGTGAACTTTGGGGACGTGTTACCGATGTGCCTTGGGCGGTCAAATTCCCGGATGGCGGTTATCTGCCGCGCCACCCTTCTCAAATTTATGAAGCTTTAAGTGAAGGGCTTTTGATGTTTATTATCCTCACGTTTCTTTGGAAAAAGGCCTATGTTCGCGAACACACCGGAATTATTTCTGCTGTCTTTTTGATTATTTATACGACTTCTCGTATGTGTATGGAGTTTTTTAGAGAGCCTGATCCGCAAATCGGCTATATCTTTGGGCAAATCACCTTAGGTCAGATTTTATCTCTTCCGTTTTTACTGTTAGGCCTATTTATTCTGTACCGTTCTGTAAAGGCCCAAAACCCTTAAGCTTTTACCGTGATATTGCGGGTAAATTGACAAGCTTTTTTTAGATTTTCTTCTGTTCGGCTGAGCACACCCATCGCTCCGGCATCGCTTCTTCTGAATTCGCTGATACAGAGTGATACTGTAAGCTGTACCCGGTTATTTTCATTAAAAATAAAGATGGATTTTGCTATGGCGCGGCGAATATCTTCGGCTATATCAAAACCTTCTGCCGCATTGATATTTTTAAACACCAAAATCAGCGCATCTGCTTTATAATTATAAATCAGTACACTCGGTCTGACCTTGCGTATACGGGTTAGAAACATCTTTTTTAAGACTTTAATTTTAGCCTTACCAAACCTTTTTACCAACCGTTCATATTCATCAATATACATCAACGCCACGCTATATTTTAGGGGATATTTTTTTTCGGCATCAAGCATAAATGATTTTACATTTGAAATGCCCAGTTCTTCGTCTTTATAAGTTATATAATAGGCGTAATAAACGGCCGATATCAGGTTAATGAGCATCGCTGCCAAAAAGAAGAGACTAAAGGCGTATAAATCATCTGATAATAAAATTCCCGTAAAAACTCCGATAGATGATATGAGATTTGCCGCTCCCAATATGCGTCCTTTTACAATTTGATGAATGATAAGACTGATTAAACAGAAGCCGGCTATACAAAGTGCCGGATAGTTAAACATTCCGATGTGTTTATAAAAATAATACGAATCGGCATCTATGTTTTGATTTTGCAATTTTTCAATAACCGCGGTTTGTGCCAATACAAAAATATAAAACCAGCTCCAATACCTGTATGGTCTGTTATACGGAAAGCAAGCATAAGCCAAAAGCAAATTAGGGAATATCAGCATGCACCATATATTATAGCTTGAAGAAAACATATAATCTTCGCCATAAGTGTACCTCATACTGTTTATAATGAGATAGCAGATTAGAATAACAGATGATGACATTGTCAGGCTTGGTATTTTAAAAAAGAAAGGCAATAAAATCGCTAAAACCGACGTTACTAAAAAGAACAGATGTACGGAGTGATAAAATTCTTCCGAAAAGCCGGAAATGCAAAAAAAATATACAAAAAACACCCATATAACCAATATCGGAAATAGAGAATTTTTGCTGTATGTCAAAATTTTTGACGTATCAAGGCCTATTTTTGCCACATTTTACTCCTGTTTATTCTCTTTTATCTACTTTAAACCCATAAAAGTTAAATTTTATTTACGCATTTTAAAATGGAGCTGTCCCCATATGAATAAAAACGATATTTTTGCTCTATGGCATGCTGATAAGCCTTTTTCATTCTTTCTGTTCCGGCAATGGCACATATAAGCATAAACAATGTGGATTTGGGCAAATGAAAATTGGTGATGATGTAATCTATTATCCTAAATTTGTATCCCGGTGTGATAAAAATGGAGGTTTCACCATTAAAGGGATGTAAAATACCCTTATCATCCGCAGCACTTTCCAAAAGACGCACCGAAGTGGTTCCCACCGCAATAATCCGCCTGCCCTCTTGCTTAGCCCTATTAATAATATCACAGGCTTCAGGCGTGATGATGCCAAATTCGGCATGCATCTTGTGATTATCCGTATCCTCGGTTTTAACAGGTAAGAAGGTTCCTGCGCCAACATGCAAAGTTAAAAAAACTTTGGTTACACCCTTTTCTTCTATTCTTTTTAAGACATTATCGGTAAAATGAAGACCTGCGGTAGGAGCCGCCACAGCCCCCTCGTATTTGGCATAAACGGTTTGATAGTTTTCTTTATCGTTATACTTATTCCACAGACCAGTGGTAGGCTTATCTCTTTTAATATAGGGCGGTAGCGGCATCAAACCGTAAGTTTCAAGTTTTTTACCCAAATCATCAACCGGACATAAAAATTCCAACAATACACCGTCTTCAGCGTCTTTTTCCACCACTTTTGCCCTAAAATCTGAGGCTTCCGGTGAAATTTCGGATGTATAAAAAGTAATAACCTGGTCTTTTTTTAATCTTTTGGAATTTTTGATAAATGACCACCAGTTTTTTCCATCTTCCGGATGATAAAGCGTTACTTCAACCTCGGCCTCTCCTCTTTTGCCATACAGGCGCGCCGGGATAACCTTTGTATCATTAAAAACCAGCACATCACCTTTTTCCAAAATATTCGGCAAATCATAAAAATGCCTGTCTTTTATGGCATTTTCCTCACTTAAATCAAGCAATCTGGAGGAATCTCTCGGGTTAGCCGGCTCTTTGGCAATCAATTCTTTATCTAACTCAAAATCAAATAAATCTACACGCATTATTTTCCCCTTTTAAGCATTTGGTTTCCTTATAAAACCACAATAAAATTTTCGCAACTTTTTTTTATTATTTTTGCTTTTTTGACAATTTTTTAAAAAAATATTTAAAATTGACAAAAAAAATTGTTGAAATTATGTTTTTTTTGGTATATACTGCGCGTAAATTAAAAAGTTTTTTTAGGAGAAAAAAGGTGAAACGTACCCCCAAAAAATTGTCCAAACAGTCTTTGTCTAAACACAAGTCTGGCCAGGTTAGAACTTTGGCTGCGCGTAAGAGCAATTTGCGGTTATCTTACGATATTTTGAGCAAGTATAAAAAGCTTGAGCAAGCCGCCTTAGAAGATGAGAGCTTTCAAAAGCTTTTTAATAATACTTCTATTAAAGACAATCAAGACAATGAAGTTAATGATGAAGACAGAGCACGTTTAAAACAAACAGTTGCTTACACTGCTGTAATTGAAACAGCTGATGCTGTGGCTGCTAACGAAGAACCTGTTGATAATTCGGAAGAAAAAATCAGAGGTATGGTTGTTATACGTGCACGCGACATCATTAAAGATTTAAGAGCCGACGTTAAAGAGGTGTTTCATGCCGTTAAAGAGCAGAGAGCCGCTATTAAGGATCGTTTACGTAATGCCTTTAATTCTGATGAACGTGTAAGCATTAAAGGAAGCCGAATTGTTGAACGCTTTAATAACGCTAAGGCAAAATTGTTGGCCCGCTGGAATAAGGTTAAAGAATCTGCTACCGAATGGTTTAGCAACAGACCAAGAAAATATGCCACCATTGCTTTGTCTGCCATGACATTTGTTGCTTCTGTGGTATCTTGTTCCAGAACACAAAATCAGCAAGCTCCTCAACGTGATGGTTTTCAAGTTGAAGTTGATACCGGTACAGCAAAAGTAGATTCAATTTCCACATTAAATTTAGATAGGATGTTTACTGCTAAGGATACTGTAATACAAGAAAAGGTTGTAGCTCCTGACACTATTAAGGTGCCGACAGAATATTCTAAAGATATGAAGCTTCCACGTGGTGCTTGGTCATTTGATAATGTGAAGAAATACTATGGTGAAAGATTTGAGCAAGCTTACAGATTTTTAGCTCAAAATGACAGTTTGTTGAACAATGGTCAAGATTCATTGACTGTTATGCAAGCTCTTAACCAAGTGCGTGGTCATAATGAAATGAACACAGATGGTGCCAAAAAAGTGGTTGAAGCTCTGACAGCTTGCGAAGGTGATGAATATAAACTCACTAAAGATGATGTAAAGTTTATCTTTACACCAATTCCTAAGGGTAATCGTGATGTTGTTGCCACAGGTTTAACCTATGAGGATTGCACTCCGAAACAACATCATCAAAAGATTACAAGAGAAGTTAAAGAAGAAGTACAATCTGTTGACACTGTCAGCATTAAGTCCGGCCAAAACGAACTGCGCATTAATGAAACTTCTGTTACGGAAAATGTTCCTTCAAAGGCAGTTAGCGCACAGGAAGTAAAAAGCAATCAGAGAGGTGCTCAAAATACTGATGTTAAAGTTCTTAATGACAGTGTTGATGTTAATGACATTATAAACGATGTTAACGTTAGTGCCCAAAGAAGAATAAAGGTAGAAACAGGTAATGTTGCTTCTACTGACTCAGTTCAAGTGAATGAAAATGCTTCTGCTGATTCAGTTCGTACTACTTCGCAAAGTACACACCTTGAATATACATCTGCTCGTTCAAACATTGTTATTGAAAATGACAGTGTTTCCATTCAAACCTCTCAAAAGGATATTGAAGCTTCTGCTTCTGACGAGCAAGAATATGAGATTATTATCGGTGCTGAAAATGCCGAAGAAGGTGCTCCATCTGCCGGTTATGTTGATGAGCGTGGCGGATTTGAAAACACCGGATTAAGCAAAGATGTTCTTAAAACCGATAGCTTATATTTTGAAGACGTATATGGTAAAGGAGCTTATGATACCTATCGTACTAACCTTTCAAATCGTCCGGAATTGTTTGTAAACGGTGCTGTTTTCGGTGGCTGGGTTCCGGAACAAGCTCTTCATGCTTGGGGCACAGTAGAAAGATGGAGTGATAATAAGGTTGAAAATAAATTGGCTGATCCTAAGATGGTTACCACAAACATTACAATGGAAAACTTTATGGACAACAAGTGCGGTAAAGATAGCTTAACGGATGAAGAGCAAGCTCTTATGGCTCCTATTTTTAACCGTGTTACCACAACCGGACGCATTATCGGTATTGAAGGCGACAAGGCTGTTCGCAACACGAAATTGCGTGCCACAGATGATTGCCAAGATCCAAGTATCCGCACTATTGAAAAGACAGATACAGCCGTTGCCGGTCCTTGGGGTAAGTTAATGCCTAGAATCTTTAGAAATGATTTGCCTATCGTTATAAAGGAAAATGAAAATCAGTTGCTTATTAACGAAACTGTTGAAAGACAAGAGGTTCCTTCACAAGGTAGTGCTCAATATGAAAAGAGCAACATGGGACCGGGTATTTCTGATACTAAGGTATTAAAAGAAAACATTCCGGTTAATGAAGTTATCAAAAAAGTTAATGTTAATTCGAAAAAACGCATCAAAGTGTATAAGGGTAAACATTATGGTAGTTTGGCAGACCTCAGAAAATCCAGAGGAAGAGGCTAACATTAATAATCTGCTTTTAACATTTGTTTTGCACCGCCTGAGTTTCAGGCGGTGTTTTTTTATTTAGTAAGGCTATCTTGGGGATAACTTTGGTGATAATGCGCCGTTTTTTAAATTTTACTTGAAAAATCAATAATTCGTGTTAATTTATGCACGATTTATAAAAATTAAAAGCCGTGCGGGGCTGCCGCACATTATATTTTGGAAGGATAAATAATATGACTATTCGCGTCGGTATTAACGGATTTGGACGTATCGGTCGTCTGGTTTTTCGTGCTGCTCAGAACAGAAATGATATTGAAATTGTTGGCATCAATGACTTGATTGATGTTGATTATATGGCTTATATGCTAAAATATGACACTATGCACGGTCATTTTGACGGCACTGTTGAAGTTAAAGACGGCAAGCTCGTTGTTAACGGCAAGGCTATTCGCGTTACTGCAGAAAAGAACCCTGCTGATTTGAAGTGGAATGAAGTTGGCGCAGAATATGTTGTAGAATCAACCGGTTTGTTCCTCACAAAAGAAAAGGCTCAAGGCCATATTGACGCCGGTGCAAAATATGTGGTTATGTCTGCTCCTTCTAAGGATGATACACCTATGTTTGTTTGCGGTGTTAACACAGACTCTTATGTGAAGGGTACACAATTTGTTTCTAACGCTTCTTGCACAACCAACTGCTTGGCTCCTATTGCCAAAGTATTAAACGATGCTTTTGGTATTACCGAGGGTTTGATGACAACCGTTCACTCTACCACTGCCACACAGAAAACTGTTGATGGTCCGTCTGTTAAAGATTGGAGAGGCGGTCGTGCTGCAAGCGGTAACATTATTCCGTCTTCTACCGGTGCTGCAAAGGCTGTTGGTAAGGTTATTCCTTCATTAAACGGTAAGTTAACAGGTATGTCTTTTAGAGTTCCTACTTTGGATGTTTCTGTGGTTGACTTAACTGCAAACCTTTCTAAGCCTGCCACTTATGAAGAAATTTGCGCCGCTATGAAGAAGGCTTCTGAAGGCGAACTCAAGGGTATTTTGGGATACACAGAAGATGCCGTTGTTTCTTCTGACTTTTTGGGTGACTCTCGTACATCTATTTTTGATGCCAAAGCCGGTATTCAATTAACACCTACATTTGTTAAGGTTGTTAGCTGGTATGATAATGAGTGGGGTTATTCTAATAAGGTGCTTGACCTTGTTGCCCACATGGCCAAAGTTAACGGCTAATTGATTGTTGATAATGTCCCCGTCTTTACATAAAGGCGGGGATTGTTTAATATTTAAGGATAAATTGATGACAGAATATAAAACCATTAAAGATTTGGGCGATTTAAACGGCAAAGTGGTGATGTTGCGCGCTGATTTGAATGTGCCTATGGATGAAAATTTTAAGGTTACCAACACCGCCAGAATTGACCGCACAGTGCCGACAATTAAAACCTTGATGAGCAAAGGGGCTAAGGTTGTGGTGATTTCTCACTTTGGCAGACCTGAAGGTAAAGGCGATATGAAGAATTCTCTTTCTCATATTGTAAAAGATTTGGAAAAGGCTTTGGGCTCTAAAGTTACCTTTGTTGATGATTGCATTGGTGATAAGGTGGCCGCAGCTGTTAAAAATATGAGCAAAGATGAAGTGTTGCTTTTGGAAAATCTGCGCTTTTATGATGAAGAAAAGAAAGGTAATGAAGATTTTGCCAAAGAGCTTACCAAAGTGGCCGATGCTTATGTTTCTGATGCTTTTTCTACGGCACACCGTGCTCATGCTTCTATGGTGGCAGCAGCCAAAAATCTGCCTTCTGCCATGGGTTTATTGATGGAAGAAGAAGTTAATGCCTTAACCACCGGTTTGAACAATCCGGTTCGTCCGCTGATGGCTGTTGTGGGTGGTTCTAAGGTTTCTACTAAGCTTGATTTGTTAAACAACCTGGTTAAAAAGGTGGATAAGCTTGTTATCTCGGGTGGTATGGCTCATACCTTCATGAAAGCAAGCGGCATTGATACCGTTAATGAAAGCAATTCTTTGGTGCAGATGGATATGATTGACACGGCTAAAGAAATTATGGCCACAGCCAAAGCTAATAATTGCGAAATTGTGTTACCGGAAGATGTGGTTGTTTCTAAGGAATTTAAGCCGATGGCCGAACACAAAACCGTTGATTTGAGCAATATTCCTGCCGAGGGCTGGAGCTTGTTAGACGTTGGTGAGAAAACTATTGCCTCTATTAACGCCAAGTTAGATGCTTCTAAGACTCTGGTTTGGAACGGACCTTTGGGTGTGTTTGAAATGAAACCGTTTGATAATGCCACCAACAAAGTGGCTCAACACGCTGCAGAGCTCACCAAAGCAGGCAAACTGACATCTGTTGCCGGTGGCGGTGATACCGTTTCCGCACTGGAAAATGCCGGTGTAGCCGATAAATTTACCTATATATCCACAGCCGGCGGTGCCTTTTTGGAGTGGATGGAAGGTAAAGAGCTTCCGGGTGTAGCCGTTATGGCAAAATAAGGTTCAAAACCTTATTTTCTGCTATATACATAGATATAAAAGAGAGGGCTTTGAAAGGCTCTCTCTTTTAGTTTTATAACATTTTGCAACAATATGTTATATAATAAATTTGCATTTTTACTTGTTATTAATAATTTTAGTTATAAACTCCTATCATAACCGATAGGTTATTCTTATGAAACTAGATAAAGGAGTTTATCATGAACTATAAAACTACATTATTGGCAGGCGCAGCTGTTTTGTTTGCAGGTCAAGCTATGGCTGCTGATTTGACAGGTGCTTTGTATACACCTAACAAAGGTCAATTAACTTCAGACACAACTTTGAGCTATGCTCGTGAAAAGGCAAAGCATCATTGGGGTGCATGGGATCAAGTGACTCTTGGTGAAACTTTAGAATATGGTATTACAGATGCTTTTGCTATTAACGCTGGTATTGCCAATGAATTTGATACAGAAGGTGGTTATAACAATGACCATAACTTTGATTACAGCTTGGGCGCAAAGTACACAAAGGATCTTTGCAATAAGTTGACTTTCCAAGTTGATGCTGAATACTATACATGGAATCCGAAAGATTTCTATGGTCATCACACACCTATGAGATGGCAAAAGTGGATTGGTACAGATTTCAAACTTGGCTATGCTATTAATGATGTTTTGAGCGTATATGGTATCTATGGCTTTGATACTCAAATTGACGTAGATCACAGAGAGTTTGATCAACACTTAGTTGCCGGTGTACATGCTTATACAGGTAAGTGGGCTTTGGATGGCGCATTCCGTTATGAGTTCAACACACAAGGCAAGAACACCAACGAATGGTGGACAGATCTTGAGGCTGACTACTATGTAGCTGAAAACGTAGCTCTTGGCGTTTATGGTTCTTACTTCTTGGGTGGAACAGGCGCTGACGACATTCGTTATGACTACGAAACAGGTTTGCGTGTAAAGGTTGCATTCTAATCTTTTAGAACGCTTATTATTTTAGAAAAGGAAGTGATTATTTCACTTCCTTTTTTGATGTCTATATCATCCACTTTCAGATTGCAAAATGTTAAAATGATTGATAAAAATAGTTATATTTTGAAATGTATCATTAGGGGAAATGAGATGGCAAAAAAAGCAATTATCATCGGCGCCGGACCTGCCGGATTAACTGCGGCGTATGAGCTTTTAACACGTTCCGATATTACACCGATTGTATTAGAAGAAAATGATTTTGTGGGTGGCATCAGCGCCACGCTTGATTATAAAAATAATAAGATTGATATGGGCGGACATCGCTTCTTTACAAAATCTGACCGGGTGATGAATTGGTGGTTGGATATTCTTCCTTTGCAGGGAAAGCCCTCTAAAGATGATATTATGCTTGACCGTGAGGTTGAACTTTCTAAAAAAAGAAGTGCACCTGATCCTGAAAAGACAGATAAAGTGATGCTCAAACGTCCAAGACTTTCACGCATCTATTACCTCAAAACATTTTTTAGCTACCCGGTGAGCCTTAATATGAATACGATTAAAGGGTTGGGACTGTGGCGGATGTTTAAAATCGGATGTTCGTATATGAAAGCACTTGCTTTTCCGATTAAGCCCGAAAATTCATTGGAAGATTTTATGATTAACCGCTTCGGACGTGAACTTTACGGCACTTTCTTTAAGGATTATACCGAAAAACTGTGGGGAATTGATTGCAATAAAATTTCTGCTGAATGGGGTGCACAACGCATTAAAGGTATATCTATCTTAAAGGTATTAAAGCAGATGGCTCAGAATCTTACCGGTAAAAAAGGCGGGGCTGTGGAAACAAGCTTTATTGAGAGCTTCTTTTACCCCAAGTTCGGACCGGGACATATGTGGCAGAGCGTGGCTGAACAGGTTCAAGATAAAGGCGGCAAAATTTTTCTTAACCAACGTGTTACCCGCATTATTAAGCAAGATGATAAGATTGTGGCCGTTGAGGCAACAGATGAATCCGGCAAGACAAAAGTTTATGAAGGAGATTTGTTTATTTCTACCATGCCTATTAAAGATTTGGTTGGAGCAATGAATGACGTGCCGGTCCCGGTTTCCAAGGTGGCAAATGGCTTGATGTATCGTGATTTTAGAGTGGTGGGTGTGTTACTTAACAAACTTAAACTTAAAAATACAACGGCCATTAAAACCGTTAATAATATTGTGCCGGATACATGGATTTATGTGCAGGAGCGCGAAGTTAAGCTCGGACGTATTCAGGTGTTTAATAACTGGAGCCCGTATATGGTGGATGATTTTGAAAATACGGTATGGATTGGGCTTGAATATTTCTGCAACGAGAAAGACCATATTTGGACTGACGATGATAAGAAATTTATTGATTTTGCCGTGGAGGAAGCAGACAGAATCGGTATTTTTGATAAAAAAGATGTGCTGGATGCTTATACGCACCGCGTTAAAAAAGCTTATCCGGCCTATTTTGGATCGTATGATAAGTTTGATGAGGTTAAAAAGTATGTGAACACCATAGAAAACCTCTATCTTGTGGGTAGAAACGGTATGCACCGCTATAACAATATGGATCATTCTACTTTGGCCGCTATGAAGACCGTGGATTATATTTTGGGTGAATGCAAAGACAGAGAAGAAATTTGGTCTATTAATACCGAATCGGATTATCATGAAGAAAAAAAGTCTGCCTAGTAAGCTTAATAAATTAAGCCAATATTGGAAAAAGCAGCTCTCTACCTTTGATGATGCGGCGGTGATACGCCTGTTTAAAATTTTCTCTTTGGCGGCAACTTTGGCTATTTGTTATGCGACCGTGTTTTCGGGGCTTCAGATTGTTGATGAATATGAGCATTTGCACGCTTCGTGGCTGGTGAGTATCGGTCAAGTGCCGTATAGAGATTTTTTGGAACATCATCACCCTCTTTTGTGGTATTTAAGCGCACCGATTTTAAGTGTTTTTTATGATAAGGTGATTGTCTTTTACGTGATGCGTGTTATTAGTGCTGCAGCCTCAATGCTTATGACCTATTATATCTATAAACTGGTTTTGTTTTTTGGAGATAAAAAGTGTGCATGGTTGGCGGTTTGTCTCTATTTGGGGCATGTAATTACCTTATACACGTTTTACCAGTTTCGCCCGGACACTTTTATGAATTTGTCCTTTGTAATGGGTATCTATTACCTGTTTTTAAGCCTAAAACAAAATTCTCTTAAACCTCTTATCTTCTCTTTCTTGGGATTTACGTTTGCATTTTTATTTTTGCAAAAAATAGCCTTACTCTTAATGGTGGTAGAAGCTATTCTTGTTGTTCTTATTTTTATCAAAAAACTTAAAATCAAGCATGTAATTTATGCTGCAATCCCTTCTGTTGGTGCGGTGTTAGCCGTGTTATTGTTTTTCTTTATCAAAGGAGCCTTATTAGAATTTATAGAATTTAATTATCACTTTAACCAAATTATGCTTTCTTATTATGAACGAGGGAATTTTTGGTATCCGCATATATTTTTAAGCCTTTATGGTTTGGCGCTGCTTGTTTCTATTTATTTCTATAAAAAGGAAAATATTTATTTTAAGATTGCGGCCATTCTTTGTGTGGCAGAGTTTTTGATGCGGGCTTTTTATTTTGCACCTTATACACATTATTATTCAACGCTTACCATCTGCTCGGCGATTGTGTTAGCTGTTTTAGCAAAAAAGATGATGCCTAAGCATAAAATATTTTCTATACTGTTTATTCTTTTGATGTTTATCGGCTTGGGAGATGCCTTTAATCGGGTGGATTATAATGCAACGACACGTAACAGCTATTATTATTATCAAATGGCTGATTTTGTGCATAAAAACTCTAAACCTGATGATATGCTGATGAACGGCTATGATATGAACTTTAACATCTATCGGCCGGATGTGAGCTATTATTGGTTTCAGTTGGAGCTGTTACTTCCTATTTTTGAAAAAGAATATAACTTTTCACATAAACTGGATATCAATGCGCTTATTTTGCAATATCGCCCGAAATTTATTTATGCCAAGG
>Ga0310786_10005437_pt1 | contig 17293 bp, 15 predicted proteins | sample AusTroGonzalo_MG_FD_203881 | JGI IMG/M metagenome (GOLD analysis project Ga0310786, IMG submission 203881) | Bovine rumen microbial communities from tropical cattle in Woodstock, Queensland, Australia - Gonzalo_03 (v2) (version 2) | ecosystem: Host-associated > Mammals > Digestive system >... | reverse complement strand
TCAGGCGTTCATTTTGCAAACAACTGTTTGCAAGAAGCCCCGAGCCTAAAGTGGTTCGGGGCGAATTTCATTGAATTTTTGAGGAATGGAATATTAGCTTTTAGTCTTTAACGCAACGGACAGAGCTCTTTTGAGAATTAACGCCTCGCCACATTTGAACTTCATCATTTTCTGAATATATTGAGAAAAAGCCACGCACTTTCTCATCGTCATACCAAAAAACACCAACAAAGCCCTCATCAAAATGTTTCGTTTCATGAATGAAACTACCAGGTAAAACAGAAAAGCCAAACTCATCCGTTCCATTGGTATTCTTTTCCCACCCGGTCTTTGACTTCAATTTTTTCCCAATTCCAGAAACCTTAAATTTTTCACCCCATTCACCATTCCAACCCACGGCAGACAATAATTTAATCCAATCCATTAAACTTGATAAATGCCAACCGGTCGGACAGGCATTTTTAGCAGCATCAAAAGAATACAAACGACCATACTTTTGACACTTAGCTTTTTTCTCCAAAAGACAAGTACTACCACTTGTATTATAGTTCAAATTTTCTGCCATCCAAGTTTTTGATTCTCCACTATAATCAATAGTGATGGTCTTATATTTTTTCCCATCACGAGGATCCGTCATAGAACCTTTTTGAACGTTCGCTTTTTCCACAAAATCATTTGAAATCAAGCTTTCAGTTACATCACAAATACTTTTCAAGCTCGGTTTTAACGCATCACAACCAGCATCAAAATTACACTTGAATTTTAGCACCTTTCCGTTTTTTTCGGTGTATGGAACAACTTCCCATGTTCCTTTCATAGGACAGGTTCCCAACGAAAGCTTTAGACTTGCATAAATTCCATTGTTTCTTTCGCCATATTTAATTACATCCTCACCATCGGGAAACTTGAATCCCGTTTCTTGAACGGAACAAAGCTTTTCATTAGAAGCAAAGCAAGCTACTTGCAAATTGACATAAGTCGCGAGAGTCATTCCAATATCGTTTGTAACTTCTCGCACAAATTCGTCATCGGAATTTGCATTTGCAAGCGTTGCCGTCACAGACAAAAAAGTAATCAACTTAATTAAATTCATTTTTATTCCTTTTTATTTTTAACTATTCCATTGCCTTTATGGTGGCAATATTCTTTTTTTCAATAGCAGAAAGTTTCGAATTGACATCTGCAACTCTCGGACTATACCAGTTGAACTGGGCGAAATAATTCTTAAGATCGTCACTCTTAAAAATGTAGCCATGCTTGGCAAAAATTGCATTTCTAAGAATTCTCAGTTCACTACTGCTATATTGATTCAAATCAGACGAAGTCAATTCAACACTACTGAGTTTTTTCAACATTTGGTCTGATACAATTTTTCCATTAGAACCATTCTGAGCAACACCCTTTGTAGGAGCATTTTGAGCAGGGATATATTCGTCGGACTCATCATCTTCGGTTTCTCCTGCTTCATCAGAAAATACAACCGGTTTTCCCTTAACACAACGAACTGAGAACAAATAACCTTGTACTTCTTTTTTTTCTAATCTAACAGAAACTGGTCCATAATGAAACGCATAAGCAACTGATTTACCAATCTGTGATGAAGTCCAATATGCATAACTATCAATAGGCCAGAATGATCCACCCATCACAACCTCAGTTCCTGCGGGTAATGCAGCAAATCCGATTTCATTTGTTCCATTCTTTCCTTTTTTCCAGCCTGTATTAGACAAGAAAATTGATGCAGTTCTTTTTCCAGCAGCAATAAACATTATTGACTCATACTCATCAGCACTAGGTAAACGCCAACCATTTGGACAGGCATCTCTATTTGCCGACGGCCAATAATAAATACGACCATATTTTTGACAATTAGAAGGATCATTCAAATGACATTTACTACCCACAGTCGTATAATTTAGATTCGCCGCCATCCAATACAAAGAACCAATCTTAACTATCGGATATCGCTGACCATCGCGAGGATCCCTGAAATATTCATCGTAAACAAAATTATCTTGGGACATTTTTCCATCTATCATTACTTGTCCAATTTGGTTATAAACCTTAACACTTCCGTCAGCAATTCCTTTTTTATACGTTTTTTCCATAAGAAGTGTTCCATCCTCACGGTATTCCTTAAACACACCTTCTTTAACCCCATTTACATTTGAACCTTCCAACATCAAATTTCCATTTTCCCAGAATTCCTTATAAGCCCCTTCCGTCTTACCAGATTCTTTATCCACTTCAAAAACCTTTTTGGGTTTCGTATTCGCTTCATCGAAATACTCATAATGAGTATCGCGTTCTTTGCAAGCAACAAAGCTCAAAGCCGCAAAAGCAAGTACAAGCCACTGATATTTAAAGTATTTCATATTTTATTCCTTTATTTAAAATTTCGCACCTTTAAAAGTTGTGTAACAAAACTTTCCATATTGTCCCATAAGTTCATACGCATTTGTCAAAGCTTGACTTGCAAATGTATGAGCAATTAGAGCCCGTTGCTTTTTCCCTTTATATTCTAAAAGAAACACTCTGCAACGAGCTGTCATCCCCTTACCATTATTGTTCAAGCCAGAAAGGTTCATTTTTCGTTCACCAGAAAATCGAACTGAGAATTTTTCTTCACTGCCAATATTCTTTAACAACCGTTCAAAAACACTACCACAAAAAACAACATACTTTCGTTCTTTCGAAAAGATTTCTTCTAGACAATCATTCAAATACGGGATCAAATATTTACGTTGATTTGCGTTCGGAGTAAAAGTTCGTGAAGCAAACGGAACGAGTTCCAACTGCAGTTTTTGTTGCAAAACACATTCACAAGCCTTAAGCTTATTTTCCTTGCTTTCATAGTCCCTGGGAAAATCAATTTCACATCCATACCATGATTTGAGAAAAACAGACTGTTTTACATCAAACGAATCTAGTTTACCTTTTTCAGATTCGCATTTCGTTCCCTTTATTTTCGTTTGCTTGTAACTTTTAATAAAGTCTTTCAAGGATGTTCGATCCCAATTTTTTGAAACTTCTTTAAACTTTTTATCTGCAATTTCCGCATCACACCCAGGATTGAGCATTACCATAACGGTAGATGCATTTCTGTCGCCAAAGAAATGTGCGGGTTCGCCACGAGTCGAAAAAGGCATTTCCATATTTCGGCTTAAATCAGCAGCTCTTTTTATCTTTTTACCTTGAAAAAGATAAATGAGATCTTCGCTAATTCTATCATCAATTTTATCCATACTGCACCAATATGATAATTTTCTTACTCAAATGTAAAAAAAGCTGAAACAATGTCAAGTTTTTTCTAAAGCTTCTTTTAAAAGGGAGATTCCCGCCTTCGCGGGAATGACAATCTAGGCGAAAACAGCAAAAATTTCTACCTTTGCGCACGATGAAAGATAAAGCTAAAAAACTCATTGAAAAGTACGAAGAACTGGAATCGGAACTCGGCAATCCGGATGTTCTCGGTGACCAGGCTCGTTACAACAAGATTCACAAGCAGTACAAGGGTATCGAAAAGGCTGTTTTGAAGGCCAAGGAATACCTGCAGATGATGGACGATCTTGAAGAATACAAGATCGCTCTCGGCGATTCCGACCCGGAAATGGTCGCGATGGCCAAGGCCGAAATTTCGGAGATCGAAAAGAAGCTCCCCGAAGTGACGGACGAACTCCAAATTTTGATGGTGCCGAAGGATCCGTGGGACTACCGTAACGCAACGCTCGAAATTCGCGGCGGTACGGGCGGCGACGAATCCGCACTTTTCGCAGGCGACCTGTTCCGCATGTATCGCGGCTACTGCGACAAGATGGGCTGGAAGATGACGATCCAGGACTTGAGCGAAGGCACGGTGGGTGGCTACAAGGAAATCCGCGTGTTCATCGAAGGCGACAGCGTCTATGGAACGCTCAAGTTCGAAAGTGGCGTTCACCGCGTGCAGCGCGTGCCAGAAACGGAAACGCAGGGCCGCGTGCATACGTCTGCAGCTACAGTCTCAATCCTCCCGGAAGCTGAAGAAGTCGACGTGGAAATCCGCGAAGCAGACATTCACATGGATACCTACCGTTCTTCGGGCGCTGGCGGTCAGTACATCAACAAGACGGACTCCGCTGTGCGTTTGACGCATATCCCGACGGGTGTGGTGGTGAGCTGCCAGACCGAACGTAGCCAGTTGCAGAACAGACTCCACGCTATGGAAATGTTGCGTTCCAAGATTCTTGACGCCGTCATCGCGAAGAAGGAAAAGGAAGAAGCGGCAAACCGCAAGGCCCTCGTGGGTACAGGTGACCGTTCTGCCAAGATCCGTACTTACAACTATCCGCAGAACCGCGTGACGGACCACCGCATCGGTCTCACCGTTTACAACTTGGACAAGGTTGTCACAGGCGATCTCGATGAAATCATCAACGGTCTCCAGATGGCTAACGCCCAGGAAAAGCTCGGAAAGTTCAACGCGTAAGGGGTCGTGAGGTAAGTCCAATGCCACAGCCGCAGATGACAGTTCTTGAAATTCTGAACCGCACCAAGGTCTTCTTTGAAAAGAAGGGCATTCCTGATGCACGTCTCGATGCCGAGTACATCATCAGCTACGGTCTCAAGATGAAGAACCGCATGGACTTGTACCTGAACTTCGAAAAGCCGCTCACGCCAGCGGAGCTGGACGTGCTTCGCACGATGGTTGCACGCCGTGCAACGCGTGAGCCGCTGCAGCACATCATCGGCGATACAAGCTTCCGCGGTTTCATTATCAAGTGCGACCGCCGTGCGCTTATCCCGCGCCCGGAAACGGAATCGCTCGTGGACATGGCATCAGACTGTCTCAAGGGCATTGAAAAGCCGTTCATCGTCGAAATCGGCACTGGTACAGGCGCCATCTCGATTGCTTGTGCTAAAGAAATTGCAGGCGCCAAAGTCTTGGCAACAGACGTTTCCGAAGACGCTCTCGCCCTTGCACGAACAAATGCTGAAGCAAACGACCTCGCGGGTAATCCCGACGCGGAAAGCGCCGCATCTTCGACCGATTCCACCGCTTCGGCATCTTCGGCAAGCACTTTGACTTTCGCACAAGGCGACTTGCTGAACGCAGTGACCGCAGATGTTATCGCGAATGTCGCAGGCGACGCTACCGCTAAAATCGACTGCCTTATCGCCAACCTTCCCTACATTCCGGACAGCGAAAAAGACAAGCTCCAGCCCGAAGTTGCGAAGTACGACCCAGCTCTCGCCTTGTTCGGCGGTGCAGACGGCCTTGACCTTGTCCGCAAGCTTTTACAGCAGACCGAAGGCAAGCTCAAGCCCGGCGCTTCAATCTTGCTTGAAATCGGTTCGGAACAAGGCGAAATGCTCAAGGCCGAAGCCGAGAAGTACCCGTGGCTCGAATTCACGGGAATCCACAAAGATTTTTGCAACAACGTACGATTCGTGAGCTACAAAGCGAAGTAGAACTGCGTAAGGGGATCCCGGAACGGTGTCCGGGATGACAGTGCGATGGGATCCGTGTAAGGGGATCCCGCAACGAGTGCGGGATGACAGTGCGATGGGTGCTGTGTAAGGAGATTCCCGCTCGGAGGCGGGAATGACACTTAAATTTGCGCGGCATTCGCCGCGTTTTTAGTATCCGGTGCAGCCGAGGGCGGAGAGGACGAATGTTTCGCTTTCGCCCATACGGTAGAACGGAAGCAAGTCATCATCATCAATGGCGGAATCATCGCCACCGTTTAACTGCATCAGTTCGCCAATGCGGCGTTTGAAAATGGAAAAGCCGGAATCCCACGGAGACTGTTCCGGAATTTCGACTACATGCTTATTTACCTTGATTACTTTGCGATTCATTGCTTTACCTTCTAGTGTTATTACGAGCACTAATATAGAATCACAAGATGTCAGAAGATGACATTTTTATAAAATGCTAAAAAAAATGTGAAAGGTGATCCCGGAACGGTGTCCGGGATGACAGCACAATGGTACTGTGTAAGGGGATCCCGGAACGGTATCCGGGATGACAATGCGATTGGGGCTGTGAAAGGTGATCCCGGAACGGTGTCCGGGATGACAATGTAAAAGCCGGGATGACAATGTAAAAGTAGGTAGTCTATTCGATGACGGTGGCGGTGACTTGGGCGTGGCCCGCTTTATCGAGTCCGAGTTTTTTGCCGGCGGCTTCACTCAAATCGAGGATACGCTTCTTGGCATACGGACCGCGATCATTGACGCGCACAATCACAGAGGCGCCCGTCTTTTTACGCACAACCTTGAGCTTGGTCCCAAACGGGAGCGTCCTGTGCGCACAAGTAAAATCATCCTTATCAAAAATTTCACCGCTAGCGGTCTTTTTCCCGTCAAAGCCTTTGCCATAAAAACTGGCATCACCCGAAAAAGTATAGCCAATCTGCGCCTTCTTTTGCACTCGAGAAGAACTAGTAACGCGATTGTAGCCCTTGCGATGAGTCGATCCGCTGCACCCCGAAAAAGCAACCAGGACACACAGGAGAACTACAACAGAAAGGCGAGAGAACATATACAACCTATTCGAAATCGTACATACTGTTATACGTATTTTCGAGGATTTCGTCTTCCTTGCTGATGATATCGGCCTTCTTTTCTTCGGGCTTGGCGTTCAGCTCTTCGTAATACTTTGCCGATTTCTTTTCGAGGTTTTCGATGGTCTGGGCAGTACGCTTACGAAGCCTTGCAAGTTCATCGTCCGTCATCGTATTGCGCATATTGAGCAAGTAAGCAGCGCGCTTGCCCCACGGGGTCTGTCCGTGCTTGTCAAGAATATAGCGGTAAATGGCAACAGCACTATCCAAACGGTTCGGGTTCATCTGGAAATAGACGGCCTTCATATAAAGCGCCTGGATGCCCGACTGCGTCTGCGGATATTCCCTGTAAACGCTATCAAAAGCCACAAATGCGGTTGCATAAGCGGAATCCACCAAGTCCATCTTGTTCAGCGGAACTTCGGAAGCGACCGTCCAGAGGCTTTCGGCCACCATATAGCGTTCGCGGGCTTCGTCCTCGCGAGTCTTCATCGTGACATTCATACCGAGGTTCGCCTGAGCCTGCTTTGCATATTCGGTATTCGGATACTTTTCGATGATTTCCTTGTAGAGTTCCTCGGCAGTATCTGGATCGTGCAAAAACTCGTCATAGACAAACGCCCTTGCGTAAGAGGCACGCATCACCGTCGTAGAATCTTCGGCCTTTTCGATAATATTCGTCAGGCGGGTCACTGCACTGTCCGCTTCGGAAAGCTTCAGCAAAAAGATTTCGGCAATCATGAATTCGTTCCTAAAGAACTTTTTCATGTCGGGAATGGTATCCTTGCGGGCCATCGCCTCTTCGTTCTGGTCGCGGAATCCGATCAGCTGTCTCAGGGCATTACGGCGTTCGCGGGACTTTTTTCCGAACTCGCTGATAGACCTTGCAATGTAGCTGCTGTCGTAATAGGACATGGCAAGCTCATAATCCAAGACCTTGGTCTGCTCATAATCGCCCATGTTAAAATAGGCACGGGAGGAGTATTCCGTTTTCGGATGTTCGGAATTGACCTTGTTGAAAATCACGAATGCATCGGCATTGTGGCCAGCCAAAAGAGTCATTTCGCCTATACGCACCAAGAAGAGTGGGCGCTTTTTCTCGTAAGCCTCGACCTTGTACAGCGCCTTGAACTCGTCGGCCGCCTGCAGATACTTTTTCTGGTTCGCAAGGCATTCGGCAGACTGTTCGCCAGCGGTTTCGCGTTCGCGGTCGTTGAGGTTTTCGATTTCCTTGGCGTTATAATGCTGGTGGGCCTTTTCCCATTCTTCCATCTTGAAGTAGAGCCCAGCCAGACGGAAATGGGCCTTGCCCTTCATGTACGGAGTTCCACTCGTATCGGCAAGGACAGCTTCGAGCGATGCGATAGCCTGTTCAGGAGCTTCGGATTTTTCGTCCAGAAGCGAAAGGAGGTTCAAGCCCTGGAAGTAGTAAGGATGGTCCTTGGAGGCAACCACAGGTTCCAGCGCAAAACGGCTGATGTTGTATTCCTGGTTACGGTAAAGGCAGTAGGCCCGCTGGTATTCCACGGCGCGCATCGAATCAAAGTCGGCAAAATAGCGTTCGTATTCGTCGTACTTGGTGATGGCCTTGGGCCAGTCACTCTTGTGCCTGTAAGATTCCGCAATGAGGAAAACGGCCTCGGCAGTACGCTTCTTGTTGTTCGGGAAGCGTTCCAGCACTCGGGACCCTTTTTCGATAATCTTCTCGTACTTCTGCGATTCTTCGCCACTCGGATAAGACTGGGTCTCGTCGGGCACGCTATCCAGACGCGCGGTACGCAGTTCGGTCGCTTCGTCATAGAGCCTTTCTGCATTGAACATATGGTTCAGATAGGCACAGCATGTGCATCCTTCCAACAATGCAGCAAACAGGAACAAGGCTAAAAAACGAACTCGGAACATATAGTACTAAAATAGATATTTATGGTGCTAGAATTCCATAAGAAGAGGCAGATAATCGCAAAGTTTCATACCAGAAGCAGGAATTGCACCTCGATCGAGGCGAACCATACGCACTTCGGCGGGTTTTCCGACGATACGTGCCAAAATTTCGAAGTTGTCGCGGGTTTCCCAGACGGCCGCATCCATCACTACACCATCGCCACAATCCGTTTCACCCGTGTTGTTGCCGATACCGGAAATTCTAGAATTCTGCTTTACAAGGCGCGTAAAGAGTTCCGGAGCGACCCCCAAATGGTTCGACGTGGAAGACGAATCATAGACAACGACATGGACTTCTTTGAAACGGTTGGAATCGTCAAACACAACTGTATAGGTATGCGTGTACGGGGACTCGTAAAAAGATTCCTGCCAAACAAATCGCTTCACTTGTTTGAAATTCGCCATCGAATACTTTTTGAAGAACTCCTGCGAGCTGGCGCCATAGCGAACAAGGTAATGACCCAACTTAGTCGAGAAGTCGTGTTTCTGCTCGGGCGCCATCGATTCGCGGAGGCTGTCGACGGCACGGTTCAAGTTTGCGGTAAGACCATTATTGAATTCTTCTATAACAACCCGGCGAGCCTGTTCCAGTTCGTTCAGACGGACCTTGATGTTCGGGTAATCCGGGTCGTACTTGAGGATGTAGTTGAACTCGCGACGGGACAAGTCGAACATATGGTTCTTGAGGTAGGCAATCCCGAGCGCTTCGCGGAGCGGCAGGTTTTCGGGATAACGTTCGACCAGCGGAACAAGAATGTCACAGGCTACCTGGGCTCGGTCCCTAGCAGAACCGGCATAGCCATCCTTTCCAGGAGCGACCTTTTCGCCGATCGTCGCCATAGCGCGGCGGGCCTTTTCGAAATCGGGACGAAACGCAAGGATGCGCTGGTAAGTCTTTTCGGCGGCATCAAACTTGCCGGAATACTCCGAGAGATAGCCGCGCAACAAAAGCAATTCCGACGAAAGCGGGAACTGGGTCAAGGCGTAATCGACCACCTGCGTTGCGCTATCTAGCGTGCCTTCGTCGTGATAGACCTTGGCCAGGAGTTCAAACGCGCGTTGCGAGTCACCCGACGAAAGGCTGATGGCCGCATGGCATTCGCCTGCCGCTTCCCTCATGTTCGAATTCCTAAGCAGGAGTTCGGCATACCAAAGACGAAGTTCATAAATGGACGGAGCGCGGGAGCAAGCCATCTTGGCCAGTTCAAGAGCCACGCTAAAATTGCCAAGCGCAAGCGACTTGTGGCTATCCAGATAGAAACTGATGCCCGTATTCGTATAGCGGTTCATCAGGCGTGCAATCAGGAGGTCCGCGCGGTCACGCATCGATTCCGAGACGGAATCCATATTAAAAACGGTATTGACTTCGCCCCAGGCTGCCGCATCGACGTTTGGGTAAAGAAGGACTAGCGCGTCGTAAATTTCGTAAGCAGCCTTTGCAGCCCCAGTACGCGAAAGCTCACGCGCACGGCGGAGTTCAGCCTGAGCCTGCAACGGCAGGCGTTCGACATCAGCGTTAAAATCCGGGGCATCCCCATTCAAAACAGACGTACCGGCTTCAAGTCCAAAAGGAACTTCGCCTACGACCGTCTTTGACGGTCCATACTTATTGTAGAGCTTGAATCCGCCATACGCAAGCAGCGCCCCGAAGAAAAAAATCAGAAAGAGGTACGCGGCAGTACGAGGCGCAGATGAGGTATTCGCCATCAGAATTCCAATTAGATTTCCAGGAAGTCGGCCAGTTTTTCTTTGTGTTCCTTGCTCTTCTGCAAGCGACGCAAGGTCTTGTTCTTGATCTGGCGCACGCGTTCGCGGCTAAGCTTCAAGTCTTCGCCAATGTCCTTGAGGGTCGTATCTTCGACCGTATCGAGGCCGTAGAACATACGGAGGATTTCTTCTTCGCGCTGCGGGAGTGACGAAAGCGTTTCCTGGATGAGCTTTTTGCGCTCTTCGCGTTCCATGTCCTCGTCCTGGTTGCCATCGCTGCCGAGCACGTCCATAAGCGTACTGACGGAGTCGGCGCTAGACACACCGGCGTCATCGCCAATCGGAGCATCGAGCGAGATATCGACAATCTTTTCCATGACTTCGACGATGTCGCGTTCGTACGGGGCAAATTCTTCCATCGAGATGGTCTTGTCGTAGTCGCCACCGTTCTGCATCAAGGCGCGCTTGAAGCGGTTCACGAGAGCAAGCTTGTTAGGCGGAATACGGACGGCGCCCACCTGTTCGAACAAAGCCTTCTGGATAGACTGGCGGATCCACCACACGGCGTAACTGATGAACTTGACGTCCTTGTCCATATCAAAGCGCTTGGCGGCCTTGAAAAGACCAAGGTTACCTTCGTTAATAAGGTCCAAGAGCGAAAGACCGCGACCCTGGTACTTACGGGCGACACTCACCACAAATCGGAGGTTACCGCGAATAAGGCGCTGCAAGGCGGACTTTCGAATTTCTTCGGTTTCACCGTTCTTGATGATTTTCAACAGCGCCGATTCCTCCTGCGGAGTCAGCGTAGGATACCTATTCAAGTCACGAAAATAAAGAGCTTCGTTAAAATCACTCATAGAAATACAACACCTTCTTGTCCCGAGCAAAACGCTACAGACTCTATTAAATATGGCTTTTTATGCTGATTTCGTCAATTCCTTGAGTTTATCGTATGGGTAAATTCCTGAACGATGGCCATCACTAAAGGAAAGTCCTGCGGCATAGCGACCAATCGACTGTATTTTTTCGAGTTTTACATTCAAGGGAACGGTAGAATCGTCCAAAATCTTTTCGCCGGTGTGTTCATCAACACAAAGTGCGCACGGACAAGCTAAACGGAGCGTGCGGACATCGCATACGCCACGCGTTCCGTCATTCCACTCGAAACCGAGCTTTCCATCTTTTGTCCTGAAAACTTTCTTTGGCTGGATCATGCATCCTCCACAGGCAGTTGTTCGAAATCGTAGTTGAAGTTCTTGAGAACGCCATCGCCTTCGGATTCGAATACGGCGAGCGTACGGACCATCGTTTCGGCGGTTTCCATAAATACTTTAGCCGACTCGGAATTCGGATAACGGAGTACTGCGGGAGTTCCTTCGTCGCCGCAACCGGCAACGGCCGGTTCCAGTGGAATCTTTCCGATGAGGGGGACGCCCCACTTTTCGGCAATCTTCTGACCACCACCGGCAGGGAAGATATTATGACGCTTGCCGCACTCATCGCAAATGAAATAGCTCATGTTTTCGACAACCCCGATCACCGGAACGCCCACGTTGTCGAACATGGCAAGCCCCTTGCGGCAGTCGGCGAGAGCCACCTCTTGCGGAGTCGTCACGACGACGGCGCCCGCCATCGGGCAGTTCTGCGTAAGCGTGAGCTGGATATCGCCCGTTCCAGGAGGAAAATCCACGAGGAGGTAGTCGAGCTTGCCCCAGCGCACGTGATGGATGAAGTGCTGGATCATCTGCGAGACCATCGGTCCGCGCCAGATGGTTGCCTTGTCGGAATCCGCAAACATGCACATGGAGACGATGCTGATGCCACCCTTGGCTTCGACGGGGGCAATCGTATTGTCTTCGAAAACTTCAGGAGCCTTGTCGATCCCGAACATGAGACCCATACTCGGGCCATAGATATCGGCATCGAGAATACCGACGCGGGCACCGGAAAGGCTGAGCGCCATGGCAAGGTTTGCCGTCACGGTCGATTTACCCACACCGCCCTTACCACTGGCAACGGCAACCACGTGCGCCACTTCGCCGATGTGCGAATTCTGCGGAGCCTTTGCAGCAGAATTATCTTCGCCCACGCGTCCCTGCGATGACGTAAGCGATACTTCGACTTCTGTAGCCCCAAGGCTTTTGACGATGGCGATGCACTGGTCCTTGAAGCGGTCGCGAATCGGGCAAGCCGGAGTCGTGAGGCGCAAATCAAAGGAAACCTTCGTGCCTTCAATTTTTAAGTTTTGAACAAAGTTTAGTTCTACAATATTCTTGTGCAAGTCCGGATCCTGGACCGCACGCAAGGCACTTAAAATGTTTTGTTCATTCAGTTGCATAGGCTTGTTAGAAGTAGGAAGTAGACAGTAGGAAGTGGTTAGTGATTAGTAAACAGGGGTTAAAATACTCAGAAAGCTTTATTTTAATTTAATAAATCGCGGGTGGGCGCGCCCATTACCGATTGTAACCCATCAAGTAAATTCCACCGGCGCAGGCGGCTACGCCAAGCACAAAGCTTGTAAGCGCGTAAGCTATGAACATCCCGATTTTTCCGCTTTGCAAAAGCGCCAAGTTTTCATTGGCGAAAGTGCTGAACGTCGTAAAGCCTCCGCAAAAGCCCGTCACCAAAAAGAGCTTGAGGTTCGGCGAGAGGAAGTCGCACTTGAGGAAGAGTCCCGAGAAAATTCCGATGCAAAGGCAGCCCAAGACGTTTGCGACAAAGGTCGGCCACGGAAACCCGGCGACCTTCGGAATCACAAGCGAAAGGAAGTAGCGAAGTACGCTACCGAGAGCACCGCCAAGAGCAACGAATAAGAAGTTCATTTCGGGACCTTTTTGCGTTCGTCTAATTCAGCGAGAATTTCGGCATGCGGAGGAGATGCGTCATGCAAGGCGGCCATTCTTCTTCGTAGTGGCTAACCATGATAATCGTCGTCTCCGTCGAAAGCAGTTGCAACAGGTGGAACAGCTTTTCGCGATACTCGCCCTTGAGACCTTGCGTCGGTTCGTCAAGCAAAAGGACTTTCGGCGGGCGGATTGCGGCACGGGCCATCAGCACCAGGCGCTTGTCAATCGGCGAAACCTTGCGGATAGAAACCGACGTGTCTTCAAAGCCCAAGTACGTGAGCCAATCACGAGCTTTTGCCTTTTCTTCCCACGTGATGTTCTCGGCACGGCAGAGGTTCGGCGTAAAGCCTGTGCAAAGTACATCCAAGAGGCTCAAGTCTTCGCGGTACTGGAGCGCCATTTCTGGCGAGAAGAACCCGAGTTTCGCCTTGTGGTCCCAGATGTTGAGGCCATGCCCCGGACGTTCACCGAGGAGCGTAATGTCGTTGTTGTAAATCTGCGGATGGTCAGCGGTAAGCATGCCGAGGAGCGTACTCTTGCCAGCACCGTTCTCGCCCATCACCGCCCAATGTTCTCCCTTGCGAACCGTCCAGTTCAAATCCTTGAGCACATCCGTATCGCCAAAGCGGACATTTACGTGCTTAAGGTCGAAGAGGATTTCGCCGTCATTGTCATTCCCGTCCCGGAACGGAGTCCGGGATAAACTCCAGCAGGAATCTCCCTTCGCGCTACGAAGGTCGACGATTTCATAATTCTTGAGTTCTGCCTTTTTGAACTTCGGGGTAGCAGCGGCTTTCGGGAGTTCACCCGCATACTGCGTGAACGTCTTGTCCGCATAAACGAACGCCGGAATTTCCGGGAGCAACTCATCTTCGCGAGCGAGGCGCACCACGACTTTCAAGCCCGGACGTTTTGCAAGGTCAGCCACGCAGCCAGCCAAATGCGCACGGTATTCAGGATCGAGTCCGCCGAACAAGTCGTTGAAATAAACCCATTCTGGCTTTTCCATCCACATACGGGCCAAGAGCACTCGGCGAAGTTCGCCGTTCGAGAGGCTCAGCAGCTTGCGGTCAAGAATTCCTTCGGCAAGGTCTGCAATGTTCAAAGCTTCGCCAAGCTTTTCCGGATCGGTCAGCGGCCACGCCATATCGTCAATGTAGCGGTCCGTCTGCAAAAAGAACTTCTTGTCCAAAAGCAGGTTGCGCACCAGCGGAGCCTCTGCATCGTGCAAGCTGATAAAACGCTGCTGGAAGAACGGGGCCAACGCCTGCTGGATTTTACGTTGCATCGCCTCCGACATCGTGGAGACATTTTCACGTTGATTCAAAAAATGAGTAATGACTCGATCAAGATCTTCGCCCTCGGTGCTGAAAATCTGCACCTGCGGAAACATCTCGATCAGAGCTTCAAAGCGCTTGAATTCCATGCGCCCAAAGATAGAAAAAAAGGGGGATAATTATTCTTTCTTTTTGGGGCGCCGCCTCGCGTTCAAACGCTTATAGGGATCATACGGTTCCTTGCATTCTTCATAATTTTCAAGTTTATCGTTCGAATAGACAATCCGCCACATTGCAAAAGGGAAACTATACCGTATCGCCCGACTTTCATCATCGCTTTCACCCGTTATCGATTTTATGCGTCCGGTCTCATCGTAATCAAACACAAGCCTTCCGACTTCGTTTCTTGATTTTAAACTGGCAGGAACAAAAATGAACGGAATCGCTTTTCCATAAGATTCCTGAATTTGTTTATAAGACTTGAGTTTTCCATTTTCGCCATATTCGTGTTTTATGATAAATGCATTAGGATCAAACCGCAATCCCGGGAAAAAGGTTTCTTCATAGAAAGCAGAATCCAGCACCTCGTTGCCAGCCAAATCAAAAAGCTTCGCCCGAAAAGTTACAGACTCATAAAACGATATTTTTTCCGAAGTTTCCTTAACCAATTTTCCATTTTCGTAATATCGGGTAATTTCCATTTCAGAGCGATCGGTCCCGTATTTGACGATTTCACGATTTTTCTTAAGCTTTCTCTTGTAAAAGCCGACTTTCCGTCCTGATTCATCCAATATGTTCACCTTGTAATTTGCCGTATCGTTCGAAGAGTATTCATAGCGAAAAACCTGGTCGCCAAATTCATACTCTACAAGGCGCTGCAAGCTATCAAACATCATTTTATCCGCATAGAATTCGTTGCCTACAGACAAGGTCCCTTCGACATATGTTTCTCGTGTCCTAGAAGTATAACTGATTAGTTTTCCAGAAACAGAATCCAGTTCCATTTTATCTTCGCTAATCACCTCGTCACAATGTCCGTCACGCCACTTGCAGGCAACACATTCTGTCACCATCCCATTCTTGCGTTTTCCCACATATAAAACAGAATCCCCGGAAAGACCGGTTTTCAACATAGCAACAGAATCCGCAGATTCCACCTGAATCACTTTTGCAACCCGGAAACAACTATCGTCTTTTGAATACTGCGTAATTACGGTTCCCTCGCCCCACCTTGAACGGAGTTCGCCTTCCAGAGAATCCTTCTCGTATCGTTGCGAGAATTCATATCCAGTGCGATTTCCAGACCTATCATATGGCCTGACTAAATAATCCGCCGCGGCGCCAATTTCCAAGAACGCATTCGGATCAAAATCATACGCTCTCAAATAGTCCGGCAAAGCTCTACATACGATTCCCTGCGGCAAGGTCTTCGAAAAACGCAACATACTCAATGCACTTTCCGGGCCACCGGAACCATCGCCCGACAAGTAAACACCTGAATCCAAGGAGTACACACGATAAGCGTGATAGCCGCAAAACGCGGCGACAAGCAAAAGCGGGGCCGCAACAATCAGAAGAATTTTCAGGGACTTTTTCATATAAGGCATACAAATGAATTTTCCCTAAAATACCATTTTGAAAGGTCGAAAAAAATTTTTCCCCTGATTTTTCCGTTTTTTTACATCAAAAAACCCCCGGCCGCAACCGGGAGCTGATGTGAGGAGGTTAATTAAACTTTAGAACTTACTAAAGAAATCCCAAGTGGTCTTCGGAACCCAGGACTGGTTCGAGCCCGGATCCTTGTGGTCCCAGATGTGTCCGCCGTTCTGCGTACACCAGCGAACCGGGAAGCGTTCTTCAACAGTCGTGTAGTCGTAGCACACGTGCGGACCGTTACCGCCGTATTCCTGAGCACGCTCGTTCTTGGCCTTGCCACCTTCGGAGTTGAGTTCCAAGATGATGTCGCGAGCAGCGCGGCCCATGACCGGAGTGCAGAGGTTGTCCTGCAGGCCAAGCACGCCCATCCAACCGATGCCCATCTGCTTGCGCTGCGGGAGCCAAATGTTGCGTTCGGCAGTTTCGTACACGGCAACCGCGCGGAGAACATCCTGGTGGTTCCAGGAAAGTCCGTTAGAGAACATGGAGCCATAGCTAAAGCCGGTCGAGAACACGCGGGAAGAGTCAATGCAGAAGGTGCTTTCGAGCATAGAGAGGAGTTCGTCAAAGAGGGTGTAGTCATCCTGTCCCCACGGGGCCTGATTGCCGTTACCTTCCGGAGCGACGAAAATGGCGGTTTCTTCGGTATCGAGCGGTTTCAGGCCATAGTAGCCTTCGTCCTGCACGCCACCGGCCCAGCCACCCATGCACTGCATGCCGAAAATGAGTTTGTATGGTTTGTTCTTGTCATAGCTCTTCGGGACGTCAATACGCACGGTACGCGTACCCTTGCTCCACTTAAATTCAATGTACGGCTTATCGCCACGGTACTTGTAATCGAGCTTGGCGTCCTTGCCGCAACCGCGCGTCGGCACAGGAGCGTTCTTGAGGCCCCAACCGTAAGGATATTCCGGTTCCTTGACAGTCTTGTTGAGCTTGAGCGTGACATTTGTATCCAAGTTGCTGAGTGCAACGGTCAATGTATCGAAATCTTCGGCAATCACGCGGAGGCTATCGCCATCGCCTTCCTTGGCAAGACCGCGAGCAACAGCTTCGCCAAACGAAGCCTTGTAATTTCCGTTAGAGGTAAAACGGAAAGAACTCAGAGCGCTGCCCACGCTGACGCGGGCGAAATATGAGCCCTGCGAACGCACGACCGATTGAAGGTCCAACGTACCCTTGCCCTGGAGCGTTTCGTTCAAAACGCGGGAACCCACGGCATCAAAAATCTGCACGCGGACCGGTTCATTCGTACTCTGCGAATACGACAGAACGCCATTCACCACGCTCACATAACCGATAGACGGTCTGACCGCAT
>Ga0310786_10005436_pt1 | contig 17294 bp, 15 predicted proteins | sample AusTroGonzalo_MG_FD_203881 | JGI IMG/M metagenome (GOLD analysis project Ga0310786, IMG submission 203881) | Bovine rumen microbial communities from tropical cattle in Woodstock, Queensland, Australia - Gonzalo_03 (v2) (version 2) | ecosystem: Host-associated > Mammals > Digestive system >... | reverse complement strand
GATAAAATAATTAAAATTTATACTGATGAAATTCCTAATCATATTATTCTTGATACTTCAATGGATTCTGAATATTTAAAAAAGATGCAAGAAAAATGCACTGATGCAGGACAGCCATATGCTAATGTAAATCATGATTTATACACTAAATTTGTTCCAAATACAATAGGATATAGCGCTCAAGAAGTAGCTAGAAATTTAATGTATCAGTATACTATCTATAATAGTTCTATTTCTATTCAGAGCGTTCCTATTTATTACTTAGATGTAAATACTAGAATTACGGTAGAGGATTCTAAAACAGATATTCATGGAGATTATATTATTAATAATATCACCCTCCCGCTGGATCCTTCTACTACTATGACAATTACTGCTTCAAAAGCTTTAAATAGAATTTGAGAAAAAAGGAGGAAAGAGAATGGCGGATATTTCACAACAAGGAGCACCATATGAGTCTATTTCTATTGTTCAGGAAATAGAGGGGCAATCAGTTGAAACTACTCACGCATTGCGTGCTATTAGTTTAACAGGAGCTGCTGCTAATGTTGGTAATGCAACAACGCCAGTTTATTTTGCAGATGGTGTCCCAGTTCAATGTGAATTTAGTGGAAGTGGAGGCGGAAGTGGAACAGGAGGTTCTTCTGTTTCTATTACTCCAATTTTAAAAACAGGTCGAAAAATAGCTGCTTATAGTATTGATGGAAACGCAGATTATTTATTTGCTCCGGCTTCCGCTTCTGTTAAATATGTTAGACAGTCTTTATGGAAAGGCTCTTTAGTAAATGAAAATGATAGTGGAGTTTTAAATTCTCCAATTAGTAATTTTCCTTTTCTTTTTATTCATTATGCTCCATCTGATAATTTAACTGATGAAAGAATCCAAATGGTAGATGCTTTAAATTTAAATAATAATACTTCAAGAGGAACTGCTTTTACTACAATAAATTATTTAGATAATGTATTTACTAAAATTAGATTTACTTCTTCTGTTAATGTATCAGTTTCTGAATCCAGAGCAATTCCTTTAACAGTTGAAAATGATGAAGTAACTTCTTGGTTAAGCTGTGTAATTACACAAATTGAAGGTATTTCTTTTGGTGTTAGTGGGGATGATGTAGAAGAAGGATTAAATGTAAAAAAGAAATTATATGGAGCTTCCGCTCAAGCTGTTGGTAATACTGGATCGTTAAGTGAAAGTTTTAATGATTATAATTTTCTTTATATGTATTGTATTTCTTCAGAAGAAGGAAAAAGTTATGAAAAATATTTAACTATTTTAGATACAAATACTTTATTAGAAGCACTTAATGCAGATGGAGTTGCTTATTTTACTTGTTATATAAAAGATGATTTTTATATAAGAGGAAGATTTTATACTGATAAAGATTTTATTATTACTGAAGTAAGTCCTAGCGAAGAACATAATTGTATATTAAAACAAATAGATGGTCTTTGTATGGGTGCCACTGTTTCTGGTGGAGGCGGCTCCGGAGACTATATGGAAAAAGGAATTGATTATGTCACTGCAGGATGGAATCAGCAATCTGGTTTAGGTTCTTATGCAACAGCAGAAGGAGTTTATACAATAGCTAGTGGTTATGGTTCTCATGCAGAAGGTTGCAGTTATGCTTCAGGAACATGTGCTCATGCAGAAGGTGGATATGCTTCAGCAAGAGATGATTCTTATCATGGTACAATGACAGCTGCTATTGGAAATAGTTCTCATGCTGAGGGGTATGGTTCAGAGGCCAGAGGAGAAGGAAGTCATGCAGAAGGTGGAGTTACCTTTGCGGAAGGAAGATGGAGTCACGCTGAGGGCTTTCATACTTGTGCAGTTGGAGAAAGATCTCATGCAGAAGGTGGTCTTCAATTTGGAGAAAATCCTCATCCAACAGAAGGCAATGGTACAGTTGCTGTAGAAGAATTATCTCATGCGGAAGGTCATAGAACAACTGCATACGGTTTTGCTTCTCATTCAGAAGGAGAATTTACAAGAGCTAAAGGAATAGCATCTCATTCTGAAGGATATTTTACTTCAGTTTATCGACCAGATGGACATCCTTCAACAGGTGCTCACTCAGAAGGTTATATTACAATAGCAGATGGCGATGGTTCTCATTCGGAAGGAAAAGAAACTAGAGCAGTAGGAATAGGTGCTCATTCAGAAGGACAATGGACAACAGCATATAATGATTGTGCTCATGTAGAAGGCTTTTTAACCTATGCCTCTGGTGAGAGATCTCATGCAGAAGGTTATCAAACTAAAGCATACTCTGTTGGCAGTCATGCTGAAGGTTATCAAACTTCAATGAGTGCTAGATCTAATGATATTTTAAATTATCAAGGTGTACACATGGAAGGCTATAAAACTTCTCTTGTATATGGTGGTGGAAGAGGATGCCATGTAGAAGGAGATGCAACTAGAGCTTGGGGAATTGGTTCTCATGCAGAAGGGTCAGAAACCTATGCTGATAGTTCTTGCGCTCATGCCGAGGGATGGGCAACTTCTGTATCAGGTCTTCATGGTCACGCTGAAGGAACTAAAACTTGTATTTATAATGCACAATCTGCTCATACAGAGGGGTATGAAACTCGTATATATAATGCCCCTACTCATGGAAGAGGTTGTTCAGGAGCACATGCAGAAGGATATCAAACTTGTATTTTAAATTATGGAAGTGGAGATTATCATCATGATGAATATAGCGCAGCGGGTGCTCATGTAGAAGGTTATAAAACATATGCTAGATATGTTGGAGCGCATGCTGAGGGAGCTGGAACTTCTGCTATGGGGCGTTGTAGTCACGCAGGTGGAGAAAGTACCTATGCGACTGATTACCAAATGGCTATTGGTACTTATAATGTTAAAAATACTAGTTATCATTTTGTTATCGGAGGAGGATCCTCTGGACATGAAAAAGATGTTTTCTTTGTAACTTCTAATGGTGATGTAACTTGTACCTCTGTAAATCAAACTTCTTCAAGAACAGTAAAAGAAAATATAAAAGATATGACAGAAGAAGAAGCAAATAAACTTCTCCAGTTACGTCCTGTTTCTTTTGATTATATTGAGGGTGAAGGAGATAAAAATCGTTTTGGTTTAATTGCAGAAGAAGTTCAAGAAATAGGCTTAAATTATCCAGTTATAAATGGATATAAAACAACTTCTAATGAAGAATGTCTTGCTTTAGATTATAGCAGGTTTGTTCCTTATTTAATTAAAGTAATTCAAATGCAAGAAGAAAGAATTGCTGAATTAGAGAATAAATTGAGATAAAAGGAGGTGTTAAAGTGGCTGATATAAATGTATCTAGTTATACTATTGGTGATAATACTTATCATTATAGAGATCATTCTATGCAAGAACAAATTGATCAACTTGATGAAAATAAAGTTGATAAGAATGGAACTGATAGTTTAATGTCAGAAGAAGAACATAATAAGCTCGAAGGAATTGAGGATGGTGCTCAAGTAAATCCAATAGTAGATGATGAACTTAGTAATTTAAGTGAAAATCCAGTTCAAAATAAAGTTGTTACCGAAGCTATTGAAGATCTTACATTACATGCTTTAGGTCATGCAACAACTGCAGATTTTGGTCAAGTTAAAATAGATGGAGTTACTTTAATAACGGATGAAAATGGAATTCTTCATGCTAGTATTAATACTGGAACTAACGTATCCATTACGCCAGAAGACATTCCAGAGCCAAACATATTAATTGCCACTTATTCAATAGATGGAGTAGATGGGGAGTTATACGCTCCCCAAGGTGGCGGAGGTACCCCTGGTGTTCCCGCACAAAAGGTAACTCTTTATACTAATAGTGGAACCACAGCAGATAATATTGCTTTAAATGACGCTTATGATAATTATGACATTTTATATTTTACTTTAATTCAAAGCAGCAGTTCAGATAAAGTGGTTCAAAGTATAGAAACTTCTAAATTAGGAGTTACAAATATTTTTCAATTAAATGGTGGTAGTGCTTCTAATAACTGGATTAGATATAGTGTAGCTTCTGATAAATTGCAATTTGAATTACAAAACTCACCTGTAGGTGTTTATGTATCAAGCGTAGTCGGTATGTTAGTAGGCGGAAGCCGTGAATTATCAGCTTTAGAAGATGTAGATGTAACCACTGCATCTCCTTCTAATGGACAAGTGCTTAAATACAATAGCACTTCTCAAAAATGGGAAAATGCTAATGAATCTGGTTATACTTTACCTATTGCTGGTGCAAATACTTTAGGTGGTATTAAAGTTGGTCAGAATTTATCTATTGATCAAAATGGTGTCCTTAATGCAACTGGCGGAAGTTCTGTTACTGATTTAGATGATTTATCTGATGTTACTATTAGTTCTGCGGCAGATGGTCAAGTGCTTAAATATAATAATGGTACTTGGGTTAATGCCAATGAGGCAGGAGGTGCTAGTACACTTTCAGATTTATCTGATGTGGATGTAACTACTACTAGCCCTACAAGTGGACAAGTATTAAAATTTGATGGTACAAACTGGGTTAATGCAAATGAGTCTGGTGGAACTATTACTGATGTTCAAGTTGATGGCGTTTCAGTCGTAACAAGTGGAGTTGCTGAAATTAGCACTATGACTGGTGCGGGGGCATCAGCTGCAGGAAGTAAGGGACTAGTACCGGCTCCCGCAAGTGGTGATAATGAAAAGTTCCTTCGTGGTGATGGTACATGGCAAACAGTTGGTGGCGGAGGCGGTTCTTCTACTCTTGCTGGATTAACCGATGTAGATTTAACTTCATTAACAAATGGACAAATTTTACAATATAATTCATCAGACCAAGAATGGCAGAATGTGACTCCCGCATCTTTAAGTGGTTATGTTACAGCGGGTGCAGCAGCTGGTTCTACTGTTGGTCAGAACGCTACTGCAGAAGGATATGATGTTTATTCTACTGATTATCAATCTCATGCAGAAGGTGAAGGCACAAGTGCTTTAGCTGGTAATGCGCATGCTGAGGGAGCTGGAACATCTGCCGCAGGTGTAAGATCACATGCAGAAGGAGATAGAACAAGAGCTTTAGCTGCTAATTGCCATAGCGAAGGTTATGCAACTTGGGCTACTAATAATTCTGCTCACGCAGAAGGCGAAGAAACAACTGCAAGCGGATTCTGTAGTCATGCCGAAGGACAATATACAAATGCAAATTATGGGTATGCTCATGCGGAAGGTTATAGTACAATTGCAGCGGAAGCTGCTGCCCATTCAGAAGGTGGATCTACCTATGCTGCAGGAGAAGCTAGTCATGCTGAAGGATCTTGGACAACAGCTCTTGGTTATAGAGCGCATTCTGAAGGTTATTACACAAGCGCAAAAGGAGATAACTCTCATGCGGAAGGATATAAAACTACTGCTTATGGAAATAGTTCTCATGCAGAAGGGTATAGTACTTGTGCTCATTCAGATTATTCTCATGTAGAAGGTCAAGAAAATAAGACTAATGGTGGAGCAAGTCATGTAGAAGGATATAGTAATACTGTTATTAGTGGTAATAATTCTCATGCAGAAGGTAGATTTAATCAAATTATAAATGCAACTGCTGCTCATGTAGAAGGAAGTAGTTGTACCGTTATTTCAGGAATAGCCCATGCAGAAGGAACTCAAACTTATGCAACAGGAGAGGGTGCTCATTCGGAAGGACGTTGGACTAAAGCACTACAAAGTGAAGCTCATGCCGAAGGATTTAGAACATGTGCGGCAGGTTTGGGCTCACATGCGGAAGGCGGAAGGACCTCTGGATATAATATTGAAGGAACTTTCGCAATAGGCATGAATTCACATAGTGAAGGTTTATTTACTTCTGCTGTTGGTAACCATTCTCATGCTGGAGGTTTTTGTACTTGTTCTGTTGCAGATTGTTCAACTGCTATTGGTAAATATAATGTACCACATAATGACTATGCTTTTGTTGTAGGAAATGGTACAGATAATAATACTAGATCAAATGCCTTCGCAGTTAAATGGAACGGAGATCTTGAAGCAAAAGGATCTATATTAGATCTTAGTGGATGTAAAACTTGGGAATGTTTATGTTGGGCTGGCGATAACGTTACAACGGGAGATCCTGCAGCAGGTTTTTATCATAGAACAGAACCATTTTATGAATGTCCTTTAGGAGAATCTCTTACTGATTATAATGAATTTTGCATTATTGCTATAGCAGGAAATACAAATGTTGCTAATGGAAGATGTTTAGTTCAAACATTTAATTTATCTGCAATGCAAGACTTAAGCGCAATTGTTCAGCAATCAACTTCTCAAACGCCTTTTTCTGCTTACGCAAGTCCTACTATTTATTTAACTTGGTATACAGAAAGATGTGGAGTTAGGTTTGATACTGTAAATAATTGTATTAAATATGATGATGCTGCTTCAGATACAGGTACTATTCATATAAATGTAATTGCTATATATGCAAGATAAATTGTATTTTAAAAAATACAATTAAGTTGGACAAACTATATAAAAAATTATATTACAAGATTTAAATATCAATGTAAAGGAAAGGGATAAATTCTTTATCCCTTTCCAAAATTCTTTTATTCAAAGTCGATCGACACTTATTACCCAAAAAACAAAAAATTGAAAATTCATAGTGAACGGCTTTTTATACCCTTTTCTATGAAAACTTATTATCAAAGGAGAATGATTTATGAATAATGTAAATCAAATGGGAAGCTACCCTCGTAATCAGTTCTCTTCTTACTTTAACCCAGTTCAAGGGACGAGTGCCCCAACAAACAATATTATTTGGGTTCAGGGAATTGAAGGGGCGAAAGCTTGGCAATTAAACCCAAGTAGTATGGCAATTTTATTAGATAGTGAAACTGAAGGAAAAATGTATATTAAAGTAAGTGATAATATAGGCATGAGTTCACTTAGAGTTTTTAATTATACAGAAGAAATAATTTCTTCAAAAGTAACTAATGACCAAGATCTCGATCTTTCTCAATATGTAAAAAAAGAAGAACTGAAAGAATTATTAAAGGAGATTTTAAATGAACAGTCTATTTCAACAGCTGCAAGCGAATCAGACAAGTCAGCCGAATCTTCCGGCACCGTCTCAGCAGAATCTGCAGCAAAACCCAAAGTCGTTTATGTCAAAAAATAATTTAAAACAAATCTTAAATAGCTCGAATCCGCAAGAGTTAGTCCAAAGTATGCTTTCGAGCAATCCTAGGTTGCAATCTGTGATGCAGCTTTTTCAGAATAGCAAAATGAGTCCTAAACAATTTTTCTATCAGTATGCTCAAAACATGGGAGTAGATCCGGATCAATTTATTAATTCATTAAAATAGGAGGATTTACCATGGGAGAAAATGGTGGACTTAGTGCTAGTGATGTTGCTTTATTGAGTAATAAAGATGGTATGGGATGGGGAGATTCTTCATTCTTATGGATTTTTGCGCTTTTAATTTTAGCTAATGGTGGCTTTGGATTTGGCGGAAATGGCTTTGCTAATGCTATCGGTTATGAAAATCTTGCTACTTCTAATGAAGTACAAAGAGGTTTTGATAATCAGAACTCTATGGCTAATGAGCGGGAGATCCTTGCAGCTGTTAATTCCGGAACTGCTCAGTCCGTTGCGGCTACCAATCAGGTATTCCATGACGTAGTTGGGTATGTAGGTGATAAATATAGTGAATTAGCAAGAGATGTTGCGGGAGTTGCTATGGCTCAGCAGGCAGCTATTGCTAATCAGAATGAGTGCTGCTGCTCTACTAAAATGCTCGTAAGTGAAATTGGTAATGGTATTAATGCTAATATTGCACAGAGTAGATATGATGCTGCACTGAATACTGCTGCTATTAATGCAACAACAACAGCACAAACTCAGAAGATTCTTGATGCTATCACTGGAAACAGAATGGCAGATATGCAGAATCAGATCAATGCATTAGAACTTCAGAATCAGCTTGCTTCTGTAGTTCGTTATCCTAATAACACTTTCTATGCAGTACCTTCCCCTTGCTTTAATGCAGGTTGTGGATGCGGTAATATTTAATTGAGGCGGGAGGCAACCACCTCCCGCATTTTTTGGAGGTAGAACAAATGAGTAGATCAGCCATATATACAGTTAATCAATCAGCACAGAACGTTGCTGTTAATGGTACTTTAAACCTGGGTTCAGTGATCAGGAGATTTGGTCCTAACTTAACCATGTCTGGAAATGCAATTCAAATTTCTGGCGCTGGATATTATGATATTGATGCAAGCATTACTTTAGCGCCTTCCGCAGCCGGAAATGTTACTATCACTGCTTTTGTTGATAATGTTGCTATACCAGGGGCCACCGTAACAGGGTCAGTGGCAACCGCAAATGATCCAGTGAACCTTTCACTTAGCTCATTATTTAGAGAGGGTTGTCCTTGTTGCGAAGGATTATCTAACCTTACTTTTGTTTTAACTGGAACAGCAGCAAGCGTAACTAATGTTGCGATTGTAGTAGAGAAAATTTGAGGACAGGTTTAGGAAGTGGTGACTATGGAGAATTTACTTTTTTAGATATTATTAATTTAATAAGCTTTGTAGTTGGAATGATGAACTTGAATGAAAATTTAACTCAAGGAGATAAACAAGATTTACTTGAAACTTTTTCAACAAAAGCGGATATGCTATTAAAAGAAATCCATAGTCACCTACAAGACCAAGATAATAAGATAGATATGATATTGGAGGAGCTAAGGAATGACAGTAGAAGAAATTTTCAGTCAAGTGGCTCAGCACATGATTGAGGGATTAATGACTCATTCTCAATTATGTGATTATTTTAATTTTTTAGGTCTGAAAGGTTTTGCAAAATGTCACGAATATCATTACTTTTGTGAAAATGGAGATTATAAAGAAATAGCATGGTATTATATGGAACATTATAATAAATTGCTTTTAGATTTGCCTTTTAAGAATCCAGGTGTAATACCGGAAAATTGGTTTAACTATACAAGACAACAAGTAGATGCGGCAACTAGACACAATTTTATTCAGGTTGGCTTGGAGAAGTGGGTAAAATGGGAACAAGAGACAAAAGCACTTTATGAGAAAATGTATAATGAATTGTGCGGGATGGGGGAAGTTGCGGCGGCCCTTGCTTTGAGTAAGTATATTACCTCGGTGGATGAGGAATTAGCCGAAGCCCGCGAAAAATTATTATGCTATAAATCTATTGATTTTGATATAGTTGAAATTATGTCAAGACAAGACGACCTATATAAGAAATATAAAAAGAAACTAAGGGAGATTAAATTATGATTAATCTGTACGAAATAGAGGAGGAAATCAAAAAACTTGAAGATAGTGAATGTACTTCTTATCATGTATGCGAGAAATTAGCTATCTTATACACAGTTCATGACCACCTCAAAACGAAGTCTAATACTGCAGTGGAGCAAAGGTCTCCCGCACCTTCAATGATGAATGGCAGTATAATGAAATAAAGAATAGCCTTGTTATTATATATTAATAACAAGGCTTATTTTTTTTGTCTATTTCTATTAATCGGGCTATTGTTAAACTAATTTATAAAGATAGAAAGAGTTATGAAAATTTGAAGAAATTTTTAATATAAAGATAGGAAAGGAGGAAAACTTCTTATGGGTTTATCAGTAGTAACTTATGCGTTAAGTAAAAAATATACAGATGCTACTGCTGTAGGAATGGGTGGTTTAAAGGGCGCACCTTGTACTATCCAATCAATAGTAAAAAGCAATGGACAGAATATAATTACCTTTGAATGGGAAGATAAAAATGGCGTTACTTATACTGACACTATGACAGTTAGTGATGGAACTCCAATTTATACTTGGCAATCTGGACATAGTTATAATTCTCAAGATTTAGTTGTTTATAATAATAGTCTTTACTATTGTATTACACCTAATAGCGATGTAGTTTTTGATAAAACCAAATGGAGTCTTATTAGCGGCGGTGGCTCAGGAAGCAGTATTCAAGTTACTGTTTTACCTACTCCTGGACCAGATGAAGTAAATAACATTTATCAGTATATTGGAGCAACAGATGCTAATTATAAGAATGGTTATTTTTATAAATGTGTTCTAGATGGCTCTAGCTATAAATGGGAAAATATTCAAGTTCAAGATGGTAGCGGCTTAATTTCTATTAATTCTATGCTTTTAGCAAATAATTGGGATTTAAATAATCAACAGACTTTGACTTTTGTTGGTTATAACAGTAGCCTTGATGGTGTAATTGGTGTACCATCTACCGCAACAGAAGAACAAACTGCTGCTTATGTTGAAGCTAAAATTGATGTAGTAGGACAAAGTGGAGATCAATTCACTTTTGAATGTGAGGAAGTTCCGGAAATTGATTTACCTGTTACCTTGCTTATTACTTCAGGTAGTGGTGGATCAGGCGGTGGATCTGCTGTATTAACAGATGATTTAACTGCAACTAAGACTGTCGGTGGTGTAACAGTAGGAGATAACTATGTATCTGGTACACCTTTAGAGGATATTATTAGAGATATTCTTGCACCTGTTCTTTATCCTACATTTACTAATCCTAGTGCAAGTATTAGTGCAACAGGTGCTAAGTTACTTGAAACTGGAGCTACTTTAGCTACTACTATTACTACTACGTTTAATAGAGGTACTATTAATCCTGCATATGGAACTAGCGGTAAACGTTCTGGTCCAGCTACAGAGTATGCACTTAATGGTGGTACAGCTCAAGGAACTGGAACATTTAATGTTACAGTTACTTCCGCTCAATTAACTTATCAAGTTGCAGTTAGTTATGCGGCAGGCGAGCAGCCTAAGGATAGTGCAGGGCGTGATTATTCTACCCCTCTTCCCGCAGGTAGCGTAAATTCAAATACTATTACTTACGAATTTGTAGATGCTTTATATGCTAATACATCTTCCGCAGCTACTATGACTAAGCAGGCTCTTGTTAGTAAGGGTGCAGGTTCTAAGCAATTAAGTCTTGTAGCAACGACTGCCGCAAATCCAGAGCAAATAGATGTTCCTGGTTCTTGGACAGTTTCTAAGATTGAGGTATTAAATACTTTATCTGGTAAATGGGAAGATGCTACAAGTCAGTTCACTAAAACAACTACTTCTCATGATGATGCAGCAGGCAATCCTGTAAGTTATAATAGATATACATGTAACTTAGGTATGGCTCTTGGTGCTCGTGATGTGAAGATTACATGGAGTTAAGGAGGTAAATCATGGCAAGACAAACTGGTGCTAATATATTTGCCGGAACCCTTGAACCATTGGCGGGCGGCCCCCTTGACGCAAGAATGACAGTTCCTACTAAGAATGATTTAACACTTAGTGGGAACTTCCCTTATCCTTACGTAGGTATGCCCGTTACAGTTCAATCTGAAGGTAAATTATATATCTTAATAGATATGGATTATACTGATATTAGCCATTGGGTTGAATCAGGCGGCGGTGGTGCTGACAATGTAATTGAAGGTTACTTTAATCCTGCCGATGAACTTTTCTATGAAGAGTCAACATATACAACAGCAATTACAGGTGCTATAAATACAATTTATGTTGCTCTTGATACAAATTTTACTTATAGATATAATTCTACAACAACAAAATTTGTTAGATTAGATGAAGAAGATACAATTATTCAAGTGACTACTTTACCTGCTGCTTCTGTAACAGAAGAAGGTAATATCTATCAATATATTGGAACAACTGCGGGAGATTTAGTTAATGGCTATTTCTATGAATGTGTAGAAGATGCGGGAACCCCTGGAACCTATGTCTGGGTACAAAAAAATACACAACCAGATGCAGATACTAAGATTCAGGTTGAAGTTCTTCCAGCAGCCACCTCCGCAAATGAAGGACAAATTGTTCAATATATTGGAATAACTTCTGGTTCTATTGTTAATGGTTATTTTTATGAGTGCGTAGAAGATTCTGCTACTCCAGGTACTTATGTTTGGGTACAGAAGAATATTCAGCCTGATAATGATACTACTATTCAAGTTAGTTCAATGCCTACTGTTACAGCGGCAGATTCAGGTAGAATTGTTCAATATATTGGCGTAACTGATACTGATTATACAAATGCTTATTTTTATAAGTGTGTAGAAGATCAAGAAACTCCTGGAACTTATATTTGGCAAGAAGTAAGCGTACAGGCGGGAGGTAGTGGTTCAGGCAGCCTTCAGAAGGCTATTACTGCTGCTATTGAAGTTGGTGGAATTGATGTAGGAGATAGCTTTGCTATTGGTACAAGTTATGATGATATGTGGGATGCACTTCTTAATCCTACTCTTTATCCTACCTTTACTGATCCTAGTGCTAGCTTAAGTTATAGTGCTGATACTTATTATGAAGTTGGTTCTACTATTGCGGCTAAGACTGGAACCGTTTCTCTTAATCGTGGTTCTATTTCGCCTGCTTATGGTACTTCTGGATATAGATCTGGTACTGCTACTAATTATGCGCTTGCATCTAGCGGTGCTGATACTGAGTATAGTGATTCTAGTACTAGCTCAGGTACATTTAGTGTATCTGCTCTTACAAGAAGCACAAAAGGTAATATTACTTTAACTGCAACTGTTTCTTATGCAGCTGGTGAACAGCCTAAAGACAGTAAGGGCAATGATTATGGAAGCCCGCTGGCCGCAGGTTCTAAGACTGCTACTAAGACAATGCAATTTATTTTACCTTATTATTATGGTAAATCTGCTTCTAAGACAGTTTCTAATTTTACAGGTTTAACTAAGAGTGTAACTGCAAAAGGTCAGAAGCAATTTAAATTTACTACTAATAATGAATATATGGTAATGGCTTATGATAGTTCTTATGGTAATTTAAGTAGTATTCTTGATCCAAATGGATTTGAAACTATTTCTGGTTGGACTAAATCTACTCTTACTGTTGGTGGATTTAGTTATTATGTATATGTTGCTAATTCTGCTACAACAGATACTAATGCACAGTTTACATTTAAATATTAATAAGGAGGTGTAGTTTAGATGGCTATTAACGTGAGTCAAGCGTTCCACCGGACCAGTGCGAATCCTGTAGACGAGTCCATGGCATTAACAAAAGCCCAAATGCTTACAGTTAATGATAACCTTATGCCTGCTTATTATTTTACAATATGTCAGGATGACGGTGATATTTATTTATATGATAAAACTGCAACCCCTTCAGTTACAACTGGTAAATTCACTAAGTTTGAAGGCGGAGGTGGTGGCGGCACTGGAGAAGGTGTCGTTATCACCAAGACTTTGCTTGCATCTGGATGGGATGCAAATAATAGACAATCATTAACTTTTAATGATTATACTGATGATATGGGTGGCGTAATTGGTATGCCAACCAATGCGACTGCCGCACAGAAAGAAGCTTATGCTGCGGCGGTCATTGATGTATATTCTCAAAGCGGGAATGTGTTTACTTTTGAGTGTGAAGAAGTTCCTTCAGTTGACTTGCCTGTTACCCTCTATGCGGGAGGTTCAGGAGGAAGTGGATCAGGCGTTCCCGCAGGTGGTACTACAGGACAGGTGCTTGCAAAGAAATCTAATACAGATGGTGATGTAGAGTGGAAAGACGTTGCGAATCCGACACAGGTTAGTACTATGCCAACTGCAAGTGCAACTAATCTTGGACAGATTGTACAGTATGTTGGGACTACAACTACAACCGCTCCTATTTATGTGAATGGTTTATTCTATGAATGTGTGAGTGATGGTGAGTCTACTCCGACTTATTCTTGGGAACAAAAAGATGTTCAGAGTTATCCTGAGATAGATTTAACAAATGTATTTGCAAGTGGTTTTCCTGTCGCTTCTGTTAGTGGTGCTAGGCAATTTGAATATAGCACTGGAGAACAAGTGGTAGGAACATGGATAGACGGAAAGCCAATTTATCAAATCACGGTAGATTGTGGCAATCTTCCTAAATCAAATTTAAAGAGAGTTGATTACTCGTCACTTATTTCCAATGTTAAGAATTTCTTAAAAGTGGAAGGTATTTTCTTCAGCTCTGGATACGCTTATCCATTACCATATGTTAATCGTGGAAGTATTCAATATCAAATACAGTTATATATTGAAAAGCCTGAAATAATGATCTGGACAGCGGACAATTTCGTGGATGGACAAGTATATGTAACACTTCAATACACCAAAACTACAGACTAAAGGAGGATTAAATTATGGCAGATATAACTCATAACGATCCTCTTGTTACAGAAAGTAAACTTACAGAGTTCTATAACGATATTAAGCCTTTTCTTGGGTGTCCTGCATATGTCACCCAAGAAGGGGATGAAATGTATTTTTCTACTGAAGAAAAAGTAGTAGGTAGGTGGATTGATGGTCGTCCTTTATACCAAAAAACATTTACTAAAAATAATATTTCTGTTAGTTCAAATACTCCTACTTATACAGTAATGGGAAGTGGTGCTGAAAATTGTGAACTTATTTATTCTTTTGGTGATAGAGAAAAAGCTGAACCAGTTCCTTATTCTTGGTATAGTTTACAAATTATGGGAAGTCTTGATACTTCAGCTGGTAACTTCATGGCAGAGATATATCGTGCGGGAAGTGCTTTTACACTTAGCTCATTAACTATTACTTATATATATGTTAAAACAACAGATAGTGCAGTTACAACAGTAGAACAGAAACCTACACACTATTCTATTGATGAACAAGTGATAGGAACTTGGATAGATGGAAAACCTGTTTATCAAAAAACTATTTCAACAACAGTGCCAACTAGTTCTGATTATAATTTAAATATTGGTGCTATTAATATAGCTCAACTTGTTGATTTAAAAGCAATAACGGGTGATACACCCACTGGTAATATTGTTCAACAACGTCCTATTCCATTTTTATATTATGGAACTGCTTCAACTGGAGCATGGGAAGCAGGTATGTTGCTTAATAAAGACAATGGTGATGATATAATTGTTATTCAAATGGGTGCTGATTTTAAAACAAGACATCAAGGAAAACCATTATATATCACACTTCAATATACTAAAACAACAGATTAAGGAGGACTCTAAATGGCAGACATAACACATAATGACCCTGTTGTAACAGAGTCTAAATTAACTGAATTTTATAATGATATCAAACCTTTTTTAGGTTGCCCGGCTTATCTTACAAGCGAAGGAAATGCAGAATATTATTCTACTAATGAAAAAGTAATTGGGCGGTGGATAGATGGAAAACCTATCTATCAGAAAGTTGTTCCAATAACTTTACCAGTTGGAGCGAGTTCAACAGGAGGTACTGCTGTAATAGCACATGGTATTTCTAATTTTGGTGAATTAGTAAATATGGAAATTCATTGGTTTGATTCAGCAGATAATCGTTGGTATGTAAAAGATAGAAGTTATGCTGGAAGTAATTTAACTTATTCTTTACTTAGTGAAGGAACTTCGGTTGGAGATACATATATTTATATATGTAATGGACCAAATCCAACTATTGATTGGAGCGAGAGAACTTCAAATGCTTATGCAATTCTTAAATACACTAAAACAACAGATAGTGCTACAACCACTATCCAAGAAGATCCAAATGAATATTCTACAACAGAAAAGATAGTTGGCAAGTGGATAGACGGAAAGCCGATTTATCAAAAGACAGCAACTGGAACTCTTGATTCGACTGGTTTTGATAATAGCATTATAATAACAAATGTAGATGAGGTTATTGATATAAAAGGTATTGTTAATCAACTATCAGGTATGGGAGGAATTAATAAGATACCATTAAATTTTATTAACTTAACTGGAGAATATCACACTGGAGCTTTTTTTAGAAAAAGAACAAATAGTATTGATATAGAATGTACTAGTCAATATGCTGGACTTGACTATGTTGTTACAATTCAATATACTAAAACAACAGATTAAGGAAAGGAGATAAAATATGGCAAAAAATATTATTCAAACCTTTCCTGCGGGAGCCGGTTCAGGACACACTATCCTAGATGGTGATGGCACCGCCATGGCTCAAGAAAAAAATCTTCAATTCTCTGGATTATCGGTTACTGATGATTCAACTCAGGGGGTCACCGAGGTGGCTCCCGCACAGTTAAATGAAGATAGTTTAAATGACGTATGTAATGGTTCTATTGGAACTAATTTTATAACTCCAAGTGCAAATTATTCAACTAATGAACAAATAATTGGTAGATGGATAGATGGCAAACCTATTTATCAAAAAACTTTTACAAGTACACTTCCATCTTCTCCAAGCACTATAAAAGATATTAGTATTAGTTCTTTAAATATTGAAACAGTTACTAATATTATGGGTATGATGAAGGGTGGTTCTGGTACAAGCACTAGTTTTAGAACTATAGGTGTTGCCTTAGGTAGTGGAAGTCAATACACTGATGGCGCAGATATATGGATAAATATAACTTCGGATTTAAGATTTCGTACAAATGTATCAAGTTGGTGTAATAATACAGTATATATTACTATTCAATATACCAAAACCACAGATTAAGAAAGGAGGAATTTAAATGGCAATTCAAAATGATAATACCGTCTTATGTAAAGGCGATTTAAAAGCCTACCATGAAAAGATTCTTCCTTACTTAGGTGGAAATTTCATGTTGGGCACTAATGTGAGTGATTATTATAGTACAGATGAAAAAATAGTTGGGGTTTGGACAGATGGTAAGCCTTTATATCAAAAAACTTATTATTTTAGTGCATTAGGTAATGGAACTACTTCTTCTGTTGCGCATACAAGCATACCAACTAATATAACTAATTTAGATATTATTACTAAAATTGAAGGAGTTGCATACGATAAATTAAATAGTATGCACTTTATACCTGTTCCTGTTACATCTGGAGTAAATAGTAATGAATGGGATGTTTCTTGTTGGGCAATTACACAAAATGGAACACATAATTTAGTAATTTCTGTTGCAAGAGATATGAGATCTTATTCTGCTTATATGACTCTTCAATATACTAAAACCACTGATACAGCATCTTCCGCACTTACTACACCTGGATGTTATGATCTCAATAGACCAGATCTTTGGCCCGCCAATAAAGAAATCTTTTTTGGGAATGGACTTTATGGATATAGAGCTACTGGGAATATGCCTGCTTTAGCAGAAAATCAAAAAGGTTATGTTTCAAATTTATTGCCTAATACCACTATGATGGGAGGAACTTCTCATATTATAAATATTGGTGGCAATATAGAAGTCCTTAATAGTGGAGAATATATGGTTTCTGCCCCTGTTAACTGTCAATATACCACT
>Ga0310786_10005435_pt1 | contig 17296 bp, 20 predicted proteins | sample AusTroGonzalo_MG_FD_203881 | JGI IMG/M metagenome (GOLD analysis project Ga0310786, IMG submission 203881) | Bovine rumen microbial communities from tropical cattle in Woodstock, Queensland, Australia - Gonzalo_03 (v2) (version 2) | ecosystem: Host-associated > Mammals > Digestive system >... | reverse complement strand
TTTTGAAATTCCTTTAAAATATATTTCAAAATAAGGTGATCCAGTCCAGAACCTTGCACATAATTTCGGATAAGATTCCATTATTCTGTCGAGTTCATGCGTATCTCTATATTCAAATGGAGTTTGGACGATGCACGTCATTGGATTTTTATTTAAAGTATTTTTTAATTCTCCATAAGTAACATTCATTCCTTCATACCAAAAGAATTTGTCTAAATAATCATCTTTCTTATCAACCCAGATGTTTTGTTCATCCTCACACATTACGTTTTTTATGTGTGGTCTAATTTTTTCAATAATTTCCACAACAGTTTCTTTTGGGAATTCAAATTCAATAGGCTTAAAGCTTGGATTGTTTGGCGAAAAAACGTTTGCGCCGTTATAGCAGATCATCGGAGTGTCTAATTGTAACTCTTTGTAGTACCTTATTAGAGCTCTAGATGGTCTTCCGGATGCTAAAACAATTTTGTGTCCTTGTTTTGATAACTTTTTCAAATATCTTTTTGTACGAAATGAAATATTCTTCTTCTCATTTAGAAGAGTTCCGTCCATATCAAAGGCTATCAAACAAGGTTTCATTATTTATGATATAAACCGACTGCTTTTTGAACTCTTGCAAGAGTCTTAGAAGCAATCTCGTTAGCGCGTTTAGCGCCTTTAGCTAATACTTCATCAACCTTGCCAGATTTAATGATTTGTTCGTATCTTTCTTTGAAAGGCGCTAATTCGTTGATGACGACATCGGCAACAGCGTGTTTGAAATCGCCATAGCCTTTGCCAGCAAATTCTTTTTCGATTTGTTCAAATGATTTACCGGTTAAAGAAGACATGATTGTCATTAAATTAGAGACACCAGGTTGTTTATCAACATCGTAATGAACCTTGGCTTCCATATCGGTAACTGCAGACATGATTTTCTTTCTAATAACCTCAACACCATCTTTCAGATAAATATCTCCTTTTGGATCGGATTTAGACATTTTCTTTGTTGGATCAGATAAGGACATAATTCTAGCACCAACTTTTGCAACTTCTGCTTTTGGCATCACTAAAGTTTCGCCATATCTATTGTTGAAGCGTTTGACGAGATCTCTAGCTAATTCAACATGTTGAATTTGGTCTTCGCCAACTGGAATGCGTTTTGAATCATATAGAACAATATCTGCCGCCATAAGGACAGGATAGGTGAATAAGCCTAAACCAATCGCTTCTTCTTTCATTTTAGCGGATTTGTCTTTGAATTGAGTCATTCTGGAGAGTTCACCCATGTAAAGGTAGTTTTGCAATATAATTGCAAGCTCGCTGTGAGCAGCGACATCACTTTGGAGGAAAATATTCGCTTTTTCAGGATTTAAACCAGCTGCTAAATAAAAGGCAGCAATATCACGAGAATTATCGTGAAGGGTTTGTGGTTCGATTGGAAGGGTCAAAGCATGTAAATCGGCGATGAACAAAAATGATTCGCCTTCATTTTGAACTTTGACGAAGTTTTTAATTGCGCCAATGTAATTTCCTAAAGTTAATTGGCCAGTTGGTTTAATACCTGAGAGAATATTGTCCATAAGTTAATCTCCAAATAATGCGTTAATTATAAAGTTTTAAATACTTTCTGTCAATTTAGTTAACTAATTGACTTTTCGCTATTTTTTCTTACAATAAATGCATGATTAAAATTTACGTTTCTCCGAATTGCTCCAGTTGCAAAAAAGTCAAAGAGTGGTTCCATAATCAAAACATCCCTTTTGAAGAAAAGAACATTTTTGCGTCCAATCTAAAAGAGGAAGAATTGAAAGAAATTCTCACTAAAAGTGAGAACGGCACTGAAGATATCATTTCTAAACGATCAAAAATCATCAAAGAAAATCATGTTGATGTTGACTCAATGACTGTTTCAGAAATGGTCTCATTCATAAGAAAAAATCCATCAATATTGAAGCGACCAATAATGGTGGATGATCATCGAATTCAAGTAGGTTATAACAAGGAAGAAATTACTACTTTTATTCCTAGAACTCGACGTTTTCAACAAATATATTGCGATACTTGTGAGACGCCAAACAAGAACAATTAAAGTGAATCTATGAATCTCTTGAGCTTACTGCCAGGAGATTTTTTTATTTGTATATCGAATTGAGACAAGAATTCTTTTAAGTGTTTGTTGGCTAAAGTAAGACTTTCATCTTCAATTTCAATTTCATAATCAGTGATATTGTTATAGCTTGATTCATCGATAGAAATAAGAGCATTTTTATATGGAATATCGATTCGTTTAGTTACTAATGTTCCAAGACAAGAAATTTCTTTAACGTTGATGCCTAAAACATCATGCAAATGTGTCTCAATTGAACAATTAGGAAAAATACTTTTATCAAGGAGTAAACTTGCAACTTTATTAGAGATTTGCTGGTTTATTTCAAGTTTTCCTTCACCTTGAGGAACCTTCAATGTAAGTTCAAAAGTGCCTTTCTTTTCTCTCATTCTAAGACCACACTTTTTTGAAATAATATCAAGGGATTTTGTATCAAAATAATAGTTTACTTGTGTGTAAATCTTTTTATCTGAAAACGAGGATATTAATTTATCGTATTCTTCCTTACATAAAGGCGACTTTATTTCAATTTCAACATTTGTGCCCATAAACTGAAATTTATGATAACATATTTGCATGACTATTTTGAAATTTTCTCAAGGTGATCCAACTCAAAACGCTTTCGCTATTTGGCTTGCTAAATATGGCATCTACTTAGGCATTGGTTTTGCTGTTTTAATTGGTTGTGTTGTTGTTGCGGTTTTGGTTTTTAAAGATCGTTCAAATAAAAGTGAAAAAGAAGATTTATCTTCTTTACCTAAGATTTCTTCCTCTATTGATATTTATTCACTCTTAGGGGGAAAAGAAAATGTTATTAGACATGACCGCGTTAATTCACGAATTATTTTAGAGTTAAAAGATGATAGCAAAGTCGAATCTGATAAATTAAAAGGAATCGGTGTCGATTCCATTCTTAAGATGTCTGGTAAAACAATCTTGGTTGTTAAAGAAGGAGCGGATTCCTTCTATTCTTTATTTAATTAAAAACGTGTTTTCTAATATCTTCCACTGGAAGACCTATAACATTATCCAAATCACCTTCAATATGATTGACTAGATTGAAGTCTTTGTCTTGGATTCCATAGGCTCCAGCTTTGTCCATTGGAGATCCTGATTCTATATAGGAATTAATTAATTCTGGTGTTAATTTGTTGAAATAAACATAAGTTCTAACAATTCTTGTTATTTCTTTTTGAGCTGAAACAAATGTATAACCCGAAATAACTACGTGTTTTTTACCTGATAATGAAGTTAGCATTTCGAATGCTTCTTTTTTATTTTTTGGTTTTCCCATTAACTTACCATCTAGAATTACGACAGTATCGCAGGCCAAAACTGAATCGTTTGGATATTTAGCGAATATTGAATAGGCTTTTAGTTTTGAAAGTTCAGCTGGTAAATCGTGTGGTGCAATGTGAAGAATGGATTCATCAACATTTGAAGGAATAACAATAAAATCATTCGTTATTTTACGAATTAATTCTTTTCTTCTTGGAGATTCTGACGCCAAAATAAGCATATTAGTTCTCATCCATAACTACCGGAATAATAAGCGGTAGCCTTTCTGTTTTACGATAAATATAGTGTGATATTGTTGTTTTTAAATTTGTCTTTATATCTGCAAAAGTGCCATTATTTTCAAAAATTTTATTTATTTCTTCAGTGGCAATTTGTTTAATTCTTTCTTTTATTATTTCGTCATCTTCCATGAAAGCTCGAGTAATTACTTGTGGTTCGACAATGACTTTACCTTTTTTGTGGGAAATTCCTACAATAATCGCAATTAATCCATTATCTTGCATGATTTGGCGGTCTCTTAACACGGCTTCATTTATGCCTTTAACATCTTTTCCATCAATAAATATTGGTTCGGCTGGATAAGATTGACCACTAGTGATCTTATGTTTGTTTAAAATGATAGATTGGCCGTTTTCTAAAATGAAAATATTATCTTTAGGAATTCCTAATGATTCGGCTATTTGACCATGAAGTTTTAACATACGATATTCGCCATGGATTGGCATAAAATATTTAGGATTTACAAGTTTTAACATCAATCTTAGCTCTTGTTTTGAAGGATGGCCTGAGGAGTGAACTGAATATAAAATTGAATTCGTTAAAACATCAGCGCCTTTTCTTACTAACTTATTAACAACCTTTTCTATCAAAATACCGTTACCTGGAATTGCGCTACTAGAGAAAACTACTGTGTCACCTGGAATAATTCTTAGATCTGGGTATTCATCATTCGCAATACGAGACAAGGCCGCCATTGGTTCACCTTGTGAACCAGTACATAAAACACAGATTTCTTTTGCTTTGTATTCACCAATATCGTTAACGGGAATGATAGAGTTATCTGGAATCTTGATATAGCCAAAGTCACGCGCAATTTGGACAACGTTTTCCATACTACGTCCAATAATAGCGATCTTTCGTTTAAATTCGACTGCAACCTGTACAATTTGTTGAATTCGAGAGATGTTACTGGAAAATGTTGAAAGAATTAATCTTCCTTGAGCATTTTCAAATATTTCGTGAATTGACTTTAAAACACTGGTTTCGCTTGGAGTGTATCCTTCAATTTCAGCGTTGGTTGAATCACTAAGAAGCAAATCCACACCTTCTACTCCAAATTGAGCAATTTTCGATAATTCGATTTCTCTTCCAACTGGAGTTAAGTCAATTTTGAAGTCTCCTGTATGAATTATTCTTCCTTGAGGAGTATCAACTACAACGCCGTAGGCATCAGGTATGGAGTGAGTGACATAAAAGAATTGAACTTTAAATTCAGCGATGTTTAAAACGGTGTTGGAATCATATTCAACAATATTAATTTCTTCTCTTATTCTTAATTCTTCTAATTTCTTTTTAATTAATGCGGCCGCAAGCTTAGGAGCGTATATGACTGGAACGTGTACATTTTGGATTAAAAATGGAATGCCACCAATATGATCTTCGTGTCCATGAGTGATAATTAAAGCTTTTAGCTTTTGTCTACTAGCTTTTAGCTTTTGATAATCTGGAATAACATAATTTACACCCGGAACATTTTCACCAGGAAAACGGACTCCTGCGTCAATAATAATCAAGGAGTCATCTGATTCTATGCAATAAGTGTTTTTGCCAACTTCACATAGGCCACCTAAAGCATAAATAGAAATAGGAGATGTATTAACAGCCATAAATTCTCAAATCTATAATGAATTATCTTCGTTATAATTGGATTGCTTTTATTATAATAACTATTACAAAAATAAGTAAAGTGTTTTATGAATTAGAGTCTTTCGGCGCCTTCAATTTGTTTAAAAGGATTTGCCTTATCGATACGGTCATAGAAAAGTATCCCATTTAAATGATCGATTTCGTGTTGCAAGACGATTGCTTCATATCCGCGAGCTGTTACAACGACTTCTTTTTGAGCTTTAGCATCAAAGGCTTTTACTAATATTTTATAGTTCCTATAAACATATCCTTCATGCTCTCCGTCCACTGATAAACAGCCTTCTCCACCAGAGAGGTAGACTTGTTTGACGGATTCGGAAATAATTCTTGGATTAATTAAACGATGATCAATAACTCTAATAGAGCCATCTTCATTTTGTTCTTCATAGTAGACCACAATGACTTTGATGTTTTTACCAATTTGTGGTGCGGCTAAACCAACACCTTCTCTTAGATGATGTTTTTCACGATATTTCTCATCTTGCGTATGTTTTAGATAGTCCGCCATTTTGTTTGCTAAATCGATAATTTCTGGAGTGATAGGATCAACATCAACACTTTTTTCGCGAATCGATTTGGCGTTATCTTTAACGATTTTAAACATCTTATCCATAAACGAAATTGTATCACATAGGATACAAATTTGATAACATATCTTTATGAATGATTCGCTTGTGAAGGCTTTAGATGAACTCAAAACCGCTTTAAATAATGATGAGCGAGTTTTAAAACTAAATGAATTAGACAAAAAAATAAATAATGATGAAGAAGTTATGTGTTTAGCCTATAAAAAAGATATGGCTTTAATATCTTACGAAGACGCTATTAAACACTTCGGAGAGAGTTCTAAAGAAGCAAGCGATGCTCAAAAATCTCTTCATGAAGCTAAACTAAATCTAGATAATAACGAATTAGTAAAAGAATATAACGCCACTTATAAACAAGTTCGTGAATTATACGATACGATTAATGAAACATTGTTTAAAAAGTTTGTTAGCAAAAGGAATTGCTTGAAATGATTAGAATTACAGGTGGTAAAAATAGATCAAGAAAACTGTTTATTCCCGAAAACAATCTAACAAAGCCGACAATGGACAAGGTTAGAGCGGCCGTTTTTAATGCTCTTAATGGCGAGATTAAAGGTAAAAATGTTTTAGATTTATTTTCCGGTTCTGGAAGTTATGGTTTTGAAGCATTGTCTAGAGACGCAAAATCTGTAACATTTGTTGATAAAGAAAAAGATGCTGTTAATGTGATTAAAAATAATGCTGAGATGCTTAAAGAAACAAACTTTACGGTTTTTCAAAGTGATGTTCTTGCATTTTTAGAGGCAAAAAACGGGCAATTTGACCTCGTATTTGTCGATCCTCCATATAAACTCGATATTTATCAAAATGTTTTGGATTTGCTGGAGAAAAACGAATATTTGAAAGATAATTCCATCATTGTTTTGGAGTCTGAAAAAGAACTATCTATAAATGAAGAAAAATATAAAAAAGTTAAACTATATAATTACGGACTCGCTAAAATATATATATTGAGGAAATAGAAAGATGAAAAAAGCAATCTACCCTGGTTCATTCGATCCTATTACAAATGGTCATCTCGATGTTTTAAAAAGAGCTTTGAAAGTTTTTGATGAAGTTATTGTTTTAGTCGCAGTAAATTCAAACAAGAAATCTAAATTTTCTGTTGAAGAACGTATTGAAATGATTAAAGAAGCTACGAAAGGACTAAAAGGCGTTAAAGTTGACTCTACCGACGGCTTATCAGTTAAATATGCAAAAGAACATGGAGCGACTTGCCTAGTAAGAGGTTTACGCGCGGTCACTGATTTTGAATATGAATTCTCTTTATCTGCTTCGAATGAATTTATCGACGAATCAATTGATATGGTTTTCTTTATGAGTCATGCTGAAACAAGCTTTATTTCGTCTAGTTCAATTGATACTTTATATAACGAAGGAATTGATATCTCTAAATTAGTCCCTCCTTCTGTTGTTAAGATGTACAAGAAAAAAGCTTAATAAATTAGATAAAAGAAAAAGCTGGGCAACCCCAGCTTTTCATTTGCTTAATTTATAATTAAAGTGTTTTGTTATCGATGGAGAATTCGTCAGTGTGATTCCAACAATGTGATAACAATGTAGCTTTGTCTAAATCAGAATCCCCAGAGACACCAAACATAACTTCGGAAATACCTTGATTATGTGGACCAGCTGTAAAATCGACTAAGAAGATTGCAGGAGCCTTAAAGGTTTCTGGATCGGCATCTGCTAAAGCAGCGATATCTTCATCATTGATGTTTTTGAGTTCATAGTAGTCTGTATTTTCAGCAGCTTCCGCGGCAAGTTCGAAGAATGATGGGAAGTGTTCCATATATTGAACGAATGCTGTTTTATCAGATGTTGTTTCAGATGTGTATTCATCTGCAAAGATAGAAACTAATTTGAATTCAGAATCATCGTGGATGAGGCTGGACCAGTTCTTTTCTAAATAGTCAAAACCGGATTTTGCTTGTGCGCAATACTCGCAGTTATCTTCAACATAGACAAAGAAGAATTTGGTGTTACCAACATCATCTTTTACTGCATTAACGTTTTCTTCGGTAGGATTTTCTACTGCTTTATAAAGCAAATCAGTTGTTTTATAGGCAGCAGAGGTTGGCCCTCCTTCGAGGGATAATTGATATTTGTGGTAGTAAGTTTCAGTGGCAGCAGCTTCTTCTTGAGCATTTTTAATTGCATTGACGATTGCAGGAATCGAGAAAATAACACCGAAGATGATGCCGACGATTAAAAGTGGTTGAATCCAGGCGGTTTGTCTAATCCAATCCCAGATCTTTTTGAAGAATGCTCCTATTGCTGTTAATACTACCATATTAATTTCCTCCCGGAAGAATGCGTATTTGATTTTAACACTATATAAATATAGATACAACAAAATAATTTTTCAAGACATTAATGTCTCAACAATTTATACAAAACTCTACCTAATTTTATTTTAGAAGCATACAATATTGCTCGTAATCATATTATGGCAAAACGTACACCCCAACAGAAAATTAACTCGTTTATTTATAATCACATCTGGCTTAAATATGCTTTTGATTACGGTGTGACATTTTTAATGTCAGTTTTATCAGCCGCTATCTTTGTTTTTGGAGTTAACTGCTTTCTTGATCCAGCTGCTTTAGGCGGGCCAATGACTGGTTCAGTAACTTTAGTTTCTGGTGGTTCTTCTGGTGTTGCTCAGGTTTTTTTACTTATTTTAGAAACTGCTGGTGTTGATATCGCTAATCGTTCGTTAGTATTCTCCATTGCCTACTTAACTGTAAATATTCCATTGATCGTTTTAGCGTTTTTAGGAATCGGTAAAAGATTTGCTTTCTTCACTTTGGTGAACGTTGGATCTGCTTTCTTATTTTCTAATATTTTCCATGGTGAAATATTCGTTCACGTTGCCTTGTATGTGAGTGAGTACGGCGGTTTATTACCTAGAGCATTATTTGCAGGTATCTGTACAGGCTTATCCAGCGCGATTGCATACAAATGGGAGACATCTGCTGGTGGCTTTGATATCGTTTCCTACTATGTTTCTTTAAGAAAATCAAACGGAGCAGGAAAATATGGTGTCATCATCAACGCGATTATCGTTTCACTCTTTACATTGTTTACTGCAATAAAAGGAGGCAATCCATTGGTTGTTGGGAATATCGAATTACAACCATGGGCATTAGCCATTGGCAGTATGTGGTTTAGCATTGTCTACCTTTTAACAGTCATGCTTGTTATTGACGTAATCAATGTTCGAAACAAAAAGATTCAACTTCAAATTATCACTAGCAATAAAGACCTTCCTAATTTCTTGTTAGCTTCTGTACCGCATGGAGCTACGATTGTTAAAGCAACAGGCGCTTTCTCAGGCGAGGAACGCATGATGATTTATATGGTTGTTTCTTCTCTAGAGATGAAAAGCACTCTTAAAACTATTCATCAAATCGATCCAAACAGCTTCATCAACGTTACTCCACTTAATCAGGTTTATGGACATTTCTATTCAAGACCAATTCGCTAATGAAAAAGCAAACAATTTACAATATCATCCTTATAACGTTAACCCTCGCGATTAACGTTTTTATTATTGTCAATTCAGCTATCAATGGTTCAACTTCCAGCGAAGAATCAAACTCATTCGCGCATTTTGCCGCCAACATCATCAACATATTTGGCCCAAATACAATCAATGATAGAAACTTTGTTGATTTTGCTTACGCGATAAGAAAAATTGTTGGCCATTTCGCATTGTTTGTTCTTGATGGTTTACTTACGTTAGTCACTATTCAAGAAATTAGTAAAAACTCGAGATTTGCGAGGTTTTATTGGGTTATTTCTTTTTCGCTATTATTCGGCTTATTCATCGCTGGATTATCGGAAATCATCCAATTATTTACGCCAGGAAGATTTGGTTCTTGGGTTGATGTTGGTATTGATTTTGGCGGTTTTGCATTGGGATCTAGCATATCGTTTTTGATACTTGTTTTGAATAAAGAAATCAAACTTAAAAACTAAAGAATATTTTAGATTTGCAAAGGATATTTAAGAAAAAACTAGGAGTCTGTTCCTAGTCATTTTTATCTCGTGGCGGAGGAAAAGGGATTTGAACCCCTGCGAGGATTGGACCTCCTACCGGTTTTCGAAACCAGCCCCTTCAGCCGCTTGGGTATTCCTCCATAGCGAGTTAAATTATAGCATAGTAATTATATATTTGTTTAGGTATTTCTATATACGCTAGTTTGAAATATAAAAGACAACAATCTTTGATTGGAATGGCTTATTTTATATAACTTTAATTGTATAACATTTCTAATGCTGTATAATTGTTAGTTGTTGTTATGGATTTAGATAAACTGATTTTATTAATAACATTTGGATTCCTCGGAGCGCTTTTGCTTGGAATTTTGGTGTCTTTCATCATTGCTCAAATTAAAGCGAGACATTATGGCTCTGAATTTGAAGAAGCATCTAATTCATTACGAGTTTTTATTATTGATACAAAAAATGATCAAGTTCGTTTCTTTAATCGCTCAAGATTACAAAAAAAGAAAACTACAACTATAACAGCGTTTTACAATCAATTCCCTGCAAATGAACGTGACAAGATTATTACTTGGATCGGAGATTTATTAGACGACACTCCTAATACGCCTAAGTATTTAGAGATTAATGTTTTGATTAACTACAATAAGAAAAGTTTCTTTTCTTTACTCCAAGTTAGCAAGGTCGATCATGAGAAAGGCTTAATTTATCTAGAATCTTATCTACTCAAATTTATGTACGCACAAAGAAGTTTCAATTCTGGAAAAGGAATTAGAAAATTTGTTTCTAGAGAAAAGTTTATTCAAACTCTCACTTTGAACCACCAAGCCAAAGGCGCAACCTTCGCGATTAACTTTTATAACAAAAGGACTTTAGACAACGAAATATCTCATTTGGTGTTCGCTCAAATTAAAAACGTTTTAGTTTCTTATATTGCCCCATATCGTCCTATGTTAGAGCATAATGATAATCAAATCATTATTTCTGATCTGAGAATTATTCAAAGGACAAATATGCTCGCGTTCATTAATACTTTAATAAGTGAAATTAATCGGTTACTTCTTATTTCTTCTGAAAAGGATTCAATAGGTTATTCAATAGGAATAGCTGAAAATAAACATTTTTATAACGAATACGACAAGATGCTTGATACTGTAATTGAACTCAGTGAAATTGCTAAAGAAGATGGCAAAGAATTCCTTATCTATGAAGTAGGAAAGAATATGGCGGCCGAAAATGACGCTATGCATTATCGTACTGAAGTTGAAAGAATTATTCAGGATAAAAAGATTAAGTACCTTTATCGTCCGATTTATAACGTTGGAAAAGGAAGAATGCTTGGCTACAAAGCGAGTTTTGCTCCTTTGGATTCTTTCTTTGATTCTGTCGAAGAACTTAAATCTTATGCTCAAAGAACTGAAGATGATAAAGAATTATTCTCAACAATTTCAAGAAATTCAATTACTCGTTTTATTCAAGAAAGAGACGGAGTTTCTTTAAGATTATTTTTCCCTGTTTCAATCAATGAACTTAATTATGTAAATAGAACCTTTGCACACATCTCTTCAATTAAAGAAGCAAATATTGTTTTAATTCTTAACGAAGACGAATTACTTAATTTACCTAAAGCTAACAGCGAATCAATGATTCAGATGATCAAATCATTTAAGACAAAAGGATATGAAATATCTTTACTTCTTAATGATAATGAAACTGCTCTATCTTCATCAACTTATGAAGCTTTTGATTATTTCTTAATTTCTGTTTCATCACATATCACAAACCGTAAATTACAAAATAGGCAATTACCAACGTTCCAATCACTGATTGAAAAGTTGCTTCGTTATCACAAGCCTATTATCGCTACCAACGTTCCAACATGGTCACTTGTGGAATATGTTATTAAATTAGGTATCGAACTCGTCTCAAGCGATTGTATTGCCCCGGCAGATGTTAATGTCTTGCCGTTAACTAAAAAAGCCATTACTAAATTAAAAGCAATGAACTAGGAGGATTTATAAATGGAAAACAAAAATAGTTCAATTACCACTCAAGAAGTAGATTTTGCTCAGTGGTACACCGATGTCTGTAAAAAAGCCGAATTAATGGATTACTCATCCGTTAAAGGTTTTATTATTTACCGACCATATGGCTATGCCATCTGGGAAGAAATACAGAAATATTTAGATTCTAAATTTAAAGCAGTCGGCGTCGAAAACGTCTATATGCCTTTAGTTATTCCTAGTTCACTTTTCCAAAAGGAAAAAGATCACGTCAGTGGTTTCGCTCCAGAAACCTTAATCGCCACTAAAGGCGGAAAGAATGTTCTTGAAGATGAGCTTATCATTCGCCCAACTAGCGAAGTTTTATTCTGTGAACACTATAAAAACATCATTGAATCATATCGTGATTTGCCAAAACGCTATAACCAGTGGTGTTCAGTTGTTCGTTGGGAAAAGACAACTCGTCCATTCTTAAGGGGTTCTGAATTCCTCTGGCAAGAAGGCCATACTATGTATGAAAGCGAGGAAGAAGCTCGAAAAGACGCTTTAAGAATGCTTGAGATCTATGACAAAATGGGTAGAGATTTGCTCGCCATCCCACTTGTTAAAGGAATAAAAACTGATAAAGAAAAATTTGCTGGTGCAAAAGAGACATATTCTATCGAAGCCTTAATGCCAGATGGCAAAGCCCTTCAAAGTGGCACAACCCACTACTTTGGTGATGGTTTTGCTAAGGCTTTCGGTATTCAATTCCAAAATAGAGAAAACAAATTACAATCACCATTCCAAACATCATGGGGTGTTTCTACAAGACTTCTTGGCTCTATCATTATGGTCCACGGTGACGATAATGGATTAGTGCTTCCTCCAAAGGTTGCACCAATTCAAGTCGTTATCATTCCTGTTCAACAAAAGAACCCAGAAGTTATGAAAAAAGCTCATGAATACTTAGATTTAATTGCAAAATTAGGTATTAGAGTCAAACTTGATGATTCTGATCGTTCTCCAGGCTGGAAATACGCAGAACATGAAATGAAAGGTATTCCAGTTCGTCTTGAAGTTGGCCCAAGAGATATCGCTAATGGCGTTTGTGTTTTAGCAAAACGCAACGATGGTCAAAAACTCATTGTGAAAGAAAGCGATGTTAAGGCTGAACTTCCTAAGCTTTTAGACACAATTCATGACGAAATGTACAAGAAAGCATTCAAATATTTATTGGAACACACAACAGAAGCCCATTCTTTAGAAGAACTTGAAAAGATTCTCAATCGTGGTGGTTACGCAAAGGTTATGTGGTGCGGCGATCAAGCTTGTGAAGATAAGATTAAAGAGCTTTATCAGGCTACTGCTAGATGCTTGCCATTCGACCAAGTTCCATTTGAACATAAATGCCTAGTTTGCGGCAAAAAAGCCGAGAAAGTAGTGTTTTTCGCAAGAGCTTACTAATATGATTTTAGCAATTTTCTACTTATTATTAGGTGTAGCCGGAAGTGCATCTATCATGTACTTTTGTGGGCTATACACTACTTGGTATTGGTATTGGATTCCAATTGTGGTAATTCCTGCCACATATGTTCTTCTTTTTGGCATTTCTTTAGCTATTTTGTTCCCATTTGCAAAAATGGTTGATATTGATAAAGAAATCAAGAAACCTTCGAAGATTGCAGCCTTTTTAGTGAGAGAAATTGACTTTCTAACCGTTCAATTGTCTAACACAAAAGTCAAATATAAAGGTTTTAAACAACTAAGTAAAAAAGGTGAATACATGATCGTCTATAATCACATTTCTAACTTTGATCCAATGGTTTTGATGTCCAAAATTAAAAGATTAATCTGTATTACCAAACGCGGAAACAAGAAAATTCCTGTTGTTGGTGGAATGATTCATAAAGCCGGCTATATCACTATTGATCGAGAAAATAATGAAGAAGGTATTAAAGCGATTGGAAAAGCAATTGATACAATAAATAATCATCAAGCTAGTATTGCCGTCTCTCCTGAAGGTACACGTAGTAAAGATTTGCAACTACTTCCATTTCATCCTGGAACATTCCAAATTGCTAAGCGTACAGGTGCCCCTATTGTGTGCGTGGCAGTAAAGAATACTAATATGATTCACAAAAACTTTCCATTCAAAAGAACAAAAGTTTATTGCGATATTATTTATATAATGTATCCTGAGGAGTATAACGAATTATCGACTGCTCAGATTGCTCATAGACTGCATGGAATATATGATCAATATTTAAGAGCGTAAATTCGGCTATATTTGCTATAAAGCAAAAAAGAATATATAGTATTAGAAAGAAAGAGGTTAATTATGAAACATTTAATCGTTGTTAATGGAAATGCTGGCGGCTATAATCCAGCGTTCGAAGAGAAGGTTAAAAAAGCATTTGATGGACTTGATTATGAAGTTTATAAAACCACTGGTCCAAAAAGTGTTATTCCATTTTTAAAGGAATATTTAAAGAAGAGCAAAGACACCGTTAGAGTTTATGCTTGTGGTGGTGATGGCACAATCCACGAAGTTGTTAACGGTGTTGTCGGATTTGATAACGCAGAAGTCGCTATTTATGCTTCTGGCACCGGCAATGACTTTGTTAAAATTTATGGCGGAAAAGAAAAATTCCAAGACTTCAAAGCTCTTATTGACGCTAAAGCATCTCCAGTAGATGTATCTGAATTAAAAGGCGATGGCGTTAAAGAACCAATGTATTCAGTTAACGTTATTAACTTTGGTTTCGATGCAATCGTTGGTGCAATGGGTAATTACTATAAAGAACATGGTTTACCAGAAGGCGTTAAAGAAGGTACTAATCCATACGATTATGCTTTAAAGCATGATGCCATGAAACATGGTAGATTTAACGATATTGAAGTATTCGCTGATGGCGAAAAGCTCAATGAAAAACAAATGCTTCTTGCCACTTTGGCTCAAGGTCAATATGTTGGTGGACAATTCCGCTGCGCTCCAAAAAGTGACAACACTGATGGTCTTATCGATGTTTGTGTGTTAAAAACCATGACTTTCCTTGGTTTAGGAATGATTATTGGAACATACACCAAAGGCAAACATTTAGATAAACCTCGTAAGAAAATCGTTTATCGTCAAGCTAAAGAGATTAAATTCAATTCTCCAAAAGACTTTGATGTCTGTGTTGATGGCGAGATGATTAAAGGCAACAATTTCACTGTTAAAGTTATCCCTGGTGCAGTCAAACTTGTCATTCCGCAATAAATTGCTTAATTATCAAAAATACCCAACGTTTGCTGGGTATTTTTTGTTATTTGTTAAAAATTATTTAACCATTTTGTCGTAGATTTTTTCGAAATCGTTCGATAATAAATATTTGGAAATATCTTTTTCTTTTATGAAAAATATCTCGCCTTCTTTTGAGCTTTTTAATTCACCTTTGTATTTATTTGACCTAAAAAGCATTGCTAAATGGCGTACATTATCTCCAAATTCATTCCACTCGATATATCCACGTGGTTCGATTTCTAATAAATCTAAACCCGTTTCTTCTTTCATTTCACGATAAACAGCGTTTTCGATTAATTCTCCATCTTCTACGTGTCCGCCTGGGAAGGTTAAACCTGGCCAATCTTTTTTAACTCTATTTTCGACTAAAAACGAGCCATCATCGTTATAAACCATACACATAATGGTGAGTTTTGTAATTTTTTGAGGATGCGACTTATCTTTTTTGATGAATTCTTTATTTATTGGTGAGTAATTCATAATTGATAATTTATATTAAATTTATAATTTAGACAAGTTAGTGATATATTTTATTCAATGTCAAAATTATCTAGAGGACAAAAGGGCGAAGATATAGTCAATAAAAGGCTAGATTCTTTAAAAGTGCATCATCATCTTTTTAGCGATGTAACTTTTATTAATAAAAACTCCGAAATGTCGCATCAAATTGATCATTTATTAGTTCATCCTCATGGAGTGTTTGTTTTTGAAACCAAAAACTATTATGGAGATGTTTTTTATAAAAGCGGTGATTGGTCTAGAAAAATAGACGGCAAGCCAAAAACAATGAATGACCCTCTAAGACAGAACAAATCTCACGCGATAACTGTGTATAAATCTTTGAAAGGAAAATACGAAGTCATCCCCTGTGTAGTGTTTGTACAAAACAATGCGCCTTACACGGGTGATGAGAACGTTATTAATCTCAATGATTTAGAGCTGTTTATCGATTCTTATCCTTTTAAGCACAAGTTAAGAGACGATACTATTGATAAAATAGCTGACGAAATAAAAAAGAACATCAAAGATGTTTCTAAGCAGGATCATCTTGAAAATATCTCATATTTAAAAGCGGTGAAAACCGAATTAAGAAAAGAAAAAGAATTTGCGATCACAAACGGAGTGTGCCCAAGATGTCAGCACAAAATGATTATTAAAGGAAATCATTTCAAATGTTCAAATTGCGACTATAAATTTGATTTATAATCAAGTAAAATAATACCTATGAATCCAGAAATTGAAAAAACTATAAAAAAATACAATAAGATTTATGTTATTGAACTTTTTGTCATCGCAGCGATAATTATTGCCTTAGCAACTCTTAAATTAACCGGCGTTATTGGCAGCTCCATCCGTTTTCGTCACATTTTCAATATAGTTACTACTCTTGGATTTGTTTGGATAGTTGGTGATTTTATTTGGATGATCTTTTCCAAGAAAAGACAATCAAAAAATTCTTGGTTTGATAAAATCACTTTGCTTCCATTTGCGATTGCTTTAATTGTTATCGATATTATTGGCTTTGTTTGCTGGAATGCTGAAAGTATATCCTTTTTCCCTCTTTATATCTCGATTTGTTTTTATTATTTTGCGGCCGTTTATATCGCTCAAGGTATTTACCATATTTATAGACCTTCTCCAGCGATGGTTCAGGCCGCTATTGAAGAATACAAACAAAAAGAATTAGAACAAAACAAAGATTCTAAAGAAATTGAAAAGCTTTTAGTGTCAGTGCTTGGTGAAGGTTCATCAATCGTTTCCCCACTAGTGGGTGGCATGATGAACATTTCTTATATTGTTCAAGATAAATAAGTAAAGAAATATGTTTTATATATTTAGACTGAACAAGCTAATGAAATGGTGGATCGTCCTTTAGAAGAAGAACATCTTAAAATCATTTATGATTTAGGCATTACTAGTAAAAATGTCTACTTCGATACGAAAAAAGGCATCAAAATCAACGAGTTTATTGAAGGAACTTCAATTGATCATGTTCAAGAATTCGATTATGAAAAGATTGCCAAACTATTTAGAACCCTTCATTCATCAAAAAAATTATCTAAATTAGATTACGCTCCATTTGAAAGATTTGTTTCTTCTTATGAAAAGGAAGCTT
>Ga0310786_10005434_pt1 | contig 17298 bp, 12 predicted proteins | sample AusTroGonzalo_MG_FD_203881 | JGI IMG/M metagenome (GOLD analysis project Ga0310786, IMG submission 203881) | Bovine rumen microbial communities from tropical cattle in Woodstock, Queensland, Australia - Gonzalo_03 (v2) (version 2) | ecosystem: Host-associated > Mammals > Digestive system >... | reverse complement strand
TCTTCTCTGGTTCGTTGCCATCTGGTTCCACCTCTGCCACGGTTTCTGGAGCATGTTCCAGACCATCGGCTGGAGCGGCCAGACTTGGATGAAGCGCCTCAAGGTTATCGGAGTCATTTTTGCTACCCTTATCTTCCTGCTCTTCGCAGCAACTGCAGTGAACGCTTTCGTACAGGCTAACTTCCTGGCGGCGTAGGCGGCATTTTGATTTTTCGGAATAATTTTTTATCTTTGCGGCCCCTTATTTTTAAGGGATCGCAATTTTTTTTATAAGTATAACTATTAAAGATCAAGACAGTGGACACACTTAGTTACAAAACAGTATCGCTTAACAAAGCAACTGTAGACAAGCAGTGGGTTGTCATTGACGCAACGGATCTCGCTCTTGGTCGTCTGGCCTCCAGGGTTGCTCTTGTCCTCCGTGGCAAGACCAAAGCCGGCTTCACTCCCAACGTGGACTGCGGTGACAATGTCATCGTCGTCAACGCCGAGAAAGTCTCCCTCAGCGGCAAAAAGATGACCGATCGCGTTTACACCCGCTACACGGGCTATCCGGGCGGACAGCGCTTCACCACTCCCAAGGAGATCCTCGCAAAGAGGCCCGCGGAGCTTGTGAGGAGAGCAGTAAAGGGTATGCTCCCCAAGACCCGTCTTGGTGCCCAGCTCCTTAACAACCTGCACGTTTATGCAGGCCCCGAGCATCCCCACCAGGCTCAGAACCCCAAAACTATCAAGTTGAACGAAATTTAAAAGTCGCAAATGGAACAGACACACGCCCTTGGAAGACGTAAAGCAGCTGTAGCTCGCGTATATCTTGCAGCAGGTGCAGGCAATGTGACCATCAACGATCGTCCTGTAGAGAACTTCTTCCCTCAGGAGGACCTGCGTTACATTGTGAACCAGCCGTTTGCAGTTACCGGAACCGAAGGTAAGTTTGACGTCAAGGTTTCCGTCGTTGGTGGCGGTACCAAAGGTCAGGCTGAGGCCATCCGTCTCGGTGTTGCACGCGCCCTCTGTGAGATTGACAAGGAAGCATATCGTCCTGCTCTCAAAGCCGCCGGTTTCCTCACCCGCGATTCCCGCGAGGTCGAGCGCAAGAAACCCGGTCAGCCCGGAGCACGCCGCCGCTTCCAGTTCAGCAAGCGTTAATATTTTCGCTGTTTTACTTTCGTACAGTTGCTGTTTAAACCCTTCATGAGGATAGTTGCAGCACTGCGGAAAAGGCCGGGGACCGGCAAGGCCGCTACCCTGTCCTTGAAGAAAAGAGGCCCGCTCAGCGGGAAAAACAATTAACAAGAAACAAAAAATGTCACGTACAAATTTCCAAGAATTGCTTGATGCAGGCGTACACTTCGGACACCTCGCCCGTAAGTGGAACCCTAAAATGGCTCCGTACATCTTCGATCAGAAGAACGGAATCCACATCATCGACCTGCACAAGACTGTCGTCAAGATAGACGAGGCGGCAGAGGAGATGAAGATACTTGCCAAATCTGGCCGCAAGATCCTCTTCGTCGCCACCAAGAAACAGGCCAAGGATATCGTATCCGAGAAGGCCGCTACCGTCGGCATGCCCTCAGTGACTGAGCGTTGGGCAGGCGGTATGCTTACCAACTTCCCCACCATCCGCAAAGCCGTCAAGAAGATGAGCACCATCGATAAGATGAAAGAGGATGGTACCTTCGAGAAGCTCGCAAAGCGTGAGCGTCTCCAGATCGACCGTCAGCGCGCAAAGCTCGAGAAGAACCTCGGCTCCATCCGCGACATGAGCCGCCTTCCCGCCGCTCTGTTCGTGGTCGATATCCAGAAAGAAGCAAACGCAGTTAAGGAAGCGAATCGTCTTAACATCCCGGTTTTCGCAATGGTTGATACTTGTTGCGATCCCACTCCCGTTGATTTTGTGATTCCGGCGAACGACGACGCCGCGAAGAGCGTTGATTGCGTTCTTTCTGCACTTTGCGCAGCTATCCAGGAAGGTCTCGACGAGCGCAAGCTCGAGAAGGACAAAGAGGCCGAAGCTGCTCCCGCAGAAGAGGCTCCCAAGGCCGAGAAGACTCTCCGCAGCCGCAAGGCCAAGAAGGAAGAGGCTCCCGCAGCCGAGGCTCCCGTAGAGGAAGCTCCCAAAGCAGAAGAAGTTGAACAGAACTAAAAACTAGAAGTTATGGCAAACATTACCGCAGCAGACGTAATGAAATTACGTAAGATGACCTCCGCAGGTATGATGGATTGCAAGAAGGCTCTCGAAGAGGCTGAAGGCGATTTCCAGAAGGCTGCCGATATCATCCGTGAGAAGGGTAAGCTCGTAGCTGCCAAGCGTGCAGACCGCGAGACCTCCGAAGGTGCCGTGAAGGCCCGCATCCAGGGTAACAAGGGTATCCTTGTCTGCCTCGGCTGCGAAACCGACTTCGTTTCCCGTAACTCCGACTTCCAGGGTCTCGCCGACGCTATCGCCGACGTGGCCATCGCCAAATTCCCTGCCGACACCGAGGCTCTGCTCGCTTGCGAGCTGCCTGACGGAACCACCGTGCAGAAGGCTATCGAGGTCCAGACCGGCAAGTCCGGCGAAAAGACCGTCATCGCTTACTACGCTCCCGTAGAGGCTCCTTTCGTGGCTCAGTACATCCACACTCTCACCGGCAAGCTCGGTGCAATCGTTGGATTCAACAAGGAAGTTCCCGCCGATCTCGCAAAGGGTATCGTAATGCAGGTCGCTTCCATGAGCCCTGTGGCTATCTCCGAGGCTGACTGCCCTCAGGAGGTCGTCGACAACGAGTTCAAAGTCGCTGTCGAGAAGACCAAGGAGGAGCAGGTTCAGAAGGCTGTCGAGGCTGCTCTCAAGAAGGCCGGTATCAATCCTGCACACGTTGACTCCGAGGATCACATCGAGTCCAACACCGCCAAGGGATGGATCACCCCCGAGCAGGCTGCACAGGCTCGCGAGATCATCAAGACCGTTGGTGCCGAGAAGGCCGCCAACCTCAATGAGCAGATGATCCAGAACATCGCCAAGGGACGTCTCGCCAAGTTCTTCAAGGAGAACACCCTCGAGGCTCAGGAGTATCAGATGGGCGACGGCAAGCAGTCCGTAAAGGAAGCTATCGCCGCTGTCGATAAAGAGGCGAAAGTCGTAGTGTTCAAGAAGTTCAATCTGAACGACTAACGTGCCTGTCATTCCCGGCCCGCCCGGGAATCTGGTTCCAATCAAATAAAGCCGACCCCTAGCGGGCCGGCTTTTTTATTACCAGTTTCCAGGCTGCGGCGCAGTAGATGCCGAGAAGCACGGTGCCTACGGCCATCAGGGGCCAGGCGGTGAGGACGCTGTCTCCGTCTCCCGCGAGGGACGTGCGGCCAAGCAACTCGTACACGAAGTAGAGAGCCAGGGTCAGGCCGAAGAAACCAAGGATGGTCTTCATGTCGTATTTGATAGGATACTTCCTCTGCTCCAGGCAATAACTCATGAGCATCGAGACGCCGTATCCCGCAAAACCACCCCATGCGCAGGCCATGTAGCCCCAGCGCGGGATGCCGAACACGTTTACCGAAACCATCACCAGTGCACCCACGGCACTGATGACAGCTCCCCACAGGGTCTGATCGCTGAGCTTGTACCAGAATGACAGATTGAAATATATCCCCATGAAGACTTCCGCCATCATCACGATAGGCACGACCGCGATGCCGGAACGGTAGTCCGCTCCGATGAAGATAGTCTTGAGTATGGGCAGATAAACCATCACTGCCAGGAAGGCCAGAAGGGCGAACACCACGAAATACTTCATGCCGTCGGCAAGGGTCTCGGGGCTGTTTTGGTCGCGGCTGCCATTGAAGATGATGGGCTCGTAGGCATACCTGAAGGCCTGGGTGAGCAGGGCCATGATCATGGCCACCTTAACGCAGGCACCGTAGATGCCGAGCTGCACCATCCCCTCCGGACCCGAATCCACCAGGGGATAGATAATCTTGTCGGCCACCTGGTTGAATACGCCCATAAGGCTCAGTATCAGCAGCGGCCAGCTATAGGCGAGCAGCCTCTTTGCCAGCGCACCGTCGAAACCATAGGTGATTCCCTTCAGCTCCTTCAGGAACCCGAAGGTTACCATGGCGGTGCAGAAGAGGTTGGTAAAGAAAATCAGACCTACCCCGTAATTGTATTTCACATACAGCTTCAAAAGTTCGGGATGCGAGGCCCCCATCTTCGGAATCACCAGGAAGATGAACAGCGTAAAGAGTATGCTGGGGATGATGAAGGCGAACTTGAGGGCGGCGAACTTGAGCGGGCGTTTCTGCTGGCGCAGATGGCAGAATAGGATGGCCTGGAAAGCATCCAAGGCGGTAATCAGGGCCATGCAGCCGACGTATTCCGGGTGCTCGGCATATCCCATCTTCTGCGAGATAGGGCCCAGGAAGATGAATACCAGCGCCAGGAACAGCACTCCCACCGAACCTACCAAGCGGAGGATGGTGCTCAGGACCATCTTCGAATCCTCCCCGTCCTTGTTGGCGAAACGGAAGAGGGTTGTCTCCATCCCGAAGGTCAGCAGGGCCAGCAGCAGGGCGGTGTAGGCATAGAAGTTCGTGACTATCCCATATCCTCCGCTCTCCGCGACTATCACGCGGGTATAGACGGGGACGAGCAGATAGTTCAGGAATCTGCCAACAATGCTGACGAGCCCGTAGAGGGCGGTATCCTTCGCGAGAGACTTGAGGTTCATGCTACTTTATCTTTATTTTCACCATTACCGGGAGATGGTCGGATGCGACGGCCACGTCCCCGGATTCGAAGGTCTTGCACACGCGCGCGTCCTTAACTTCTATATGGCCGGCAGTGCTCTTGCGCACCAAGAAGTAATCTATGCGCTTCGAGGGCTTTTTGGCGGAGAAGGTAAAGGCGTCGGGAGATATGATGGTCCAGTTCTTCTGCAGTTCCTGGATCGTGCCGCTGTCGGGGAGGCAGTTGAGATCCCCGCAGAGGATGATGGGTTTGTCGGAAGATCCGTAATCGGCCGCCACCAGCGAATCTATCTGCGCTACCTGAAGTAGCTGGGCGTTGGCGGAGCGATGGTCGAGATGGGTGGAGCAGAACACGAAATCCGGGAATTCCGCTACTGCCAGCGCACGCTGTTCGCCACCGTCCGCTTTGTCGAGATTGATGTAATGGTGCCTCAGGATCTTCAGTCGGGGGCTATTGACTATGCCGATTCCGTATTTGCCGCCCTGATGCTTTATGGCCGGGGCGAAGAGGTAATACCAGCCGCCCATCTTCTGCGCGAATTCCTTTATCTGGAAGGAAGGATTCCGCAGGGTGCAGCTGTCCAGTTCGTTCAGGGAGATGGCGTCGGGGTCGAGTTCTTTCATCATTGCGGCTACCATGTCGGTAGTGTTGGTGCCGCTTTTGCTGAAGACTCCGACGTTGTAAGTAACTAAGGTATATGTATCTGCGTTTTTTTTGGATGGCGCAGAACACATTGTAAGTGCGAAAATTAGGAGAATAGTTAGGGTTTGTTTCATAAACGCCAAATATAGTAAAATTATAGCTATATTTGCAGTCTCCCAGTTAAGAGTTGTAATGGATTTCGAAGTATTATTCAGACAATACTATCCGCGTCTGCGTAACTATGCCTCGCGCTTTGTAGAAAGCACGGAGGCAGCGGAGGATATTGTGCAGGAGTGCTTCGTAAAACTCTACCAGAAGAGATTCTCCGTGAAGGACGTGTCGATGCAGGCCCTCCTCTACGTGATGGTACGCAACTCTTGCCTGAACTATGTGAAGCATCGCATGCTGCTCCAGACCGGCACCGCCTTCCATCTTTCCACCGAACTTACTCCCGAAGACGACATCATGTTCGACGAACTCCGTATCGAGATCGAAAGGGTGATGAGGGGCCTCCCTTCCAAGTGCCGCGAGGTGTTCTACATGAGCCGTTTCGAGGGTCTGAATACCCGCGAGATCGCGGAACGCACTAACACTTCGATGCAGAACGTGGAGAAGCACATAGCCAAGGCCCTCGACGTGTTCTCGAAGCACTTCGCCGGGCTCGATATCTCGCCCGCCGGGGTCGTCTGAAAAAAATTCAAAAATTTTTCATTTTAGAGGTTGGTTTTTGACGGCTTCAGTTGTTAATATACCGTATTAGCGCTGAAACTGTCATATGACTGATTATAAAAAACTGGCAATTATGTACTTCGACGGCAGGATTTCTGCCGAAGAGGAATCTATATTGTATTCCTGGGTGAAGTCGGATGAGGCCAACCGCAAACTCTTCCACGAGTGGGAGAATGAGTGGAACGCTTCCCTCGACGGAAACTTCTCCGCGGATTGGATGAAGATGCGCGGCCGTCTTGCGGCCCGTGAGGTTATCGGACTCGGAGATATCCGCCTTCAGAGGCGCCGCTTCCCCATATGGCCTGTGCTTAGTGCCGCGGCCATGCTTTTAATCGCCCTAATAATTTTTATCCGCCCTGCATCGGAACCCCAGCTTTATGCAATGGAAGCCCCTGCAGGAGAAAAATGCCGCGTGGTGCTGCCTGATAGTACCATTGTCTGGCTAAATTCATGCTCAAAAATCTTAATAAAAGATTCGTTCAACAAAAAACAACGCGACGTCACCCTCGAAGGTGAGGGTTTCTTCGATGTCGCACACAATCCTGAAAAGCCCTTCCGCGTGAGCTGCGGCGATGCCTCCGTGCTCGTTAAGGGTACCAAATTCAACGTATCCGCCTATCCGGAGGATGGGCGGATCATCACCAGTGTGGTGGAGGGCCATGTGGTCTTTTCCCATGGCCCTGCCCACATTGACCTTCTAAAAGGCCAGTCCGCACATTTCGACGTGATCAGCAAATCGTTCGCAATGTCCACGGAGAGCCCTGATAGGGTCAGCGCTTGGAGGGACAGCTGGTTCATCTACGACAACATCGACCTGAAAGAACTTACCGAGAAACTATCTCGTACATATGCCGTAACATTCCACATTAATACCACTGAACACCTTTCCGACAAGTTCAACATCTCCCTGCGCAACAACGAAACGCTGGGCGACGTGCTGTCGGCATTGGAGAGAATCATCCCTGTCCGCATCAGGGTTGAGGACACCAATGTTTATATCGACAAAAGATAAAGCCAAACATAATAACTAATAATTAACCATTTTCTTTTCATGAAACTGCAAACCAGAACAGGATTTATCGTCCTGCTGCTTATGCTTGTTGGTTTCGTTGCCAGCGCACAGAACGTGACCGGCAAATGGAACAGGCAGAGCACCAAGACGATATTGAAGGAAATCGAGGCCCAGACGGGACTCTCCATTTTTTACCGTTCCGACGAAGTGGATGAAAATGCCGTTTTCACAGGAGAGTTCAGCAACACTCCCGTCGAGAAGGCATTGCAGACCATTTTAGGGAAAGACATTGCGGTGTCCATCGACGGAAAGATGATCGTTCTTTCGAAGAACGATAAGAAAGAGGCTCCCCAGCCCTTTCTCCGCGGTAGGGTCATCGACACGACCGGGGAACCCGTCCCCGGCGCCGGCGTATTCATCAAAGGGACTACGATCGGTGTTTCGACGGATTTGGACGGCAATTACCAGATAGCCGCCAAACCCGGCGCAGTGCTCGTGATCTCCTCTCTTGGATATAAGAGTGCCGAGGTTACCGTTGGCCGCGCATCCGTGCTCAATGTCACTCTCGAACCCGAGACCGAAATGCTCGACGAACTCATCGTCGTCGGTTACGGTACAACCAAGAAGACAAACCTTACCGGTGCCGTTTCCGTCATCAAGTCGGATGAACTCAAGGACCGCTCCGCCCTCGACGTGGGCCATATGCTCCAAGGTTCGGTGCCCGGACTTAACGTCACTTCCGGTTCCGGCCGTCCCGGCCAGGCCGCCACGCTGAACATCCGTGGTTGGAACTCCATCAACGGAGGCAGCCCCCTCGTTCTTATCGACGGTGTAGAAGGTGACATCCAGTACATCAACCCTGCCGACGTCGACAACATCTCCGTCATCAAGGATGCTGCTGCCGCAGCTATCTACGGTGCAAAAGGTTCTGCCGGTGTCATCCTGGTCACCACCAAGAACGGTACCAAGGAGAAGGACGGGCGTGCAAAGGTTACCTATAGCGGACGTTTCGGCGTAACTGCTCCTACTACGAGCACCGACTACGAAACCCGCGGTTACGACCACGTTTATCTCACCAACATGTTCTGGGCAGCATACAGCCCCGGTACCAAGTACGCAAACTACTCGGACAACGACATGCGCGAGCTCTATGCAAGGCGTAACGACAAAGTAGAAAACCCCCTCCGCCCCTGGGTCGTGATTTCCCAGGAGAACGGCCGCGACGTTTATAACTACTATGCCAATACGGACTGGTATCATGTGCTTTACAACGACATCAAGCCTACCACTAATCACATGATTACCATGAGCGGTGCTACCGGCGCCATGAACTACCTGGTTTCCGGAGGTTACCTCTACGAGCAGGGTATGTTCAAGCAGGACCCCGACCACTACAGCCGCGTGAACCTCCGCGTCAAGCTCGGTTTCGACGTCAATGACTGGCTCCGCCTGGGTTCCAACCTGAGCTATTTCAACAGCTCCTACTTCTATCCCGGCCAGAGCGGTATCAACAACAACTTCTCCAAGAGTACCGTTCACACCCTCGCCAGCTATCCTGCCCAGAACCCTGACGGTTCTAACATCTACACTACGAAGTACAATGGTTACGAGGTCATGGACGGCCTGCTGATGCTTCTCAACAGCGACCATTTCAACGAAGATAAGGTAGATAACCTCAGCGAGACCCTCGATTTCACCCTCACCCCCGTGAAGGGCCTGTCCATCAAGGGCGACTATACCTACCTCCTCAAATACAACCGCTATCTCAACCGCTCCGTGAACGGAACATATTCCAAGTTCCCCGGTGAGATTCAGGTGAAGGACGACAATTCCGCATTCTACGATGTGCTTACCGAGAGTGCGAACACCAATATCTATCAGGCGTACAACCTTTACGGCACATACCAGGCCAGCATCAAGGAAGCTCATAACTTCAAGGTCATGGCCGGTGTCAACTACGAAACCCGTTGGATCAAGGACCTCGGCGTAAAAGGTTATAACCTTTATTCCACCGAGCTCAATGACCAGAACCTCGTAGGAGCCGATCCTTCGGATCCCGACGGAAAGAAGCGTATGGAAACCAGCGGTGGACAGAACGAACTCAAGACCGCAGGTTACTTCACCCGTTTCAACTACGATTACAAAGGACGCTACCTCCTCGAGGTGAACGCCCGCTATGACGGTTCTTCCCGCTTCCTCCGTGGCAGCCGCTGGGTATTCTCTCCTTCCGCATCCCTTGGTTGGAAGTTCTCCGAAGAGTCTTTCTTCGAGTCCCTCAAGGAATGGTGGGATAACGGAAAACTCCGCGTCTCCTATGGTCAGCTTGGTAACCAGCAGCTCAGCGATTACTATCCTGCCATCCGTACCATCTCGACCGAAGGCAAGTCCTCCTATCTGCTGGGCGGCGCCAACCTGCCTCAGGCAACCCTGAGCGCACCTGTTTCTTCCGGCCTTACCTGGGAGCGTTCCATCCAGGGTAACGTCGGTCTGGACCTCGGCTTCCTCCGCAACCGCCTCACCGTTAGCGCAGAAGCTTACATCCGCGACACCCGTGACATGCTCACCGCCGGTGAACCTCTGCCCGCCGTGTACGGTGCAAGCGTGCCTAAGGAGAACACCGCCGACCTCCGCACCAAGGGTTATGAGCTTACCATCGGCTGGAGGGATTCCTTCACCATGGGCGGCAAGCCTTTCAACTATGGCGCAAACATCGTGTTCAGTGATTATATTTCCCATATCACCCGATTCAACAACAAGGAGAAACTCTTCGCCAAGACCTACTGGGTAGGCCAGACCTACGGCGAAATCTGGGGTTATCATGTGGACGGCCTCTTCGCCACCGACGCCGAGGCTGCGGCCTATGCCGTGGACCAGTCCAAGGTTAACGACTCCCAGATCTTCCCCACCACCACTACTTCTCCTAACGGTCTCTATGCCGGTGAGATGAGGTTCGTGGACCTCGACGGAGACGGATCCATCAACAAGGGTGCTGAAAAGGTCGGCGACAGCGGCGACTGGCAGATCATCGGTAACAGCGAGCCTCGCTACAACTACGGTGTCAACCTCAATGCTTCCTGGAACGGTTTCGACTTCTCCGTCTTCTTCCAGGGTATCGGCAGGATGGATTGGTATCCGCCGGCAGGCTTCCGCTCGTTCTGGTTCCTGTACGACCGTCCCTACCAGACTTTCATCCCCAGGAACTTCCTGGACGATTGCTGGAGCGAGGAGAATCCTAACGCATACTATCCTCGTCCTCACGGATATGTTTCCATGAACGCCAATCGTCCTCTGGGTGTCACCAACGACCGATATCTCCAGAATATTGGTTTCCTCCGCCTTAAGAACCTTACTTTCGGCTACACTCTTCCCGAGAATCTCACCAAGAAATTCTCCGTCCAGAAGCTGCGTATCTACTTCACCGGCGAGAACCTCTTCTATTACGCTCCCGGCCTGCACGGCGATTTCGTCGATCCTGAAATGGCCCAGACCGGCGGTACCGGACGCATCTATCCCTGGCAGAAGAGCTTCAACATTGGTATTGACATAACCCTCTAATGAATCCTGCAATGAAAAAGATAGTATACTCCATATTGATAGTGCTTGCCGGGTTCGCTTTCACCGGCTGCGACGACCTCCTGGACGCCGTGCCTAAGGATAGGCTCACTTCCGACACTTTCTTCAAGAACGAAAGTGAACTCAAGGCTTTCGCCATCGTGTTCTACGAGGCTTTCCCCGAAGCCGACGTGTACGTCTCCAACGACGACCACTATACCCAGAACAACATGTCCAACGAGGAAATGGGCAAACGTACCATTCCTGCAAGCGGCGGCGGTTGGAGCTGGGGCGCCCTGCGCAACATCAACACCCTGCTCGAAGATCTGGATCACTGCTCCGATAATGCTGTCCGCACCAAATACGAAGCACTGGCCCGTTTCTTCCGCGCATACTTCTACTTCAACAAGGTAAAGCGCTTCGGCGACGTTCCCTGGTACGACAAGACCCTGGGTTCGACCGATACCGAGGCCCTCACCCGTGAGCGCGACAACCGCGAATTCATCATGGGCAAGATACTCGAGGACATAGATTTCGCCATCGAGAACCTGCCCGTGGACAAGAGCGCCTACGAGGTCACAAAGTGGACCGCCATGGCACTGAAATCCCAGATCTGCCTGTTCGAAGGCACCTTCCGCAAATATCACGCGGGAGATGTGTTCCTGCAGACCCTTCCGGCCGATGCCCGCAGCTACAAGTGGTATCTCGAGGAGTGCGCCAACGTATCCAGGTCTTTCATCCAGACCAGCGGTTACGGCCTACACCCCAGCTATTACGAGCTCTTCCACACCATGAATGCTACCGAGCTTACCGACGAGGTGATCCTGGCCCGCAACTACAACAAGACCTACGGCACCTACCACAACTCCGGTAGTACCATGAACACCGGTTCCCGCGGCTGCCCTTCCATGACCAAGAAACTCATCGCCAGCTTCCTTATGAAGGATGGCTCCCGCTTCACCGACATCACCGGCTGGGAGACCATGAACTTCGTGCAGGAGACTGCAAACCGCGATCCCCGTCTGGCTGCCAGCATCCGCACTCCCGGTTATGTGCGCATGGGCGAGACCGCTCTCACTTCTCCCGACTTCAAGGTCACCTTCTCCGGCTATCATCCCGACAAATATGTCACCACGCCTGAGCAGGATACCAACAATGCATCCGATATCGACCTCATCCTCTTCCGCAGCGCCGAGGTTTACCTCAACTTCGCCGAGGCTCTTGCCGAGGCAGGCGAACTTACCCAGGCTGACCTGGATATGTCCGTGAACCTTCTCCGCAGGCGTGCCGGCGTGGGTGCAGGCATCGAGCTTGCTACCGCCAACGCCAACCCGGATCCTTTCCTTACCGATGCGGCTTGGGGCGGATACCAGAGCCCTGTCCTGCTGAATGATCCCAACAAGGGTGTCATCCTCGAGATCCGCCGCGAGCGTGCGGTCGAGCTCTGCCAGGAAGGCTTCCGCTACTACGACCTCATGCGCTGGAAGGAAGGCAAGCTGTTCGAGGCTCCTTTCTACGGTATGTATTTCGCCAGCACCGGTGCCTTCGATGTCGACGGTAACGGTACCAACGATATCGAGATCTACACCGACAGTAACAGCAACTCCGCTGCCACTGCCAAGAAACTCAACGACGAGATCTTCCTCAAAGACGGCAACAGCGGACTTGTATGGCTGCACAAGACCATCATCCGCAACTGGGACGAGGAAAAGGATTATCTCTATCCCATCCCTACCGACGAACGCAACCTCACCAATGGGAAACTTACCCAGAATCCCGGTTGGAACGACGGTTTAACTTTCTAATCGAAGCATGATCATGAAAAAATACATTTTCCATATTTTGGCCATAGCTTCCGCCATTCTTCTCCTGGGCTCCTGCGTCCAGAAGGAGAATGGAGGAGAAGAGCAGCCCGTCGCTACCCTTAAAGGTATTTTCTATGCCGGCGCCGACGTTGCTTCCGAGGTTCTGGAGGTGTCATCTTCCAAGGCCACTACCATCGCGGTCCGCGCTTATGCCGACGAAGGCGAAGTGTCCGACATTATGCTGAAGATCTCCTTCAAGGCCGATCCGGACGCCGTAGATGCCTACAATGCCGCCCACGGCACATCCTATGTGATGAGCCCCGGTTCCGCATATGAGTTCACCGTTCCCGAGGCCATGATGCCCCGCTACGGACGTTCTTCATCTTCCGCCAAACTGAAACTCTCCGCATCAGGACTTGAGGATGGAGTTACCTATATCCTTCCTCTTACCATCGACAAGGTGTCCGGTACGGATCTGTGGGAACTCAAAGAGAATCCCCAGGCATTCATCATCTTCAAGAAGGCCTACGTGGCCCCGAATGCCGGTTCAGGTACCAAGGAAGATCCTTACAACATCTACACCGCTGCCGACCTGAAGGCTATGAAGAGCCAGCTGATCGAGAAGAAAGTCGTGTACTTCCGTCTCCAGGACAATATCGACATGTCCGGCATCGAGAACTGGGAGCCCCTCAACTGGGAATCCCCTTATGAGCTCGGCATCGATTTCGACGGCAACGGCTACACCATCTCCAACTTCTTTTGCGACTTCACCGATTATCCCAGCTTCTTCGGAGTGCTCAACGGCAGGTGCTATGATGTCACCTTCGAGAATGCCAAGGTTGTTGCAAACAACGCACGTTCCGGTATCCTTGCCGGTTACTGCGGCCTGCAGGATGCAAGCAAGGGCATCCGTGGCGATTGCGAACGCGTGCACATCCAGGGCGAACTGGACCACACTCCTTCGTCCAAGTACGGTGCCGGCGGTTTCTTCGGCTTCATGGGCACCGGCTCCCTGCGCGCCTGCTCTGCTGATGTCGTGATCAACTCCAAGCTCAATAACGTCGGAGGTCTCTTCGGCTATTGCGGCAAGGAGGTCGAGGTCGTCGACTGCTGGACTACCGGCGTCATCACCGGCAACCAGCGTGTCGGTGGCATCGGCGGCGGTACCGTCGGTGACGATGATCCCGCCGTTCCTATCAGGATCGCCAACTGCTACACTACCGCCAAGGTCTACGGTTCCTTCGGTATCGGTGGCATCGGTGGATACTTCTGCAAGGCAAAGGCTACCCCTAACGATGTGGATCCCGGCAACATCATCGAGAACTGCATCGCCTGGAACCAGGAAATCAGGGCCAATTCCAATATCGGTGCATCCGGTGTTCCCACCCCCGGCGACGTGTCCCACTACAGCTGCGGTGCCATCGTAGGCTTTACCGCAGTCAGGAACACGCTGCGCAGCTGCTTCCGCAACCCTGCCATGAAGTATAACGAGGCTATCTTCTTCGATTACACCGACGCCTTCTCGCTCTACGACCAGAACGACGTATCGCCCGCATCCCCGCTCGTGGTGGTGCCTGTCGAAGGAGCTAACTACAACTATACTTATCACGGCAAGGCCGCTCCTGCAGGCAAGACCCTTTCCGAGGTCGCCAAGGGCCTGGGCTGGAGCACCAGCATCTGGGACTTCAGCGGTGATATTCCCGTTCTGAAGGGCAAGGCCAGCGGTTCCGATTCCTCGGACGCCAACGGCCAGCTCCCGGATTTCGACGAAAATGAGTTCTACAACTAATAATGCATCAGATTATGAAAACAAGAAATATTATCATATCCTTGTCGATCCTTGCCGCAGTTTGCTCCTGCGCCAAGACTGAGCAGCTTGAGCTTCAGGCTCCCCAGGGTGATCTGGTGACCATTACTGCAACCCTTCCCGACGCCGACGACGTCAAGGGAGGCGCTCTCAAGACCTTGCTTTCCTGGACTTGGAATGCAGGCGACAAACTGACCGTCATCGGTGAAACCACCGAGACCTACAGCATCAAGCCTGGTTTCTCTCCCAAGAAGGCCGAATTCGAAGGCCCCGCGGTAAAGGGTAGCAAGTTCACCATCCTCTATCCCGGACAGTCCGCCCTCGAGACCGACTGGAACTCCCAGGTGCAGGTTGGCAACAACAACATGGACCATCTGAAATACGAAGCATCCCTCATCGATGTGGACGACTATACCACCTTCGCCTTCAACTCCGAGTGGGCCGAAGAGCATGGTGGCAGCCTGAAGCAGACCGGCGTGCTCGTGTTCACGATTCCTCTCCCCGTCGAGATCACCAAACCCGACTCCCTGTTCATGAGCTCCGACGAGCCCGTGTTCTATGCCGGAAACGGTGAGGGGAAGACCAAGACCCTCAAGATGGCACTCAAGGAGTGCGCCCCCGAGGACAGCGTCCTGGTAGCCTGGATGACCACATCCTGGAACGAAGTCACAGTCCCCAGCGGAGCATCCCTCGTCATCAATATCATCGGTAACGACAGGTCCATGAGCCGCGACGTCCTCCTTTCGAAGGATGCCTTCCTCAAGACCGGATACATGAACACCTTCACCTTCAGCGGAAAGAGCGGATGGACCGACGAGGCCGTCAATGCCCACTATGCAGGAGGTAAGGGAACCAAGGCCGATCCTTGGATCGTGAAGACCGCCGACCAGCTCCGCGCCATCGCGGGCGACCTGGCGGATGGAACTTTCCGTTACTATAAGATGGACGCTGACATCGACCTCACCGGCGGTGCAGAGTGGGCCCCTCTCAACAATGAGGGCGAATTCGGCAAGGGCATCGAGTTCGACGGAAACGGCAAGACCATCAAGGGCCTGACCGTTACTTCGGATGTCGCCTATCCTAGCTTCGCCGGCGTGCTCTACGGTACCATCAAGGATGTTACTTTCGAGAGCGCCGTAATCGAAGGGAATGAGAACAATGCCGGCGTCGTGGCCGGTTACGTCGGAACCTCCGGCAAGGTGGGCAACTGCAGCGGCGTTACCGTGAAGGATGCCACCGTCAGCGGTTCCGGCAAGAATGTCGGCGGATTCGCAGGCGTCATAGGTGCTGACGGCACCATCAGCGACTGCCACGTGGACGGCGCCACCATCACCCAGAACGCTACTGCTACCGGCTCTTCCGCAGCTGGTTTTGCCGGAAGCGTCAGCGCTGCTGCCAAGTTCAGCGGATGCACCGCCAAGGCCAACGTATCCAACCCCGCCAGCTACTATACTGCCGGTTTCATCGGCCAGATCAGTGCTTCCGTTGCAGCATCCTTCGAGAACTGCGCATTCCTGGGCGGAACCATCTCTGCAGGCAGGAGCAATGCCGGCAACTCTCCCGTCGCAGGCTTCATCGCCCGCGTAGCCAAGAACAGCAACGCCACCTTCACCGGCTGCTATGTCGATGGCGCAACTGTCACCGCCCCCCTGTCCGGCCGTATCGGCGGATTCGTGGGTGATGCGGGCGACAAGAACAATATGTTCAGCAACTGCCACGTAAGCAACAGCACCCTTTCCGGAGCCCAGCATCTCGGCGGCTTCGTGGGTACTTACGCAACTGCCAGCAAGTGCTATGTCGAGACTACTACCCTGAATGCCAACAACGCAAATACCGGCGGTTTCGCGGGCTATCCCGAGAACTCGGTGTTCAGCGATTGCTACGTTGCCTCCAGCGTCGTGGTCAATGGCGGAACATTTAACGCCGTGGGCGGATTCATGGGAATCTGCAAGGCCGGCGCCACCATCACCAACTGCTTCACCGCCGCTTCCGTAAGCGGCACCGGTACCGGAGTAGGAGCATTCATCGGCAATGTCGATGCCGCCCCCGCCTCCATCACCAAGTGCATCGGCTGGAACCCTACACTGGAATTCTATGGCGCCGTCAAGAGCGGTGTCAGCACCGAGAAGATCACCGACAACTATGCCGGCACGGAAGGAAGCATCTCCTCCCACGCTACCACCTTCGGATGGAGCACCGACATCTGGGATCTTTCCGGAGATACTCCTAAATTGAAATAAGTATGAAACGCATAACCTTACTTATTATTGCTATCCTTCCCCTGCTCCTTAACGGGTGCGGGGGCAAGGATAATCATATAGACCTCCCTGCTCCGCCCGACAATGGCACGGAACAGCCCATCGACGATGGCGGCGGCAACGGAAATGGCAACGGGAATGGCGGAGGCTCCACCACTACCAATCCCTGGGATGCCAACCGTGGCAAGGTAGTCACTCCTTCGGGCCCTCAGTGGACATCCACTACAGTGAGCGAAGGCATCATCTACTATCACTTCTCCGGCAAGGATGAACTCTCCGGCCAGAAAGAAGAAATATTTGCCGTGGACCTCGACCTTTCTAATCCTAAATACGAAATAAAGCTTACCCGCCTCGCTTCGGCGGCAGTCACTTCCACCGTCCATAAGAATAACAACGCCATCGCGACCATCAATGCCGGTTACGAACAGGGCTCCATCTACATCCGTTCCGCGTCCGTGAACTATTCCATCATTCCGAACGTTGAAATAGGCAAGACCGGGCAGGATAACTGGAAGAGCGAAGGGGCCTTCTACATCACCAGCACCGGTAAGCCCGGAATGGTCTTCGTGGGCTCTCCCAAGCGGGACGGCGTGGTTTCCGGCATCAAGGGACAAACGTATGCCAATGCCGTGAAGGCTCAGCGCCTCTATTATAATAAAATGAGCCTTGCAGATTATCCCTATCTTATTTCCAGTGCTCCGACCATGATCGACGACTTCAATCCTCTCGGGGAAAGCTTCTGCGACTATACAATCTCCTCT
>Ga0310786_10005433_pt1 | contig 17303 bp, 34 predicted proteins | sample AusTroGonzalo_MG_FD_203881 | JGI IMG/M metagenome (GOLD analysis project Ga0310786, IMG submission 203881) | Bovine rumen microbial communities from tropical cattle in Woodstock, Queensland, Australia - Gonzalo_03 (v2) (version 2) | ecosystem: Host-associated > Mammals > Digestive system >... | reverse complement strand
GATAAATCTACAAAAGAAGATAGAGTTCAGAAGCTTATTAACTATTGGAATAATAGACCTGGTGTTAAACAGTATACGCATGAATATAATGAAACTGAAGTTAAGAAACTTGCTGATGAACGAAATATAACTGAAGCTAAAGCAAGATATTTAATTTATCAAAGAGATTATGGTAGAGAGTACCGTAAGAAAAATAAAAAACGTTTAAGTGAATACCATAAAAAATGGGATTTTGCAAATCGTGACCGTATTAGTTTACAGTCTAAGGAACGATATAAAAAGAAAAAAGGAGAGAAAAAATAATGGCATATTTAGTAAAAGTGGGAACTGACGCAGATGAGATTCCTCAGTTCTGTGCTGAATGTTGGTGTTATCGTATTGATAAAGAAGAAGTTGATACCGGTTTTTGTTCTGCTCATGGCTCAAGATTTTTAATTGGCAATGACGAACGTGCTATTAATGTACAAAAAGAAAAACCGTCTTGGTGCAAAGTACAAGGAAGAGCAGAAACAATCTTTAAATGTATCTGTAGCACACAGTACTGGCAGTATAATAGTGAACATTACCAGTGTATGAATTGTGAATCTAAGTTTGAAAGAGTAACTAAGTTCTGCCCTGAATGTGGAGCTAAGGTTATTGCTGTGAGGGAGAAAAATTAATGCCTGAATATATAACGTTATCAAAGTTTCTTAGTTTAATTCTTAGACATAAACCCGAAGTAATAGGAATTAAGTTAGACAAACATGGTTGGGCTAATGTTGATGAATTGATTAAGAGAATGTCAAAAGAAAAATACATTACTAAAGATATTCTTGAGTATATTGTTGAACACGATGATAAGCAACGATATAGCTTTAATGAAAATAAGACTATGATTAGAGCTAATCAAGGACATTCTATAAAAGTTGATGTTGAGTTAGAAGAGAAAGAACCACCGGAGATACTTTATCATGGTACTGCAGAACAATTTGTAGAAAGCATTATGAATGAAGGATTAAAGAAAGGTAAGCGTCTTTATGTTCATCTTTCAAAAGATATTGTTACTGCTAGGAAAGTTGGTATTCGTCATGGAGTTCCGGTGATATTTGAAGTTAAAGCTAAAGAAATGTTCAATGATGGATATAAGTTCTTTATTTCAGCAAATGGAGTATGGCTTACAGATCATGTTCCTACAAAATATTTACAAGGAGGATTTAAATGAGTTTAAAAGAAATAGCGGAAAACAATGAGAAGCAAATTCATTTTTACTTTGGACCTTATCTGGATGGTACTGTAAATTCATATGTTCTTACAAAAGATATAATAAATGTCGGATTTAAATATATTCATACGACTCAAATTGTATTATGTACGACAGATCTTTTTAGAAAGGGCTATAGAATCTTTATTCATCCGGTACAAGGAAACGTATTTGAAATAAAACTTGGAGATAATAGTCCTTATACAGATAAAGAAATAAGAATGGGGCATAATCTTTATAAAATGTTAATAGCCGGAACATTCGATACTACTGAAACTTCTGTTTGTTAAGGAGGATTTAAATGCTTAGTATTAAAGATATTGTTGCTAAAACAACGCCAATGTTTTTATTAGTTTTGTTAATGCATGGATTTATTCCAAATTTGGATAAATATCCTGTTAATGAAGTTGAACTTGATTATATGTCTGGCGCAACAATGTGCGAAAATGGTAATATGACAGGAAGAACTGAAGAAGAAATCGTTAATGATTGTAAACGAATATTGTATACCGCTTCAGTTATTGAAAATCGAAAACAATCTAAAACATGGAAAGGCTCAACTACTGAAGAAGTAATCATGGCAAAAGAAGGTCAATATTGGCAGTACGCTTCTACAACACGTAAAAACTTTAAAACTAAAGAATATACAGAATATGTAGAAGCTGCATGTCACTATATTCTTTACTTTGGTAGTATATTACCTGAAGATGTTGTGTATCAAGGTCAAGGTAAGAATGGTTCTGGAGTTTATGAATCAATACCAGTACGAGGAGATAAAGATGAAATATTCTGTTATGAATGATTCGCTAAATTTAATGCTCCTTTTATGAGAACTTATTGTTATTATTTGAAAGGAGAGAAATTCTATGAAAATAACTGAAATAACGTATAAATGCGATATTTGCGGAAAGAAATTTGTAAACGAACGTGATGTCGGTTGTAGAATTTCATTTAATGTCAATTTTACTGATATGGATGAAATGTACGGTGGTAATGATGTTGTTTATGAAGACGTTTGCGAAGAATGTCACAATAAAATCATCGGTTATATAAGAGAATTAAAGATCTCAAAGGAAATTGAGAATAACAAAGAGGAATTAGACAAGGTGTTAAATTTCGATTAACATCAAAATGGGGTAGTGATAGAATATATTGCTACTCTATTTTTATTTAAGGAGGAGCTAATGGAAACTATTTATGTCAATGATCAACCAATATTTACAGGTGAGATTAAAACACTTGAATATACGCCAGAGCCAGAAACATTTGAACTCAATCTATTTAAGAAGAAATTCCTTTCAAATATGGATTTTTCTACTCCTGTTGTATTTAACGCTGAATGCAAAATTAACGATGTTTTCATTGCAAAAGATATAAAAGAACCATGTACAATGTCTTTTAACAGAACAATCACACCTAAGCGAAAGCATCATAAGAAACGTATTCAAAAGAAATGGTTAAAGAAGTATGGCTTTTGGACGGAAGAAGATGTATATAAAATAAAGGAATTTATACCAAGAATGACTGATGACAGAATACAAACTTTTGATGTCAGTTTGGAATTTGTTGAAAGAAGAGTTTATTAGGAGAATACAAATGAAAAGATATAAATTGTATTTTGAAAATAGTAAGATATTATTACTAGAAGCAGATCATGTAACATATTCTCATGATGAAAATTTAAATACAAATATGTATATACTCTATGATTCTAATAATAATGTAATAGGTGCTTTTGACATGGATAAAATGCTTAGCGATGTTATTGTATGGTCTGATACTGAAGATAATATAGAAAATAAAGTTAAAAAATGTATTGGTTTTCAAGCGCCGGAAGAAGTGGTAGAACCCGAAATAAAAAAGAAAGCAGAACCTAAGAAAAAGCCAGCGCCAAAGAAGAAAGGAAAATAAATATATGACTAATGCTGAAAAATTAAAAGAAGTATATGGCAAAGAAATAAAAGAACATGTCGCTGCGCAAGTAAAAAATGTAATTCATACTATAAACAAAAATCATAATCAAAATATTGTATCCGTCGAACTTAATGAAACTTTGTTTCCTAATAAAGTTGTAACAGATTATTGTCCAAACTGTGGAAGAAAGATGGTGAACAAATGACTTTTGAAGAAGCTAAAAAGATATTCTTAAATAGAGGATATGTAGAAGTACCCGGTGGAATGTACTATGACGCTGATAAATGGAGAGAATCGGTCGTAGTTATTTCAAAATGGTTAGAGCAAGAAGCTTGTGAAGGTAAAAATTGTATAAGCAGGCAGGCGGTACTTGACACATTGAACAAGATGGATAAAGCACTTGATGATGATAGGTCAGTTGAAAGTTATAAGGCATTGTTGACCGAGTGTTATAAGGATTTACCTTCAGTAATACCATTGGATGAAAATGCAGAAAATAACGATGGAAAATTGCGTACAAAAGGCGAACAGATAGCATACCTTGACGGATACAAGACGTGTGCTGAAGGTATCAAAAAATATCTTACGGACGAGGGTAAACAGAAATTAGATTGCTTGATTACGGCAGTAGAAAATGCTGTTGAAAATGAGGATGGTGAGTGATACAAATGGAAATAGTTGAAGTTATGATTAAGATTCCGAAATATGATTATGATTATATTTTGGGACAAGGCGATACAAGAGGGACACCGCATCTTGCAGAAGCAATTTGTAATGGCACCGTACTTCCAAAGGGGCATGGAAGGTTATTTGATGAAAAGAATTGTTGTACCATATCAGGATTAATATCTCCTGAGAATTCAATTCCAATTATAGAAGCTGATGAGGATGGTGAGTGAATGAATGCTATTGAAATAAATGATCCTATGATTGAAACTGTATTTAATGATGTTAAAGAAAATGAAATCTTTATAATACCTCGTTATCAAAAAGAAGGTAAAGTATTTATGAAATTAAAAGGGTTCACGGCAAGCATAAATGATAATGTTGAACATTGTAACGCCATATGTTTAAATGATGGAAGTTTTACACATTTTGATTATGATGAGTTTGTTATTCCTTGTAAATCAAAATTAACTGTATGGAAAACACATAAGGAGGAATCAAAATGAAGATTGAAATTGAATTATCTGAACTTGAAGCAGAGTGCTTTAGAATAATCAGAAGAGAAGCCTGCGATATTCTGCATGAATCTGGAGATGCTGAATTAGGTAGTTTTGTAAGAGGTGTTGTTGAGGTTGAAAGGTTTCTTTATGGCAAAGGAGACTCTGATGTAAAAAGTGTTTCAGAGATAATGGAGGAAAAATAATGTTTGGTATATATGATATTGAAGGTAAGAAAGATTTAATAGCTAAAATAAAGCAGTCAGATCGTAGAATAAAAGATAAAAAGCAGCAATTAGAAGATGTTCAGAATGAATTAGATCTTCTTAAGAAGCAGGAATTTGAATGCTGCAAACGTAATATTTCATACTTTGGTTTTCAGAATAGTAATATAACAGAAGATGCAAATAAATGGCTACATATGCTTCAAGAAGGTAAGGATAAAGATGGTAATAAGCTTAATAAACGTAAGAAATATGATGAAAAGCTACGTTATGAATGGTTGACTGATTCTATAAGACGGATACTTGGTGATGATAGTATTGTTATAGATGAAATAATTCAGTATGGCATGTATGCTGAAGCATATGATTATGTTTTTACTTATAATAATATGAAGCATTATATAAAGATTCCTATTGTTGCTAAAGTACCTTTTGACGATTATGATCAATTTGGAGTAGAACATTCGTTTGGTATAAACTTGTATGTATATGTTAAATCATGTGTATGTGATTACATTGGAGGATCTATATTTATGAGTGATATCAAAGATATTTGGAAGAAGTATACTGAAAAACCTGAGGAGGTAATTGGTAGAGATGAAAAATGATGCACTTCCTAGTGAAAAATCGTTTAAGGTTCTTATGGCTATTTTAATAATCATTATAATGGCTGTTCTAATTAATGGTTGTAATATGCAAATCGTTGATACAAAATGGTCTTTTGATTATGCTTACATTGATTTAGGAAATGGTAATATTATTGAAGGACATGTCGATTCCTGGAAAGACTGGAATGATTCAGACATGATTCAGGTCACTATGTTTGATGGAAAAACATACTTCACACATAGTTCTAATGTAGTATTGATAAAGAGTGAATAAGAATATAAAAAGAAAGAGGGATAAAAATGATTGAATTTGATACAAAGAATGGTAGATGTCATATTGCTGGTACAGTTCTTGAAATTACTTCTGAGTTAATATCTCTTGTACATTTTGCATATGAAAGTATAGAAAAAAATATTGATAAAGAAACTGCGGATTGCTTTGGAAGATTATTTCAGAATAAGGTGCATGTCGCATTTTTAAATAATGACGAGATAAGTAAAGAAGCCGAAAAGAAGAAAAAAGAAGCGGAAACAATGATTAATAAATTATCTGATTTACTTGGTATAGTTAAGAAGAATCTTTCTGAAGAAGATCCTGAGACGGATAAAGCTCCTGTTGATGATCATTTCGATGACTTCAATAAATGGCTTTATGGAGAGGAGGAAGAAGATGAGTGATACTGTTCTTATTATGATAAATATAGTAATAATATCCATTGTAACTTTAGGTGTTATATCTGTAATTTGGAAATACGTACATAACTATTTCTTAAAGATATTATTTATGTTAATATTATTGGCATTTGCAGTTCTTATTAATTATCCTATAAAGAATGCAATATACAATAATGGATTTACATCTACTGATATTGTGTTTGTATCCGATGTATTAACTACAGAAGATACTCAATATTTTATATCTCCTTCTAAGTCAACTTCTCAAGTTGCATATTTAGATGAGGAACATAAAGTTCAGTATATTGAATCTGAGGATTTAAAGATATTTTATGATGCAGATAAACCATTTGTACGTAAGGTAAAGTATTGGAATCATTGGTATTATTGGTATGAACTCGAATTACATTTGGAGGCAAAATAATGGATTCTATACATATTGTTATATTAGTTGGTTTTATATTAACTTGGTTTCTTATAAAGATGTTGTCAGATCAAGTAAGAAAAAGCCGTGATATAATTATGACCGGTATGCTTGCTGCTTCGAAATACATTGATGCTAAAATTGATAAGAAGGATAAAGATATTCACCTTCAAATCGAAGTTGATACTATTAATAAAATTATGGCGTATCTTGAACTTGATAAAAAAGACGATAATGACACTATTAAAGCAAAATATATTCGTCAAGCTGTAACAAAACCTTTTGGTAGAGAATGGGAGGGATGACCATGGCATTATTTGCAGCAATGATAATGTTTCTTGCAGTAATTGGAGCTGTTGTGTTTGTTATTGTTTCTGATAATAAGAAAGAAATAGCTATGAAGCAAATTGGTTACTCTAAAGGCAAGAAGTCTATTGAAAATGATAATCTCACTCGTGTATATGATGGAATTCCCATAGTTAAATGTAACTTATGTGGTGGCAGAGGTGTAATTGTAAGTAAATCAAATGGTAAAGATATTTTGTTTAATGCCCGATGTAGAGATTGTGGAAGAACATTATGCAATAGTGATGGCGGTCCTGATTTAGGATTTGTCATGAATGAGTGGAATGACTGGAATCAGACTGGTGATAGGAATTCTTATAAATACGATTACTCGGATAATAACGGTAAAGGTAAAATGGTTTTAAGTAAAACCCCGCCGGTAAAGTTAAGGAGTTAATATGGATATTGTAATTTTATTAGGGATGGTATTTGCACATATCTTTGCAGATTTTATATTCCAAAACAATTTCATGGCTACGTACAAACAGAAAAAGAACTGGGAATCTTATGTATGTGATAATGGTGGTAAAAAGTACGAATATGATTACATAGTAGTTTTACTTGTACATAGCTTTTCATGGGCATTTATTACATATTTGCCTTTATTGTATTATGAATGTTATATATACTATGCTTTATTAGTAATATTTCAAACACCAATACATGCATATATAGATCATGTAAAATGTAACTTGCTCAAAATTAATCTTGTTACTGATCAGGCACTTCACCTGGTTCAAATAATAGTACCATTTATACTTTATAAAATAATATACTAGGAGGAAAATCAAAATGGGAATTGTAGTGTTATTGTTATTTGTTGTTATTGCTTGTGTTATAGTAGGAGTAATGCGTTATTATGATAAGAGTTGGGGTGCAGCGATACCTACGGCGATTCTTATTATTGTAATCGGCATATTTGTTTCATCGGCAACTCTTGTACCTACAGGACATACTGGTATTATTACAGTATTCGGTAAAGTTGAAAATGAAACATTAGATTCCGGTTTGCACTTTGTTGGATTCTGGAAGAATGTCGTTGATATGGATAACAGAACTCAGATAGCAACATTAGAACTTGCTTGTTTCTCATCAGATATTCAGGAAGTTAATATGACATACTCGGTTAACTACCAGATTAGTAAGGATAATGCGCAAGATATTTATAAAACTATCGGTATGGATTACCTTAATACAGTAATGGCTCCTAAGATTCAGGAATGTGTTAAGAGTGTAACAGCTAAATATACTGCAGAAACACTTATTAGTATGCGTAACGAATTGTCTAGTCAGATTGAGGTTTTATTACGAAATGCTGTAGCTTCTTATCATATTGAGATCATAGCTACATCTATTGCTAATATTGATTTTACTGATGCATTCACTAATGCTGTTGAAGCTAAGCAGGTTGCGGAACAGAATAAGCTTAGAGCACAGACTGAACAGGCTCAGAAGACTATTGAACAGCAGGCTGAGGCAGAACGACAGGTTATCAAGGCACAGGCTGATGCTGATACTTCAATCTTAGCAGCTGAGGCAGATAGGAAAGTACAAGAGATTAATGCGGATGCTGCAGAGTATGCGGGTAAGAAAGAAGCAGCAGTATTAAGCAATATAGGTGAACAGTTAACTAAGTATCCTGGTCTTGAGAAGTATTATTACTATCAGGCTTGGAATGGTATTCTTCCTGAAACTATGTTAAGCGGAAATGATAAAGATATTTTATTAGAGATTCCGATTAAAGGTGAAGAATAATGAATGATTTGCAAAAGGATTTAATCGAATATGCTAAAGATGAATTTGGATATGATATTGTGCTAGAAGAATCTGAAACACCGGATACATTCGAAAGTATATTTGGAAGTAGTTTTACTATTCGCGAAAATGTTTAGTTATATATTGGGGAATGATGGGACCCCATGATAAGGCAGAGAGGGGCTGTTGGTGAAGTACAAGACGTACTTTCGGGCGCTCTGCCTTTTTTATTTTTAACTTTGAACATGATTTTGTGAGAAGTTGTTTTACAAAGTAAAAATATTACAAAGGAGGTATGTGTACATGACCAATGGTGAAGTAATAGTAAACTTTATCAAAGAAACTTTTCCTGATTTAGTTAAAGCAGTAGAAGATGATGGTAAACAAATAATTGATCCAGATGATATTAATATTTGTGATTTTATTAATTGTGGCGATTGTTCTTGTAGAGAATGTGGAATCGATCAGGCTGGTTTATCATGTAGTGGCACATGGTCAGCAAATGAATATCAAGAATCTTCAGTTTCAAATGACACAAAAGTAGCTATAACATCAGGAGAGATTTCTTGGTGATGGCATATAACAAACAAAATTTTAATTATCCAAAAGGAGGAAATGTAGCAATGAATGCAACGAGTTTTATGAATGGAATGTTTGGTAAGGTAGCACCTGGTATGTGCAGGTTAACAATGAATGGTAGGATCGCCATTAAGACATCTAGCGGAGACTATAAGTCTTATAATGTTAAGACTGGTCGTCTGACTAACTGCAGCAACTTTGTATTTGATATCGGTCAGGATATGTTCTTCGTTATTCCTACCAATAAGGTAACTTTCGGTGATATTATTCTGGTTAATGGAAAGCCCAGATGTGTTACAGAAGTAGCTAAGAACAAGATCACAGTTATTAACTATGATGATAACACAATCGATACTATCCTGCCTGAGCGTCATATCTTTATGGGCAACGTATACTTCTACGGAAAGATCGTTTCTATGTTTGGTCAGAATCTTACCGGTAAGAAGGGATCTAACAACATCTTCAAGTTCATGATGATGAATGAGATGATGAAGGGTATGAATGGCGGATCTGCCAATAACAATATGCTTCCTATGATGATGTTCATGGGCGGCGGTAACAACTTCAGTGACATGTTTGACTTCGACTTCGACGGTGGTAATATCCTGGCAGATGATGCTGAGGAAGGCACTGATACAGATGGTGATACTGAAGAAGATGATGATGAGGAAGCTTAATTCTTAATCATCAGTAACTAAAGGGAGATGGGAATTCTGTCTCCCTTAATATTTTTTAAAAGGAGACAAAAAGATGGGTGCAAATGGAATGAACCAGGAAGAGCTGATGGAATATGCAGCAGAGAAGAAAGAAGCAGAACAGATCAGTGATGATACAATGACCGCTTTAAGAACCGGTGTTTCAGGTCTTAAGAGTTTCGGTAACAGTCTTGAGAAGATTCAGGCATTAGTTAAAGAGATTTATGAGGAGGTGATTTAATTGGGTGGAGGCGCTTGGAAACAGGACGACTTTGTAACTTATAGTTGTAGTACAAGAGGAATAAGTAAATCATCTATTGATTACACAACAGGTTCTTATACGGTTAATAGTCATCAAGATATTTTTAAATCTAGAACAATCAACGAAGCTTTAAATCCTTATAAGGTTACTAGGGAATGCTGTGATTCAGCAGAACATCCTCAGACAATTCCGGTAATCTTAGCACTTGATGTAACAGGATCTATGGGTGATGCTGCTAAGGAAGTTGCAACAAAGCTTAATATCATAATGACAGATCTTTATAGTAAAGTTAAAGATGTTGAGTTTATGATTATGGGTATTGGCGATTTTGCTTACGATGATGCACCTCTTCAGGTAAGTCAGTTCGAATCAGATATCCGTATTGCAGAACAGATGGATAAAATCTGGTTTGAAGAAGGCGGTGGAGGAAATTCTTACGAATCGTATACTGCCGCATGGTACTTTGGTGTAAAGCATTGTAAGCTGGATTGTTGGAAGAGAGGAAGAAAAGGAATCATCATAACTCTTGGTGATGAGAGTCTTAATCCTTATCTTCCATATAGGCAGTTAGCGAAAGCTACTGGTGATTCATTACAGGGCGATGTTGAAACAAAGGAACTTTACAAGGAAGCTGCTGAGAAGTATGATATCTTCCATATTTATGTAGATCATCATGGGTATCAGTATGCGGATATGGATACATGGACAGATGTTCTTCCTAAGCAGCATGTTATGAGTTGCAAGATTGAGGATATTCCTCAGGTGATTAGCGATATTGTTACTTCAGCAGTGACTGAAGCAGAGTCATTTATTGAAGTGCCTAAGGAAGAAACCACAAATACGAACGAAGGAGAAGGAATTAAATGGTAAATCAGAAACATTATGATATAACTGTTGTTATTGGAGCAAACTACGGAGATGAAGGCAAAGGTCGTATGACAGATTACTTTGCAGATAAGGCTATTAAGGCCGGTAAGAAAACTATCGTTGTATGTTCAAACGGTGGAGCACAAAGAGGTCATACCGTTCAATTAGACAACGGTTATAGACATATGTTTCACCATTTAGGTTCTGGAACACTGGCTGGGGCGGATACATATCTTCCCCAGTCTTTTATTGTGAATCCTATGCTCTTTATGAAAGAAATGAGAGAGCTTTATAAAGATTTGGATAAAACTGGAATTAAAGAACTTCCAAAGATATTTGTACATCCGGATTGCTTAATATCTACTCCATTTGATATGATGAATAACCAAATCATAGAAGATGCAAGAGGCGATAAGAAGCATGGTTCTGTAGGTGCTGGTATCTGGGAAACTATCTTTCGTAATGGTGCTTCTATGTTCGAAATGTCTCAGATGTCTAATGAGAATATGTTTAACTATCTCAAATGGATTAGAGATAAATATAGTACTAATCGTCATTTTGAGAAAGGCTACTTACCTCAAATGGACGAAGCTCTTAAGTCCTGGGAAAAGATATTCTTCAATGACAACATGATTCACAATTATATTCTCGATTTCAGAAAGATGGAGGACTTAATCACATATAGCAATGACTACAAGCTTATGGATTATGACTCTATTATCTTCGAGAATGGTCAGGGATTATGTATCGGTCAGGATATGGGTGATATTTATACAACACCCAGCTATACAGGCATAACTGAGCCTAAGAAGATTATCGATAAAGTCTTCAAAGCAAATAAACTCAGTTACGATGTTGAAGCGTGTTATGTATCAAGAACTTATCTTACAAGACATGGTATGGGTATGCTTGAAAATGAATATTATGATGTACCTGAGTTTGTGAGACTTGATACTGAAAGTAATATTGAGAGTAAGTATCAGGGTAAGTTCAGATACGGTGATATTAAAGATATTTACCTACCAGTTACTTTAGGAGATATGGATTTAGTTAAATATAATGCTGCTGATTATAATATGTCGATAGCATATACACATTGCGATGAGTACTTCCCTGGTATTATTACTGACATTAACTCTAAGACTTATTATGTCTTTGGACCTAGAAGAGGAGATGCTGTAGATGAATTTAAAGGAATTAATAAAGATATTACGGAACAGTAATACGGCTGAAGAGATAGATTCTCATAGAGATGAAATAATACAGATTATTCCTAGAACTAAGGATATGATAGGATTCGATCAGCAGAATCTGGCACATCAATATAATCTTTGGGAGCACTGTTTATGGACTGTAGCAGGACTCCCTAAAGATATTGATGACGATATGGTTTACTTAGCTGCTTTAGTTCATGATATTGGTAAGTTGGAATGTCAAACATATGATGAACGTGATGGTAAAGTTCATATGCATTATTACGGTCATCAGAAAATCTCTTATGAGATTGTAAGGGACAAGATTATTCCATATATGTTATCGATTGGAGAAAACCTTACTAAAAATGAAAGAGATAGATTGCTGTTTTATGTAAAGTATCATGATGATCATGTTAGTCTAAGACTAAAACATTTAAAAAGATATTTGGATATGGGAATTAGTATTAGTCAATTTCAAAACATAATGAAGCTACAAGTTGCAGATGCAAAAGCTCATAATCCGTGGCCAGCAATTCTTGAAAGAATAGAAATATGTGAAAAGTTATCCGGAGAGTATGTTTATGAGTTATACAAATGTATTGTTTGGGGTCGCGAAAATAATTAGTCGCATAACGGAGACATATGGTCTCTTGTGTTTTTAAGGAGCTTATAAAATTTCGGGCTCCTTTAACTTTTTGTATTAATCACTATTTTATGGAGGTGTCTAAATTATGGGAAACTACAATGAGAAGTTTGATCTTATCGAAACCAAAAGAGGACAGAAGGTATTTCTTGGTTACAAGTTTATCATGTCTAAACATGCTAGTACTTATATAAAGTATGATCATGTAAAAGAAGCATTATCAAAGTGTAAGACTCTATTTGATAATACACGAGGTGGCATTGCTGTAACAGTTGATCTTGGACGAGTTGTTGGTAAGGCGTATTGCGTTCCGATTACTGATGGAAATCGTAATCAGGTTAGGATGCTTTATAGACAAGGTAAGAAAGGAAGAACTCCTATTATCTTAAATGGACCTGGAAAGGAAACCAGTCTTGTAACAATGATTATCGTACGAGATGAAAGAAACAAAGGTTTATATCGTGTATGTGCTGCTTGGTATGGAATGAAAGCATCAAGAGAGCCATGGGATCATAATATACAATCTGAAGAAGAAAGAAAAGAATCTGAAGAATTCTGGAGCAATCATGCTTTATCATTATCTGCAAAGTGTATTGACTGGGAACGTTCTGAAGCAACTGATGAAGCAGAAGCAGTATAATTTAATTTTATGGAGGTATCTAAATGGGATTACAAATTGTAACCAAAAGAAATTCTTATTCAAATCAAGGAGGATATAGAACAAATTATCCTTCATCAAAACCTAGTATGAAACCAGCTAATTATCGATCAAACAACGCCGTAATTGAGCCCGATATCAATAAGATATATCTTCCTAAGTTAGGATTGTCAACCAGGGCTCTTAATGCTTTGCATGAGGTTAACATCTGGACAATCGGAGATTTAGCAAAGCTTACTAGAGAGGAAATCAAGAACATTCCTCGCATAGGCGCAACAGCGGTAGCAGAGATAGAAACTGCACTTATCAAAAATAATCTTTACTCAAAGACAAAACTTTATGATCCATCTAATCAACCTATCTATACAAAGAATAATACTCCTAATATCGAAATCTACGACAAGTCAGAATTAAAAGAGTATAATAAACCTAAGATTCCTAAGGAATTTAAAGTTTATACATGGATATTTTATGATAATGAGACCTGGGAAGAATTAGAAGCATATAAACCTTTGATCGCTGAAAAGTTCAGGTATCGTTATAAAGACTTTATCGCAGATGATGATATTGTTACGATTATTTGGAGTGATTATTTTATTGCAAGCATAACAAAAGAAAATAAGATCAATGTTCCCAAGGGTGCGGATATGCGTCTGTATACAAAAGGAGACTCAGAAAAGAACACGATGTCTTTTTGCATGGGATTCTGCATGGTTGTTGCAGAAAAGATGATAATACCCACACAGGTATTTGTAGAAGCAATTGATTGGCTTGGATCTTTAAGAATGCCAGAGTTCAGATCGCCAATGATTTTACATAAGGATAGACTTAAGAAAAAGTCTTAATGGAGGAGTCTAAATTAAACAATGCAACAAAACGGCTGGATGACATTTAAAGCCGAACTTCGAAATGCAAAGCGAGTGGTTCGTGATATGTATGGCAAAGAAACTAAGAATGCTGATATTATGAACCACAAGCTTGATGCATGCGAAACTATCGGTCAATTATATCAAACATTAGCTTGGGGAAGGGTGAATTTATTATGATAAAGATATTAAAAGAAGAAAAAAGAATTTTGTAACTAAGGAGGAGTCTAAATGAAGATTTATCTTGTTAATTTAACTGAGATTGCATCTGGTGAATTTAATTTGGATAATGATTATATTCTCGAAGTATTTGATTCTGAAGAAAAAGCAAAGAAATTCTGTGAAGATCATTCTGATCGTTTAGATGATGATGAATATCTAATTGAGAGCTCTGAGAATAAAGAATGGTTAGACACTAACTATAGATCTATCATTGGATATGTTGAAAAAAGGGCAGAATACACATTATGGTATTTCACAAGAGAACTTAAATAAGGAGACAACATGAAGATTTGTGTATTTCTATCAACCGGATTACAAGGTGAAACAGAAGAGTCTATGAAATGGCATAGACATTGGGCTGAGAATTATGTAAGAAATGAAATCGAAGCTATCCGAGAAGAAGATGAAATTGAAGTTGTTGATAATTTCATTGTTGAAAATAGAAAGGATTATGGTTCTTTAAGAGAAAAGAAATTACTTGATTATGCTTGTGCATTATCAAAGATGTCATATTGTGACTTTTTTGTTCTTCTTAAAGAATATGACGGAAGTATTAAACCGGGTTGCATGCTAGAACTTAATGCATGGTTCTGCGCAGGTGGAGTTCAGCCTATTATAAGAGAAAAAATAAAATATGAAAAAGGATGGGACAAATAATGGAAGAGAAACATATTTTAGATTCTGGAGAAAGAAGAGAATTTGCATCAGGTGCTGTTAGAGATATAGTAGATGGTAAAGGGAGATGTGACTTGCTTCCTTTAGATATTGTTGGAGAATACTTAGGAGAATTTAAACCGGAATTAATGGAAATTTTCTTAAGCATAAATTCTTTTGCTAGAGGTGTTACCGATAAGAGATCTATCTTTAAAGCAATAAATACTTTCTGTTGTTTAACTAATTGGTCAGTCTTCGAAATGCTCTTAGAAGTGTCTAAACATTATGAGGAAGGAGCTAAGAAGTATGCTGAAAGAAATTGGGAGAAGGGCATTCCGGCTCATTGCTATATTGATAGTGGATTAAGACACCTTATCAAATGGGCAGATGAATGGGATGACGAACCACACGATCGAGCATTCGTTTGGAACATGATGTGTTTGTTATGGACCATTGAACATAAACCCGAACTTAATGATTTGGCTTATACTGAAGAATATAGAATAACCGAAGAAAGAGGGATCGAATAAATGAATATTGTTAATTCTGGTAATAAATTTGTGATATATGGGGATGAAGTCAGAACATTTAAGACACTTCCAGCTGATACATATACAGTTAACTTTGATCAAATGGCCGGCTATAGTTTATCAATACATAATGATCTTTCAGTAAATGAAAAGATATATGGACCTTATATCAAAAAAGTTGATAAGGTTCTAAAAACTTTTTCAATAACAAATAGAAATCTTGGAATAATCTTATCTGGTCCTAAAGGCGTTGGTAAGTCAATGTTTGCAAGACAGCTGGCAAAAAGAGGTAAGGAAAATTCTTTACCTTTGATAATTGTCAATAATAACTATCCTGGAATTGAAGATTTTATATCCTCAATTCATCAGGAATGCATTGTCTTATTTGATGAATTTGAAAAGAATTTCAGAGATGATGAACATAGTGATTCTCAAGAGAAGTTACTGTCGTTATTTGATGGTATTGATGATGGTAAGAAGTTATTTGTTATAACTTGCAATCGACCTAGAGAACTGAATGAGTACCTATTAAACAGACCCGGTCGTTTTCATTATCACTTCACAATAACAGTTCCTACAAAGGATGAAGTTCGTGAATATATGAATGACAATCTTATAGGTGATGCTAGACAGTATATTGATAAGTTAGTTAATGCTAGTTCTTCGTATAGGTTTACTTATGATATACTTAGAGCTATAGTATTTGAGTTAAATAATGGATATGAACTTAATGAAACTCTTGAGGATTTAAATATTTCTAAAGATATTACTCTTCGTGTTACAGCTGAAGCCACATTTACAAATGGATTGGTTGCAACCTTTGACGATACGTTGTATATTGATCCACAATATGATGTGTATTATCATAGACGTTATGTATTTTCTAATGAAAGTATAAATAAAATGCCCGATTTTGTAAAGAATACTTTGAAGTCATGTAGAATTGGTTTTAATATTGACGATATAGAATCGGATGAATATGGATACCATATTTCTGGTGATAATGCTAATATTGATGTGTCTAATACCATGGATAATTTATTTCCACGTGATGAAAATGATAATGATACTTATAAGAAAATAGAAGAATATGTATCTAACTTAAAAGTTTCTGAAATAAGACTTCTGTTAGTACATGATGATGAAATTAATAATTTCTATCTGTAAGTACCAAGAATAAAGAAAAGAGGGATTAAATGACATATTATTTTGCTATACCTGAAGATAAAGTTAAGAAGTTTTTATGCCGTAATAATATTCCTGGTAATAATAACGGAAAATTTGTAACTGTGGATTTTATAGCATATAATGATATCCATGGATCTATGGATAGAGGTATGTATCCAGCAGAAAAAATTGGTTACTACTATAGAAACAATAATAATGAGAAATTTATAGTATACAAAATTGATCTTATTGATTGTTGGTGTATTTCGGAATTTGTACCAATTACTTTCCGTGAATGGACTCATAAAATCGATAATGCTAAATGCGGAGAAACAATGAGTGTTTTTCTTTATGATGGTTATTTAAAGTTAATGGATGCTTTATCATTATCAAAACTTGATTATAGTATTGAAGAACCGTATCATTATTATCATTTTGCGGTTTCTCTTAAAGAAAAGTTTAAATTAAATAATTGCAGTCATGAACCGATTAAAAGTATTAAAATAGCAGATATATTTAAAAATAATGGTTCAACTGTAGAATTTTCATTATTCGATGAAAAAATGATGTTCAGACCTGATGGTACTATCTATTATGCATATAGTGTAAAGATACC
>Ga0310786_10005429_pt1 | contig 17314 bp, 21 predicted proteins | sample AusTroGonzalo_MG_FD_203881 | JGI IMG/M metagenome (GOLD analysis project Ga0310786, IMG submission 203881) | Bovine rumen microbial communities from tropical cattle in Woodstock, Queensland, Australia - Gonzalo_03 (v2) (version 2) | ecosystem: Host-associated > Mammals > Digestive system >... | reverse complement strand
TTGATACTGGGGACAGATATCCTTTCGCTGTGATTTCTGTTGCTTCATACGTCGATTTTTTGTTTCCGTTTGAATCTGTTGAATATACAAGACGCATGAGTGTTGCTGTATAGTAATCGAGCTTGAATAAAGTCATTGATTAAATTGCTATAATTAAATATTTATTGAGAAGAGCTTGAACGTTGCTTGTCATTGTTGATTTATCAAAAGTGATTGTTGTTCATGAAACGCTTTCACTTGAAATTCATGAGGTCTTTTCTGATTCCATAAGATTTCCAACCAATAAAGCGAGAGCCATTTTCAAATCCGCATATTCTCTCGGAATATTATCAAAATTTGAATAAGTCAATTCAAATTCGACTTTTATGTTTCAATATCATCTTTGAAGAGGATTCTTGAAAACAAGCTGTCAATCATCTTTCAAAATATATGAGTATTGTTCAAAATCTATCCAATTTGGAGCTTCTCGATGATTCTCATTGTATTGAACGGATTTCAATTCTTTCACGCATTTTCAAAGGAACAATATTCTCTGTCATGCTCCGTCAAATTTTGCTTCTTGATCTCCTAAAGCAAGCAAATCAACTCAAGTCAATTCGTAAATTTTAGCGACTGCACTTTGAACATATATTCAAATTAGTGTATCTTGATCGCTTGTTGTTATTCATTTTATTGTTTTCACGAATGAGACTGCTTGTTGAAGATTTTGAGCGTCTGTTGTTGCTGTCATTTATTTAATGCCTTCAAAATAAAAAACGTCTGCAAAAATTTATTTATTTATAAAATCTCGCAAACGTCATCATTTTCATTTCAATTATTTATCTAAAATCTCAAATATTCATTTATAGTTTTTGAAAACATTTTCAGAGATTTCATATTCTTCCCCCTTGTTGAATGTTCCGTGATTTGCTTTTGCAACAACATGGAGTCTTCAAATAGGTTTTGTTGCAACTTTTGAAGAGAAATCTTGCTTGATTTCGTCAACTTTTGTTGATTCTGCTTCGTTGATTTCTTCGGAAGCATTATTCTTCACTTCTTCAATTTTCTTTGTCTTTTTTCCCATGTTGATTCTTTAAAGAATAAAATCTGAGATCATATTCATGAGAGCGAATTGCTCCGCCCTCATGGTATATGATGACAAAAACTCAACATATAATTATGCACTTGCAACACCAGTCTTCAAAACTCCGAAAGCCTTAGGGAAGATGACGTGTCCAGCAATTCTCTCGCTTGCTTTAAGAGATTGAATATCTTTCTCCCAGTTTCCGCTAATGTATCCAGCAGAAAGAGAAAGTTGTCTTCTGTCTCCGAAAGCCCAATGTTTAAGGTCTCCGAATAATACGAAAGCCTTTTCAGCTCCGCTTGTTGAATCTCAAGGCATAACGTCAACAACTTCCAAAGGATATCAAAGAAGATAATTCTCCAATTGTCCGTCTCTTATTGATCTTGTTGAGAATAAGATAGGTTGTCCTTCGTTATCCTTTAATTTTTCAATATATTTAACGATATCTTGAGACATGAACCAGCGAGGAGTTCCTTTCTTGAATTTCATTGGAACGCTTCTCATAACGTCGATTAAATCGTCATAAGAGATATTTGCGAATTCTTCTCCAGTTCCCATGTTTGTGATATTTACGTTTGTATCAGCAAGAAGAGCTGTGAATTTAGAAGAAGCAACAAGAACATTTTCGTCTTCGAATTCTGCAATCTTTTCTCCGATTAGTTCAGACATAAGAGACCAAATTTCTTGATCAGTCATGTTGTCTTCAATAAGTTCGTTAGTTGCAGAAACAAGAGCTGTGATTTTATAAGCAACTAATTGACAGTTTCCAACAGTTGGCTTGCTTCCAGTATAAGCACCAGCTTCATCTGTCCAATAAGCAACGATTGAATTTGTAATAGTTGAAATGTTCTTTGTGTCTGTTCCCATAGGGATAATTCTTGCGTATTTTCTTACGATTCAAGCATTTGTTGCAACTCTGAACACTTCTCTTGCGAATTCTTCTGGAACCATGTATCCTCCTTCGCTGTTTGTTCCTTCATTTAAATAAGTTGCTTTAACGCTTGCAACTTCTGCGTCATTGTGGCATTTTGCAAGAGCTTTGAAGAATGCTCACATTGTTTTCTTTGCTTCATTAAGATTTGTTTTTTCTTCGTCTACTCCTAATTTGATTGAAGCGTTCAAATTTGAAATAGCTTTTTCAAGACTTGAAACTTTTTCGTCCATTTTAGCGTCAACTTGAGCTTCAACGACTCCAGGAAGAACTTCCTTTAATGTTGTTTCAAGTGTTGTTTGTAATTCTTTTTGATCCATTGTGATAAAAGAATAATAAATAAAACTAAAGTTTGATTTTATGCAGAGCGTCTGACACAACTTTTGAAACATTTTGCAATGCTTCTTTCTGCAGTTTGATTTTAGCGTCCTTGTCTTCAAGTTCGCCGGAGTTGTCGTCCTCCTTTCTATTGTTAGAAATAAAATCCTTTATTTCAGAACGAAGAGCTTTCACTTCTGCAAGAACTTCTTCAATACTTACAGATTTTTCTTCTTCGTTTTTTTCATTTTCTTCAACATTTTCTTCTGTTCCTTCTTCAACAACTTCTTCTTCAACGTTTTCTTCTCATTCAATATTTTCTTCATTTTCTGCTCATGTTTCTTCGCTTTGAGCAATTTCTTCGGATTCTTGCTCATTCTCTTCTTTTATGATCAATCCTTTTTCAATCATTTCATCAAGAATCTCTTTTCAAAGACTCAAAGCATTTGGATTGCAAGGAACTGGAACGAATGATACTTCAAGCAATTCTGCCCTTGTGATGATATTTCTGTCATTTGGATCTCTTTCTTTAGGAATGAATCCAACGGAAACGGTCTTGATGAATCCGCCGTCGTATAGCTTGCGAACGTCTTGAGCGAGATCTGTTGTTGCAAATATTCATTCAACAACGAGCTTCTCGTCTTCTACGTAAATGCTCGTAGCTTTTCCGATAATGTTCTCAACTTTATATATGTGATTTGCAATGATGACTGGATTCTTCATGAAGTTTGCTAATTCCCAGCCGGAAATCTTTATAACTTCTCCGGATCTGTCAACGGTCTCATCGCTTGCAACAACTTTAAATCATCAGTCTTCTCCGATTTCTTTTAATTCAAACACATTTAATTTTTCGGAGATTTCTTTTGCGAGTTGTTCTGATATTTCAAACATTCTTCAATTCTTACAATATAAAACTAATAACTTGACTTTGTATTTAATAAAGTCGCAGTTATCATTGAAGCGTCTGTCATTGAATAAAGAGCTTTTATAGTAATTGATTGCTTTACAAGAGCATTGTTGTCTTGAGTTTTTGCAAATTCTGTCATGATAACGCTTGCAAGGTCAATTGTGAGTGTTGGATTTTGACTTGTTCCGATTGTGTTGTTTGAATCAACGACCTTGATTCTCATTGCTTTTTTAGTTCCGTCCATAAATAATTGTTTATATGTTGCGTCGTTCCATGTGAGCTCAAGAGTTCATTCAACAGAGAAGAATGTGTTGCAGAAATCATTCGGTTCTGTTGATCAAAGAACGTCAACGTCTTCAAGATTCTTATTTATAGTCAATGAAAATCATGTTGATTCGATTGCTGTTGCACTTGCTAATCAAGTCAAATCATCTGCAAGATAAACTTGAACGTGTTTTGCAAGCATTGCATAGTCTTCTGAATAATTAGGAGTCAATGTTGCGTTTGCTCCTTTTTTGCTTCTAAATCATGCAGACGCTTTCACGAAGTCTCCAACTTCTGCAGATAATTCAAGAGAGTTTATCATTGCGAGAGGAAATTGCTTGTCTTGTGTATCGTCAGCAAGTCAAATTGTTAGGGATTGGTGCTCGTTTGTTTCAGCAACTTCGAATTCATGTTCATAAGCTCCGTTTTTGCTTGCACTTGAAACAGATCCGAAAACATTCAACAATAAATATCCGATTAAATTAGCGTAAACATTACACTCGAAATTTCCTTCTGCGTATTGTTTAACAACGTGTCAATCAAAGCTGTCTTCAATCACTCCGATTGAACTTTCGTCAATCACTTTTTCAGATTTTTCTTCAAAATCGAGGCTTGCTTTTGGTGCCCAAATAGTTGGAGCAACGGCTGTCCCTCTTGTTGATTCTTTTCCGAATCAAACATTTATTTTCCTTCCGATATATTTTGACATTGTTTTCATGATTGAAATATAAAAACAATATTAAAATATTGAGGATTTATCAATTTTCAAGCCGTGTTTTTTAGTTCGCGACACTTTGACGCCTCACAAGTTCTCCCATTTTCTTTTGTAATCTTTGGAAAGTTCTCTCATTGTCAATGAATAGCTTCTTCATTATCTGTTTTTTTGTATATCTCCTTTGATATAAAAATATCAAATACGCTTTTTCACGAGATTTGAGAGAATCGAATGTTTTCTGCTCGATGAATGGAGGTGCAATTGTTTTCATGTTTCGTTTTGATATTTAGTAAAAGTTGGGCTCTTCCCTTTCTATCAATTCAAAATAAACACGCATTGAGATCACGTCAGCAATATCCGGAGAGCGTCAGAGAATCTTTCTGATTTCATCTTTTGGAATGATTTGAAGCGGTCAATCCTTCTCGATTTTCCATGCTTGAATCACGTCCAATTCTTCAAGGATTCTTGTTTCCAAATCATCATCAATATTTTTTATTGAAAGAGATCCGTCCTTGATTCGTCTTGCAAGCATGAAGAAGCATTGAGATCTCAAATTTAAATATGTTTTGTTGAGTCATTCTTTTTCTTGTTCAGTTGATTCCTTTCATGCAATTGGCTTTGAAGCTCCTTGAAAGATTTCACAACCTAATCATGAAAGCCCTCGTCATAATCATGAGCCGTCATATATCATGTTTTTTAATTTAACATTATATTCACTTTGTTTTTTCATCATTAAATGTTTAACAGATTCCGGAGTTGATTTGTTTTCGATAATTAAATCAATAACTCTTCGTCAATCTCGAGTTGTGATGATCGTGTCGTCCTTTCATGTTCAAGCAACGTCGCAAATAATATATTTTTCTCATCACGTTCCTTCGTTTGTGAAAATTGATTGCAAATCACGATATGAATAAACCTTGTTTTCGTCGTCGTCATATTCTCGATTCCCAAAAAAAAGACGTTGTTTCAATGGTCAATCCGGCATGAGAGACAACTTCTTCAAATAATCTTGAGGAATATAGGGATTGTCTTGAGCAAGAATCTGAATGAATTTCTTGTGTGGCTCAATCGTTCCGTTCTTTTGTGGCTTATAAAATTGTTGATAAACTCGATTTTTTCACGGATTGCAAGAGAGGAGAAGCATTGGCTTCAATCAGAGTTCTTCGTTTCTCCGTCTTCAAATACGAGAACTAAAAACTTGATATGCTTTCTCCGTAATCTGAACGGCTTCGTCAATAAATCATCACGTCAATTCAAGAGATCATAAATCATCGAAATCCGGATCTAAAGACGGATAATATTTCAAATCAATTAAAAGGATTTCAGAGCCGTTGAAAAATTTCAAAGTGTTTGGAGATTGAGGATCATTGCTTCATGTGATTTTATATTGTTTTCATTCCGTGAATCAGAAATATTTTTTCAAAATCGTTGTCATTGTTTTCAATGAAGTGTTCCTCAATGTTTTCATCTTTGAACGTCATAATCCTCGACGAGTTCAAGGATAGTTGAGAGACATTGTTGCGAGTCGCATTGCTCATGTTGAAGTTTTTGCTCCTCACGCACCTCATCAAATCAACAATTCAAGAATCGGATTCTCTTGATCTGTGAGAATGTCTCGGACTTCTGTTTGTTTTTGGAATAAAAAGATTTTATTCATCGGATTTTGTTTGATTAAATTCTGCACGGACTATTTGGACGATAGGTCAATCCAATGACAATTCCGTTTTTCATTCATTCTTTTGAATTGTTGTTGGCTCTCCGAGTTCTGTTTTTATTATCTCTCGAATCTTTTTCAGATCCTTCATTGGAATACATCATCATTCAACTTCAATGCTTTCAATATATTGCTTCAATTTGATTTGCAGTAAATCAATAACATTCCTTTTTGCTTGCAACAATTCGTCAACGGAGATTTCGAGCTTTTTTGCGAGCTCTGTTTGTTTTCTTGCAAGAGCTTTTTCAATGATTCAATCTCTTCGCTTTTTCTTCTCGTCTCCTCGTCCTTTCGTCATTGTTGCAACTCTTGAATTATAGTTCAAGCCCTTATCAAGCCGGAATCACTTGATTTCATCAATATCACTTTGAAAATATTCAAGTTTTAATGCATTATAATCGAATTTTGTTGGTTGCATTTTAATTGTTTTGATTTAAATGTTTTAATATATGAGCAATAACGTCAATCGTCCGTCAGTTCCCTAAAACTTTATATCTTTGATTCTCTGTGATTCATTCTGTGTAATTGTCCGGAAGAGTTTGAAGCCTTTCACATTCAATCGGAGTCAATTTTCTTATTTTGTATCAATCAATTATTTCATCATTTCCGCTCGTTGTGAGTGTTGTCATTTTTCATTGAACGGAGATTTTTCTTTCCGCTTTTTCAAATGTGCCTGGTTTGCATTCAAATTCGATTATGCTTTTATCAAATTTATCGGTTTTAATTTGCAAAAGCTCTTTGAGTTTGAATCGGATTTCCGGATCGGGAATTGCAAAGCAATTGTCATTTCTGAATCGGTGTTCAACTTTCGTCAATGGTTGATTGAGCCTTTCTGCAATTTCTTTGTTTGTCATCTTTTTGTTTTCTCTCAATTCTTTTTTGAGTCATTCAATATCAACTTTATATTTTCTCACTCTGACTTGATTTGGAATCAATATCACATGAGATTCTCATCATGTCGTCAATGTGTTTGATTTTCAATGAATAATTCTTCAACGTCTTGTTTTCGAGTTAGGGAAACTCAAATTTATTCAATCTCAATCATTCGCAACGATGAATCATTGCTTTGTTGCTTGTTTCACTAATATTTCCCCCCCCCTCATGAAAATGAGATTTGAAGCTTTTGAATTATATTTTTCACTCACATTGTCTTGAAGAATATCTTTCAACATGATCTTTTTGTCTTCCGGTTGTTTGATTCATGGAATATTTGTTCGATATAATCTTTTGCGATTCTGTGCAGAAACAAGAGAGGAGTTGATTTCGATTGGCTCGACTCACAATTCTTTTGAAATTATGTCTTGCCGTTCTTTTTTCATCTTTACGTTTTCCAAAAGGAAATATTTTGGTTTAACTTCTTTCAAAATTCTGACATATTCAAAGAACAATCAACTTCTTGAATCTTGAAAATTTTTTCCCTTTCATGCTCTTGAAAATCATTGACATGGAGATCATCAAATCAATAAATCAAAAGGTCATTCACAAACGATTCAATCTTCGTTCATCAAATATTCTCATCAATTATCCCAATCCGGCGTTGAATATCGGATTTTTTGAACGTCTCAAATCTCAACAATGTCTCAATGATTTTTCTTTGCAATTTTGATTGCATTCTCATCGATCTCACTTGCGAAATATTTGTCGATTTTTATTCAAGCTCTTTTGAGGGCTTCATATCCGCAAGCAATTCAATCAAACAATGATAATATTTTCATTTTTATTTTTTAAATTATAAATTGAATCTTCTGTCTTTCCGATTGTGTTCTTTGAGAATGATTCTCCGATTTTTTATATCTTCACTGATTTGTTTGTTGACTTCTTCAATCAATTCCGGATTTTCCAAAGTTTTTGAGCAATAATGAAAACAAATGCATAAATCAGACCATTCGATTTTCAATCATTCTTCTTTTGCACGATGAAAGATCCAATCGTCTCAAAATCGGAGCTTGATTCTCGGATCAATTGGAAGAACTTTTTTCAAATCTGATTTTCTCATTGCAAAGCAATGTCATGCAATATTGTTTTCCTTGAATTGCGTCTCTTCATATTGAGGCAATAAGAAATATGGATTGAAAACGTTGTCTTTTGTGTTCTTCTCAATCACTTCGTCAAAATTTTTAGACAATTCAATGTCGTCGTTTATAATGAGAACAACGTCATTTTCTGCAAAATGTGGAGCATGATTTCGGAGTCAATTGATTTTCCCTTCTCATGTCTGTCTGTAAAATTTGAAAACTCAATCATTTGGATTTCGTTTCTCTCTGAATTCATCAATCTTTTTGAGTCATTCATTTCATGGATTATCAAGCAAAAAAATAAACTCAATCGGATTCTTTTTGTTTTTGAGAACACTCTTGATTGTGTTGTCTGTATATCGAGATCGTTTATATATTGTCATTAGAATCGAGATCATCTTTTTCATCTTCGACAGAATAAAAAGTTCAATCAACGTCATAATGTTTCAAGCAGACTTTTTTGTGAGCAAAGATTTTGAATCAATAATATCTGCAACGTTCATGAAACAAAAGATCCTCTGAAATCGGATAATGCACAATTTTGATTGTGTTGTCGTCCTCATATCTGAAAAGAGGCAAAAATTTCGGATATGCTTTCTCGATTTCAACTCGAGATCACGTAATCAATGGAATATAATGTGAGACTTTGAACTCAAAAGGATAATTACAATATTCGTTCCATATTCTTTCAATAACTTCTCTTTTATACAAGACAAATCATGTTCAAGTGTTCGCAATTTCAAACACGTCGTCTTTCACAAGTGGAATGCGTTGCAATGGAATATATTTTCTGAATCCGTCCTTGTCTGGCTCTTGATCGAAAATACATAATTTATGAGGGAATTGTCTTCAACGAATCAATCCTCAAATTATGTCCTTATCTGCTTCAAGCAATAACTTCAAAGCGTCTTCTTCCGGTGCATTATCATCGTCGCAAAAAAGGAGATAATCATATCATCAATTCAATGCTAATTTCACGGCGAAATTTCTTGCTGTGTGGATCATCGTCCTCACAATCACTTTTTCGTCCATTTCATATCCTTCCGGAATGATGAGCTTGTCGATAGCTTTTCTCACGTTGTCGTTGATCTCTCAACTATAACAAGGAATAGCAAGCAAAATCTTTTTATTCATCTTGTTTTTTATCATCGGATAAAATCTGAATGCATTCATTGAAGACATATTCTGCAACTAATGAAGCATATTTTTTAACAGATTCAAAATTCGGATCGTTTTCATCAAATCATTTGATTGATTCTTGAAAAATCTTTGCAAATTGCTTTTGAATGTGTGGCTTCCTTTCATAAAGGAGCAAAATTGCGTCTGTGTGTTTTGAATTCTTTGTTGATTCAATAATTTCTTCGATTTTCATTACTTTAATATACTAACTAAAAACTCAATGATTTAATAATTCAAGGAGCTCCGGCTCTCACGGAGTTGAAGTTCAGATTCTTCAAGCGTTGCGTTAATTTTTAGGATATCTTTTATCTTCATATTTTTTCTACTTCCATGAAAAAAGCCTTCTATTTTTCTGATTTTTTTGCTCCTTGTTTTCTGTGCTATCTGTCAACATTGAATATTCTTTGAAGAGACAACAATTCAGATTCTTGATGAGCTTGCAGATAGCTGTCAAGCTCTAATATTGAATTGAAATATTGATAATAATGAGCTTTTGACTCCTTATCAAAGAATAATCCGCAGAATGTTTTCATGGTGCTATATATAAAGATTAAAAGATTCTAACAATTGAGACAATTTCTTGATCATACATATTGCAAAAGATTCGAATTTTCCTTGATATTTTTTCAAAATCTCAATATCGAATGTTCGTTTCAATATGGTCTCATCATGATCTCGTTGTTGCGAGTCGTTTTTGTTCTCTTCTTGCCATTTTTTAAAACATAAAAGATAAAAAGTCGGAATTTCCGATTTTTTATGAATTTTCTTCAATCCGTTTTTTATAGGATTCGTCTTTTTCCTTTGTTCTGTTCCGTGTTGGGTGCTCTGCAAAGATCTTGTCGTTGAGTTCCTTATATTTATTGTAAATTTCAGAAAAAAGACTGCTTCATGATTTTATGAGAGCATTTTTTCAATATTTTTCAATCCATTCAAGATTCTGAACGGCTTCTTCTCAAATTCTTTTCACAAGATTTTTTCTGTAATTCTCCTTGATTTCCATTGCTCTCTTGTCTCCATGAGACATTGCTTCATTGGATCGTCAGAATTGAGGTCGAACATTGTTCACGTCAAAACAAGTTTGATTGATTGAAGCTGAAACAAAATGTCCTCATTGAGTCTCTCTCCAATGAACACGCTTTCATGTTGTAATTTCAGAAACAATTCCGTCATCATCTGCACGAGAAATCTTGCAAAAAAGCTGAAATTCTTCCTTTGCTTGTGATTTCGTAATATATTTTTTTGGCTTTTTGAGTTCGATTGTTCTGCTTCCTTTCCTATTTGCTTCAATTCCTTTTTTGAGTTGTTTTTCAAACTCTTGAATTGCATGACGCTTTTCCCTTTCGCATTTATTAGCGTTTGCAATCTTATATTTTTCGAATTTTCTTACATATTTGTCGAGAACTCATGTCTCCGGATCAACTTTATTCAAATAATTTGTTGTTTTTGCTTTGTAATAATTCCGGCGAGATTGTTCGTTTCTCAATCTTCTTGTCTCAAAGAAATTCTCGATTTGTTTCACACTTACAAAATTTTTTTTCATAATAACGCAAAATCTCACTATATAAATAGTGAGTCTCAATCTTTTTTCATTTCCTACGCCTTCATATTAGAAAAAAAACACATAAAATCAAGAGATTTTATGCAATATTTTTTGACTTGAAATTTGATTTGTCAATATTTAAAACAAAAAGAAGTGGGAAAAATATCGAGTTGAGATCATTTATATTTTTTTATGAATCAAAATGGAACTCGATATTGCATTGAATAAATATATTAAATACAGACTATATGTCCAAAAAATCAATAAAATCTCAATTTATAACGACAGAGGAGCATTGACTCGCTTCAATCAATTCCTTTTCACTAAATATTCAAAAACTTTGGATCTTGATGAAATTACTCTTGATGATTTTATCGAATATTCTGAATTTTTATGAACGGCAGAATTCAGACGATGAAAAAGCAAAGCAAAAAAAGTTAAACTCTGTCATAATTCTCTTGTAAATCATCAACAAAGGATCCGTCTTTTCTTCAAGTGGTGCTATCAAAATAAATTTATGAAGACAGATTTCAGAGATCTAAAAGTCTGAAACATTGAGAGAAGAGAAAAAGCCTCGATTTTATCACATGAGGAAATTTTGCAATTTTTTAATCTCGCAAGACAGAATGAAGACAAAATGAGAGGAGTCAGAGACGAGCTTCTTTTCCGTGTTGCATATTTCACATGATTGAGAAGGAATGAAATTCTTGATCTCACGTTTGAACAAATTTTTTCAGATAATCAATTTCAAATAATATGAAAGAGAGCAAGGGCAAGGACGGTCTATTTCGATGAAGAATCACAAATAAAACAACTTGCTTTTGAATTAAAGTATATATACACAAAAAAATTCTGAAATGATTGAAATGATTTTGTTTTCCGTGCGTGTTCTTCAAATAATCATTGAAAACAATTGGGAAGGTCAACAATTTATCTCACATTGCTTGAATATAAAAGAAGACTTTGAATTGATCCAAAAAGAAGACTCACATTGCATTCATTCAGACATACATTCGCAACGACTCTTCTTGAAAATTGAGCAAATTTGAGAGAGGTTCAAATGTTGCTAGGACACGCTTCATTGAAAACGACTGCTTTTTATACTCACATATCATCAATGAGATTGAGATCATGTTCTCAACTTTTGCATTTATAGGAAAGAAATCAGACACAAGAATTGAGAAAACTCACGAAACAAGCAAAACAAACAAAACAAGCAAAACAAGCAAAATTTGGGACGCAAGTTTTTAATTAAGAAAACAATTAAAAAATCAAGAAAAAATAAAAAAATTATAAAATTCGATTTATTAAATGAAAACTTTGAAAGCTCGCGAAACAACCTCCTCAAAAAATACTATATTTATATATAAATATATTATATAATATTATAAAAATTATTTAATAAACAAAAAATTATTTTATTATTTATTTTATATATTATTTTATAGCTAAAAAAGAAAAAAGAGAATAAAAAAAAATAAAAAAATGCAAAATTTTGAAATTAAATTTTCAGCATAGTTTCTATATTTTTTTACAATTTTGAAAAAAATGTGTTTTTTTTCTTGCAAAATAAAAAAATATTGTTATCATTATTTCAACGCAACGGATTATGATCCGAAGTTGAATGATAAAAACTACAAGCAAAACAGATTTTCTTTCAAGTGTTATTCCTTTGACTATATTGTCAAGCGAATCTGTTCAAAAGTTTCAATCAGTTCAGCTCTTCGAAATCGTTGCGTTCATGACTCAACGATTTTTCTTTATCTGCTTGACATTTCCTACTACACAACAGAGTCTCAACTCTTCAAGCAACAGAAAATCATCGAGCGTGAACTTTTATTTCTCTATACTACAAGCACATGATCAAGTTGACGGAAAAATGAAACGGAATCAACCTAATGGCTTATATGCCGGACGGAAGAATCCTTGAGGCAATCAGAGTCGCATGATGAAGAATCTTCCTTGCAAAGATCGGAAGTGATTTCAAACTCGTGAGACAATGAGAAGCTCTCAAAAAAAAGGAATTTATTATTGTTAAATAGCAAATGAGAAAATGATTCAGATTTGATTGAAGGTTGCAAGAGATTGCGAGCAAAATCAAGGACGATAGTTTGAGGCTCAAATTCTATGAAGCAATCATCAATCTCGGAATCTTTGAGAAATTTCCAGAGGTGCAAGGGCTCGGAAAGGAACTCACAAAGGCAATAATAATTCTCGGAGCAGATCTTCAAACTTCTGACGCAAGGGCAGAGGCTTGAAAGAGATGAGGAGCTCCAAAGAAAAACAAAAACGCAACAAAAGAAAACACAACAAGGCGAACTACACAACAAGAAACAAAAAAAACTACTACACAAAACACACAACTTGCAGAAAAGAAAACTGCAAGAAATCAAAAAAAACACGATGAGAACGTTGAACTCATTGACAAAATCAAAGCAAAAGTTGAATCGCTTTGAATGGTCTATAAATCCGGAGCAAATGAACGGATAAATTGCACCAACTTGAGAACTGCGAAAGCGTTCAAAGATACTGCACAAAGATTCAACATGACAACGGAAGAGCTTGCATTCGCTGTCATCGACGCCTCAATGTCGGATAAATTCCGAAGTTGAAAGATAAACAATTGCGAGATGATCTATCGTCATTATGCGAGAATCATCAACGAAAACATGAGAGCAAGCAATCAGAATTCTATTTGATTTTTACCTTGAGCATAAAGCAATGAACGAGATCAAACAATATAAACAATTGACTTGCATTGAGTTGAAGAGTTGAAAGGTTCTCTTTACTCCGGCAAGCATGGAAGAGGTTGCGAGGTTGCTATCCGATAAAACAAAAGATTTCATCATCATTGATTGAGTCGGATTCAATCGTCTCACGGAAGTCAAGGAATTCTTCCCATATACTCCAAACGACATGGATCTCTTCATCTTGAGTAAAGACAAGGAGACTCAAAAGAAGCTCCGTTCGATTCTTGCAGAGAGAGAATCAAAATGATTGAAAACAAATTGAACGGAGCACCTTTGGAGCATATATGAAAGCAGATTTTTACAAGGTTCTACAAATTAAAAAATGACAGATTCTACTACAACAAACAATATTCGAAAGAAATTGCAAAAATTTCAAGAAGAAAATATCGTGATTGAAAGGAACGCTTCATGATACAACTACAAATATTCAAGTTATGATTATATCCGAGAAAAGATTCATAAATTGCTTGATAAATTGCAAATCGTTGTCAATCATTCAATTCAAGACTATTGAGGAATCTTATATCTTGAAACAATCATCATTGACATGGATTCGTGAGAATCAAGAGCGTCTGTTCTTCCAATCAATGCAAATCTTGATCCGCAGAAATTAGGTTCTGCAATCACTTATTTCAAGAGATACAATCTCGGAGCGTTGTTAAATCTCATAATCGAATGAGAAGACGACGACGGAGCACTTGCAACAAAAAAGCAAGCTCCAAAACCTACTACACAAACAACAAAAAAGCCGGATTTCACAGAGCAAGCATTCGCAAAGTTCAAAGAATGGACGGATTGAAAGACTGCAGATGATATCATCAACAAAAAAGAAGAAATCCTAAATAAATACACAATCACAGACGAAATGAAAACGAAAATCAATGACTTTTTATCTTCATTATAAACAAAATGCAACAAATCGTAAACAATGCACTCCACTTCTTGCAATATTGAGAATCAATCAAGTTTGATGAATACGAGATCAAAAAAACATATTGAGAAATTGAAATATTTAAAGAATGAGTCAGAATTTGAATAATTTATCGTTGAGAACTATTTTTCAAGGATTGAGGTTGGTTCAGAGCAACAAATTTTGAACTTGCAATTGAAAAACATTCTTCATTGTTTCATGATCTCATTGATAAATGAATCAATGCAATGGAAGAGGAGAACTACAAACTAAAACATGAAAGAGAAGAACTTGAGAAGAAAATTGTTGACAAAGTCGCAAATGAATCAATTGAATGAATCGATAATTTATTTTAATCAATAAAATCATGAAGAAAATAAATCTCTCAAACTGGTCAATCAATCTCTTGAAGTGAGACAATCGTCAATGGTTCAAGTGATACGTTCTCGGAGAATGGGAAAACGATTTCAAGCCATATTTCGCAATATGAGAGGCGTTTGCTTCTTGCATGGATTATCGATCAAAATTTTGAGAATTCAATTCTGCGTTCGTTCTCTGAAATATGGAAAAAAAGTTCAAAGAAAACGGAGCAACGGACGATGAAGTTGCTCTTGCTTCTTTGAGCGTTTCGGAAGCATTGAACAATTTCAGAACTTTGGATCTTCCAAAGCCTATCGAATCGGAAAAAGAAATCATCATCGAATTGAATGAAAAATATAATTTGAAAGTAAAGTTCGACGCTTTTTATTGAGATTATATTCTCGATCACAAAACCGTCTCAATATTCACAAAGCCGGAAGAAGCTGTCGAAAAATACGGACAACAAATGAAACTTTATCAATTCGCACGATATAAAAAAACGGGAGAAAAACTTCCGGCATATATTCAAGAAATAAAAAAAGGACGTGCAAGCGTTCCGAAAGAATTATTGAAAGCAGATTTGCAAGAACTCGTTCCGGATTTCATGAAAGAAGCAACTGTCAACGATATGAAAGATTGGTTGCGTATAAATCCGCCAAAAGAACGAATATGAAACAGAATTGAATTTGCATGGGACGATTCAATCATTGAAGAAATTGAGACACTTCTCAATCGTGCAATGAAAAAAGCGGACTATTTGCAGACTTTACAACTTGACGACATTTTATAAATGAAATTGCTTGTTTCAATCGAGAACGGAAGAATCGAGAATCCTCAAAAACTTGCAGAATATATCAAGACAAGAAAAAACGGAATTTATTCAATTAAAATCACAAGGCACGGAACAAGATCACTTCAACAAAATTCTTATTATTGGGGAGTCGTGTTGGAATTGATTGAAGAATCAACCGGAACAGAAAAAGAGGAGCTTCATTATTACTTCAAGAGAAAGTTTATTGATTGAGACGAGTTCCCGTCAAGCAAAGAACTCAACAAGAATGAGTTCTCCGAATATGTCGAAAAAATCAAAGATTTTGCGTCAATGGAATTGTGAATTTATATTCCGGACGCTGTGAATTAAAACTTTTATTCTTTACAAATAAACATGAACGAAAAAGCAAAAAACATTCTCACAATTATTTTATGAATTTTATTGATCATCTTCCTTTGATGATATCTTGTTCTCGCATGAGAACTTCAAACAACAAAAAATGAACTTTATGAAGCACAATGATTTCAAAGAGACGTCGAAAGAGTCGGAATCATTCAAGACGAAATCATCAAGAATTCACAAGAATGGAAAGTTCAAGAATATCTCCGTCAAGAAGAATTAAAAAGCGTCAATGCTAAATATGACACAAAACAAGCAGAACTTCAATTGAAAAACAATGATTTGAGGAAAGAAATGAAAGAGATCCAGGAGAAGAATTTGAATGATTTGGGTTTATCGATGAGGAGTCAACCTCAATAAAAAATCAAGTTCATGAAGAATCGGAACAAATTGACGAAATTATTGATCCAATAATTCAACCAAACACAAATCCAAATGAAGAACAGAATCCGGAATTCAAAGCAAACTTCAATTGAACAATTTGGCATGAATGATTCATTCCGGAAGACGAGAAACAACAAGCCGTTCAATATGCTTATAAGCTTTGAGGAATGGAACTTGTTTCAATCATGGAATGTGAAAATTGAAATCGAGACGTCAATGCAATATGAGACAACGGACACGCTTTCGGATTATGCCAAATGAACGAAATATTCCATAAGATTCCGGAAGAATACTTCGGAAATCGAAGAGTTCAAGTCGAATATTGTTATCAAAAACGGAAATCATGAACGACATTTTATTGACCGGATAGGATCATCAAGGGAACGAATCAAAGGTGCAAGAATTATGTCAAAAGTCGTTTTACAATTATTGAATAAAAATGAAGACATTCATCGAAATATTTAAATTCTGAATTATTATTCTTTTATCAATCGTGATTGTAGTCGCTTTGTTGACTGCGGTTGCGGTTGTTCGAGCTGTTTTATAATTTATCAAATAAAATGATTCAACATAAAAAAACAAAACTCTCATTTATAGAATGATTTTTCTTGATTGTTGTTTGTTTTCTTTCTGTTTTTATTCCTTTGATCATAATTGCAACGATCATCAAACTCATTCGATATATTCTTTTTGTTCTTTAATTCCTAACTATACAAGCAATGCAAAAACAAGAGCAACTTTTCACAACAGACAAACGATATAAAGTCGCGTTTGAAAAATCTCAATCAGAAAATTCTTATCTCATGCAAAGACTAAAAGATCAGAGCAAACAAATCAAAAGATTGAAGATGAGAATCAGAAGAAATGAATCACGATTCGAAAGACTTTGCAGAAAATTCAAAAAGCTATTTAAAGCAAAGCCAAAAAAAAGAGAATTGAAATGATGAAACAACGCGAACATTCCTCGTCCTTTGAAAAAGCAACAGAATCAAAGATTGCTTGTTGATATGCTTTGAAATTGATATTCAATTTCAGATATCTGCAAGAATACTTGACGGAAGAGATCAAATGTCGTTGAATTTATCAGAATCCA
>Ga0310786_10005427_pt1 | contig 17315 bp, 17 predicted proteins | sample AusTroGonzalo_MG_FD_203881 | JGI IMG/M metagenome (GOLD analysis project Ga0310786, IMG submission 203881) | Bovine rumen microbial communities from tropical cattle in Woodstock, Queensland, Australia - Gonzalo_03 (v2) (version 2) | ecosystem: Host-associated > Mammals > Digestive system >... | reverse complement strand
GATATGGAGCGTCTTGCCTTCGAGTCGGCACGGCAGTCTGAAGCGGCGGATGATGGAGCTCGTCTGCTTGAGCAGCTCCGTCAGTTTGGGATCGGCATCCTCTTCCTGGCGGTCGAGGACTTCGCGCATCTGTTTTTCCTTTTCCGCGGCGTCGATATCGCTTTTTGCGGCGATGTCGTTGAGTTTCTGCAGTTCCTGAGAACTCACCGTGCTCTGTTTCGCTTTGGTCGACGCCCCGATGTTGCTTCCGTTGTCCACCAGCCCCACCAACTGCGGCAGCAGCATCAGCGCGAAGAACAGCGAGCCGCCGACCAGCATGCCGCAAATGATCCCGAAGGTCAGACGCTTCCAATAGGGCGCGGTGAATTTCAATAGACGCAGATAGCTCTGCGCCTTGAAGTTCGTATCGTTTTCGCTCTTTTTCATGGCGGCGGCTTATTTGGCGAAGAACGCCGCGATGGTGTCAACGACGTACTGACGCTGTTCGGGAGTTGTCTCGCCGTAGATCGGCAGCGCCATGATCTCTTGCGAGACCTGCTCGCTGACCGGGTAGTCGCCGGGTTTGCCGCCGAGCGCCTTGAAACACGGCTGCAGATGGAGCGACAGCGGATAGTATACCGCGCACCCCACTTCGTGCTCGCCGAGGAACTGTTTGAGCGCGTCGCGTTTGCCGCCGGCGACGCGGATGCAGAACTGGTTGTAGATATGGCGCACCGGATAGGCGGCCTCCTGCGGCAGTTTCACCATACCGGTAAGTCCGGCGGCGGCGAAGCGCTGACGGTAGTCCGCGGCGTTGCGCTGGCGCGCCTCGCTCCAGGAATCCAGCTGCTTGAGCTTGATCGAGAGGATCGCCGCCTGCAGCGCGTCGATGCGGAAGTTGCCGCCGACGTATTCGTGGAAGTAGGTGCTGCTCTGTCCGTGGTTGCGGAAGATCTTGAGTTTCTTCACCCGCTCGATGTCGTTGCAGCTGACGGCTCCGCCGTCGCCGAAGCAGCCGAGGTTCTTGCTGGGGAAGAAGCTGAACGCGCCGTAGGTGCCGATGGAACCGACGCGGCGGCCCTTGTACTCCGCGCCGATCGCCTGACAGGCGTCTTCGATCACGACGAGACCGTGCTGTTCCGCGAGCTGCATTATGGGATCCATGTCGGCGGCCTGACCGAAGAGGTGCACGGGGATGATCGCCTTGGTGCGGGGAGTGATCTTCTGCGCTATGGCGGCGGGATCGATGTTGAAGGTCACGGGATCGATGTCCGCGAAGACCGGAGTCGCCCCGACGCGAACGATCGCGCCGACGGTGGCGAAGAAGGTGAAGGGCGAAGTGATGACTTCGTCGCCGCGCCCGATGCCCTCCGCCATGAGCGAGATGATCAGCGCGTCCGAACCGCTGCTGACGCCGACGGCTCCGGCGGTGCGGCAGTACGCCGCCATTTCCTTTTCGAACTCCTCGACCTTGGGGCCGAGTATGAAGCGCTGGGAATCGCTGATTTCCTCGAAAGCGGCCATGATCGCCGGCTTGAGCGGCGCGTACTGAGCGCGGAGATCCAAGAGCGGAACTTGCATTTTCATTCACTCCTTATAGTAAAGATATTGCCGAAGTATTTTCATTTCGATTGCCGGAACTTAATATAACCCGTTTTTCCGGCTTTGCATAATCCGTACGTGAAAGAATATGGAAAAAACGCAAAATCCGCGTTGCCGTCCCGGTTCGGGAGCGGCACTTGTTTTAACTCCGCAACCGCCTATATTGTCCCCTCGGAAGGCCGTGCAATGCCTCGGCAACGGAGAAAATTGAGGAGCTGTTTATGACGACGACGGAAGCAACCGCTTACAACTGCGTTCGGCGCGGCGTCGCCAGAACGCGCGCCGAACTGGCCCGCGTGATGGGCGTCAGCCGGCCGACCGCCTCGACGGTCACCGACACACTGATATCCTCGGGGCTGCTGCGCGACGGCGGCAAGTGCCGCAGTTCCGGCGGACGGGCCCCGACGCTGCTCGTTCCGCGCCCCGACGCTTTTTCCCTGATCGGCGTCGACATCAACGCTTCCGGCCGGCTCTTCGGTGTGCGCGTCGACGCGCTGGGCGACGTGACCGACCGGGCGGCCGGATATGCCGTTTCGGAGTCGCTGGAGCGTACGACGTCGGAAATACTCGCTCTCTGGGAGCGCCTCGATCCCGATTTCGACGCGATCGGGATCGGTATCGCCGTGGGGCGCGGCACACTGAACGGTGCCATGCTGATGAAAGCGCTGCGGCGCAAGCTGATCGGCAAATACATCCACATCGCGGAACGGCTGTCGGCGGCGGCGGTCTCCGAGGGGTTCCGCGGCGGCGCCGATCCGGAGCGCGACTATCTTCTGCTGTCGCTCGAAGAAACTTTGGAAACGGTCATCTGCATCGGCGGCAGACCTTTTCCCGGCGCCCACGGCGCAGCGGGCGACCTCGGCCGTCTGCCGGTCCCCGACCGGAACGGCGAAGACACTTCGTTCGACGCGTTGGCCGCGCAATGCACCGCCGTTTTGCGGTGCGTGCTGGCGGTGTTCGATCCCGGCGCCGTGGTGCTCGCCGGACGCTTCACGCTGCCGGATGCGGAACTGCCCCGGCATCTCAAGGAGCGTCTGGGAGGATTCGACTGCCGGATCGTCACGGCGAAATTCGGCGAATTCAGCGCCGCCCGCGGCGCGGCCCTGCAAACCCATTTCAGCATCTGAATCGGCTTCGCCCGGTTTTTTACCGGAATTTTTGCGCCCCCGGACATTGTTATTGCGCCGATCGCGGGATATATTATCTAAAGTTGCCGTGAAATCGCATTTTCCAAGGAGAGGGGAGCATGTACTACACCGGTTTTGCCGACGAAGCGGCGGTGGACCTCGCCGGGCAGATCCGCGCCACCAAAGAGCTCGGCTGGAACTGCATCGAATCGCGCCGCATCGACGGCGTCAACATCCACGACCTTTCCGACGAAGCGTTCGACAAGGTCTGCGAAGAGCTCTCCGGATCGGGCGTCAGGATCAACTGCTTCGGCAGTGAAGTCGCCAACTGGCAGCGCGACCTCTTCAGCGAGGACGACTACTACAAGAGCATCGAACAGCTCGCCCGAGCCATCCGCCGGATGAAGCGTCTCGGCTGCGACATGATCCGCGGCATGAGCTTCAAGGCCAAGTGGGCGTTGCCCGCCTTCGATCCCGAAGTCGAAAAACAGGTCTTCCGCAAGGTGAAGATGCTCGTCCGCATCTGTGAGGACGCTGGCGTTTACTACATGCACGAAAACTGCAACAACTACGGCGGCCAGTCCCCGAAGCATACGCTGAAACTGCTTGAGGCGATCGACTCGCCCAACTTCAAGCTGGTTTTCGACACCGGCAACCCGGTGATGAACTACGACCGCCAGTTCGGCGACGCTCTGGAAAGGATGCAGAATGCGTGGGACTTCTATTCGCAGGTGCGCGAATTCATCTCCTACGTCCACATCAAGGACGGCGTCTGCACTCAGCCCAAGCCGGACGGTTTCGGCAAGACCACGTTCACCTATCCCGGCGAGGGCGACGGCTGCGTCGTGCAGATCGTCGAAGACCTGATCTCCCGCGGTTACGACGGCGGTTTTTCCATGGAGCCGCACCTCAAGGCCGTTTTTCACGACCGGGACAACCGGAGCGACGACGAACAGCGCTACGACGCCTACGTCGAATACGGCCGGCGTTTCATGAAGATAGTCGATGCGGCCGTCGCCAAACGCGACGCCGCAGGAAAATAAACAACCTAATCCAAAATAACATAACAGGAGTGATCAAATGAAAGAATTGAATGCCGCCCCCGTCGGCAACCCCAGACTGATCGAATGGGTGAATGGATGGGCCAAGCTCTGCGAACCGGACGCCCTGTACTGGTGCGACGGCTCTCAGGCCGAGTATGACCGTTTGAGCGAAGAGTCGGTCGCCAGCGGTCTGGCGATCCGCCTCAACCCGGCCAAGCGCCCGAACTGCCTGTTGTTCCGCTCCGATCCCTCCGACGTGGCGCGCGTCGAAAACCGCACCTTCATCGCGTCGGTCAAAAAGGATGACGCCGGTCCCACCAACAACTGGATCGATCCCGTCGAACTCAAGAAGACCATGACCGAGCTTTACCGCGGCTGCATGCACGGACGTACCATGTACGTGATTCCGTTCTCGATGGGCCCGGTGGGTTCGCCCATCGCCAAGATCGGCGTCGAGATCACCGACTCCGCCTACGTCGTCATGAACATGCACATCATGACGCGCGTCGGGACCAAGGTGCTGGAGGTCCTCGGCGACGGCGAGTTCGTGCCCTGCATGCACTCCGTCGGCAAGCCGCTCGCCAAGGGCGAGTCCGACAACGGCGTCTGGCCGTGCGCCCCGCTGGACAAGAAATACATCGCGCAGTTCCCCGAAACTCGCGAGATCTGGAGCTACGGTTCCGGTTACGGCGGGAACGCGCTCCTCGGCAAGAAGTGCCTTGCGCTCCGCATCGCGTCGGTCCAGGCGCGCGACGAGGGCTGGATGGCCGAGCACATGCTCATTTTGAAGCTGACCAATCCGCAGGGCGAAGTCAAGTACGTCACGGGCGCGTTCCCGTCGGCGTGCGGCAAGACCAATCTCGCCATGCTGATCCCGACGCTCAAGGGCTGGAAGGTCGAAACCGTCGGCGACGACATCAGCTGGATGAAGTTCGACGATGAAGGTCAGCTCCGCGCGATCAACCCCGAAGCGGGGTTCTTCGGCGTCGCTCCCGGCACCAGCATGAAGTCCAACCCGAACGCCATGCTCTCCTGCGCCAAGGACACGATCTTCACCAACGTCGCGCTGACCGAGGACGGCGACGTCTGGTGGGAAGGCATCGGCTACGACGCCCCCGGAAAGCTGATCGACTGGAAGGGCAACGAGTGGGATCCCAAGACCGCGACCGAAAAGGCGGCGCATCCCAACGCCCGCTTCACGGCGCGCGCCTGCAACTGCCCGTGCATCGCCGACGAGTGGGAAGATCCGAAGGGCGTGCCGGTCAGCGCGTTCCTCTTCGGCGGCCGCCGTCCGAGCACGCTGCCGCTGGTCTACCAGTCCAAGAACTGGGAGCACGGCGTCTTCATCGGCGCGACGGTCGGTTCGGAAGTCACCGCCGCCACGCTGGACGTCAAGGTCGGCACCGTCCGCCGCGATCCCTTCGCCATGCTGCCCTTCTGCGGCTACCACATGGGCGACTACTTCGGCCACTGGCTGGAGATCGGACGCCGGGGCGCCGTGAAAGGCAAACTGCCCAAGATCTTCTGCGTGAACTGGTTCCGCAAGAGCGCCGAAGGCAAGTTCATGTGGCCGGGATTCGGCGACAACAGCCGCGTGCTCGCGTGGATCTTCGCCAGATGCGCGGGGAAGGGCGAGTTCAAGGATACCGCGATCGGCTTCATGCCGACCGAAGCGGCGATCGACCGCACCGGTATCGAGGACGAGGTCAGCGAAGCCGACCTTGCCGAACTGCTGAAAGTCGACGTTCCGGGCTGGAAGCGCGAACTCGAGATGATCAAGGAGCACTTCGCCAAATTCGGCGACCGTCTGCCCGTCGAGCTCAAAAAGCAGCTCGCCGAGCTGGAGGCCCGCCTCGGCTGAAGATCCGACAAGATCGTTGCATTGCCGCAGCTCCGTCCGTCGTCATGCGGGCGGAGCTGTTTTGCAAATCGAACCCCGGAGTAACGGCGTGTCTTCCGTCAAGAAACTCTACTGGTACAACCTGCTGACCGCCGCGTCGCTGACCGTGGTGGCGGAGTTTCTGTTCGTGGATCAGTTGCTGTTGCGGATCCATACCGGATTGGCCGCGATCGGCGTGCTTAAGGCGCTCATCTTCTTTCTGCCGGTCGTGTCGTACCAGCTGGCGGTGCCGCTCCTGAACAGATTTGGGGCGGAAAAACAGCTCGCGGCGTTCTGTTACGTCTTGAGGGCGCTGCTGCCCGCGGCGATCCCCGCCGCCGCACTGCTGGGGGCAGGGGAGCCGGTGCTGCGCTGGATGTGCATGGCGATACTGCCTGCGGCGATGATGCTTGCCGCATTCGCCAACAACGCGCTGATGATCGTTTACCGCCGGCAGCTGCCGCCGGAAAACTTCAACCGCTGTTCCGGGATCATTCAGATGTGCTTCAATCTGCCCAGTTTTCTGCTGGGCGTTCCGGTTTCTCTCGGCTTCAAGTTCGCATCCGGACTGGACGACCGGAGCTTTTTCCTGATCTACCTTGCGGCGATGCTGGGCTTTGCGCTGTTCCAGATCCCCGCCGTGGCGGTGCTGCTCTCATCCGGGCGGGATCGCGTCCCCGGAAAAAACGATGTCGCCCGGATATCGTGGGCCGAACAGCTTGAGCCCTACCGGGATTCGGAATACCGCCGGATGCTGGCGGTCACCTTGCTCCACTCCGTAGTCGGCGGAGTCGGGTTGGCCTATATCGGCGTATTCTGCATGAAGATCATGGACATCCCCGTTTCCGGCGCGTTTCTGCTGCGGGTGACGACGGCCTGCATCGGTCTGCTTCTGCTGCCGTACGCCGGCAGACTTGCCGACCGCATCGGTTATCGCCGGATATACTTTTGGTGCGGCGCACTGATGAGTCTGGGAGTGGTGCTGCCGGCGGCGTTCCCGCATGTCTGGATGCTGCCGCTCTGCGCGCTGCTCTTCTGGGACGGGATCAGTTCCCCCGTCGGCGGCGCGCTTTACATGTGCGAACAGGCGGCGGCGAGCAAACTCGCTCCGGAGCGCGGCACCGCCGGATATATCGCCGCTTTCAGCGTCGCCCGCAACGCCGGGATGGCCGTGGGAGCACTGGTTTCGGGGGCGCTTTTCGGGGTGCTGATGCGCGCCGGGGTTTCCGAAGCGGCGGGGATGCGGCTGGTCTTCGCCTCATGCCTGCTGCCGCTCGCGCTCCTGACGGTCGCGGGGGGCCGGAAAGCGGAGTGACTCCGCCTCACACCGCATGCCCGAGGTACTGCAAGGCGATGCGGATGTCTTCTTCGGTGCCGGACGGGATCTCCAGCACGATGTGCCGCAGACCGGCGCCGACCGCATTGCGGACGATCTCGCGGAGACGCATGTTTTCCGCGTTGGGGTGCGCCAGCGTGAGGTGTCCGTCGCTCCAGCGCTCGTCGGGATAGCTGTCGTCGTATTTGGAGGCGTGCAGGTGCATCATTTCGACCTGCCCGGAATCGATCATTTCGTTCGCCGCCGCGTAGAAGTCCAGCTTGAAAAGACGCGCCGCGATCCACAAATGTCCGGTATCGAGGCAGAGCGGGTGCCCGTATCCCGTCATGTCGCGCGGGATCATGTCGCCTTCGCCCACGGCGGGGAAGTCGTTTTCGAGGCAGATCGTCAGATCGGGGTATTTTTCGCGCAGTACGGCCAGATTGGCCTTCACCCGGTTTTGCCGTTCCCGATATTCGGGCAGGGCGGTGAAGTCGCCGTTCAGCATTATCCCCTCCCAGCGCATGAGTTCCGGGCGGAGCACCGTCTTCATGCACTCCCAGAACGTTTTTCCGTGGCCGAAGGCGGGGACGGCGGCATCGGTCATGAAGAACCCGTGAAAGACCATCTTCGACACCCCGAGCGTCCGGAGATAGGCGACGTTTTCCTCCACCGCCTTCCAGATCGGAGTCATGTCCGCCGCGGCGAAGTTCCAGTTGCAGGGCTGTTCCACGGGGGCGTGGGCGCTCAGCGGAACTCCGTTGGCGGCGAAGAACTTTATTTCCTCGTAAGTGCAGGTGTTGTGCAGCTGGACGCCGAATTCGACTCCGCAGTTCTCGCACAGTTCGCGCGATTTTTTCAGGATGCGTTCGCGGTGTTCCAGGTCGCGGAACGCCGGACTTGACAATTCGAGACGCACGGCACTCATTTCAGACTGGAATCCCCCAGCATGCGCAGACGCTTGCCGCCGAGCGGGAAACGCACCTGAAAGATCGTGCCGCGCTCCGGCTCCGAAACCAGCCCGAACTCGGCGCCGTGTTCGCGGCAGATGCGTTCGATGATCATGGTGCCGATGCCGTTGCCGCCCGATTTGGTCGTCTTGAAGGCATGGAAGATGCTGCTCAGCGCCGAGGCGGAAACGCCGCACCCCGTGTCGGCGAATTCGACGCTCAGGAACTCCGGGGTTGCGCTGCCGAAGATCGTCAGTTCGCCGCCGTTGGTCATCGCCTGGACCGCGTTGCGTATGATGTTGTAAAAGAGCTGTTTGAGCTGCGCGGCGTCGCCGGATACGGGCGGCAGCACGGAGGCCCAGCTGCATTTCACCTCCACCTTGCGCGCCTCGATCTCCGGCTGCATGAAGCGCAGCACGTCGACGACGAGTTCGCGGATGTCCGCCGGAGCGAATTGCGGATTGCCGGGACGGATGGCGGTGAGGAATCCGTGGATGATGCTGTCCAGCCGTTCGACTTCGCCGGTGCAGGCGGCGATCATGCGCCGCAGCTCCTCCGGGGGCAGGGCGTCTTCCTGACCGCCTTCGAACGATCTTTCGATGATCTGCAAGTTCAAATACAGACTGTTCAGCGGATTCCCGATCTCGTGCGCCACCCCCGCCGCCAGAAGCGAAACGGCCTTGACGGTTTCGGTCTCGAGTTCGTTCATCGTCTTTTTGCGGCTCTCGGTCACGTCGCGCAATATCACCGCCGCCAGCGCGGTATCTTCGGGCAGGGGAACGAGGTAGAACTGGATGAAGCGCGGCTCGGGGTAGAGTATCTCCACTTCCTGCCGCGCCAGACGCACCCATTCGTCCTCGTCCTCGCGCAGGATCAGCCGCCAGTCGATGCCGCGGATGAGCTGGGAAACGCGGATATGCGAGGTATCCTCCGGCAGCGCCAGCATGTCGTGGGCCGCCCGGTTCGAGTAGCGGATGCGCAGTTTGCGGTCGACGACGAGGATGCCTTCTTCGACCGCGTTGAATACGGTTTCGAAAAAGCCCCGGTCGCGGGCGAGGCGCAGAATGTACGCCTGCCGGTTGGCGGCGTCCAGCTCGCCGAGGCGGTCGCTGAAGCGTTCGAGAAAACTTTTTCTGGCTGCCATTGTTGAAATCTCCGCGTTCAAATGTCATATTAATATAACAGTGACCGGCGCGGTTTGCAATCGGCGCGGCGGATGTGACGCCGCAAAAAATCCGACGACGACGCGCGCCATGAACCAAAGACCGAATGTCGGGGAGTTCGATACATGTTCAAGATGAAAATGCTTTTGGCGTCCTTGATGCTGCTGCCGGCGGTGCTCCTCGCCGCGCCGACCGAGCGTAAACTGCCGATAAAGATGGCGGATATGGCGACGCGGTTTCAGAAACACTGCCCCAAACACGTCAAGGTTTCCGATAATAACGACACGCTGGTCATAACCGTCACCGCCGTCGACCACCGGGGCGGGTTCGACGAGACTCACGCGATCGGCCTCAAACCGCTGGCCGGCAGAAGCATGACCTTCATGTTCGACGTCAAGGTGGACAAAATCGAAAGCGGCGGCGAGCGGGTACACTCCATCGGCAAGATCATCGTCGGCGGATCCACCCAGCATATTCTCGCCGAGAGCGAAGGGTGGCAGACCTACACCTTCAAGAGCGTCAAGATCCCCGGCAACGGACTCTTGAAGATGCGGATCGCGCTCAAGAACGTCTCCGGAGAGCTCAGTATCCGCAATCCGCGCATCAAGGGCGACTTCCCCAAGGTCCACAAAAAGAAGAACAAGAATCGGAAAAAGGAGTGATCCCCTTCGGGAAAGGATGTTGTCATGCCGTTGTTCCGCTATATATGCAATCGCTGTCAAAACGACTTCGAAGTGCTGCAGTCGCGCTTCGACGAACCGGTGCGCTGCCCCAAGTGCGGCTCCGCCGACAACTCGCGGCAGCTGAACCGCATCGGCGGCATCCGCAGCGCCGGACCGGCCGGGTGCGCCGCCCGTCACGAATGCCCCTCCGCCGGAGGACACGAATGCTGCGGCGGGTGTTGTCACCACAAACATTGAGCAAGTTCTTCGCGGTATGAACAAAAAAGAACTCGTTTCCGCACTGGCCGATCTCGGCATGCGTCCGGGACGCGGTCTCGGTCAGAATTTTCTTACCGACGGCAATCTGCTCGACGCCATCGCCCGCATCAACGCTCCGGCTCCCGGCGAAAACATCCTCGAAGTGGGGCCGGGCTTCGGCGCGCTTACCCGGCGCCTGCTCGCCGCCGGCGCGAAAGTGACGGCGATCGAATTCGACCGGCGGCTGGCGGAGTATCTGCGCCGCCATCTGGCGTGCGAAAACCTGCGGCTTGTCGAAGCGGACGCCTGCAAGGTGGACTATGCGGAACTTTTCCCCGACGGGAATTTCCGCGCCATCGCCAATCTGCCGTACTCCATCAGTTCGGTGTTCATCGCCCGCATGCTGGAATTGGAAAATCCCCCGGAACGGATGTTCTTCATGCTTCAGCGCGAGATGGGCGAGCGGCTGGCGGCGCTGCCCGGCACCAAAGCCTACGGCGCGCTGTCGGTGCGGGTGCAGTTCGATTACGCGGTGCGCATCGAACGGATCGTGCCGCCCGAGGTCTTCTATCCGCCGCCGGAGGTCGAATCGGCGCTGGTGGAGTTCCGCCGCAGCCGGGATTTCATGCTGACGAAGCCGCAGCGCGAAAAACTGCGCGGCATCGTCAATTCGGCGTTCGCCCAGCGCCGCAAGCAACTCGGCAAGGTGCTGGGCGGGGTGTACGGTAAAGAAGAGGCGGCGGCGGCGCTGGCCGCGGCGGGGATCGCTCCCGAAACCAGACCGGACAAATTGGCCTGCTCCGATTATCTGCGCCTTGCCGAAGGACTTTTTTCGGCGATTTTTGAAAAAAAGCCGATATAAAGGGTGTTTTTTTCTTGCAATTTTCGCGCCCGCAAACTATATTGCATCAAAGTTAAGTGCGTTTACGCTGTTTTTCAACTCTTAAAACACTTGAAGAGGATACAAATGAAGCTCGGTAAAATTCTTTTGCTGGCGGTGGTGTTGGCCTTCTGTTCGATGCAGGCCAAGGCGGATGAGGGCGGTGAACATTGGATAATGTACCCCGTCGAAAAGCTCGGCCGCGGCATCGCCAACTGCGCTTTCGGTCCGCTGGAGCTTCCGATGAAGTGGTACGATACGACTTTCCAGTACGGCGGAATCGCCGGTTTGACCTACGGCACGCTCAAGGGCGTGGTTTTCATCATCGCCCGCGAAGTGGTGGGCATCGTCGACATCATCACGTTCCCGTTCCCGCTGCCGGGATGCCCGCGCGAACGTGACGGTTACGGATGGGGCTACGGCCCGATCATGCGCCCCGCCTGGGTGATCGACGTCGACCACGACTGGTGGAACTTCGTCTACGACTCGGGCACGATGAGCAGCGTGTCGGATTACTGAGGCTGAACCAGCTTGTTCGAACGCGGGGCGGATGTTTTCTCCGCCCCGCTTTTTTTACCGGCCGCCGATCGAAGCGGGACCGGCGGATGAGAAAAAACAAGAACGAAATATTTAAGCAGTCGTCATCATGAGTTTTTCCTGCGGTTTTGTCGGATTGCCCAATGTAGGCAAGTCCACGTTGTTCAACGCGTTGAGCAAGGGCGGCGCCGAAGCCGCCAACTTCCCCTTCTGCACCATCGAACCCAATACCGGCATCGCCTCGGTGCCCGATCCCCGGCTCAAGGTGCTGGCCGAGCTGGAGCACTCCGGGCGCATCGTGCCTTCCTCGCTCAAGTTCATCGACATCGCCGGTCTGGTGCGCGGCGCCAGCCAGGGGCAGGGACTGGGCAACCAGTTTCTCGGCCACATCCGCAACGTCGACGCCATCGCGCACGTGGTGCGCCTGTTCGATGACGGCGACATCGTGCGCGTCGAAGGAGCGGGAGCACCGGCGAACGACCTTGAGATCATCGAGACCGAATTGATGCTTTCCGACTTGGAGATGCTGGAAAAGCGGCGCGACCGCGCCTCCAAGCTGGCCCGCTCCAACGATCCGGACAGCAAGCATGAATTCGAACTTCTGAAGGAGTTCACCGCCAGCCTCGCCGAAGGCAAGATACCCGAATACGACCGCGAAGACGCCAAGACCTGTCAGCTGGTCGCTTCTTTCGGCATGCTGTGCGACAAACCGGCTTTCATCTGCGCCAACATCGGCGAGGATCAGATCGGCGACAACTGGAAAAAGGCTACGGGCGCGGCGGAGCTCATCGACTACGCGGCGCGGCGCAACATGGAGATCGTGCCGGTATGCGCCAAACTGGAAGAGGAACTGAGCTCGCTTTCTCCCGAAGAGGCGGCGGAATTCATGCGCGAACTGGGGATCGAGGAATCCGGGCTGGATCATGTGGTGCGCACCGGTTATCGTCTGCTCGACTACATCACTTTCTTCACCGCCGGGCCGATGGAATCGCGGGCGTGGACGGTGACGCGCGGCGCGCTGGCTCCGGAAGCGGCCGGCAAGATCCACACCGACATGCAGCGCGGCTTCATCCGCATGGAAACGGTGTCCTACGACGACCTCGTCGCCTGCGGCAGCTGGGCGAAGGCGCAGGCGGCCGGCAAGCTGCGCATCGAAGGCAAGGAGTACGTCGTTCAGGACGGCGACGTGATACATGTCCGTTTTTCGGTTTGAAAAAGCGGATCGAAAACAGTATATTTTAATTGCGCATGATGTGCATCGGCGACCTTCCATGTGGGGTGGGGGGCGGAGCGTCGGCACGCTTGCTGCATTTTCGGTTTAAGAGAGGTTGCTCATGGCGCAGAAGAAAAAGAAGAACAAGCTGGACTTCCAAGGCAAAGACCTGGAGTATTACGAAGCGCTGATGAAGGCCCGCGAAACGGTGCTGGCTCAAATGCAGTACCATGTCGACGAGGCGCTGGATTGCAGCAATGCCGAAAAACGCGGTGTCACCACTCACATGGCCGACATCTCGAATGACAATTCCCGCCACGAAATGGAACTGCGCATGCTCTCCGAGGACGGCGACGTGCTCAAATTGATCGAAGGCGCCTTGAAACGTCTGGTGGACGGCGAATACGGCAAGTGTCAGGAGTGCGGCGAGCCGATCAGCGAGGGGCGGCTCAAGATCCGTCCCTATGCGGTGTTCTGCGTAAAATGCAAGACACGCCACGAGCAGCAAGACAAATTCTGATGAAATTTTTCGGTTCACTGTTCCAGCGGCTGGAACCGCACTCCCGGCGGGAGCGTCTGGTGCTGGTCGCGGCGGTGCTCTTCGCGCTGCTGCTGCTGCTTGTCGATCAGGGGAGCAAACTGTGGGTTGAGCATGTTTTCGAACATCACGAATCGTGCGCGGTCATCGAAGGCTGGCTCGACATTTTCAGCGTCCGCAACACCGGCGCGGCCTGGAGCATCCTCCGAAATCAAATCTGGCTGCTGCTGCTGATCGCGATCATCGCCTTCAGCGCGATATTGTACTTCTTCCACCATCTCACCGAACGGTATCCCGAACGGTACTTCGCCATTTTCATGGTCCTGTCCGGCATAGTGGGCAACTCCATCGACCGGCTGTGGCGGGGCGCGGTGGTGGACTTCATCCACGTGCATTACTACGACAAGTGGGATTACCCCGTTTTCAACGTGGCGGATATCGCCATCTGCGTCGGAGTGGGGATATTCGTGCTCTCGTGCTTCATCCGTCCGGAAAAAAAGCCGGATGCGGAAAACCGGAAACGCGGTTTCTTCCGGCGGCTTTTCGGTTTCGGCGGCAAGTCGGACGCTCCGTCGGAAAAATGAAGATCGTCGAAACTTCGCAGATGCGTGCCGTCGAGGCGGCGGCAGTCGCCGCCGGCACGCCGGAATTCACGCTGATGAAACGCGCGGGGCATGCCGCGGCGAAACTCGTTTCCGCATGGATGCGCCGGTACGGTCTTTCGCGGATCGTATTCCTGTGCGGCGGCGGCAACAACGCCGGCGATGCGCTGGTTGCCGCGACGCTCCTTTTCGGCAGCTGGCCCGTCAAACTTTGGCTTTCCCGTCCGCTCGATTCCCTGCGCGGCGCCGCGGCGCTGGCCGCATCCATGCTGCCGGACGAACTCAAATCGGATGCGACCGGGGACTTCGAGGCGTTGGAGATCGGCCGCGGCGACCTGCTGGTCGACGGAATGCTCGGCATCGGATTGGCCGGCGAGGTGCGTCGGCCGTTGGCGGAAGTGATCGCAAAGGTCAACGCTTCGCGTCTTCCCGTAATCGCGCTGGACGTGCCGAGCGGCATGGATTCCGATACCGGTGAAGGGCGCTGTCCCGGCGGCGAGGCGCTGCACGCCGCCTGTACCGTCACCTTCGGATTGCCCAAACGCGGACTGTTCACCCACTGCGGCACGGTCTTTTCCGGCGTGCTCCGCGTCGCCGACATCGGCTTGTCGGAATACGCGCCGAGCTCCGCGTGCGACGCCTATACGGAACTCGAAGCGTGGCGCGATCTGCCGCGTTTCGCCGCCGACATCCATAAGGACCGCCGCGGCCGGATGCTGGTTATGGCGGGCAGTCGGCGTTACCCGGGAGCGGCCGCGCTGGCGGCTTGCGCGGCGCTGCGCGGCGGCGCCGGAGTGGTCTATTCCCTCGTTCCGTCCGGGGCCAAAATCTCACTTCCCAATGCGGCGATCCCCGTGGAGGTCACAGCGGCGGGGCAGGGGGGCTTCGCCGCCGCGCCGGAGTGGAGCGGATACCGGAAGGCCGTCGCTCTGGTCGCCGGACCGGGGTGGGGCGACGACGTACCGGTTGCGGTATTGGAAAAGGTGCTGGATTTTCCGGGAAAACTGTTGCTCGACGCCGATGCGCTCAATCTGCTGGCGCGGCATCCTGAACTCTGGAAGCGGCGCGATGACGTGGTGCTGACGCCGCATCCCGGCGAAGCGGAGCGATTGCGGCTCGCATTCGGTATTCCGGAGTCGGGATCGCGAGGCGAAGCGGCGGCGGCACTGGCGGCGCATCTCGGCGCGGTGGTCGTGCTCAAAGGCGCGCGTACCGCGACGGCATGCGGCACGGGAGAAACAGCGCTGAACACCTCCGGATCATCCGATCTTGCCGCCGCGGGCAGCGGCGACGTTCTGGCCGGTCTGATCGGTGCTCTGCTCGCCAACGGCATGGATGTCGCGTCCGCGGCGAAACTCGGCGTTTTCATCCACGGACGCGCCGGAGAACTCTGCGGACGCGGCTGTATCGCCGACGATCTGCCGACGGCGATTTCGAGCGTCATGAAAAATCTGGAAAAAGGGCGTATTTTTTGAAAATTCGCGCCAAAAAACCGGTTTTTGCAAAAAAAAACGAATTTTTTTGAAATTTCTTCATTTTGCGACTTGATTATTTTAAATAAACTGATTATACTATCACCAACCGCAAGGGAAACCTTCAACCAACAAAGGGAGTGGAACCATGAATCACAAGTTTTATGACGTCAAGACCAAGTCCGCCGTCACCGCCGCCATCACCGAAGTCAAGTCCTATGGCACCGCCGGCCGCACCCGCTATGCCGTGAAGGGCAAGACCAAGGACGGTCGTCCGCTGACCGCGTTCGTCAGCAAGGCTGACTGGGAAAAGGCGAAGGCGGCTCTCAAGTAATTCTTGAAACACCGTATTGCCGGATCTCCGCTCAAGGCGGAGATCCTTTTTTTTGCCGTCATATCCGGGATATTCCCTTGAAAACCCTACGCATGACCGTTAAATTATACCTCAAAGACAACCGCAGTCGGGAATTATACTCGGGAGGAACGCTCGCCATGAATATCGACATCGCGCTTTTGAAACAGATCGAGGCCGCCGGACAGACGGAGGTACTGCGTTTTTGGAACGAACTGGACGAATCGGGACAGCGCAAACTGGCGGGGCAGCTGGCCGAGATCGACTGGACGCAGCTGCCCGGTCTGATCCGCGACTATGTGCTCCGCAAACCGCAGACAGCCATTCCGGACGATCTGGCCCCCGCGCCGTTCTTCCCGCTGATCCCGAAGGATGACGCCACCCGCGAGCTTTATCGCCGCGCCGTCGCCGCCGGCAAAGAGGCATTGCGAAACGGCCGGGTATGCTGCCTCACCGTCGCCGGAGGGCAGGGGACGCGTCTCGGCTTCGACGGCCCCAAGGGCACCTATCCCATCGGGCCCGTCAGCGGCAGCAGTCTGTTCAGCTTCTTCGCGGGCGCGATCCTGCGCGCGGGGATCAAATACGGGCGTCCGCTCACGTGGTACATCATGACCAGCGTGCTGAACCGCGAAGCGACGGTCGACTTCTTCCGGCGCAACGAATACTTCGGGCTGAAACCCGAACAGGTGTTCTTCTTCACCCAGGGGACGATGCCGGCGATCGGATACGACGGCAAGCTTCTTCTGTCGGCCAAAGATTCGCTGGCGCTCTCGCCGGACGGACACGGCGGGACGCTGCTGGCTCTCCGCAAATCCGGCGCCTTGGAGCGCATGGAACGGGAAAAAAACGACATCATCAGTTATTTTCAGGTCGACAATCCGCTGGTGAAGATGTGCGATCCCTTGTTCATCGGTCTGCATGATCTGGAAGGATCCGACATGAGCGCGATCATGCTCGCCAAGACCGGGCCGTATGAAAAACTCGGCAATTTCTGCACTTCGGACGGCAAGCTGCACATCATCGAGTACAGCGATCTGCCGGCGGAACTGGCGGAAAAACGCAATCCGGACGGTTCGCTCGCCTTCGTCGCCGGCAGTCCGGCGATCCACATGATCTCCCGCCGGTTCGTTGCCGAGCTGACCGCGGAGGGGAGTCTGAAGCTGCCGTGGCACCGCGCGGACAAGAAGATCCCGACCGTGGACGCTTCCGGCAATCCGGTCAAGCCCGAGTCCCCGAACGGCGTGAAGCTCGAATCGTTCATCTTCGATGCGCTGCCGCTGGCAAAGCGCACCATGATCCTCGAAGGCGACCGGAAGGAGGTCTTTGCTCCTACCAAGAACGCCACCGGCGTCGATTCGGCGGAAAGCTGTCGGCTGATGATGATCGACCGCGATGCCCGCCGGCTCGAAGCGGCGGGCGTCTCGATTCCGCGGAAACAGGACGGTTCGGCGGATGCGAAAATCGAAATATCCCCCGCCGCCGTGCTGGACGAGGAAGACGCCAAGGCATATGTCGCGGCTCATCGTATCGCGCGGATCGAGCCGGGGAGCGAAGTACTCCTGAAATAACCGGGGGAAACCGAAGCGGCAGATCATGGATACTCCCCGCACCATCGGATTCGAACGCTCGTCTCAGGGCGACCAGTCGGAGCGGAACAGTCAGGAAAAGATCGGACACGCTCTGCACTGGCTGCTGCTGCTGACCACCGTCTTGGTCGCCTTCGGGCTGACCATGCTGTACTCC
>Ga0310786_10005426_pt1 | contig 17317 bp, 31 predicted proteins | sample AusTroGonzalo_MG_FD_203881 | JGI IMG/M metagenome (GOLD analysis project Ga0310786, IMG submission 203881) | Bovine rumen microbial communities from tropical cattle in Woodstock, Queensland, Australia - Gonzalo_03 (v2) (version 2) | ecosystem: Host-associated > Mammals > Digestive system >... | reverse complement strand
GTCTGTTTTTGTCGTTTTCTTTTTTCCGGTCCCCGTCGCCGGCGTCCGGCCCATATAAAAAATCCTCCCTTCGGTTCGATCTGCTTTTATCGTACCGAAGAGAGGTCTTTTTGTTAGTCGCAGTATTTTTATTCTATTGGCTTGCCTGTCAAATGTTCTATAATCTGGGAAGAATCTCCTTTAATCTCTTTGTTTTGTAAAATTCTTAGGCCAGGCTGCTTTTCTATCAGCGGGCATAACGGCCATCTTTCCTTGTCCGCACCTGTATGTAAATATTCATACGGTATTGAATGACAGTATCCTGTCAAATAGAACAGCGCTCCGCAATGCGATTCATTTTCGCATGGACATTCTGCGCACCCTTTTGGCAAATCAAGATTAGGAATTATCAGCATCTTATTCATCTCCTTCCGGCCATTTCCAATGCTTTATACTACAATACATCTCGCACCTTGTATAGCACTTTTCGCAATAGTTCTTCTGATGCCATGTCTTGTCGTCCTGTTCCGGAAAGCTGGATATCATCCTGCAGCCGTCAATCAGTCCCTCGCACACAATCTCCTTCCGGCCGTGCGCGATGAAAAACGGGCAGCAAATGTCCCCCGTGTTCGCTGTTGTGCTGATCCGGTTCCGCTCACTCATTGGCTTTTCCTCATCACGCATCGGATATAGACGCCGTCCACCACGTCGCTGTACTGCACCTGGCAGTTCTCCAGGCTGTATCCCGGATAGATCTTCTCCATAATCTCATACGCCGTCGTGCTGAAATGCTGGGCGATCATCTTCACTTTTCTGTTGCTGATCTTTGTGTCGCTGACGTGTTCCTTCGGTTTCTTCAGGTTCCTGCTTCCGCTCCACATGTGGAATCCCTCGCGCTCGCCGCTGTCCCTGGCTTTCTCGTTCTGCCGGTACAGGTAATTGGCCATGCCCTGCAGCCCGCCGCCCTGCTTCTGCAGGCGGATGGTATTCGCGTATCCATTCCCCCACATCTTTTCCAGCTCGTCCCGGCTGATCCCGCCGTTCATCACCATGTGGACATGGATCCGCTGGTCCCGGTCATGGCCGATCGCATAAATATACTTCAGCTCTTCAAGGCCCCGCTTCTCCCGCTGCCGCTTCACCCGGTTCAGGAAGTTCCGTATATCTTTCCTGCATCTTTTCAGGTTCGGTTCCTCCGCGTAAGTCAGCGTCACATGAATGTCCCTGTCATAGCTGAAGTTGTTTTCCATCAGCAGCACCAGCCTGCGCTTCGCCCGTTTCGTGTTCAGCTGCTGCTGCCGCTCCTTTGTCAGGTTCTGGTTTGCCCTCTTCGCGTCCTGTTCCTGACTCCTGCCGAATATCGGATAGATCTCCGCTTCCAGCCGCGTACCGGCTTTGATCGTCCGCGTCCGGTATCCCATGCTGCCGATCCGCGTTGCCGTCGGCTCCGTCCGCCAGTATTCCTCCAGCAGGTCCTCTTCCACCGGTATTGCGTCGAACAGTCCTTCATACTCCCATGCCATACCGGTTCCTCCTTTCCGTTCCCTGCCGTTTTACTTGACGGCTACTTGACTGCCCTACGCGGGGAGAGGGCTGCGCCCCTCCCCGGACCCCTCCTGCTGCTGTTGCTGTCCTCTTTAGCTGACGACGATGTGCAATCTTTTAATACTCATTACAAGCCTGCACTTGCGGATCCCATCCCGCCCTTCGCGGCGCTGCCCGCCGCCGGGAACCACGCTGTCTTTCCAGCTGCCATGTTTTATGCGGTAACGATCCCTGCAGGATTATCAGCTCCTGCCGGCTGTATTTAGCGGCTTGCGCCGTCTGGAGCCGCGGGCCGGATTCGGACCGGCGACCTGCTGATTACAAATCAGCTGCTCTGCCAGCTGAGCTACCGCGGCATGTGAACCGGATGGCCGCTCCCAGGCTGCGCCTTAATCCGGTTTCTTCCTATTACTTATCCCCGTCCACGCTGACCGTTACCGTCAGCTTCCCCCTGAATCCTTCCGGCTCGTTCCGTACCGTCACCGTGATCCAGTCCGGGCTGTATGTCCTGATTTTGTCCGCCGCCATGTTCGCCGCCAGCTGGTGAATGATTTCCTCAATGCAGCAGCCGACCATCTGCAGCTCATGAATCTTGTCGTCCTCTTTCTTTATTTCCAGGTATTCCTCATACCTTATCATTGCCTGTCCTCCTTCATGCTGGCATATGCTATTGATTGCTTTGCTTCCTCTTTATATAACCCGGCGTCAAAATCTTCCCTGAATTGCCGCGCTTCTTCCTCGTTCCTGGTTTCAATGTGATTGACCGTCGTTCTGCAGGTTATGCAGTAAAGCGCCTTCCTGTGTCCGGCTTCTCTTTTGCGTCCGCGCTCCCGCATTACAGGGATTCCCTTGTTTCCGCAGTTGATGCACCAGAAGTCGCTTGAAAATTCTCTTTTCTTTCTGCTTCCTGCCATGCTCTCACCTCACATTGTTGCCTTTAAGTTATTTTCATCAGTCTTCTAATCCAATTCCATATTCGTTTAAAAATGTTTGGATAGTATGGGATTTGAGTTGCCTTTTTCCATGTTCCATCAGACTGTTGTTCATAATTTTCTTCCATCTTTTACCTCACTTAAAGCGTCATTGTTGCCTTTTAATCAGTTGGCAGTTCCGGTAATTTTGCCCAATGTGTAATACCAGTTCTCTCAAAATATCCGACTTCGGAATCATCTTCATACCATCCGGGTCTGTTCTCGTCCGGAAAATTAAACTCATCTACTTCATGAAGATTCATTGAAAACCGAAATATACGAATAAGTCTGTATTGAAAGCATTGATATACAACAAGGTATTCGCCGTCTTTGTCCGGCAATCTGTCTTTTACGTTTATTCATTCCATGCTCATACCTCTTAAAGCGTCATTTATGATCGTCGTCTTCCTCTTTCATCCTGATCACAGCAATGAACGTGATCGTCAGCAGAATGCCTATGACCACGCCGATAACAAACGGAACCATTCTTTCACCTCCCGTTCCTCACAGCACTCTCATCTGCCGCACGACCGGATTCCACAGCATCACAATCCCGCCGGTCCTTCGCGCGACGTCCTCCGCCTTTTCCTTCTTCCGCGTTTTCCATGCGTCGTACGGGCTGGCGCTCCACCGCAGATCGTCCGACCACAGCACATATCCCACCAGGTATTCCCCGTTCTTCCGCACAATGCAGCAGGTTTTCTTCCGAATATCGTCCTTCATGCCGGACCTCCCGGACACCAGTCACTTTCCCCGCTGCGCTTCATTTTCTCCATGTCGTTCTTCAGCTGCTTGCAGCGCTGGATCCACAGCTTCGTCTGCTTTTTTTCTTCCGACAGTTTTGTAAACAGCTCTCTTCCTGTCCTGATGCATTCCGCCTTTTCACACTCCAGTCTGTCTATCGACTGCTGCAGGTATCTGACTGCCGTCTTTGCCTGCCTGCGCTCCTTCTTCAGCTTCTTCTTCAGTTTCTTCTTATTCATAAAACTTGACCTCCGGCTCCGTCCCTCCGTCCAGTTTCATGCTTGTCTGCACATTCAGCGCGCTCGGCCCGTTCAGCATCACGTCCTTCTGCCAGTCCGCGAACACCTGCCGCACCTTCTCGTTCTCCAGCGCCTGGATCATCTCGCGCAGATGCCTGCAGACCTGCTCCAGCTCATGGAATTCATTTTCCATGCCCTTCATGGGATAACGTCCTTCATACTTCACGCTGCACAGGTTTCTCAGCTCTTCCTGCTCTTTCAGGCATTTCACCAGCGCCTGCCTTTTTGTTACCTCCGCCATATGTCCTCATCCCCCTCAGCTTTTTGATCACGTCCTTGATTGCCATCTGATACCCGTATTCAAATCCGCACATATACGCCTGCTCATATGTCGCCTGTTCGTCGCTCAGCTCCAGCAGGTACTTCACCTCGTCCTGGCTCATCCCGATCATCATGGTTTCATATGGCCCGTACTGTCCGCCCTTTTCCATCTTTTCCAGCGCTTCCTTCAGGATCTCCCGCGCTGTTTCTCCCGCGTCCGTCATTCCCATATCAGCCACCTCCTGCAGCATGGACACTTCTCCGCGCCCTTCTTCACAACCACATGGCATTCTCCGCACACATACCACCAGAAATATGCGCTGCCTTCTATCTCCACCTCTGCCGTTTCTTTCCTGTCAAACTCGTCCTTCACAATTTCAAGATGGTAACCAAACTCCGCCAGCGCGTTTTCAATCGTTTCCATTCTTGGCAGCGTATCTTCCTTCAGCCAATGGCACACCTGGGCCTGCGTCGCGTTGATCCTTTCCGCCATCTCATGCTGTGATATCTTCTTCTCTCTCAGCATGTCCTTCAGCCACTCTGTAAAAATGCTCATTCCACGCTCACCTCCAGCCATTCGCTTTTGATGTATCCCCGGCTTGTCACGGCCCATCCGTCCGCCATCAGGAAAACCTCGCAGAATTCCCCGTTCTTCATCCATGCCGCCCGGCCTTCCAGCTGCGGCCCGGCCATCCACCTTCGGCAGGCGACCTGCTTCTTTGCGACGCATACATACCGCTCACCGATCTTCTCCGGTTTCTCCGTCACAACGTATCCGCAGTACACCCAGCCGCCTTCCCCTTCGCAGCAGCTGATCCATCCGTCCTTTGTTTCCCCGTCCGTCCGGAAACTGTCGCCGCAGTCCAGCCTTCCATGCTCCGCGCCGTCCTTCTCCGGCGTCGCCCGGATCGTCACATAGCTTCCCGGCTTGCACATGATCCAGCACGTCGCCAGCTGCTCCCCGCAGCAATAGCTTCCGATAATCGCGCTGATCAGCAGCATGATCGCTACCATCAGCGCCGCGGCCGCTATCTTTTCTTTGTGAAATGTGCTATACTGTTTCCGCATAAATAAGAACCTCTCTTTCTTGTTTAATGCCCAGGCCGGCAGCTGCAGCTGCTGGCCGCTTTTTGTTGCCTTTAAAATGGTTAGCTATCTCTTATAATCCGCAAATCTCGGTACTGTATTGAATATCGCTTTGTGGTTTACCCACCTTGCAAACCGCTTCAGTTCGTCCGATGGTTCTGTATTGTTCACAAAGTCCCTGTAAGGCTGTGCGAAACAATCAGCACCCACATCACGCAATGCTATTGCCCGTCTTTCCGCACTCTCTACGTCCTGCACAAGCAGATACACAAACACTCTGTAAGGCTTTACACCGCAATCCTGCAAGCGCTTGATTGCCGTCAAGCACACATCAAGCATCTGATCCGTATCACATGACATTCTGATTTGCCGTATCCATTTCAAACGGGAAAGTATGTCAGCAATCTCCGGTGATATCAGACGGGCATCCAAACCTTGGTTAAAGTCCACTCTCACCTTCTTTCCGATCATGTCCTTCATCTGTTCCACACCATGCGGACAGGCAAGCACATTGTTATCCATGAACACGATATCTCTGCTGTCCGGTCTTTTGATTTCTTGCCACGTTCTGTATGGTCTGATCTTTCCTTCCTTCTTTGGCACTACACACCACGGGCATTTGCGGATACATCCCCTTGTCAGGAATCCGATTGCGTAATCAACCTTCGGATAGATACTGTAATCAGGAAACATATCGTCTATTTCCTGTGGCAGTTCATCATAGATTCCGTATCCTGTACCGCCTTTGATTGTGTCCTCTGGCAGATACGGACATTCTTCTGTGAATGTGAAAACCTTACTGCTATACACTCGGTCATACTTCAGAAACGGAATCCACCACTCAACGGTATCCCCTTGTGCCTTATGCCATGCTGATATTTTCATCAGCGCATAATTGGGAAAGTCCGTCTTGTCACTATCGTGAAGTCCGACTAACATCTGTTATCTCCGATCTGATTAAAAGCGTCATTTATCCGACCTTCAGCTTCCCTGTCCGCCGGTCAATCCTGGCGATCTTTCCGTCCTTCCGCAGCTTCATCGGCGGCATTTCCCGCTGCACGTTCACGCTCATCCTGTGGTTCCGCAGCCAGTCCTCCAGCCCGTATTCCGGAACCATCAGCTGCTGGCGCTTCGCGCTGCCCACGTTGATCACGCCGGCCATGTGTTTCATCCGCGCCCGCGCTGTGTCATAGCTGCAATCCATCAGCTCCGACACTTTTTTCACGTTGTACCAGTTGTCCATGGTCAAACCTCCACCTGCTCTTTCGGTCCCCAGCTGCTCTTCTTCGGATCCTCCGCGACCTGGTACGCAAACGCTTCGATCCCGTTGACCAGCATGCACAGATCCTCTTCGTCCCTGATCTTTCCCATCGCGTTCAGGAATTCAATCACACCGAATACCCGGTTGATCTGTTCATGCAGCGTATCGTTCGTGAAACCAATGTCTGCGCGGTAATGCAGCTCAACAAACTGGTCCAGCAGCGCGACCTGCTCTTGCGCGTCCAGCTTTGTGTCCTTCTTCACGATCTTCCGGAAGTTTTCTTCCATCTCTCTGCGCGTCATGGTTATGCTCCTTTCTTGTGACTTGTCAAGCTACTGTATCAGTAAAAAAATAATTATCGGGCTTGTCGATCTTCAGTACCTCAATCATGCGGTCTGCTTCGTCAAGCCCGAATTTGCCATTATTCATTTTGATAGAGAACGTCTTTGCGCTCATGCCGATCTTTTCCGCCACTTGCTGCTGAGTTAATCCAAGCTCAACAATCCGGGCGCGGATCTTGTTCGCGTTTATCATATTCATGCTCCTTTCTGTATCCTGTCAGGCTACATTCATATTAATCCATTGTTTGTAAACTGTCAAGCTATTTTTTTCTTTTTTCTTTACTTTTTTGTAAACTCATAGTATTATGAACTTGCCCTACAGATTATAAAGGAGTTTAAAATGAATACCACAGGAAACAGAATCCGCGAGCTGCGACTCAAAAACGATCTTACCCTCGACGATGTTGCACGTCATTTAGGCGTCGGTCGTCAGGCGATCTATAAATATGAACAAGGAACCGTCACCAACATTCCGCTGGAGAATCTCGAAAAGATGGCAGAATTGTTTGGTGTGACTCCCGGATATCTTGCTGGCTGGACGGATGATCACCCTGACGATCCCTTACCTGATCAGCCGAAAAACGACGACGTGCGCCTGCTGATCCGCGGCCTGAACAAACTTTCGCCGGAACAGCTGGAGCAGGCGACGAATATGATGAAAATCATGTTCGCCAAATACGCTGATTATTTCGATAAGGAGAAAGACAATGACGCCTGATTATGACCGCGCAGCTTCCGCTGCCATTGAAACGCTGATCCGCTTCAGCATAACCTCCGCGCCCGTCGCCCCTTTGCACATTCTCAAGCAGTATCCCGGCGTCCTTGTTGTTTCCTATGAAACCATGTCCACCGATGTTTTACAGGATCGCAAATGTGTAATTGATACATACGGAGAACGGAACCAGGATGCAATCACGGCCTGCAATATGAAGAACGGACACCCGCAGTACCTTGTTACTTATAATCAACGCCTGCCGTTCTTCCTGCATCAGCGCGCCCTGGCCCGCGAGCTTGGGCATATCGTTCTCGGCCACGACGGATCCCGTCCGGAATCCGTCCGCAATGAGGAAGCGAAAACCTTCGCCCATCATCTGCTGGTTCCGCGCCCGCTGGTCCATGCCGTTGAAGCGTTCGGCATCCGCTTTACAATGGAAGTCCTGAACAACCTTACCGGCTGCAATGACTATTGTGTTTCTTGTATGCGCCGCCTGCCTGCCGTCCATGTTCCTGCAGAGCTGAACCGCGCCGTCCGCGATCTGATGATGCCTTATGTTTTTAACTTCTTTGAATACCAGCGCTTAGCTGATCATAAAGACGGCAGCGCGCTGGCTGATCTCGGAAATTATATGGAAGGTTATGAAGAATGAAAAAGTATTATCCATCTCATATTATTCTTTGTATTTTTCTGATTTGCTTTGGTTCCTTTGCTGGGTATTTTGCTTTTACTGGATTTTTTTCTTCTTTTTCAACTATGAGCATCATTGCTCTTCTGTTTAGTATCCCAGCTATTGTTCTTGTTTGCGTATTGCCTATATATGCTGGTATCAGTTATCTGATTGAAATAATACGCGGGAAAGATTCAAATATGTATCCAGACGGAAATGCGTCTGATGATACAAATATAAACAATCAGGAGTAAGCTATGCCGCAAAAGAAACCAAAGAAACGCGCCGACGGCCGTTACTGCGCTGTCTATCGCGGAAAGCAGTTCATGTCCTATGACCCGGATGAAGCGCTGCGCCTGCGGGATGATTACAAATACCGCTGTGAACACGATATAGATGAGATCCGGCATATTGCCGTCAAGGATTATGTGGCGGAATGGCTACCGCTGTACAAGCACGGTAACGTCCAGCTGAATACCTATAACCAGTACGCCGGCCTGTTTGAAAAGCTGAACAGCGTCATCGGAAATATCAATATGTCATCTGTCACACCGGACGACGTTGCCCGCGTCTGGAAACAGTTTTCCGGGCAGTCAAAGTCGCAAATCAAAAAGGCAGGATATCTCTATCGCCGCCTGTTTGATTCCGCGATGGAATCCGGCTACTGCCGCCGGAATCCGTTCAAGTCTGAATCCGTCGTCACGCCGAAAGGCACGGAAGGATCCCACCGCGCCATTGATGACTGGGAGCGCCGCCTGATCGAAACCACGCCGCACAGGATGCAGCTGGCCGCGCTGGTCATGCTGTACGCCGGCCTGCGCCGCGGCGAGCTGATCGCGCTGCAGTATAACCACGTCCATGATGATTTGTTCTTTGTCCATCAGGCTGTTACGTTCGCCGGCGCTCAGCCGGAAACCAAAGGAACAAAGAACGAGTATTCCATGCGGACTGTTCCGGTTCTCGCCCCGCTCCGGCCGCTGTTCTTTGACGAGAACAACAAGCCGCTGAAAACGTTCGGTTATATTATTTCCTCCGCGGATGGAAAGATCTGCACGGAAGCAGCCTGGAAACGCGCATGGGAATCCTACATTTCCGCGCTGGAAACCGCGCTGAACGGAACGGAAAAGCGCTGGTATCACCGGACCCGCGAATGGAAGCAATCCCATCCTGATGAATGGAACAATTACCTGACGCTCAAAAAGACAAAACCAAAACAAGCGGAAGAGTACCGTCTGATTGGCTGGCGTCCGGTCCGGATCCGCCCGCACGATCTGCGGCATTCCTTTTGCGAATGGGCGATCACCAACGGCGTCGGGCCGAAAACCCTGATGAAATGGATGGGACATTGCGACGAGCGGATGATCATGAAGATTTACGACCACGTTTTGTCCAAAAGAGAGGACGCCGCCGTCGCCATGCTGAACAATGCATATGCAAACGATATGCAGAGCCGGAAGCCTGCGTCTGTTATCGCCTTATAATTCAAGCGTTCCAGCTTCGTCAGCTCTTTTCTATGGGGTTCAAGAGGTCGGAAGTTCGAATCTTCTCACCCAGACGCACCGGAATCCTTTGAAATCAAAGGGTTCCGGATTTTTTATACCTTCCCTGACTTTCGCCAAAAAGACGAAAAAAGCCGAAAAAAACGATAAAACGATATGCAAATAATATGCAGAACATACGATCACTTGAATGTTAAAGAAAAGGAATGTGCATTTTACTGCACATTCCCTATCTTTTTACCGGTCATATCCGTTCGGCACTTCGTGATAATACGGCCTGTCATGACCGTCATCACGACTGATGTACCGCCCGGTCATCCGGCTGCGGCCGCGGGCATAGGATCCGCCGTCATAGCTGCCGCCATACTCGCTGTTGCCCTTCATCGCTTCGTAGGTCGCAATGCTTTTCAGTGCATGAGAGATTTTGTCGATATCCTGCAGGTTTTTGTCATTCAGCTGCGCTTTGCCTGTTCCCAGCTGCTCGTCCAGCTTGTCCATTTCGCGATGCAGCGCTTCGCAGATTCCTTCAAACATCTTTCATGCCCTCCTTACGCGACGGCCGGCGTCGTTGTCGTCAGGGCTGCGAGAATCGTAGCAGTCTGAGCGGTCTGGCTGGCTGCAAGGTTAGCCATGTTCAGGCTGTTCTGCAGCTCCAGAATCTTCTCATTCTTCCGGTCGATATCATCCTGGCACATTTTGTCAATGATCGCCTGCGTCTGCTGCTGAATGGCAAGCCTTGTCGCCGCGCCTTCGTTCTGAACGATGTTCTGCGTCTGCACGGTCGCAAGCCTATTGTCGCAGCAGCACTGGCTCAGCTGGCTGCTGATGCCGAAAATCTGGTTCATGTTTGCCATCTGGCGGGCATTCTCCCCGATTTCAGCCTGCGCGAAACCGTTCGCAATGCTTGCATTCACGCCTGCAAATCCTCCGCAAAGCTGCGTCTGCAGGTCACCGAATCCTGATGTGATCGTGTTCTGGATACCGGAAACACCGGTCATCACAGCATTCTGGTCGAATCCGCGCTGAATATCAGCGTTCATGAATCCGCCACCGTTGCCGCCGAAACCGTTGCCCCAGCCGAAACCGCCGCCTGCGAACAGGAACAGCAGGATAATCCACCATCCATCAGCAAAACCGTTACCGAAACCTCCGCCGTAATTGGCGGGAGCTACCGGCATGTACATAGGGGTTCCACTATTCTCCATGTGTTTTCTTCCTTTCGAAATATTTATCCTTAATCGGTTATGGCCACTTACCGAAAAGATACGTATGTCTTTTTATTTGATTCCCATCCGCTGCATCAGCGGCGCAATTTTCTGCATCATCGGTCCGCCCACCTGCCCGCTCTGAATCAGGTGCATTACCATCGCCTGCGGATTCCCCGCAAGATTCTCCGGTATCTGATACCCTGCCTGCCGCGCCATGCCCAGCGGATCTTGTTTTACCTGCTGCAGCTGCATCTGCTGGCTGCTCTGTCCCATCCTGTCAAACAAACTCATTCGGTCTTTTCCTCCTTTGTCGTTTTCCTGGTCGTTCTGATTGATTCCAGCGCCGCCGCCAGCTCTTCCTTTGTCACGTATTCCGTCGGATCCGGCGCTTTCTTCTGTTCTTCTTTCCTGTATATATCCATCGTCGGCTGGCTGTTTGTGTATGCGCTCTTCACATAGATCGCGCTGTCGTCCTTCGCAATCATCATCTGCGTCGCGCCGGCCGCTACCGGCCAGTTCCACGCTTCCTGCTCCGTATCCACCTGGACTATGTCCGCATGGATCGTCGGCGGCGTCATTCCCTGCGCCTGCGCCGGCTGCTGCTGATATGGAAATGCCATCTGCGGGTAAGAATACGGGAAAACATTGTTATACATACTTCCTCTCCTTCCAGAAATACGTTGGTACTTCATCTCCGCTGTCCCAGCTGTCGTAATAATCTCCGTCAATCACCGTTACCGCATGGGTTCCTGTCCCGATCACATACACTCCGCGCGGATACATGGAGCAGAATGCCCTTATCGTTACGCACCGCGGACACCTGTCCGGCAGCAGGAATTGCTGATACCCGCGGGCTTTCAGATCCTGACCCCATACATAATTACTGTTTGGCATCTCACATTCGATCTCCCCGATCTTGCACAAACTCTGATATGTTTCCCGCCAGCTCTGGTTCGTCGCGACGGCAATCGCCCGCACCACGCAGTCAGACGTCTGTTTGCCCAATGGATTCGGATTGCATTTCACCCACATGCCATAATCCTCCGCGTTTCTTTATCTGTATTTTTGCATATGAAAAGCCTGCCGGCGAGGAAGCCGGCAGGCAATTACCATGCAGTTATTTTGTTATTTTATTTTACTGAACAGTTCCTTTTCATTCTTATTGATAATGGACCATATCTGGCGCCGCGACATATCAAACTCTTCCGCCAGCTTCTCCAGCACGATGCCGTCGATCAGCCTGCGTTCAAGAATCTTCCTGTTCCTCTCGCTGTGTATATGCTCCGCGATCAGTTCACGGATCTGGCTGTTCGTATACTCCATTATTAACCTCCGAGATCCGCTGCTGGATGGCCATATCAATCAGTTGCTTTTCCCTTATTGTATTGCCGTATACGAAAATACCTATGATTACTGAAAGCGTAACACACACAACAATCAGCGCAATCAGCATCCTCTTGTTTGCCCTGTTGTAATGCATCAGCACATTTTCATGCGCAAAAAACGGAACACAAGCCTGTTTTTCATCACAGTTTTTGCAGTCCATTATTCTTCCTCCGGCGTATGCTTGTTGTCATCCCACGGTTCCGGATAAGTCATTGCCCGGTTGCTGTCGCCCACGCCTTCCGTTGTCGGATCCACCACAATGCCCAGGATCGCCAGCAGCGCGAATACCGCGTTCACCACGGCCTGCAGCTTGCCGACCCATGTTTCAAGGTTAATGGTATAGCCGAACAAAGCGGCCACGGCCTGTACAACCAGCGCCAGCGCCGGAATCAGCGCCAGCCAGAATGCCTTGTTCTTGATTCTTACAATCCAGTTAATCTTCATGTTTCTTCCCTCCCTGCAGATCGTCCAGCCGCTTGTGGGCGCTTCTCACGTCGCGCTCAATCTCAATCACTTTGATTTTCAGGTCCCCGACGTCGCTCTGGATCCTCCGGTTGTCCACTTTGATGGTATCCATGCTGTCCCGGATATACTTGATATCCGCCGTCATTGTCGCCCGCTGCTCTACCTCTTTCTCTGAATCCTTCTTTGTGTTTTTTGCCAGCGTGATTATCGCGACAATTGCCATGATGCATGATAAAACAATCGGGATCCATACTGTTGCTTCCATTTTACTCACTCCTCCGTCATTTCGCTTCCTGGATATTGATTGCAAAGCGCAGCAGCCTGCGTCTGATCCAGCCCTGTAATGATCACCTTGTACGTCGGTTCCGCTGCCGGCGCATCCTCCGCCAGCTTTGCCCATGTCCGCGGCCCACAGATTCCGTCCGGCGTCAGTCCGTTGTCTTTTTGGAATGCTTTTACCGCTTTTTCTGTCTGCTCGCCGTAATCCCCGTCCGCGCCCCACTTGCCCAGGTCGTACCCCAGGTCCTTCAGCTTCACCTGCAGCAGCTGGACATACTTTCCTTTGCTGCCGCGCCGGATCGTCGGATAATCCGCGTCCTTGTCCTCGTCCCACGGCGGGTCCTCGTCCGCGCCGTCATAATCTATCATCTTAAGCTCTCCCCATGCCTTCCAGCGGCTGTCCGTTACACTGGTTTCCACCACGCCGTACTGCGCGCCCCTTGCTTCAATCACCTTTCCGTTTCCAGCGTATAGTCCTATATGTCCATGCCGGCCGTCGCTTCCTGTGGTGAAAACCGCGGTTCCCGGTTTCAGTTCCGTACCGTCGCTTTTCTTTCCCTTTTTCAGCGTCCCTTTGCTTTTGCAGTACCGGTCGTATATGCTGTTGCTGCCGTGCGCGATCGCTCCGCCCAGCTGCTCTATCCACCAGGCAAACAGCCCGCTGCAGTCCGTCACGATATGCCCGTTCCATTTAGCGCCTACCTTGCAGCTCATCTGTCTCAGCGGATCGCCGCTGTATGCCTTGATATAGGCGTCCTGCCGCGCCTGGCTCCACAGGACGTGCTTCATGCCGTAGATGTATCCCCATTCTTCATTCAGGGAAACCCGGAATTTTTCGATCAGCGCCTGAGCTTTGATCACTTTTTCTTCCTCCTGTTCCAAAGGTTCCACGGCATCTTGTCCGGCGCGATCAGGCACAGCTCTGCCACCAGCGCCGCGACGCATATAAACCCGATCACGATCAGCGTAATTTTCATGTTCATTCCTCCCGTTTCATACTACCAAAGCATTCCGGTTTTGTTAGTCGCACAAAAACCGCCCGGATCTCTCCGGACGGCCATGTTAGTCAGTTAAAAGTGATTTAATGGTCACAAATGTTCATATATTGCAAAATCCCATCGAAAACTGTTCCATCATCCCACGGTGTGCTTTTTATTTGTTCCTTTGTCGGTTTAGCTGTCCACAATCTCATTTCTTCACCATAACCTATAATGTCTGCTGATAGAAAATCATCTGATGGATCAACCTTTTTTATTCTTGTTACAACTTTTTCAGACCATGTAGGCTTAAACCTGTATTCTTCATATACAGGTTTTATTCTTGTAGGCGAATCGAAATCAGAACACCACGCTTCTGCTTCTTGCAAAGTCATAAGTTTAGCTTTCATATTATTTTCACCTCAAGAATATTATACAATAAACAGGCAATAACTTAATCGTCACTTTTACTCCCACCGTTTGTACCATGCAATCAGCTGTTCGCGCATATCATAGATCATCCCATAGCTCATGAAACTATGCCTTGTAAGGTCTGGGTTCTGGAACTGTTCACGGTATTGTGCTACTTCTTCATCGCTGATATCGTATTCAACAGTGTAATACGGGCAGGCACTTCCTGCTGTGTATGCCTGTTTCAGAATTTCTTCCAGTTTGGTATATGACTCGTTGTCTGCCCATGCGTTCCATGCCTTGTACGGTACAGACCTGTTACCGATCCAGATTCCAACATCATCATTACGCTCATGGTTTGCAACTTCGCTCCAGAAGTCCAGCCAATCCGAGTATGCTGTTTCTCTGTCAGGCGGCATGGTAATGGTTCCGTCATTGTTTACCTTTCGTAATGACAACGATGGAGAGATACCATCCACATGTGAAAAATGATCTTCCGTGAGTGAATCCAAACTTGCATATCCGTATGCTTTTGCAAACCGTTCTGTGCCATCTCCCTCGTTTAGAGAATAGATATATCTCAGCACATCTCTCCCTGCGAAGCTGCTTTCAGCAAGCACAAGATTCGGATATGTATGTGAGAAAGCGGTCGCTCCTACGCCACCCATGCTGGTACCATGTGCAAAAATCTCCGGATAAACATTATAGTTATATACAATATAGTCATATGCTTTTTTCAGAACATTAACATAAAGTGGTGATCCAACTGCACGGCCCATTAGCTCCGTCCCTGTGCTTGTCGGAAGTACATTCGCATCAAATACCGCATACCCTGCTGCCAGCAGTGAATCCATGAGGTCTTTCCAATAACTGTTGTACCATGTGTTCGGAGATTTCACATAACCGCTTGCACCGTGGCAGGCAAGCACAAGCCTGGTCGGCGTTCCTGCTCTGGTGTACGATGTCGGCAGCCGCAGAACGCACTCAATCTCCTGCGCTTCTTCCGGGTCGATCACTTCCTCTTTACCGAAAGACAGCGGTCTGTCAACCGTGACGGTAAACCATTCAAAATCACCCGTCCGGTTCAGTTTCGTATTGGAATCCATGATCTTCAGCTCGTCAACTGAAACCTGTATCTGACCGATAAATTCATCCGTCAGATAATCCCCTGCATCAAGGGATTTAAATTGCCCAATGGCAAATCTGAACACGCTTCCTTCTTTTACGGCAACGTTGATTTCATTCGTCTGCTTCATATTGCCGTGACGGGCAACGAAATCTCCATTGCTTGCAAATTCAAATGCCGCAATACAATACCCTTCCGGTGCTTTTGCCGTAAGTCTGGTCATGTTCGGGTTGGCAACTGTTACATTGCTTTTTGTGCAAATGTACTTATATGAAGTAGTATATATCCCTGTTGACGCTTTGTAATATCCTGTTCTCCATTGATCCGCAGTAAAGGTTATTTTTTCCGTATAAAAGATCGCATCAAGGTTTTCGGATATACTGTTGATCTGTTCCTCAAGCACACCATATCCAAGCGAATAGAAGTTCACAACACAGCTAGCAAGGAAACTTGTATCACCGTAATGGGTTTCGCAATCTGCCGCATCTTCAAATCTGCCCATTGCGAACCGGAATTTATGACCTTTTTCAAATTCAAAAAAGAGATGATTTCCTATTTCTTTATTTGAAATACTTCCATAAGAATCAACAAATGTTCCGTCCGGTTTATACTCATATACTTTGACAGCATATCCTGCCGGTGCGAACACTTCCATCAAAGTGGCGTTCTCTTCTTCATAGAAATAAGTTGAGTTTGATCTGATATATACATTTGATGCAACAGGATCTCCATCAGATGGACTGTAATACCCCTTTGCCCATCCGTTCGGATAACTCTCTGTCCCTGCATCAGACCATTCCACTGTTTCTTCATCCGCAACGGCATTTTTCAGCGTATTCAGATCAATCTTCACCTCTCCTGTTTTCTTTGCATCAGCAGGAGCACCACCGACAGACAGGGATTCGTCTGTCAGCGTATAGACCTTAAAGGCGGCAAGGATTGCAGTACGGTCGCTGTCGGTCATTGCCTGTGTGTTGTCCGCAGTTATTCCAAACGAGCATCTCGCACAAATCGCAGTATCTTCTGCATGATAGATCTGATGCCATTCGTCAATCTTCATCATTTTCCCCGTCTTTGACGATGAAGTGCTTGTGCTGGAATATCCGAATCCGTTAACAATGTAATAAGTCGGATCGGTCAGTTCTACCATATATGAATAACCCGGCTTGATATCGAAAAGGGAACATCTGCTCCGTGAGGTTTGTGTTGTATTTGCACCTGTTGTACCGTTAAGTCCACCGGAAGCAAGAGAAAACGTACCACCGGATGTCGGAATTAACTCTAACGGGATTTTATACAGTTCCTTGTTGCTCTCAACTACTGCACTCTTTAACTCAGTCAGTTTATCCCCTGTAACCTTTGAATCCGCTGCGTATCCGCTCAGCGTCAGGGTATTGTCGATGGCCAGCGTTTCACCCTGCGATACATGGTCTTCCATCCATCCTTCCGCTGCGTCCCGGATCACTTCTTCCGACGCCGGGCTTCCCCATACCGCGTCTCCGTTCTCGTCTGTCTGCAGGAATTTCCCTTCTTCCAGTCCTGTATGCCTGTTGACCTTTTTTTCGTCCAGCACATACCCCTGCCTGGCGTCCAGCGCTTTCCCTTCCTCTGTCGTCGTCAGGTCGTTGGCCACGTCAGCAATATTCAGCTTTTTCTCGTCCAGCACTTTCCCCTGTCTGGCGTCCAGCACATGCCCTGCTTCCGTCGTCACAAGGTTGTTTTTTACGCTCAGTCCCAGCTCGTTCAGTTCCCTGTTGCCGATCAGCTCCACATTGCCGATCGTCGGACGGTTTGCTGCCCGGCTATAGTCAAACACGTTTCCGTCCGCCGCCGGAATCGCATCCGCGCTTTCCGTCACGAACGTTTCAATGTTCCTGCTTTTCTTAATTACGCGTCCTACTTTCAGGCAAATCCCGCACACACCTGTGCCGGCATAGAAAGTATCGTTTCCGGTAGGCGTCCAGCTGATCGTTCCGTTCACGTCATCAAACACGACACCCGTCGGTTCGTATTCCACGTTCTCTCCATTGCGCCTGTTCCATATCGTAATAATTCCTGCCGGAAACTCAGTCAACCAGTCCGATACGTTGATTG
>Ga0310786_10005423_pt1 | contig 17320 bp, 17 predicted proteins | sample AusTroGonzalo_MG_FD_203881 | JGI IMG/M metagenome (GOLD analysis project Ga0310786, IMG submission 203881) | Bovine rumen microbial communities from tropical cattle in Woodstock, Queensland, Australia - Gonzalo_03 (v2) (version 2) | ecosystem: Host-associated > Mammals > Digestive system >... | reverse complement strand
CGACGAGAATGGCGCAACTGTCGCGCAGTACACCTACGACGCCTTCGGCAATCTCCTAGACAAATCCGGCCCGCTTTGCGACCTCTTCCGCCACCGCTTCTCAACAAAGTACTACGATCGCGAAACCGGCCTCTACTACTACGGCTACCGCTTCTACAATCCTCAGATCATGCGGTGGCTCAACCGAGATCCGATAGAAGAAGATGGTGGTATCAACAGTTATTCGTTTTGCTGCAATAACACCCTAGATGCGATTGACTGCTATGGGCTGCTTGCAATAGTGATTGACGCAACGCTAGGGAATGGCACGACGTTTAAATTTCGTAACAATATAGCGCCCATGAAGGACTGCATTAACAGTGTGAAAAACGATATTAAACTTATCGCTTCAATACCAGTAAAGGAATTTGACAAGCTTGTCAGCCGCAAGAAAGTGTTGTGGAATGGTGTAGTGTTTACTGGAACGAGGGAACAATACTATGACAAGTTGAAGCGAGAAGAACAGTCTGTTTGGATAGAAAGAGGTACGGCGACATTTGCTGAGTTCCTCGAAAAAATCAAGGAATATTCAAAATTCAAGTATGAAACGGGCGACTCTTTTTTTGTTGGAATACACAACTATAGTTGGTTTGACAACAAGCCTAAATTCGGGGCAGTCAGTTTTGGGGGTATGGAGCTAAAAGCAAAGACCGCTTTTAGCCAAATCCGTGCCGCTGCCAGTGGAAGTATTGTCCCAGTTCAAATAGCATCATGTTATAGCACGTGGGACGGTAAGGGCCCATATGAAAACAAAAGAGAGTTTATTCGTGTATCTAGGAAACAAACTGTTTGTAGCTACAGGAAGAACACGAAGACTGGAGATATCTCGTTCCCGTCTGAGAACACTAGCTGCATTCTTTCTTCGTATCCAATCACTGCAACTAAGCGAATAGGAAGTAAATAGAGAATGAAAGTAAATGCAAGGCTGGCAATGCTTTGGATGGCTACATGTGTTGGCGCAGGATGCCAAAATGAAGTTAGACTTGCTGGTCAACATCTGTCATGCAACCAAGGCACTAGTGCGGGGCTAATTGCGGCTGAGGCCTTTGACTTTTGTTGTGATGCAAGCGGGGTGTTTGCCGCGTTTAGTTATGACTGTGACGGTGATAGGGTGTTGCACGTTACTATTATGAACAAAACGCGGGACATGCTTTTGATTCTACATAAAATGTGTGGTGTGTACTATGATGCCAGATATGAGGATGACGAGGGGTGTGTTAGGGTCTATCAAACAGGGACTGTTGGTATGGCCGATTGGGAGACTTCTATGCTTGTGCTTAACGGGCAGGGGCCAGATGGCGCTGACGCCAGTTGCTTCTGGTCCTTCCCGATGCGGCTGCCGTTCAAATACAAAAGGATTCTCAATTTACAACTGAATCTTAGATACGCGAAGCCAAGTGACATTGCATCGGCCGTGAGCATAAGTGATGTCAGTGATCGATGCGAGAGTGAAAGTGTGCCAGTTGATCTTCGCAGCTGTGATGCCTCGCGATGAACAGTCTCAGAAAGGATGCAGAATGGGAAAAGATACTTTGATTGCAGCGGTGGCGCTTGTTCTGATTGTAGCGTGCGGTTGCCGGTACAGCGACGATCTCGGTGACCCTTTGCCTGATAGTTGCGCAGATGAAATGGCACTGGAGGATGATGGTTTGAAGGGTTCACACCTTAATGCCGATTGCAAGGATTATTTCGAGTCTCTTGAGCCGCATACAGAGTTCTTTGCAATAAGCCGTGATGCCGACGGTGATGGGGCCTTCAATATTGAAGTATGCAACAAGACTCCACACATGCGGTTCGTCTTGAGGCCTTGTGGAGGTTTTAGGTACTGCGTCAGATACATGGACGTGAACGGGGATATACGCGTATTTTGTACAGCAAGAAACCTTTCTGATTTCAGGGTGGCTATAGTCCTTGCCGACCGAAGCGAAGTGCAACACGCATGGGTAAGTAGTTTCTATCATGTTGTCGTTAAACTGCCGTTTCGCTATAAAAAATTATTGAGCATGATGCTTGAACTCGACTATGCAAACGTGTCCGACTTGGCGAATGCAACAACTACGAGTGATATCAGGAATCTATGCAAAACCGTCGCATTGCCTGTTCTAATTGAGACGCCATGAATTCAATGAAATCATTTCGGCATAATATCCTTCGCAGGGGGCGCTGCGACCACATCGGCCGTCGCGTGAAGAAGATCACGCGTGAAAGTGAGATAACGTTCTTCTACGATAGCTGGAACCTCATCGAGGAACGGGTCGCATATGCTGGCGGGGCTAATGCCACTGTCCGCTACTACTGGGGCAAGGACCTCTCCGGCACCTTTCAAGGCGCAGGTGGCGTCGGAGGACTCCTGTATCTCACCGTCACAACATCAAACATCGAACATCAAACGCCTCCACTCCCAACGCCTCCACGCAACAACTCTACATTCCCTGCTACGACAACAACGGCAACATCACCCGCTACCTTGATGCCAGCGGCGATACTATCGCACAATATACATACGATGCTTTCGGCAATCTACTAGACAAATCCGGCCCGCTTTGCGACTTCTTCCGCCACCGCTTCTCGACGAAGTATCTGGGACTTGAACGACGCGTCGACCGGAAGCGACGTCAGGAGCATCATCGGCTGCTGGCCGAAGCCCTTGACGACTACGAGGTGCAGCTGCCTGTCGGGGAACATCGGGAGCCTGACAAGAAAGTTTTCGTGCTGCTCTTTCGCTTTCGCAGCGATTATGGTATCATTCATGGCGCGGCGCCTTTCTTCGTTGGTGTTTGTTCGTACTCGGTAGTATACCGAAAACTGACGGAGAGGTGCCGCTTGTTTTTTGTCTCCACCGCGCGCGATAATCCATTCGCCTCGCCAGAAACTGAAAAATGGGTAAACTCCAGGCCCCAATTGTGTGGCGGCGTATCGGCATTTTTGGTAGAATAGCGGGCATGAAAATCAGCGAGATACTGAAAAGGGGCTTTTCTGTGTCGTTCGAGGTGTTTCCTGCGAAGGCGGACACTCCGGTCCAGCCTGTCAAGGAAGCGGTGGCAAGGCTCGCAAAGGCGAAACCGTCGTTCATATCGGTCACTTACGGGGCGGCAGGCGGCGCCAACACGAACACGGTTGACCTGGCGTCGTTCGTGCAGAACGAATGCGGTGTCACTGCGCTTGCCCACCTCACGTGCCTTACTTCGTCGCGCGACAAGATAGCCGACGAAATCACGGCGCTTCGCCGCAGCGGAATCGAGAACGTGCTCTGCCTGCGCGGAGACGCCCCTGCCGGCGGGCAGCGTCCGGAGAACCCTGAGTTCGCCCACGCCGTGGATCTCGTGAAGGCGCTGAGGCCTTCCAACTTCTGCCTTGGCGGGGCCTGCTATCCGGAGTGCCATCCGGAGTGCGCGCATCTCGACGAGGACATCGGTCATCTGAAGGAGAAGGTGGACGCGGGGCTTGATTTCGTGACGACCCAGATGTTCTTCGACAACAACGTGTTCTACCGCTACCTTTCGCGGCTGCGCGCGGCGGGAGTCACCGTGCCTGTGATCCCCGGCATCATGCCGGTGACTAACGGCCGGCAGATCGCGCGCATCTGCAAGCTTTCGGGAACGTACCTGCCGCAGCGGTTCGCCGCGATAGTCGACAGGTTCGGGGACAATCCGGACCAGATGATGGACGCGGGCGTAGCGTACGCCACGGAGCAGATCATCGACCTGCTGGCCAACGGGATGTCCGCCGTTCACGTCTACACGATGAACAAGCCTGTCGTCGGGGAGCGGATAATGGCTAACCTGGCGTCGATAGTGGAGGCATGACCATGGCGGGCGAAAAGCACATAAAGTCCGTTGGTGAGTGGCGCATAGAGCGGTTGCTCGGTGCGGGCGGAGCCTCGGAGGTGTACGAGGTCGAGCATACCGTATACGGCATAAGGCGCGCGCTGAAGCTCTTCAAGCCATCCGAGGAAGTGGCGAAAGACCGTGACAAGTTCCGCATCCTGAAGGAGCGTTTCATCGCCGAGGGGAAGATACTTGCAAAGATATCTCATCCGCGCATCGTTCGCGTCCACGAATATGGCTCCGACGAGGCCGCGGGCGTGACATACTTCGTGATGGACCTTGTCACCGACGAGAAGGGCGGCGCCGCACGTACGCTTGCGGACGCATACGCGGACGGCGTGGACCCGGACCAGGTGGCGGTGTGGTACGAGGACCTGCGCGAAGGGCTGTCGTGCATACATTCGCAGATGATCGTGCACCGCGACCTCAAGCTGGAGAACGTGCTCATCGGCCCAGACGGCCATGCCGTGATAACGGACTTCGGCATATCCCGCGTTCTCGACCGCGACCTCCGCGAGGAGCTGCGCATCGGCATGGTCACGCGCATCGCGGCGGAAAAGGACTCGACGCGACTCAAGATGGGCAGTCGCGGGTATTTCTCGCCAGAGCTTGAGCGCGGCGAGGAGGCTACGCCGGCCAGCGACTGGTATGCGCTCGGGGTAGTGGTGTTCCGTCTGCTTACCGGAATCTGGTACGAACCGGGCATGGACGTGATGCAGGTGCTGGACACATACGATCCGCTTTGGTCCAAGATCGTGCCCAAGCTTCTTGCCGACCGCGTCCAGGCGCGCAGCTGCCCTTCGTGGCGAGAGCTTGACGCGAAGCGCAGGATGGAAGAGGCCGTTGCGATGGAAAACGCGCTTCGCGCCGCCAGGAGGACCCGTCGCCACGCAATCCGCTACGCCATTGCCGCCGTGGCGGCGGCTTTGGCGGTGGGAGTTTTCGCCGTGGTGGTGTCGGTATACCTGTATCGCGCCCGTGAGCGCCTTGCGATTCCAGGCATTTCGGATGTCTGCTTTGTGGCGCCAGACGCTCCGACAATCGAGCGGCCCGGCATACCATCGCGCACACAGCAGATTTCGGCACTGGGAGACGCCATGTTTCTCTTGCACGAGACATTTGACAACCTCCGCGAAGGGCGCATAACGCTTGATGCTGCAATAGTCGAGGCCCGTGCACTTGCGAAAGAAGCGGCGGGCGATGACGTCACGGCCCTTTTTGAGAGCTATTATGACAGGTATTCGACGAATTACGACGACATGGGAGACACGAATCCGCTTGTCTATCTCTTGCAGCAGACGGTAACGCGGATGGAAAACTTTTCCAGTAAATGAGCACCGCATTTCCAGTTACGTCGATCACGCTGATCCAGAAGTTCAAGTCAATGCCTCCGGGCGGAGACGAGGCTCACTGGGTGCGCTTCTGGGACCTCTACGCCCCGGCCATGCGCCAGTTTGCCGTGTGGAAGGGCGGCGAGAAGAACGCGGATGACATAGTGATGAAGGTGCTGGAGAAGCTGGTGGACGTTCTCCGCGAAGGCAAGTATGACCCGACTGCCGGACGTTTCCACTCGTACCTCGCCACGATGATAAGCAACGAGGTGCACATGCAGCACCGCAAGGACGAGGTGCGCCGCCAAGAAGACCATGTGACAATAGACAGCGGAATAACCGATACGCTTTTGGACGGCGGGGCAAATGCGGCCGAACAGCTTGACGCCGACTGGCAACGCGCCGTTGTTGCCGCAGCTGTAGAGCACGTCCTAACCAAGTCGGCACTTTCCGACAGGGACCGCAAGGTCTACCGCGCCTACGTCCAGGAAAACAAGCCGATAGAGAAGGTAGCGGCCGAATTTGGCATAACGCGCAACCTAGTCAGCCAAATCAAGACCCGAATAGAACGTCGAATCGCCGCCATAGGCCGCGAACTCGCCAACCCACGAAGCTGAGGGACCAGGAAATGACAACTGTCCAAAAGCAGAGGCCACAGTCGCTAAATACACGAAAGCCCAGTTCAAAACTTCCGCTGCATTTCTGCCTGCGGCCTAGGTTTGTTTTGAGCCGGACTTTTCGTTTGGCGGAGAAATGAAGTAAACCGCCGTAACCAATCTACTGTATGCATGGACCCTAGAGTAGTGACAAAGAAAATGAAAAAAGTTTTTAAAAGCACCAAAACAAAATAAAATCGCCGAAAAGACGTGTTTTTATGTGAATTATCTGGAGGATAAATGATGTATTCCAAACGATGCATAGTTACTGGAGGCGCAGGTTTCATTGGTTCTGCACTCGTGCGCAAGCTTATTGGCGAGACGGATTCGGTGGTCTTGGTGATAGACAAGCTCACGTATGCGGGCGTTCCGGAGTCACTTCAGGAGGCCGGTTTGAACCCTGCCACTGACATAATGACGCAGCTGGATGCCTCCATTTTCGCCGCTCCACGCCGTCTTTTCTTCTTCAAGGCCGACATCTGCGACCAGGCGGCTATGGACTTGGCGTTTGAGCTGTTCCGTCCCGACACGATCTTCCATCTGGCCGCAGAGTCGCATGTTGACCGGTCAATCGACGGTCCTGGCGAGTTCATCCGCACGAACGTTACCGGAACGGCCACTCTCCTTCAGGCTGCGCTGAAGTACTGGCGTGAGTTGCCAGACGAGCCACCAACCACGAACCACGAGCCACGAACCACGAAAGGCGCATTCAGGTTCCAGCACATCTCGACTGACGAAGTCTACGGTACGCTTGGCGAGGAAGGGTTTTTCACCGAGAAGACCCCCTATTCCCCGCATTCGCCCTACAGCGCCAGCAAGGCGGCGAGCGACCATCTCGTCCGCGCCTGGCACGACACCTACGGACTGCCCACGCTGATTACAAACTGCTCGAACAACTACGGGCCGTACCACTTCCCCGAGAAGCTGATTCCGCTCATCATACTCAACTGTCTGGACGGCAAGCCGCTTCCTGTATACGGCAAGGGAGCAAACGTGCGCGACTGGCTGTATGTGGACGACCATGCGGCTGCGCTCATGCTCGTGAACGAGAAGGGCGTTCCCGGCGAGACATACAACGTAGGCGGGCACAACGAGCGTACGAACCTCGAGGTCGTGAGGAAGGTTTGCGAGATACTCGACGAGCTTCGCCCGCGGGCCGACGGGTCGCGCTACGACTCGCTGATCACGTTCGTCAAGGACCGTCCGGGACACGACCTGCGCTACGCGATCGATCCGGCGAAGCTCATGACGGAACTCGGCTGGAAGCCGTCCGAGAACTTCGACACCGGCATACGGAGGACGGTTCGCTGGTATCTCGACAACGAATGGTGGTGGGGTCCCATTCATCGCAACCGCTACGCCGGCGAACGGCTGGGCAAAGGATGACAGGAGGATGGCATGAAGAAAAACTTTAAGCTTGTCGCCGTGCTGGCGGTTCTCGCGATGTTGGCTTGCGCCGCCTGGTTCGCGTTGCGCACCACCAATGCGGGAGGGGGTGGAGACGAGTCCAATCCCAATTCCGCGGCGAAGGGCAGGATTGCTGATGCTGGGCGTATCGGTTCCCGCATGCCAACTGCCGTTGCGGCCGATGCGGAGGAACAGAAAGGCGGAGATGACGAGACGTCCATGGAAGGCGGAGATGAGAACGAAACGGAGGAGCTTTCCGAAGAGGACAAGCGCGAAAGAGAAGAAGAAGCGCGCGTGAATGCGTTCGACGAAATGACCGACAAATTCATGGAAACCGAGGAAGGACGCAAGGCGGTAACCATGGACGACGTGAAGAAGTTCCGCGAACTGTTCAAGAAGGTGCCGAAGGACCGCAAGGAGGAATGCCTGCATCGCGCACTAAACCTTCTGCCTGACGATAATGTTATGCTGCTTGCTGGAATCCTCATGGACAAGGATGAGGACAAGGAGCTCGTGGAACTGGTATTCAACGACATACTGAACCGCGACGAATCGGTGAAGCAAGTGCTCCTAAACGAAATATACAAGGACAAGACCCACCCCTGTTGGGCGGATACAGCCTGGATACTCGACGTAACCGGCAAGGGCAAGGAGTGAGTGCCTCGGGAATCGCTACGCCGAATCTCTACGTGCACTTTCCGTTTTGCAGGAGAAAGTGCGCGTACTGTGCGCTGCATTCTTCCGCCGGGTCTACGTCCGCAATGCGCGCGGACCATGTCGCGAAGGCGGTTGCCGCTGTTCGGGCCACACAGATCCTCAACTCAAACACTCCGGCAATCAAACAATCAAACAACCAAACAATCAAACAATTAAATACCGTCTACTTCGGCGGCGGAACGCCGGCGCTCTGCGACCTGCGTCCGTTCAAGGGGCTCTTTCGCGATGCCGTCGAATTCACGGTGGAGCTCCATCCGCTCGACGTTACTGACGCAAAGCTCGACGAACTGAAGTCGATAGGTGTCAACAGGATTTCGCTGGGCGTGCAGAGCTTCTGCGACTCCACGCTGGCCTCGATGGGGCGGCTCCACTCGTCGGAGGAAGCTGTCCGCGCATTTCGCAAAATACGAGCGGCGGGGTTCTCCAACTCGGGGCTCGACCTCATTGTCGGATGGCCGGGCGACAGGGGGGCGCTTGATTCGGTCCGGCGAGCGACGGACCTTGGCGCGGTGCATGTGAGCGTGTATACGCTGATCGTCGAGCCGGGAACGCCATTGGCCGTCAAGGCAATGTCGTCCGAAATGCCTTCGGATGACGCAATGCTCGACACCATTTCCGAGGTGCGTGGGATTCTGGCCGATGCAGGAATCGTCCGCTACGAGATTTCAAACTACGCGAAGCCTGGATTCGAGTGTCGGCACAACCTAGCCGTGTGGCGCGGGGAGGACTATCTCGGAATTGGCCCAGGCGCCCATTCGCGGGTTGGCCACGAGAGATGGCGCGTGGATTACGAGGAAGACGGCGCGGAATGGAGACGTGCCGACGTCGTTTCGCTTGATGCGCTGGAAGATGCGCGCGAAAGGGCCCTGTTCTCTCTTCGCCTGGCAGAGGGTATCGACCTTGCGCGAGCTGCGGACTTGCTGAGTCCTTCGTCCGCCGAACCGGAAGCTCGGCGACAGGTGGAACAATGGATGACCACGCTGGATTCATGGCGTTCGCGTCTCGATGTGCTTGCGGGGCATGGCATAGTGCGCCGTCTTTCGTCTTCCCGCTATGCGCTCACTAATCGCGGCATGGAAGTATGCGACGCTGTCGCGGCCGAGTTGCCTGGTTGACTGTCAACTCTGGAAATGATACACTTGCAACATACTACTAGGCGGAGGCGTGTGCCAATGCCGCAGACGAAAATAAGGAGGATAGCAATGGGTGTATTCGAAGTGAAGAAGTCCGGTGACGGGCTCATGTTCAACCTCAAGGCCGGCAATGGCGAAGTGATCGGCACTTCAGAAGTCTACAACCGCCGCGACTCTCTCGACAATGGCATAGAGAGCGTGAAGAAGAACGCGCCTGAAGCGCCTATCGAGGACCAGACGGTTGCGGACTTCGAGAAGAAGACGTGCCCAAAGTTCGAGGTGTTCGCCGACAAGGCCGGCAAGACACGTTTCCGCCTCAAGGCCCGCAACGGCGAGATCATCCTTGCAAGCCAGGGATATGCCAGCGCCAAGAGCTGCCTCGCGGGCGTTGAGTCCGTCAAGAAGAATGCGCCTGACGCGCAGGTAACCGAGGTCTGACGGAGCCGCGCGGCATTTGCCGCGCCTAGTTCAAACTTGTAGCCCTTTCGCGGCGACACCGGGGTCGTCGCGAAAGGTTGTTTTGCGCCATTAATACCGCCAACTAGCGGTATAATTTTTTTGTAAAAATAGGGTAGATACAGTAGGGGTAAATTTGGTATAATACTACGCATGAAAAACGCAATAGTAACTACTTGTTGGTGCCTAACTCTGATAAGTTGTCAGATTATGGCAGAAAACTCAAATTACATGGTATTTGACGAGGCGCACACGAATGGCACGGGGTGGGTATTCCACAATATTAAATTCTATAGTAATAAGGTAAATAATGCCTATATTTGGTCTCCTGAGGGGTATATTGAGTCACCGCTCTTCACCAATCCCGTGATTCGTGTTTCGATTACCTTCAAGGCGGCCACTGCTAATACGCGGAGGCTTATGGAGGTTATGCCGCATGATGCCGCCGGGAACGAGATTGTGGAATTGGCGCATGAGTTCGAACCATCGCCAGAGGAAAGCGTTGCGGTTTCAAGCTGGGATGCAGAAGCCGGGGTATGTCGGTTCCGGATAGGCGGCAACACAGACAGCGGCAACATACAGCTTTTCAACTGCCTGGTTGAGCTGGAGGGCGGAATCACGCTGGTGTTTGCTCCAACGGGACTGGAGAACCGCAGGATATGCGGCAACTCGTTCGTTGCGGGGTGGGAGGATGGAGTTGGTGCGGACTCGTATCTAGTAGACTTGTTCCGCGTGGACAGTCGCGAGAGTTCGTGGCAGGCAGAGGTGATGAGCGAGGATTTTGCCGCTGCGGTGAACTCTGGTGGAAGCGTGCGTGCGATTGCAAACGTTCCCGCGATGTTCCCGCAACTGGATGGCAGGAACATCTACATTCCAGTGCACACGAACGGACTGGTGCAGATTGGGACTCAGGCCGCTGCCGGGTACATTGCGCTGTCCGGGTGTTGCGTGGAAGAAGGCTATGCCGTCCGTTTCCGGGCCAGCAGATACGTGCATGAATACGAGGGGTGCGTCATGCCGCTGCTCTGGACGGACGGTGCAGAGACGAACGCATTCGCGTCGGTGACTCTTGCGGATGAAATGGCCGACTACGAGGTACCGCTTTCGTCCGTGCCTGCGGGGTCTGTGGTGCTTCTTCATTCGACGACAAACAGCAGCATAGTTTCGAAGGTTCGCGGACGCGTCCTGCTGGACTCCGTGTCCGTTGTTTCAGGATACACGCCGCGTCAGGCCAGCACAAACGTGGTTGCGGAGTCAGTGCAGGCAATCGGCCCGTCGCACAAGTTCACCAGCCTTGCCAGGGGGGCTACGTACCTTTGGCGGGTGCGTTCCGTATGCGGAGGCGTTGTCTCGCAACCTTCGCCGCTAATGGCGGTGGTGACGGAAGGCGAGATGGAACGGTCCGGGACGGCGATCATAGTAAGGTAGGTCATGGGAATGGCGGAAATACTTGTGGTTGAAGACGAACCCGGGATCCGCGAGGGGCTTGCGGAGCTGCTGGAGTGCGAGGGGTACAAAGTGCGTCAGGCGGCGGATGGAGTCGAGGCGCTTGAGAGCTACCGCAGGAAGCGTCCGGACCTCATGCTGCTGGACGTGGTGATGCCGAAGAAAAACGGGCTTGCGGTCTGTTCCGAAATACGGGCCTGCGACAAGGAGATGCCGATACTGTTCCTTACGGCGAGGGCCTCAGAAGCCGACATAGTGGGCGGTTTCGCCCGCGGGGCCGACGACTACATGGCGAAGACGATACCTTCGTCCGAAAAGCTTGCGCGCATAGCGGCCGTGCTGAGGCGCAGCAGGTGGACGCCTTCGGACGGTGACGCAAGTTTCGTATTCAGCGGGTGCCGCGTGAACTGCATTACGCTTGAGCTTGAAAAGCCGATTGGCGGGCGCGAGCGGCTCACGCTCAGGGAAGTGGAGATGCTCAGGTGCTTCCACGACCATCGCGGGGAGGTGCTGTCGCGCGACTTCCTCATAACGAGATTCTGGGGGCTGGGCTTCGAAGGCACAGAAAAGACGCTGTCGGTCGCGATCTCGCGTCTCCGCGAGAAACTTGGCACCGCAGGGGCGTCCATCCGCACCATCATGGGGGCCGGATATTCATACGAAAACAGGGGGTGGTAACGTGACGTTACCACTTGTTACCCTTTCGTAACCTCCTTTCCCCCGATTTTCTGTATTCTACGCACTGCAGGCCGGCGGTATATCGCTGTCTGCGGGAAACTGGTGCTGTCGACGGTGCGGCGGCACTGATAACATCGGTTCGAAAGGAGGCAGGGATGAAACTAGTCGACATTATCCTGGGAAGGAAGCGGCGCGAGGACGCGGAGAATCCCACGGTCAGCGGGAAGCAGGGCAACTGGGGGGAGGACATGGCGTGCCTCTACCTTGCCGAGAAGGGGTGGTCTGTGATCGAGCGGAATGCGCGGCCATGTGCGAGCGACAGGCGCTGCGAGGTGGACATAATCGCGCGGAGCCCCTCTGGCGGCGTTGTGTTTGTCGAGGTGAAGACGCACAGGCGCCATTCGGAATATGCATCGCGCCTGTGGCGCGTGGGGAAGAGGAAGAAGCGTCCGCTTCTGCGGGCGTGCGCTTGCTGGGTCATGTCGCACAGGTGGCACGGCAACTTCCGCTTCGACGTAATCCAGGTGTACGGCGATGCCAGTTCGCCGCTTGCGCCGGAGATCGACCACATCGAGAACGTTCCGCTGTTCGGGCCGAACTGGCGCTTCTGGAGGGGGTGCGCCACATGAACGAATACGACCGCATAGTGCGCGACCAGATGACGCTCGAGCGCATGTCAAGCGTCGACCTCGAACTTCTTGAGTGCTGCTTCGAGGCGGGCTACGATGCAGGCAGGTGGAACGTCGTACACGACTCGCACCTGCGTCTTCTGCCCGTCCCGACGCCGGCTGACTGCGTTCGCTCCCGCGAAAACGGCCACGCCCTCGGCTTGCTGGACAGGTAGCTTCCGTATCGCCGCTGCCTCCCATTCCCCGTTTGGGTAAGACGGACGGGCTGCGTTTTGGTATAATGTCGGCGGATGAAGCATACGGCCATAATGCTGTTTCTTGTTTCTGCGCCTGCGATGGTAATGTCGGGAGGCTCGTTCAGCGCACTTACGCGCGACGAGGCCGCGAAGGGCGGCGAAGTCTGCATCACCGGCGTTGTGACATGCGTTGCGCACTGGCAGAAGCACAGTTTCATATTTGCCTCGCCGGACGACCCGGACGGCGTTGCGCTATATGCCACTGGCGAGCATCCCGACGCGAAGTCCGCGCCGCTTCCAGAAGGCGGGATGGCCGTAGGCGACATTGTCGAGGTCCGCGGAAGATGGGCCCCGATGATGTTCGCTTCGGGCATATACGCGACGAAGTACGTGCCAATCGGCAGGATGGAACTTCCCGTTGCGCCGCTGCGGCATCTCCACGATTTCGCCCAGGGGCTTTGCGACAACCGGCGCTCGTCGCTCGCCGGCGTAGTCCAGGATGTGCGCGCTGCAGGTTCAGGAATGGTTGAGCTTATGCTTGCCACGCGCGAGGGCAGGGTTGGCGCGCGTGCGATGATGGCGATGCCCGATGCCGAGAATCTTGTGGATGCGGAAGTCGTTCTTTCGGGAGTGGCGATGAGCCGCTTCAACCACCGTGCCGAGTTCATGGGAGTGGTGCTTGAGGTCGCGGACAAGGGAGGTGTCGCCGTTTCCAGGCCGGCGCCGGGAAATCCGTTCGACGCCCGCGAAGTGGCGCTGAACGCGATTCTCGCGTGGTCGCCGGCTGGACAGGACGGCCATCGCGTTAAGGTGAAGGGTACTGTCACCTTTGCGCATTCTGACGGAGTGTTCTACATCCAGTCGGGCGAGACGGCGCTGCGTGTGTCGTCGGACATTCCCCCTCCAGCGGACGTATCGGTCGAGGTGGTGGGATTCCCGGCGATGGTGGACGGAGTGGGGCAGCTTACTGACGCCGTGTGGCGCGAGAGCGGGGATCCGCCGGAGCGGATAGACGTAGTGAACCTGTCCGAGAACGCGCTTACGAACCTTGAGTTCCGTTCGGACGTAACGATCATCGAGTACGACTGCCGGAAGGCGTCGATCGAAGGGCGCCTTTCTCGCTTCGACGCGGGTCCGGAAGGCTCGGCGTCGCTCGTTCTCGACGTCTCGGGCCGGAACGTGTGCGTGAACATGGACGGCGACGTTCCCAAGTGGATAGGCGACGAGGCCGCGTACGCGCCTTTGCTGAGGGTGGTAGGGATAGCCAGGTATGACATGTCGGGCGTGGCGGCGCACGGGCGCAGGCCCTGGCCAAACGCGCTTGTGATCGAGGCGAATGGCGATGGTGGTGCGACGCTCGTACCGGACGCGGAATGGCGTGGACGGAAGCTCGCGCACGCCGCGCAAGTGGTCTTCAACCTGCTGGCGCTTCTTCCGGTGGTGCTTCTAGTCGTCGGCGCTGTCATTTGGAGGCGTGCGATATACCGGCGGCGCAGGCGCGAGCTGCTTTCCGTGGAGCGCAGACGCATGGCAGACGACCTGCACGACACGATAGAGCAGCACCTTGCGGGCGCGAAGATACTCCTGTCCACGGCGGCTGACAAGCTTGGCAAGGACGGTGCGGCCGCGGAGCGCGCCGTTAAGATGGCCGGAGAGGTGCTTGCCGAGGCGAAGCACCAGATACGCGACGTGATCCTGAACCTGCGAAGCGACGAGTTTGTGGCGGAGAGCGCGGAGGATCTCATATTGCGGATGGCGAAGGACATCAACGACCGCGGCATTGCGCGGGTGCGCGTGATGCTGAGGGGAGTGCCGGAATCGCTTAACGTCGGTGCCAAGGTGGATCTTGTTGCAATTGTCCGGCAGGCTGTCACGAACGGCATAAAGCACGGCGGAGCCAAGAACGTGGTGATCGTTTGCGACCCTGTAGCCGACGGACGGACGGAGTTCTGCATGAGGATACTGAACGACGGCGAGCCGTTCGACGTGGCGAAGGCGCTCGGCCCGGAGTCCGGCCACTTCGGACTCTCCAACATGCGCGAGCGCGCAAAGCGCAGCGGCATGGACATAGGCTGGGCAATGGAAGGCAAGTGGACTTGCGTGAAGGTGTGGAGGTGACGACATGATACGCGTAGCTGTCATAGACGACCATGCGGTGGTGAGGATGGGGCTCAAGTACGCCATTTCGCTCGAGGGCGACATGGAGTTCGCGGGGGAGCTTACGGACGGCGAGGGTGCCGCGGCGTTTGTTGTCACGTCGAAGCCAGATGTCGTGCTTCTCGACATAAGGATGCCGAAGGTGGACGGGATCGCGGCACTTGAGTCGATTCTCAAGGTCAAGCCGTCTGCAAAGGTGATAATCCTCACGACGAGCGAGGCGGACGACGACGTCTACAAGGCCATCAAGCTAGGCGCAAGGGGATATGTCGTGAAAGACCGCGACTCCTCCAGCATCTTGAAGGCAATCAGGCAGGTCGCCGCAGGAGGGAAGTATTTCCCGGACGAAGTGATGGCGCTTTTCCGCGAGAGGGCGATGACGCCAGATCTTACCGCGCGGGAGCAGGAGGTCCTTGAGCTAATGGCGAAAGGGCTTTCCAACCAGGAGATTGGAAATGTGCTTTCGATATCCTCCGAGTCTGCGAAGATCCACTTGAAGCACATCTTCGAAAAGCTCGGCGTAACCAAGCGCGTGGAGTGCGCTCTGGTCGCGCAGCGCCGCGGCTTCCTCAAGGAAATCGCGCTCTAGGGCGCAATCGATCTGAGTCGAATGGCACCCTGGGGGTACAGAGTCTGGCGCAGCGTTGGATGTTCCCCGTTTGGGTGATGTCGCGATGAAAGACGAAATGCTATACTGATGGCATGAAAACTAAACTGTTCACCCTTTGTGCATCGCTGCCGCTGTTTGCCTCCGCGGTGCAGCCCATCTTCGACGACGCGTACACGGCCGATCCCGCGCCGCTTGTCGTAGGGGACACGGTCTACTGCTTCGCGGGACACGACGCGGACGACGCGACCGGTTTCAAGATGCCCGACTGGCGGCTTTATTCCTCAAAGGACATGAAGCACTGGAAGGCGCATGGACCCGTCGCCACGCCCGAGTCCTTCACCTGGGCCAAGCCAAATACATGCTGGGCCGCGCAATGCGTCGAGCGCGACGGCAAGTTCTACTTCTACGTCACTACGGACAAGAAGGACGGACACATGGCGATCGGCGTCCTGGTCGCGGACCGTCCGGAAGGTCCTTACCGCGATCCGCTAGGCGGGCCGCTCATTCACCACTGTCCGGGCGACATCGACCCGACAGTGCTCATCGACGACGACGGGCAGGCCTACCTATACTGGGGCAATCCGCTCCTGCACACGGCGAAGCTGAACCGCGACATGATCAGCATCGACAAGAGCTTCGGTACGAATGGCGTGCACGTTGTCGAAAAGCGCATCAAGGACTACCAGGAGGGGCCTTGGATCTGGAAGCGCAACGGCATCTACTACATGGCGTTCGCCTCGACGTGCTGTCCGGAGGGAATAGGCTACGCGACCTCCAAGTCCCCGCTCGGCCCGTGGGAATATCGCGGCCATATCATGGACCACGACCGACGCTCCAGCGGAAACCACCCCGGCATCATAGAGTTCAAGGGCAAGTGGTACTGCTTCGGATTCAACTACGAGCGCTACAAAAAGACGGGCGAGACCAAGCACTGCGAACGCCGCAGCGTCTGCGTCGCCGAAATGAAGTACAATCCGGACGGAACGATTGTCCAGATGCCATGGTGGGCGGAGTGCCCGGAAATCGACGGACGCGAACCTGTCATCGAGATCAAGGCGTTCTAGCATCCGGACAAGCGTGGAGTACTGATACTGAAGGTCCGTATCAATGGTGGCGACGAGGCGGAGCCTTTCGCAGACGGCACGACAGTTGATACGGCATCGGAGGGGGATGGCGAACTCACCCTAAAGGCGGAACTTGCGAAATAACCCGTTCGGGGAATGTGGCATCGGAAGGAAAATTGTACAATATGGGCAAACAATCACCAAAAAGAGGGCTTGTTCATGAAAGCTAATGTAAAGGTAGTGCTGCTTGCGGCTGTGTTCGCTGCTCTTGCGACCACTGCGGAAGCAGTTTTTTCATATACGCTTGACAATGGCCAGGCGCATAGCACGTGGGTTGGCGGCGATGCGGAAAAGCCAAACAACTGGGACGCTCCTGCCAACTGGTCGGACAATACTGTGCCTGTCCAGGATACGTGGCGTAATGTCCACTTCAATCTATCGTCTGCGACGACCGTTGACTATGGCTCGAAATATGCAGCGAACAAGGACAATGGATCGTTTTCGATCGTGGTGGACGAAACTTCGGCACCGCTTACAATAACCCAGAGCGACGTACCCTTGCTCTGGTATGCAACGGGCCGGGATGGCGTTGCGCGCACGTCGTTTGTAAATCTGTCTCCAAACCATGCCGTGTTCGACATTGCCGTCACGATGTATGGCTACCGGAACTACAATTCCGGCATTCATCCGGGCGCGGAGTTCAACAGGTCCTTTTCCTTTGTAGCCGGCAATCCACTGTTCGTCTTTTTCGCCGGTGACAGCGAGGCGGCCAGCGATGACGTAAACACCACGATTTTCCGTGCGGCGTTGACAAGCGGCAAGCCCATTTCCATCGAGCAGGACCACATTGTGAAGCTCGATGGCGCGAGCGCTTCCATGACGGCCAGCGGGAACAGCATCACGGTTGCCGGCAAACTCCAGGTGCTCGGTGGTG
>Ga0310786_10005422_pt1 | contig 17320 bp, 6 predicted proteins | sample AusTroGonzalo_MG_FD_203881 | JGI IMG/M metagenome (GOLD analysis project Ga0310786, IMG submission 203881) | Bovine rumen microbial communities from tropical cattle in Woodstock, Queensland, Australia - Gonzalo_03 (v2) (version 2) | ecosystem: Host-associated > Mammals > Digestive system >... | reverse complement strand
ACCTTCTATATCATAAATAACGCCATCAATCTCGACAGTATTTAATGTGTCAGTTGGTGTCCCTTGAGGGTTTGGTATAATTGATGAACCACCTGAACCTCTTTTATAAACATTAACCCCCATAGTTGAAGTATCAAAAACATTATCTGTTGATATACATATAGTTGTGCCACTATTTGCCGTTGCCATATTTACACTTTGCCCTTGTGCATTTGGCAATATGCAAACCGTAGTATAATAATCACCACCATCTCTCGACGGTAAATCATTAACGTCAACCTCTACTTCTACAGTTGTATTATTGCCACCATAAGCCTTAACTATTAATGGTTGAGTAGAATTAGGATTTGGAAATGTTTCCCATCTCGCACCTTGTTGTAATGAATATATTAATTCTTCATTGCCATTTCCTTCAATCTCATATATGTCATTGCCAATCTGAATTGTAGTAAGCGTATCAGTTGGTGTTCCTTGAGGGTTAGGCACTACAGTAGTTCCACCGCCAACTGATCCATTCACCCATTCTTGACTTGTTGCATCGTATACAAGAGCATCGCCATCAGAAGGCGTAGTAATATTAACATCGCTAAGTCCTTCGATAACTGATATCTCATCAATGGCATCTTGTACATTCGTAGCTATTAATCCACTATCTGTATTATCATAAGTAGTATCAGCTGCAGTTGCGCCATTAGGTATATCATAAACAACACCATCAATCTTAATCTTATTGAGGTCGGCAGTAGCAGTACCACTAGGATTTGCAACCACTTCAATTCTTCCTGTATAATCAATACTGTTAAAATATTCTGTACCAATTATATTTGGCAACATTACATGGTCATATGTGAAGTAGTTGACATTATATAATCTTGGATAGTTATCTTGTCGTGTCTCGAGATATGTATCTATCTCTTCCTGAGTTAAATCCCCATCAAATATATACTCACCACCAATAATTGGATAGTTAGCAAACCAGCTATTTGTAAGGAATCCATACTGTATAAAGTTGCCGTTATTTAAATCATATGAGCCGGGTTGAAGAGTAGTAGTAACTACCTGACTATAATTAGTCGGATCACTCCAATCATTCCATACGTGACATGACTTCAGTTCGCATTCTACAGATGTATAAAAGAACTGTGAAAACATCGCAGCTTGCCCATTATCAATAATATCCTTCGGGATAAATATAAGAGAAGTACACTGTAAGCCATAGATACTATGATATACTCCGACATAGTGTGTATCTACGGGCATATCCTGAGTAATCAATACGTTTCTAGAATCTCCAACATATGTTGTGCCATGATCATAATATGGATGCATTCCAGCGTTACCATCATATCCTCTGCCTTTATATGTGTTATAACAATAACTACAGTCGTCACTATTAAAGAAGAATTTAATCATTTCTCCTTCGGTATCCCAATGATAATTAGGATTAAGCTTTGAGTTCTGGATGCGCATATAATCACCAAGCAACATTCCTTCTGGTGGTATTTCAACCTCAAATGTATCTTGTACAAAATAAATTGTATTGTTATTCTTATCTGACTCAGGTAATGCATCATACTCTGCACGAGTAAGTTCCTGATAACAAGCATCACCACCACCTTCCGCATCAGTAATGAAATAAATTGTTCCATTCATCTTTTGCTCCGGCGTGAGATTATCGTACTCAGCTTGTGTAAGCTCTAAGTATTCTGAGCCACCCTGAATCTCATAAACCACATTATCAATACCAAGCTTTGTGAGAGTAGCAGTAGCCGTACCCGTTGGGTTTGGAACTACAGTTGATCCACCAGCAATGTCGTAAATATCACCATCTATTTCCAGTTTATAAATAGTTGCAGTTGCAGATCCCGCTGGGTTAATACCAAGTTTATCTTGTTTAGAAGCCCATGCCGTACCAGATACATTACCATCAATAACTACATTACCATACTGGTCTACAATAAAATTATTGTTAGTATTGATTGTAGAGTCAACTATGGTTGCATCTTCAATACGAGACCCAATATCAACATCGGCTTGTATATAAAGGTTTGTTCCGTCAAATTTAAGCTTGCCATCGGCAAAAGTAAACGTGCCTTCGTCAAGATCAATATGTGCGCCAGTTACACCATTTGCAGTATAATTATTCGAATAGATATCACCAGCTACAATCTTAGAACCTCGAATATATCCTGCGTCTACAAACTTAGCATTTAATCCATAACCAACAGCGGTCACCCATTGATTATTATCTTCATCCCAATACGTATATGTCTGTCTACCAAGACCAAGAGATGCAGTCTCCCAATTATCTTCGGTAAAAGCAAGAGAGTGACTAGTAAGAATAACTTGTTCCTGTTTATAATCACCCTCAATATCATCATATTCTCTAGCAGTAAGACCATGAGAATCCATCGAAATATCCTGATTTGAACCAGCATACAGATTATACACGTCGGTATCAAATCCATTATTCTTATAGTCGTTAATGACATTATTAGCATTGTCGCCTTGATTAGCTTGATGTGCCACAAAATTAAAAGATGTAGCCATCGAAGATGCTTTACTAAGCACCGATGCTACATCGCTCATAAAGTTACCACCTCTAACTATATTACTAAATGTGATTTGAATCTCTGCCGAATTATCATACGAATAACTTACATTTGTAATTCGAAGTCTATATATTTTATTATCAGCTTTACAAATAATATAGTCGCCAATTTCGAACTCATCTTTAAAATTGGCAAACTCTTCAGTATTCAAGAAGTTGAAGAGATTACCAGTGAGAGAATATTGCAGTTCACTAGCCTTAATAAGATCACTCTGCGCTGCAATAAATAACTCATTTGCTCTATCAATAAGTTCTTTATTGTTAAGACCATCTGATATATAGTTGGAGTTATTATAGTTATCCTCCCTAAGATAGAGAAGGAATGTATTATATAAATCGCCAAGATATGTTTCAATATTAAGTTCCTTTTGAATGGCTTGACGTTGCTTATCTAAAGCATCACGTTCTTCTTCAGCTTGTTTTACCTGATTCTCACGTCCTTCGCCACCATTATTTCCGGTAATCTCATTATTAATCCATTGTTTACGATTATAGTATGGCACATACATTTGATTATACAAATCAGCACCATATAACTCCGTATATTCTTTTGTTACTCCTTGCTTAATAAGCACCTCGAGTATAGCCTGATAAGAGTTAGCAAATGAATTGAGTCTATCTAAACTATATAAATGAAGAGCTTCCTTGAAAGCAGTATCATCTTCAATATTAAAGATAGTTGTAAAACTAGCATCAGTACGATCAAGTGACTTCTGTATCTTTTGCTCTAAGAAGTCCTCGTAGTTTGTGTTGAAGTGTACAGTCTTTTTAGTAGTACTAGTATATACATCTTCATTACCATTTTCATCAACACCGCCCAAACTCTTAACTGTAATATATCCCTGCCAGCTTCTACGAGTATTAGACATTGTGCCACCTGACACATCCACAGTATAACGAGGATCCACAATAACTCTTAAGTATCCTTTTACTGCATTGTCCGCCATAGATTGAGTTGGTGTACTACTTGCATCAATCTTTTCAAGTGCTACATCAATTCGCTCGATAGCCATAATAGCATCAACCTGAGCTTTTGCATTTGTCTCATCAGGGATCGGTGTCTTAGGCATCATAGTAGTCTGCAGACGTAATACCTCATCTACCTTTTCCATCCATAGTTTAGTCTTATCATTGTAATCCTGTATTTTATCATTGTAATCCGTTTCATACGCATTAAGCTTCTCAACCAATTCTTCTGGCATATCCGCCTTCATATCATCTGAGAATCTATAAATATATGAACTCTTATTAGGATTGATATTACGAACAGTAGCGGTCATTAAATCGTCACCACCAGTAATCCTGAAGCAGTTCTTTACAGAATCAGCATCACCGTCTACGGACATCTGCAGAGCGGTATTATCAGTTGATATATTTACATTCTTATATGCTCCATATCCACGTATAAACTTTTTGCTTCCGCACTTAGGACATTCATCTACATACTCACCACGAAAACCACAATCCTCACAAGTGTTCTTAAGGTCGTACACATTGATTTTGCGGTTAACAGAATCAAACTTAAAGAGACATCCAATCTCTGTGGCGATTGTGTTAGTAAGAAAGTCGTACACGGTTGTAGCATCAGTGCTGAATGTACGCTGAATATTGGCAAGCGTACCATCAATATGACCTACGCTCCAATCTGGACATTTATCATGAAGTACACGATACAGAAGAGAAGAACGTCTTTTCTTTTTCTTCAAAGCCGTACTGTCAGTGCTATTAACCTTACGATAGAATACAGTAGCTTTATAAAGTTCATCCTGTCCTTCGAGTTTATCAGTCTCATACATATCATATGCGAAATCTACGACACCATTAGCATTAACCTTTACAGCTTGACCATTCTTTACTTTGTATATTGGTTCAAAGTTTATATCTGTATCGTCGTTACAATGAAAGTCTCTGAGGTAACGCTGAGAGAGTTCACATTCACCAGCTGATATACCAACACAATGTTTAACTGTACTGTCCGCATCATCCATTGTAACTTGTATCTCATAGTATTCGTTATGATCCGGTACATATATATATTTAAGGTCTACAATGTCATCCCATAAATCACAAGCAATATCATCAAGAGTTTTGTATACATCAAACGATATTTCCTGATGACTTGCCATGTTAAAGTCACAAGCAATATTGATTGCATTCTGTATAGTGCCAAGATGCTTATGATACTTTGTCGATAACACAATTACAGGAGGGGTTATTTCATCAAACATATCATACACAAATTTTTGCATATCATAATCCCACCTTTCTTATTCCTCGATACGAGAGAGTAATATTACAATTCATATTCGTCACAATAGTATTTGTAGCATTTCCATATTCGTTACATAGTCTAAAGAAGTTATAATTAAAATCAGAACTAAGATCATGATCTGGATTACTCGAAGTGATTTGATGTACACCATTTCCGTACAGTGTTATAACTTCACCAGCTGTTACATTCTTTATAATACTATGTATACTATCATGTTTGTTCCACACGTTGAGTGTACCACTAGCTTGAGGTATAAGTATTGTGTCCGGGAAAAGATATCCCTCTTCATCCGAACGAACTATAATGTCGTAAGGAACTCTGTCCTGAGCATCCCACGAAACATTAATAACTCTGGTAAATCCATAAGGAGCATTAGCATTAACAGTTATTGAAAGACCAATTACATGGTCACCCTCCTTCACCTTTTCAACCGTGTTCTGCACCTTAAACCACACTTCGTCACCAGTGTCTTCGTCGTCTACAAATCTAAAATATTTATATTGTTTACGAACTAACCATTTGGTCAGCTCGGAAATTTCATCGTTGTTCATATAGAAGGTGTCACCAAATAGACACGGATTCTTCATGATGGTAAATGTTGTTGTAAGATTTGATTCATATATATGAGAAGTTTTGCGCGATACATCGAATAGGGCTGGCTTAACTGTGTTATATGTCATGCTTGACACAACAGCATTTTCACTAACTAACCCATCATAAGCTAACACATATCCCAGATCGGATAATGCAACTCCGTCGAAAATAAAGTCCATATTCCACCTCCTTGTTTTTATACTATAGGTTTATATTTTTCTTTTAATTTTGAATTATATTCTTTTACCTTTGCAATTAGCTTAAGGTATTGATCCTTACAAGTCTTTGCTTCTTCAAGTGCTTTTTCGTATTCCTTCTTAGCATCGTCAACAATACTAAGCTGCTTATTGAGGTCTTTAATCTGAGCCTCCAAGTTTCTAATCTGTTTCTTTAACTTTCGGTTTTCTACCTTTAGGTTTTTTATCCTATCTTTTTCTTTAAACATACAATCACTCCTTATAAGAAAACGAGCGGCCGCATATTTCAACGACCGCCCGCAATCATCAATATTTCCTTTTATTCAGTTTCGCGCTACCGCCAGCTTCTCCGATTGTAATTTGCTGAAAGTATTTTGTCATCTGTGGGTCATTCTTAAGTGCCGTCTTAAACTGTTCATAATTTGTTACGTTCGGAAGAGTAATAGCAATAGCATTGTTATTAGTTACGATTCTACTTGTAGCACCACCTAAGCTAGGGTTCTTAAGCTGTGCAAGCTTCCAAAGGTTTTCGCTCATTTCTGTAGTGAATACCTTGTCTCCAATATTAAGAGGAGTAAGGATAGCACCATCAGAACGCCTATAAAGAAGCTCACCGCCACCGTCCTGAGTCAATGCAAGCTGTTTTGAACTAATATTGTGCGCACCAGTTGCATAAGCCTTACGACCTTCTTTTTTACCCCACTTAATGTAGTGTAAGTAGTATTTCTCAAGATCCTTCTGATATGCATCACGAAGGTCTTGATATGTCTTCATGTATGTGCCTACGTTAAATGTTTCAATAGCCTGTCTACCTTCCTTCATTCCATACTGAATGAAGTGGTCAAGATACTTATCATAATCCGTACCAAATGCTTTCTGCAGATCCGCGTATTTATTCATGTAATAGTTTATGTCGAATACATCACTGTAGTCCACACCGTTGCGCACGTTGCTTACTTTGATATTTGTACCCTTAACCTTGGTTTCATCAATCTGATTACCTACACCGTTATTACTAATCCTATCAATATAATCATTGATCTTTGTAAGAGAAGTCATAACAGTAGTAGAGTAGTTTGAGAAATCCTTGTGGAAGTCTGATACGAGACTACCGTCGCTACCATTACCAAGGAATGTATTCATGCTGTCGGTAAGTTTATAAGCCACATCATTGGCAACAGTACGCACAGTTTTACGAGTTGCTTTGCCGTTAGCGTTAACATCTTTAATCATGTCTGCCATTAAAGCATCAACATCATCAAGCTTCGCCTTAAGCACCTTCTCGTAATCATCATACATATCAGATAAGAACTCTTCAGTTTCGCTAATATATTTATCCCACTGAGTTTCTTTAAGCTGAGTTTCAGCATCCTTTAACTGATTCTGGAGTTTCTGAATAGTAGCCTTTGCTTCCTCACTTGTATCCCCGGAATAAGCCGAGAGCTGTTTACGAAGGCTAGATATATTCTCCGTTTGCTTACTAATATTTTTCTCGTAATCATAAAGAGATTTTGCTTCTTTGAGTGATTCCTTATATTTATCAATAAGCTCCTGAAGTTTATCAAGATGAATATTAATTCCTTCCTCAACTAATTCTTTAACAGCATCCTTTTCAGCATATGCATTCTGGATCGATTCTTGCTGAAGCTTAATCAGTTCCTCACGACGCTCAATAAGAGTTTTATTACCCTCATCCTTCGCTAGATCCTTTTCAACCTTCTTACGTTCCTCCGCATACTTAAGAGCTTCCTCCATATAAAGATTATACTTTCCAGCATGCATACTAACGTCTGCCCAACCACGATTATTAAATGCGCCATAGTCATCATATATCTTTTGATTATCAAGAAGATCAATAATGAAATCAAATTCTTCAGCAAATGCACTTACTCTGTCACGAGCATAGTCAAATGCATCCCACTTAAGCTGGCGAAGTTCATTGTTGAATTTAACAAGGTTAGTTGTTGCTTCTTCAATTGACTTGCCAACATCAAGGATTTCCTGATTCATCTTATCCCATTCTTCGGAGTAGGCAGAGATCGCCCCAGACTGTACGGCTTCATCACGCTTCTTAATTAAGTCATTATATTCCTTACGAAGGAGTGGGAGTTTAGAGTTTTCGTATTCAATCAGTTTGTCATAATACTTCTTGCCTACAAAATATCCACGCTCCTCGGTACGAGATATACGTTCATCAATAAGGTCAGCATATGAATCGAAGTACGCAATAGCATCTTCAGCTTGTGTCTTTACTTGGTCAAAGTTTGTACGTGCAAGATCGCCAAGCTTAATGTTAAGGTCTTGAATTGCATCCTTAGCCGAGACAGCTTTATTATACAGTTCTTGATAGAATTTAATTGTGTCCGATAAGAAATGATTTTGAATCTTCTCAATATCATCTCCGGTCATTAAACCTTCGCGAACCTTCTTCTGATATTCGCCAGTAGCCCAAGCCTTTTGTGCTTCTGTAAGAAGTCGCTGGTCTTGCTCTTTTACCAGTTCATCGTTTTCGCCATAATCGTCTGCGTTGAGACCCTTGCCATTATTAACCTTTACTTCGTTAGCATTGCGGAGATATTCCTTATATGCTATTTCTTGTGCCTTGATTTCTTCCTTAGTCTTATTGATTTCCTTAAGAAGAGCTTCGTTGCGGTGTATCCAAAGGTCGTAGCTATTACCAACAACCTTATCAAGTCGAGCAATCTCTTCCTCGATACGTTGAATGGCAACCTCAATCCAGTCAAATGTTTCCTCGGATTCTTCCTTTGGCTTGTTTGGTTCGGAGCCGCCACCGCCGCCGCCACCGCCGCCTCCACTAGAACCGGAAGATTTTGGCGCACTACCATATACAGCACTGGCACCAGCTGCTGTTCCTTTTCTACGGATTTGCAGTGATGGCACATCAACCTCAATTTGTTCTTGCCTTAAATCAGACAATCCTCGTCTCATAGCCTCATCAGCTATAGTATTACCCATACCTCCGCCATTAATAATGGCAGTAGCAACTTTTGTAGTATATCTGTTTGGAACCCATGTTGCTTCATAGCCCATGGACTCAAACGCCTGACCAACAGCATCAGCCATAGTTTTTGAACTGCTCATCATCTCAGAAAGAGCCTGTAAAAACGGAGCATCGTCAATATATGCACCTATTTCAATATCTTGACTATTAGCTTCTGCAATCATATCCATAATACTAGCAGTTTGTGCCTTGGCGGTTTCTTCATCTACATTCGCATCTATGAATACTTGCATTGCATTTAATGCAGCGACTTGACTCATTAAATCATTAAATGCTTGAATATCGCCTTCAGTAGCTAATTTAATATTTTCAAGATTTTGTATAATAAACTGCTCATCTATTTGAGGAGTAGTTATTGCAACACCTTGATCATCGTATGTACTAAGCATCTTAGTGACAGAATCTTTCATCTTAGATGCTAAACCATTTGTATCTTGTCCGGTCTTTAAAGAAGCTTCTACGTCATTACGATACTGAGCCATCGTCTTTGATACTTCAACGAGAGCAGCAGAGTATGCCTTATATCGTTTAGTAAGACGAGTAGTAATTACTTCTTCGGCATTTTGTATACCGTTAGCTTCAAGCTGTTCCTGAACATATTTCTTTTGCGCATCGGTAACATCATCCATATGATCAATGAGATTATCAAGAACATCGCTTTGATCTACATATGCTGTAGCCAGTTTATCTGCAGCCGCTTGAGCCGCTTCAGAATCGCCAGCAGATTGGATAAGTATTTGGTCATAAGCTTCGATAGCATTGGACATACTATTGATTTTATCAACGTCTTCGTCCTTAACATTGAAGGTCACACCGCCCATGTCGCTGTTGACTTTTTCGAGGTCACTAGCGTCAACCTTTATTTTTTGATTAACGGTTGTATCATAAGTAGTAGCAAGACCACTGAATGATTTTTCGAGTTCATCAAGTGATGATGTTTGCTCGGAGTATTTAGTCTTAGGTTCGACTTCAAGCTCAATAGGGTTTTCAGCAGCTATACGTTTTGCTTCATTGATTAAATCCGTAAAATCCTTAAGCGTGAGTATTTGAACGTCTTCAGGTAGTAAGCTTTCAAAAACTTTCTGTTCAGACTCTGATAAGTTATCTCTCTGTTGTTTATAACTAGCGTATACCTTAGAATCAGCATCAGCCATTTTTTTATCAAGACGATCACTAATTGTTAATGATTTTCTTTCTAATGCTTCATCAATCATCTGATTATAAAGCTTCAGACTATCATCACCATAAGATGTTATTCTTGCAAAAGACTGTGGATCATATGTTTGTAAATCTCTTACTTTAGCCTCGATTTCATTGAGATTGTCCAATGATTGTTCTAACGCTTCTTTTGCTTCTGTTGTACCAGTTAACTCATAATCAGCTAACGCTTTATTATAATCTCCAACAGCTTTACTTAGCTGATCTAATATACTTTCATCGGTATCATCACTTGCTGCCAATATTTGTTCGATAGTATATTTGCTATTATCTAATGACGCTTCGAATTCACTTGAATCAAAATCTATATTATTATCCTTGAATCTTTGAACCTCAGGATTGTTAACATATTGTGCATCTAATTCAGCAAATAATTCAGTCAGTATCTTGTTAGCTTGTTCAGCAGTCACATCTGGGCTAAATGCAAATTTTACAATATTATCCCAAGCACCTTGACCACCTCTAGCTCCAATTACCTTTTCTTTCGTTAATGAAATATTAGTATATTTACTTAATATAGATTCAATATCAAAACCAAAATAGTCATTAAGAGATTCATTCTTGCCTATTTGTCTACCGTTTGAAAGAGTAAGTGATTGCATTTTTGGTTTAGCATACAACGTTTCAAGATTTCGCTCATAGTCTGACTTACCTCTATTATCCTTTCTGAGCGCACCTTCATCTCCATACAAGAAATCACGAGACTTACGTTTTTCAATTTCCTTAAGCTTCTCTATCTCTTCGTCATACTTACCATTAACAAGATCAATAGCTTCAGCTTCTTTTCCATACTTATCTTTTAATGAATCTTGAATCCCCAAAAGTTCTTCTTTGGTTTGAAGTAATTCAGTTACAGATATATCGGCATCATTTATTTTCTCATTAAGGTTTGTATATTTATCAATCAAAGAGTCTAACGATTCAGCCTCTTGTTTATTAGAGGAGATTCGATTTTGCATTCGGGTATTAGCCTCTTCTCGACGTTTTGATTCAGCATTATCAGTAAATACCTCATCCCATAACCACTTAACGCCTTTTGCAATTTGTGTTACCACAAAAGATACAGCGGCAGCAACAGCAGCACTTGCTAAACCTTGAACTAATGCTTCCCCAATTTTTGTAAATGTAGAACCCAGTTTAGTTCCTTTATCAATGGTAACATCCATTTGTTCTTGAATACGATTAAATACATCTTCGCCAGTACCACCAGCTTTATTGACGCTTTGGACTATTTCTTGTATGTTTTTATTGAGTTCATCAGAACCATCAGCCATACCCCTGAAGTTTAATAACGCATCTTTATGATCGGCATATCCTTCTAAAATAGCTCTATAATTCTTCACGTCTTTATTAGTTTGAATTTTCTGTGAAATAGATCCTAATAAAGTACCGTCATCCTTTGTATTAAATAGCAATTCGTTATATAATATTCTTGTGAAATATAATATAAGGAGGATAACAGTATGGGAGATGATCTTAGGATAAAGTATTGCCCATCATGTTTAGGTAATAATTTTATAGAAAAAGATGAATATCTTGACAGTTATAGAGTATATAAAGGCATCGTAATCGCTGGTTCATTAACATGTCCAACATGTAAACAAAAGATGACACATATGAATTTAACCGATAGAGAATGGTATGTAATCACAGCTAATTCCCTCGACTTAGATTTTATATTTGCTCTTGATAAACTTAAAGCTGAAGACCCGATTGAGTTCCAAATAAAAATGCAACAACTTATTAAAATCAATAAAGAAAGAATAGCAGACGAAAAAGCATTAAAAGCTTCTCAGTCCAACATCCCTAAATGCCCAACATGTGGATCTACCAACATTAAAAAAATATCCGGCACTAAACGGTTTGTTAGTACAGGAATATTTGGATTAGCAAGTAGTAATGTTGGCAAAACTATGCAGTGCGAAAACTGCGGATATAAATGGTAGCTTACGCTATTATCTACTCTATGCACAAGCCGTCAGTAGGAGAGTAGTAGTTCTACTGACCGGAGCTTTTTACTAGACATCTCACATCTAGTTTGTGGACTCTACCTTCATGCAGTAATATACCACACATTCGCTTGGGAGCCTCTGGGGGCGGCACTTGCTGACTCGACCTACGTCTCGTTAGTAGTACGCCTCCCTGCTGATCGAGGTTATAGTTAGCTAGCTTACGCTAGTGAGACCTATAACCCTTCCCAGTCCTTGTAGGGGTCTCACGAACACCCTAAACTGCGGAGCTACCCACAGTCATATAAGCGATTTAACTGTATGTCCTACGTCGTATTAACGACGGTCTTTGTGTTTTACCCGTAGGTTTTAGCTACGGCACGGGAACATACCTGAGCCTATTTAATTAACCCAGATTCTTTGCACCCCAGACACCAGCAATAGCAGTAATAGCAGTCTTTACAAGACCAAGATTACTAACTATACTGCCGAGTACCTCGGATACTTTCGTTAAGCCATCTACAAGATCCCCGATAACACCACGGTCAACAAGATCCTGTAAGATACCTACCCATGTTTGCTTTAAAGCATTAATTTTAAAATCAAGAGATTGGCGAACGATATCCATTTCGGCTTCAGCTGATCCAGCTGCGTCATCCATTTCAGACATAGCTCGCTCCACTTCTTTCCAATTGGTCATTAATCCAGCAATTACCTGTCCGCCTCTTTTTCCTGCTATTTTTTCAAGCAAGCCAGCTTGTTGTTTATCTGAAAGCTCATCCCAAATAGCCGCGATTTCTTTAAGTATTTGATAAGTGGATTTATATGTCGTTCTGGTTTCGTCGGTGAAAATAGATATTCCACCTTTACCATCAATCTTGGTAAGGTCGGCAATCTCACCTGAAATATTTTCGAGGTCTGAGGAAAGTTCTTCCGTTTCTTCGTCAAACTAATCTGTTACTTTTATGACCTATTTAAATAGGCGAGTAGTCATTTCTGGCTACTTCTCACGTTTCATAAATATATTGGGAATTATAGCGTGAGTACGGACTGTATATTACTCTCGTTTATATAACAAACAGGGAGGATAACTTCAGTGTATATGTTACCATATACACCCCGCAGTCTCTGAGGATTCTATATTTTACACTGTAATATTTTATCAATATTGTCATAATCCCAATAAGGAATTCGAATCAATTTAATATTATGAGTTTTACAATATTCATCTTTGATTCTATCTCGTTCTTGAGTTTTATTAAAAGCAGATAAACCACCATCTTTATCGCCATGAAAATTAACTGGTTGAAAATGCTGTTGTCCATCATATTCAATACATATGTTATTATCTGGTAAGTAAAAATCATAACGAAGATTGCGTATGTTTTTACAATCGTTAAATTCTTTTTGAGTATCATATTTAATATTATTCATATTTAGATAATTGGATATTTTTAATTCTCCACTTGTAATATTACAATACCTACAAGGGGATTTACTTGATTTAAAATGTGTTAAACTCATTTCTTGAATACCATTACTACTATGATTAGAACAATAATACTGTATATAACTTTCATTATGTTTACTATATCGATTTAAAAATATTACATTTCGTTCTTCGCATAGCTTAATGATTTTTTCTTTATCCAACTGTTTAAATCGACTCAGATTCTCATACCCACAATATTTACATGTATGATTATTATGTATTATATTATCAAATGAATTGTATTGAATACCTTTATGTTTATGTTTACGACAAATAAATTGGTGTTTATATTTACATCCTTTATATTGTTCGTGATCTATCCATTCATAATCAGGATAATTAATCGATAAATATAATAAAGCATTTTCCGTATTAAATGGATTTTTCATCCAGCGACTTGGTGTTTTGTTATCTTGTAAATTTGCTAATGTAAGCTTATATTTGTATCCTTCATCATCGTTAGCTATTATATCCTTTACATTATTGTATTTAATTAACTTATAAGGCTTTATCATATTTATTATTTCTTCGTTTGTATATTTAAGCAAAAAATAACACCGCCTTTCGACAGTGTAAAATATAGTCTTTCCTAAGTCTCTGATGTTCCCTCATCCTTTGACTTATATAGTTATCATCAATGTGTGTTACACACAAAGCATATAATTTTCATTATATGGAGGCATTGATTGTTTACCTCTAATCCTCATTGATACAGTTCTAAATGCCGTACCAGTTGTTTCAGCGTTTCTTGTAATTTGAACAGCTGCTGCCTCTAATGCTATTGTTTCTTCAAGCGTGTTATTTGCGGCTTTCATAGCTGCCGATGAACGAGTAAGCATTTCACCTATCTCAGCGTTTGTAGTTGCGAAAGTGTTACCAATTCGGTTAACATTATCCATAACCTTTCGCTGAACTTCATCTGTTTCAATACCAAACGCTTTCATTGTTGAAACAAGATAATCAGTACTCTGGTCTGTTGTCATTCCCGGAGATACGCTTGCAAACATAGAACTAAGTTCAGCCATTGTCTCAGCCTGCTCTTTTGTAGAGTATCCAAGCCTACTCCAGTCAGCCGCTTGTTGTATTATTTGCTGTGATGTAACACCAAGGCTCTTACCAATTTCTGTTGAATTACGATAAAACTTTTCAAGCTCGGTGTTATTCATCGTCGTAGTCTTACGAAGATCTACGAGTGCTGTATCAAGTTCTCTTATAGCAGTAAATGCAGTTCTCGCATATCGTATAATATCCTGAAAACTAAAGTACTGTGCAAAGAACTTAGCATTCATATCAGATAATCTATGTGTAAAATTTTGTAAGAATCCGCCACCCTTAAAGGTATAATCAAGTTCTTTAAATTTTGCGATAGCTTCTAATGTTTTTGTGCCAAGCTCATCTAATTCATTCTGAGGTCTTGACGTATCAAAACCCTTAAATGCCGCCTGTAAGTTAAGGAATTCCTGATATAATTCGCTATTCTTAAACTTACGATTTGTATTTGTAGCTAAAATATCATTTATCTGACTAAGATATTTCTGAACACTTTTTTCATTAGATATTTTATTTTCTGCAAAACTAGCTTCTTTCTTGATAAGTTTAAGACTTTCAAGTATCTTTAGCAATTCATTATACTGATCCTCAGATACAAAATCTAATTTAACCTTATTAAGATCTTTAAGCTGATTAAATACATCTTGATATTTATTAAGATATTCTCCAAGATTTTTTCCACGATCTTTTAAATATTGGAGATCTGTTTGACCAGTACGTAAGCTACTTGATAATTTATCATAATATTTCTTTTGAAAATTAGTTGCATCATTATTTGAACCAGTAGCTTTACTTACATTTTCTATTTGTTTCTTCGATGACTGAAGTGCCTTTACAAGATTTTCTAATTCAGTAGATTTAGTAAGAATATTATTAATAGACGTAATAATACTAGAATCATCAATCTTGATTTTATTTACTGCATTAGCAAAATCATCAAGTAACGAAAAAATGCTAATGAGCTGCTCGTCTATTTGATCGTTTTTAATACGAGAGAGCGTATCTACAAAACTTTCAATATTGGTTATATCTATATTAGAAGCATCAATATCTAGAGTAATAGTTTCAAACGCGTCCGAAACATTTTTAATTTGCTCTCTAAGTAATACTAAATATCCAATCAATATTTCAAGATTAGTGACTTCGTTTTGTACAACACCATCAACAACTTGACCTTCTTCTACAAAAGCTCTTGTTTTAGTTTCCACCTTATTGATAACTTCTTGAATAGCATCGATAAGCGATGAAAATGCATTTCCTTCGGAATCACCAATATTCTTAATTAATTGATTTTCTTTTTCAAAAGAAGTTTTTAATTCATCAATGTTACCTAATCCTTCTTCAGAAACCCCGGATTTATTATCACCAATATTATCATATAATCCTTCAATAACTGAATCGGTTTCTTTTGCAACATCTGCCATTTCTCTAAAACTATTAGTAACAATATCAGCGGTATCCTGAGCAGTATTCGCCAATTCTTTTTCTGATTCAGATATCTTATCTACTTCATCAGACATAGAAGATTTATTAATATTCTCAGCTACGGTCTTAATACGATTACTAAATGCCTGAGTTACGCGATTATTAAAATCAGTATTGTCAACATTTCCAGTTTTTTCTAATAGACTATCTATTATTTCTCGTGGACTTTGCGATGTAAACCATTCATCTTTTAGTGATAAATCAAAAAATCCAAATCCCTTGCTAGGATCATACGTTATATTATCACCAAGCCAGTCAATATGTAGTCCAACTTTTTTCAAAGTTTCTATATCAGATATTAATTTTTCAATCTGCTCTTCAGTAGCATTTAAAAACTCAAGATTGTCTTCGCCAATTACTTTACCGCTTACAGTTTCCTGAATATCATATACTAACTTTGATTCCTTATCCCATACAATACCAAGAATTTGACCTACATTAGCACCTTCTTCTTTGGCTTCTTTTAATAACTTAATTAATGCTTTAAGCCTTGGTAAGTGAGCTTCATTTCTAGCAATAATTGTATTTTCTTCACTCTGAAAAACACCCTTATTTGTAGCTCCACCATTAGCAGTATTTAAAAGATAATTCGAATCATTACCATTATTTAATAACCCTAAACGACCAAATGAATTAATTAAATCAGGAGAAAGCTTTCCTACGCCACCTCTTTTTGCAGTTTTTAATTCTTTTAAAAAAGAATACATATCGGTTTCGTAAAATACTGGGACATCATGATTTTGAGCTTCATCATTTATATTATCAATCGCATGATGTAATTTTTCGACAAGATTTTTTACCCATCGAGTAATTGATTCGCCAAGTTCGATAGAAGTAATTTCAAGGTTATTAACTTCATCGGTTAATTCTTCCCCGTTTTGTTTTTTAATTATCTTATCCGCAAACCCCAAAACCTGAATGAGATTAGTAAAATATTCTCCAACCTGCCCCTCATAACCATTAGGTTCTCCAAACATAGGATTATACATTAATCCTTTAATTTGATTTAATAAATCATTATCAATGCTTAATTTATCACTAGATAATACAGTGGATAAATTATCAGACAATGTTTTAAAAGCATTAATACGCTCAATATATGTTGACATTTGATTATTGAGTATATCAAGAGAATCTTTGATTTGAGTTGTTATATCACCGGATTTAGGAAGATTACGATTATTTTCAGCATCCTTAACAACAGCTCTTATTTTACTAAACTCATTACGAGATATATTTTTTCGACTATAAGCCTCGCCACCGAATCTCTTTATTTTATCTAAATCGTTTAATACATCGTGTTCAATAGGGATTACTCTAGTATTCATTTCATTAATAATCTGGTCTAGATTATCTAATGCGTTATAAATACTATCAGAATTTCCATAGTTAAAATCATGTATTGATTCTCTTAACTTTTCATTAAAGAA
>Ga0310786_10005420_pt1 | contig 17327 bp, 12 predicted proteins | sample AusTroGonzalo_MG_FD_203881 | JGI IMG/M metagenome (GOLD analysis project Ga0310786, IMG submission 203881) | Bovine rumen microbial communities from tropical cattle in Woodstock, Queensland, Australia - Gonzalo_03 (v2) (version 2) | ecosystem: Host-associated > Mammals > Digestive system >... | reverse complement strand
TCCGGATCGTCCATTGCTGATACCTCCTTTCAGGCCTTCATCTCGTCGTAGACCTCTTTCGCAGTGTTGTCCAGAAGGGACTGACCTGCAGGGCTGATTGCGCGGCCCTCTTTGTCCTTGGATACCAGATAACCGGCGGCCTCGAGCTGCATCAGGCATTTCCTTGCGATGTTGCGGCTTCCTTTGACAGCCTGGTTAGGCATTGATCCCCTGTCAGCGTAACCACCGTACTCGGCGGCGAGCTTGGAGGATCCCATCGGTCCTTTGACGTACAGCTTCCTCATGATGGAGGCGGCACGAGTGTACCACCAGTCATCCTGGGAAGGCGCTCTCTCTGTGTGCCTACCGGTCTTCACATACTCTGCCCACTCGGGAGGGACGATCTTGTCGTTCTCTTTGAGCTTCTGGGCCGTCTTGAGTATGAGCTGCTCGGCAGGAACATCGTAGACAGTTACCATTTGATTACCTCGCTAAAGTCCACACAGGGTGGACCTAACTGAGACTTTGGTATAGTGGTGTTGTATATAAGCGTTGCTAAAATATTAGTGTAAAATAAGCGTTACTCGAACTCCGCACGTTCGACACCTTGCCCCCGTACGGCCTGAGGATGAAACATCCTCCACGGCAGAGCCCACAAGTGAGACCCTGATCTCCGTAATTGTCGTGATGATGCAATAGTATTTGAATAATTCGTTAAGATAAGGGCTTACTCTCATTCCTCTTAAATAACGCAATAATTATGTTGTTCCCATGACAGACGATGAGGTAAAATTCTGTTACAAGTGCGGAGCATCACTCCCCGAAGGAGCCGATTTCTGTCCCGAATGCGGAACCTCAATGAAAATGGACGGTACAGCCGTACACAACGAAAACACTTCAAGACCAGTATATGGCCCTAAGAAGGATCTGGGCCCTGTACCGATTCTGATCATGGTATACGGAATACTGGCCATCATCTGTGCGTTGATAGTCCTTATCTCTGGAGTATTCTTGGACAGCTTTCTGAAAACACTCAACGAGATGGTGAAGGAAGGAGTCATAACAGAGGCGGACTACCAGAACTTCCTGAAGACCCTGGGCCTTGTGAGCGAGGCCGCCATCAACGCCATGAAATTGCAGATGATTATCGAAGGAATCCTTATGGCAATCAGCGGAATTGCCGCCATCGTTTCCTCTGCAAACTGTGGTAAGATGCAGAACTTCAAAATTGCCTTCGGCGCATGCGTCCTGGCATCTGCTTTACCCCTCCTGTCCATTATCTTCTTGGACATCACCGGAGTGATCGCAGCAGTTGTAGGGTTCGTGATGTGCTATCTGATATACCAAAAGAAAGACATGTTCATCAGTTGATCACATGAGATACGTAATCGCGATGACTGGTGCCTCTGGATCCATTTACGGGATACGTCTCCTCCAGGAATTGGATGGAGAGAAGATACTGGTCATGTCTGAGACTGCAAAGGCGATCCTAGAGGCCGAGACGGATTACAAGGTGGATGAAGTATACTCTATGGCTGACCAAGTCTTTGAGGATAACCAGATGTTCGCTTCCATCGCCTCAGGAAGTTTCAGATACGATGCGATGATAGTTGCACCATGCAGCGAATCGTCATTAGCTAAATTCGCTTGCGGGATCGGGGACACCCTCATATCGCGCTCAGTAGCAGTATGCCTGAAAGAGAACAGGAAACTCATCCTTCTTCCCAGAGAGACACCGAAGAGCGCAATCATGCTCGAAAACGAATTGAAATTGGCGAGACTCGGTGTACGTATCGTCGATGCCAATCCAGGATTCTATCCAAAGCCGAAGACCGTCGATGACTTGGTGAACATAGTTGTCGGAAGATGCTTGGACCAGATCGGCCAAGACCATAACTTATACAAAAGATGGGAGTGAGGAGTACCCTCACTCCATTTTACAGTTTTATTCCAAATAGATGGCAGGCCTTCCAGGCACTGCGACCTTGGCCTTCCCCTGAGGATCGTATATTCCCTCGGCATCCGCCGAGTAGACCTCAACGGGAACACCGTTCTCCTCCGAGAGGAACTGAGCGGCGGATCCGAACAGTGCTGCCTCGTCGGTGGTGACCAGAGGCATCTTCTGCTCAATGGTGGACCTGGAGAACTCCACTGCAACCTTCTGGGCAAGGGATGATACGGCCTTTCCGTTCTTCCTCAAATCCTCACGGGCCATGCATGCCTTGGTGAGATCGGGGATGGTCAGCTTTCCGTCCTTCATCATGTCCAGAGCCATCTGCATGACATCCTTCTTCCACTGTGAGGATGTATACAGCACGATCTTCTTCACATCGATGCCTGCGATCTTCCTGATCTCTGTGATGTCCGACATGGCGTCCCTGAGGAGGTTCTCACCGTATTCTGCAGATACAGATATCTTGGATTCGTCAGGCTCGGGGAGCTGTCCGGCAGATACGAGTCCCTCGAATCCGGCCTGCTCCCACAGCTCTTCGGCAACATGGGGGGTGACAGGCATCATGCACTGGATCCAGATCTTCAATGCATCCAGGATCGTATCCTTGTTGTTACCTCCGCGCCTGTTGTACCACTTCATGTCGTTGAACATATCGAAGTAGACGATGGTTGTCATCGCCCTGAGGTCGTTCTTGTCCATGGCCTTCCTGATGTTGCCCAGATGGTTGTTGAACCTGGACAGCAGCCATGCGTCGATGCCGGTCTTGGGCGCATCGGACTCCGAAGCGATGAGGTCCTGGACAGCTATCATGATCCTGTCGGCCCTCTGGCGGTAGGTGTTGACGGTATCCTCGTCCCACTCCACATCCACGAACATGGATGCGACGTTGGCGTAATATAGCCTCATGGCATCGACACCGAACTTTGCTGCCGCACCTGGAATGGGCTGTGCACCTCCCTTGGACTTGGAGATCTTGGTTGCCTCTCCGGACTTGTCCTTCTTTCCAGTGATGTACCAATTCACGGTGATTCCCTTCGGCCACATCTCCGGAGGGAGGATGGCGATATGGTTCATAAGGAATGCGGGGAAGTGCACGGTCATGTGTTCCTTTCCTCCCAGATTGAGGTCCAGAGGATACCAGTAGAGCACGTCCTTCCTGATCTTATCAAGGAGTTCTGCCGAGATGCCTGTGCTGTCGGACACCTGTCCGATGTCCCCCTTTCCGAGAATGACGTAGTCAAAGAACGCCTCGGTCATCTGATCGGGCTTGACCTGTCCTTCGTTGGCGTATATCGAGATGATGTAGTAGATGGGATACAAGGTTGAATCCGATATGGCCTCGATAATCCATTTCTTATCGTAGGGGAACTTGGTTCCGAGCCAATTTCCTAGCCTTACACATGCCCTCTCCCTGAACCAATCAAGGACACCATATACGTTATCACTCCACTCCGGAGGATTGAGTTCCATATCCTTACAGTGGTCCTTGGTCATCTGAGTGTACTTGGGATCAGCGTAGTTGATGAACCACTGGTCATCTATCCTCTTGATGTGGACGCGTGCTCCACATCTGCAAACGACCTCTTCAGTCAGATCGTGGAATGTATCGGCCTCTCCGGCTGCGATCATGGCCTGCTTCATCTTCTCCTGAGCCTCCTGAACACGGAGTCCGGCGAACTCACCGCAGATGTCCTTCATCTTTCCGGTGTGGAAACCGTCCTTGTAGACTATATGCTTGGCATCCAGGAGCTTAGGGTCTCCAGGCTCCTTGATCCCCAGCTTGTCGATGATGTCCTTGGCCGGGAAGTCGCCGTATCCCTTCATCTCGATGATTGAGATTGGTACGGCCTTGTCCAGGATATCCTGCGTCAGACCGTATTTGGTGATCATCTCGGGATTCTTCTTGATAGCTTCGAGAGAGATCCAATCGTCAGGTGCGTCAGACGGTACTGAGGTGACCAATCCAGTACCCACATCTGGGTTGACGAAGGTGGCAGGGAAGACAGGTATCTCGCGATGGATCATAGGTGCTTCGCACATCCATCCGACCATCTTCTTTCCAGGTACCTTGCCAATAATCTCGACGCCATCCTTCTGGAGCTGGAGCTTCTCAGCTGCCTGTGGGGAAACTATCCATGTCTCTCCGTTGTACTTGACCTTGTTGTACTCGGTGTCGGGATCCACCCAGAAACAGACCTGTCCATAAACGGTCTCGGGTCTGAGGGTGGCTGCTATGAGGAATTCATCCCCATGCTTGAACTTGAGCAGGGTGTATTCCTGCGTCTCGGCCTTCCCTCCCTTGGAGATATCGGTCTCTGACGCATCCACGGCGACAGGACCGCATTTGGGGCAGACCGGAGCATAGTAGGGTTTCTGAATGAGCATTCCTGCATCATGCAGCTTCATGAACTGCCACTCGATAAACTTAGCATAGTCGGGATAGAGAGTACATGTGAATCTGCGCCAGTCGGACAGGAATCCGAATCTGCGCCAGTAATCGTTCTGGTAGACATTGTTGAAGAACTCGATGACAGAAAGAGGGTCCTTCATCTTGTCAAGATCCTCATCCGTGCAGCCGTTCCTTTTCAGATAATCGATGGTCCCCTCATCTCCTCTGGAGATTCTGTTGTAGAGGCTGATCCCCCCATTACCTGTGGCGTGAGTTCCTACGGGGAAGAGAACGTTGTAGCCTGTCATACGCTTGTACCTTGTTATGGCATCCAGGTAAGTGTATCCCCTAAGATGTCCTACATGAAGGTATCCGGTGACACCAGGGTATGCGAAGATTGCCATGAATTTGGGCTTACTATCGTCTCTGTCAGACTTGTCCAGACCTGCTTCTATCCAGCGAGCCTGCCATTTCTTCTCCATCGTTCCGTAATCGTATGCCATGCTGTATCCCTACTGCTATTGATGCTGGGAATAAGACAACTCTTAATATACTTTCTTTATAATAAGGAGGAACAGCATTGAAACGTCTGTTGGACAGTAACGTTGTTGTCCGACATATTGTAAGACGTTTTGGAGGACAATGTAAGACGTTGTCCGACAACTATATATACTCTGCCCGACATAGTCTTACTTGCAGTCAAAGAAGGGATGGGACTCTACGGAAACTGCAAGCAAGGACGGATGAAAAATGTCAGACGAAGGAACCAAGATCACGATCAGGATGGGACCCGAGGAAATCCAGATGATGGAGGACTTCATGGGAGATCATGACATCGGTAACAGGTCTGACTTCATCCGTGATGCGATCAAGGGTTACATAGCCTCGATGAAGGCCGGACAGCCCATGACCGCAGAAGGCGGGATCTTCGTCCGCCTCAGCGACGTACAGCTGGAAACCCTCAGCGGGCTCGTCCAGACCGGCCTCGCCGTGTCTGAAGAGGAATACATCAGGAAATGTCTCTTGGACAAGATCGTGCCCAAGAGCGTGGAGGATGAGACCATCGAGAACGCGTTCAGGGCAGCACAAATGAAGGCCGCGTACAAGTGAAGAAACAAGGGATGGGAAATAGGCATTATCCGGTGGATGGGAAGGCCCAAAAGGCCAGCCGGATCATGCTGTTGGAAACGCCTTAAAGAAACACAATGGGGATGCACACAATGGTGTACAACACAGAGAACAAACACAAGGTCGCAATCGTCGGCGTCGGAGGAGCAGGATGCAACTTCGTCAGCGCCTTCACCGGAAGGTGTGACATGGACACTATCGCGATCAATACCGACAAGGAGGCCCTCCATGCTTCCACCGCCGATAGGAAGATCTACATCTGCAAAGGCGTAGTTCTCCACGGAGAGGGTGCAAAGGGAGATGCCAAGCTCGGTATGCAGTGTGCTGACATCCACATTGAGGAGATTAGAGAGGCTCTCGCAGGCTACGAGAAAGCATTCATCGTGGCTGGACTCGGTGGCGGAACCGGAACCGGAGCCGCCCCTGTTGTCATCGAGGCAGCACAATCCCAGAACATCATGACATTCGCAATAGCGATCAAGCCCTTCTCCTTTGAGGGATCTAGGGTAGAGGTCGCAAAGGAAGGATTTGGAAAGATCAGGGCCATCTGTCCCTACGCCGCTGCCATCGGCAACGACATCATCCTTTCCAAGATGTCCGACATGACCATGGATGAGGCATACTCATCGATGAACTCAGTCATCATGGCCCATATCGAGGCCTGCATCGCCGAGTACCCCCGCAACAATGACCGTGACACCTCTGAGGAATGCACGGTCAGCTTCGACAACTTCGTTCAGAAGTCGCCGATCTCAGACTTCATAAAAGCTTGACTTTTCCTCCACTTGTCGGACGGCGCTGCCGTCCGACCCCCCTTTCCATTCTTTGAATAATCTGCTGAGAATGTGGATAATAGGCGGGATTGCCCGCCTAAGATTGTTTGTGTCACTCAGGACATCGCTGAGTAGCCCATCTCGAAAGCATTGACATTTAAGTCTCTGAACTTCTCAGGAACCTGGTCGATAAGACTCTTCAAGAGGACATCCTTAGGAATCGGGAATCCCTTCATCGCAGCAACGGCACCGATCATCACAGCGTTGGCTGCAACGGCCTTTCCAGCATCGATGGCGATCTTGGTGGCATCTAAGGTATACAGGTTCTTATTTGCCTTCAGAACAGCGTTCTTAAGGTCCTCAATGTCAGGATATTCCTCGAAACCGGCAGCGACCATAGACGGCAGCACAGGATCGAGATTCATCAAGACTACTGTGTCCTTGTTGCCTAGAGGGAGATTTCTGCAGGTCTCTGCAGGTTCGAATCCCATAATGAGATCGGCACAGCCCGCAGCCTCTAGAGGACTGATGACATCGTCGCCGAAACGTAGTGTAGAAAGGACGCTTCCGCCTCTCTGGGCCATTCCATGGACCTCACTCATAGCGACCTTGAATCCCATATCCATGGCAGCGTTTCCTAGCACCATGGAGGCCAGGAGAACCCCCTGCCCTCCGACTCCGACTATCTGAACAGTGTATTTCATTGTCTCACCTCGATAGCTCCGGTAGGACAGACATTGGCGCACATTCCACATCCGATGCACTGTGTAGGGTCTGTGGAGATTGCCCCATCCTTCTTGAACAATGCGGGACAAGCGATGGTCCTGACGCAATTGTAGCACTTGACACACTTATTCTGATCCACATTGACCTGCTTGATGACGAGCTGCTTCTGTTTCTTCAACTCTAACGGACAAGGGCATTTTGATATAACAACTGCAACACCGTCAAAATCCAAGGCATCCTTCATGACCTTAGTGGCAGCCTTGACATCATAAGGATTGATCTGCTGTACGAACTTGACCCCAACTCCCTCGACCAGTTTCTTGATGTCGATGGCCTCGGTGGACACACCTCCAAAGTCCCTTCCGGTTCCAGGATTGGGCTGGTGTCCAGTCATAGCCGTTGTACGGTTATCCAATACAACGATCACGACCTTGTGGTTGTTGAACAGTGCGTTGATCATAGGGGGGATTCCGGCATGGAAGAAAGTAGAATCTCCCATGAAAGCGATGGCCTTCTGTTCTGTGGATTGCACGAAACCTCCGGCAGCACCTGCTCCACCGCCCATACAGATGATGAAATCAGCGGCTTTGAACGGAGGCTGTACTCCGAGGGTGTAGCATCCGATATCTGAACAATAGATGACATCCGCGGTTCCTGCTGCCTTCTTCGCAGCAGCGAACATTCCTCTGTGGGGACATCCAGCACAAAGTGTCGGGGGCCTGTTTGGAAGTACGACGTCCACCTTATCCATGGGTTGGCTGAATTCCTGGACCTCAACGAACTCTCTGATACCTTTAAGCGTATCAGGTGAGAACTCCCACTCTCTGGGAAGATGTCCAGACCTCTTTCCGTATACAGGTACGTTGAGAGAGTTCTGTGCACAGATCCTCAGAACCTGATCCTCCACGAAAGGCTCCAGCTCCTCGACGACGATGATTGCCTTCTTTCCTTTGATGAAATCAGCGATCTTCTTCTCTGGCAAGGGGTTTGTGAATCCCAATTTAAGGATGGAAACACCCTTTACGAACTCACGCACATAAGTGTAGGACACACCGGAGGTGATTATTCCGATATCTCCTGAGCCTTCCACAAAGTTGAATGACGATGCCTCAGACATCTCCTGAGCCTTCTTATAAAGGTCCAGAAGCCTTACCCTGTTCTGTTTTGCATATGCAGGTATATTGACGAATCTGGCGACATCCTTGTCGAAATGACCTATCTTCTTAGGTATGGCCTTGTCTCCAAGCTCAACTACGCCACGGGCATGATTCACCCTGGTGGTTGTCCTGAATATTAGAGGCAGCGTGAGCTCCTCGGACACCCTGTAGGCCTCCTTGACCATATCTTTGGCCTCCTGAGGGGTCGAGGGCTCCATCATCGGGAGCAGCGCCAGAGTAGAATAGTAACGATTGTCCTGCTCATTCTGTGAACTGTGGCAGGAGGGATCATCGGCGGACATGATGAGCATCCCGCCCCTTACTCCTGCATAGGCCAAGGTCATCATTGGATCTGCGGCGACGTTTAGACCTACGTGCTTCATGAAAACGAAGGATCTGACTCCGGAAGAGGCCGCTGCAGCCGATACTTCCATTGCAACTTTCTCATTGGTAGAGAACTCGAAATAGATGCCTGCATCCGAAGAAATTTTCTCAAGCAGATTCCCTACTTCGGACGAAGGGGTCCCGGGATATGTGGACGCGAAACCCACTCCGGCCTCTATGAGACCTCTTGTTATAGCTTCGTTCCCGAGCAGGAGCTGCCTGCCCTCATCAGCTAGTAGATTGGCCATTTGAACACCTTATGAATGAACCTCAATCCTATCATCCTTTTTTATGGTTTGTCCAAGCATTCTGGTGATGTAATTAAACAAAGAAGATTAAGAAGGGGGTTGCCCCCCGTTTGATCTGGTCAAAGGAAACCGAATTCTTTGAAGAAGTCGTCGATGTCCATCTTGGAAGTGTACTTGTTTGTCTCCAAGGTGAAGTTCTCGATGAAATAATTGAACTCTTCATCAAATTTGAGATCTATCAATCCAGGATGCATGACATTCATGTAGAATACCATTTCAATCACATACAGAGGACTGTTTCCAGCCTCACGTGCCATTCCGAGGTAATAATTGTCAGAAACAGCGACGGATAGCTCTTTTGCCCATGCTGGAAGTGTTTCGTCAAGATCCCTGTCTTTCTGATGACGCAATCCATCATGCTCATTATCAATCCAATACACTGTCTGATGGCCTGATTCTGCCGTTTCCCTGAGAATCTTCAATATGTCTTCCGTCCTTACATCCTGATAATTTTTGTTCAACCATGATGAATGATCCGCTACAACGTAACATCCAGCCCAATCGGCATGTATCATGTTCGTGTTTCCTTTTCCTGTGAGGCTAAAGGGGCTCTCACTATAGGTGGGTGCTGACCTAGACATGATGAGGGCACCTTTTTCCGATTCGTCTAACGTAGAAGCGGCAGAAGTAACAGCATCCTTTATCTTATCATGCCAAGCAAGATACAGATAACATTGTTCCACATCTCCCTGCAGAAGGTATCCAAACATCAGGATAGAGCGGTCTATGTACTCATTTGGATAATCAACACCGCTGTTATCACAGGTGTTCATAAACATGACATCTATTCCTACTGGGTTCAACTTCTCTTTCGAAAGAGGATCGGCCTTAGCATCGCAATAACCAGGGACATATACATCGATTTTATTTTTCATCATCAGATCATAGTTTGGACCTTCTGTTTCTCCAAAAACTGTAGCTTTTTCAGCATAGCTGTTGAGGCTCGCCCAGTAATCACTGATAGTCTGATCGACCATTGTCATCTTCTGTGTCAATCCGGTTGCCTCTGCGGTATAAAGTCCGCTGCAATAACTAGTAGCAAAGGACTTAACAGGCCAAGAGACCTTAGCCACAGTGAAGTAGTTGTCTATGTAATAAACGTCCAGTTTAGTGGATTCTTTGGCATCTAGGATCTTCTTGAGATAATCCACATCATTGGAGTCGATTGTGCCGTCCGCATTTGCATCTGCCAACTGTGAGTGCTTGGCGGATCCGCTGACCATGGCCTTCAAAGCCGTTAGGTCATCTTCATTCATGTAGTCGTCTTCATTTGCATTGCCGTACACCCAAAGTCTGGATTCTGAATTGGGAAAATCTTTCTCCTCGATCACTTCTCCGACCCTGGCCCCATTACCACCTTCATCACTTCCCCCTCCATTGGAGAATGCGACAAAAGCGATTGCTGCCACGGCGATGGCTGCTACCACTATGATAGCTATCATTGCATTCTTGCTAATTGCCATAATATCACTCAATCATATTCGGGAATCAGGTGTACCTGAGGTATCCCGTTAAAATCGCTGACCTCAGCATTTACATGATAAACTGTTTTGATGTTCCCGGCAGTCAGTACCTCTGCAGGCTTTCCATCCGCGAACACTCCCTTTCCATACATGAGGATTACACGGTCCGCATAAGCTGCGGTGATATTGAGGTCATGACAGACCATCAGAACGATGATTCTTCTGTCACGGGCATAAGCCTTAAGGAACCTCATCACATCCATCTGGTATTTGACATCCAGATTGGACGTGGGCTCATCCAGAATCAGAATGTCCGGCTCCTGCACCAACCCACGGGCTATCAGCACCCTCTGCGTTTGACCAGCACTCAGCTGCCTGATATCCCTCGTAGAGAATTCCTGAAGACCTAAGAGGTCTATCGCTGCATCTACAACTTTGATATCACGTTCAGATGTTGTCCAACCAGCACGCGGATGCCTTCCCATGAGGATGGCCTCAGGGACCGTCATAGAAAATACGGACTGTTGAGAATTTGGGACGAATGCCAATATCTTTGCCACATCTAGTAATCCCATGGAGCTGACATCCGTACCGTTCACGAACACACGCCCGCCCCTTGGTTTAAGAAGCTTGTTGATGCACTTGACAATGGTGGTCTTTCCCACCCCATTTGGGCCCAAAATACATACCAAACCAGGTTCTGTTATCTCCAGATTGACATTCTCTAAGATATTATTCTCATCATATCCGAATGTCATATCCTCAATCTTGATGCCCAAGGGAGTGTTGTCATCACTTTTGCGTGGTTCCATAAGTATAGAGATGCTATCTTTCAGATCGTCCGTCATGCCCATACCTCCTTGGAATTGCGCAATATGAGGTAGAGGAACAGAGGGCCGCCAATACAGGATGTAATGACTCCGACCGGGAGGATCAAAGGAGATACGATGGTAATGGCTACCAAATGTGAAACGAGAAGCAAGAAGGCCCCAAAGAATCCTGATGCCGGGATTAGATACCTATTGTCAGTACCAATAATCGCTCTGACCATATGAGGCGCAACAAGTCCGATGAAACCGATTATACCTGTGAAACTCACAACGGTTGCAGCCACGATAGTTACTGCAATCAGAAGTATGAGCCTCTTTCTCTCGACATCAACACCAAGAGTCTTCGCGCTCTCATCCCCCAGTCCCATCAAATTGAGCTGATTGGACATATACTGAACATAAATCGTACCAAGTATGACCACAATCAGAACTATAGACGCCTCACCCATGTCCGTACCGTCAACGGATCCGATCATCCATCTATAGACTGCGGACAGATCTTCTGGATCAGCTATGAGCATGAACAACTGTGTTGCGGCATTAAACAGATACATCAGTGCAATACCACATAGAATCATCATCGTCGGTGTAGCGTTACGGAACTTGCTCAAGAACAATACCACCATCGCCGGGAGAAGAGAGAATATGAAAGCATTCACCACAACTCCAGTTCCAGCTATCAGCTCAAAACCGATGATCATGGCCAAAGCCGCACCGAAACCAGCACCTGATGAAATCCCCATTGTGTATGGGTCCGCCAAGGGATTCTTTAGCATACTCTGCATGCAGACACCGCTGATAGCTAGACCGAAACCACATACCAATGATGCAACAATTGCTGGCATCCTAAGATTTACTACAATATGATAGATGGTGATATCACTTGGTTCTCTTCCCAGGATGGCATCCAGAATACTGTCAAAAACTTCTCCTGGGGTAATTGGATACGAACCTATCGTCGCTGCAAAGAGAGACAGCAATAGACACGCTATCACACATGTTATGATGAATCCTATCCTTTTGGCGGTTAGTTTCCGATATTCGGTCCTGAAATCAGACTTTACCGGCGATGTGTCTCCATTCATCGGTCCTTGATGATAGTGTTACTATTTAGAAATTAGTGTTACTAATGATTGAAAATTTTCGATGCTGAATAAATTAAGTTTATATAGTAGATTACTCGGATAAAATTTCCTGCAATTATAATAATTAAGAAAAGAAAAGCCAAAACACTAATAATCGACTATTGAATTGGCCTGTTAAGGCGAGGGTTGCCGAGCTAGGTCAAAGACGCAGGACTTAGGATCCTGTCCTTAGTGGTTCATGGGTTCGAATCCCATCCCTCGCACTCTTTCTTTATTTATTATGCACATTTACCCTCTATGAAAAGTAAGATGATGGCGGCCATTGTGCTGTCCCTGCTCGTTGCTGGGATCATTGCACCCATCCTACCTGCAGAAGGGTCCGATGGACTTTCTCCCAACGAGTTCAGCATCTCCATCCCCGGAACGGAAGCACCTGAAAAACCAATAAGCCTGGTCCTGGGAAACGGTGAAAGTACTTCATGGAGCATCAACGTGGTCAACAGGACCACTGAAAAATATCTGGAAGCCAAGTTCACCGTAGTTAGCGAATGCGAGGATGTCAAAGTAACCGAGAAACCATCCAATGGCCTCATCGTACCGATGAACGGAGTGGATCACGCCAATGTCCTCTCTGGAATGCTTAAGATTGCCATCAACGATTATGTGGATTCAAATGAAAATGCTCACTTGAAACTGATCATCGATGTTAACGATGTTGATGATAAGCTCAACCCTGCGAGTGTTACAGTTGATTTCGATATCGAAATCAAGACCATCTTTGATACATCGGGTTCTTACAACAAGTTCCTCGAAATCTTCGAGAACAGACTTCCGGCACCATTCAATTCGCCTATCGTACCTTTCCTTGTGACCATCGTCTTCTGGATGTTAGTTGCGGCCCTTGCTACCAGGCTGATTGCACCTCGGCTGGCCAGAGCTCTCGACAAGCATACAACCACGGATGACGCCCTAAGATTCGAGAAGGCCATCTCTAAGCTCATATTGATCTTAGTCTTCTTCTTAAGCATTGATCAGGGACTTAGCATACTAGGCGCAGATGCTGTACTGATATCTGATTTTGTCAGGTTCTCATTCATCATCTATGTCGTGGTCACCCTGCTGATAGCTTGGAAGATCTATCTGGTATTGGCTCAGGGAATCCTCTCCAGATTCGAAGACAATGATGACAGCGCCATCGATATGACCCTGCTACCCTTGTTCAAGATGCTTGGTAAGATCGTATTTTGGGTCGTCGGTGCGGCTGCCATCCTCGGCTCTCTCGGAGTAGATCTGCAGGGAATCCTGGTGAGTGCGGGTGTGGTGTCACTCGGAATCACCATGGGTGCTCAGAACGTGCTCTCACAGTTCTTCAGCGGAATCGTTCTGTTAATGACGAGACCGTTCAAGAAGGGAGACTTCCTGAAGATCAATGACAAGGTATACATCGTACAGAAGGTAAGACTCATGTTCACTGAGTTCACTGGATGGGATAAGGATCAGATCATTACCATGCCGAACAACGCCGTGACCGCGGCCACGATCGTCAACCTCACCAGGGAAGACGAGGCATACAGACTGTATGTCTACTTCTCGGTAGCATACGGCGTCGACCTGAAGAAAGCTGAGGAAGTCATGCTGAAGGTCGCGAACGAGAGCCCGGTTGTCCTCCACGATAATGAGCATGCTGCACCCAACGTTAGGATGACAGGCTTCGAAGACTCTGGAATCGAACTCAGATTAGGCGTGACTGTAAGGGACTTCAACGGAACTATTACTGACGCTTCGGCCCTGAGAATGGCAGTCTACCAAGCATTTGTAGACAACGACATCGAGATCCCCTACAACAGGTTGGAGGTCACGATGCTTAATGACTGCTTCAAAGGAGAGAAGAGACCTGGAGATATGATCTCCGACTGATTCCCTAAACGCCCCATCGGGGCTCCTTAAAAAATCAAAATAAAAGGCGGGGTTTCCCCGCCTAAATGTTTTCAGTTCACCAATCTGTGATACTCGGTGATGCTTCTGACGCCGGTCTTTCCGTGTCTGGCCACTTTGATGGCCCCGACGGTCATCTCGGCACCCTGAATAGTAGTGATGATAGGGATCTGCAGTTCTACCGCAAGTCTCCTCATGGCCGCTCCATCCCTTATGGCTCCAGATTTCTGAGTGGGAGTGTTAATGATCATCTGTATCTTTCCCTCTCTCATGGCGCTCATCGCATTAGGGGCCATGTTCTCACTGACCTTATACAGGGTTGCGACCGGTATTCCATGGTCGATGAGGAACTTAGCGGTTCCCTTGGTGGCATAGATGGTGAATCCGAGCTCATCCAATGCCTTGGCCGAAGGCAGGATCTTCTCCTTGTCGTTGTCGTTAACCGTGATATACACTCCTCCGGCATCGACAGGGTAGTTGCATCCTGCAGCAACCTGCGCCTTATAGCAGGCGGCATAGAAGTCCTCGTCTATTCCCATGACCTCTCCGGTGGATTTCATCTCAGGTGTGAGGATTGAATCCACCCCAGGAAGCTTGAGGAACGGGAAGACTACCTCCTTGACAGCGTAATGGTCGAGCTGCTTGTATTCGGTAAGACCGAAGTCCTTCAGCTTCTTTCCAAGCATGATCTTGGTAGCGATCTTTGCCATCTGGATTCCAGTGGCCTTGGAGATGAACGGTACGGTCCTGGAAGCTCTTGGGTTGGCCTCGATCATGTATATCTCCTTGCCCTTGACCGCCAGCTGGAGGTTCATAAGACCCTTGATGTGAAGGGCCAGTGCAACCTTCTTGGTGATGTCCAGGATTTCGTTGACTATATCCTGCCCTATCATCTTGGGGGGCATGACCATAGTTGCATCTCCGGAGTGGCATCCTGCGTATTCCACATGCTCCAGTATTCCTCCGACATACACATCGGTCCCATCCGCGACACAGTCGACGTCAATCTCGATTGCATCCGTAAGATACTTGTCGATGAGGATCGGGTGGTTCCTGGATACCTTGACGGCACTCTCGACATATGTCTTGAGGTCATCTGTGGAATAGACGATCTCCATCGCCCTTCCTCCAAGGACATAGGACGGCCTGACAATCACAGGATATCCGATTTCTTCGGCGATCTGCTTTGCCTCCTCGAAGGAATATCCGGTACCCGATGCGGGCTGCTTGATATTCAGCTCATCCATGAGCTTGGAGAATCTGCGCCTGTCCTCTGCGACATCCATGTCATCTGGGGAGGTACCCATGATCTTGGTCTTGGTACCGGCAAGGGCCTTCTCCAGATCGACTGCAAGGTTGACTGATGTCTGTCCTCCATACTGACAGATGACTCCGTCAGCATCCTCCGCCTCGATGACGTTAAGGACGTCTCCCAAGGTGAGGGGTTCGAAGTACAGCCTATCAGACATGTCGAAATCCGTGGATACGGTCTCGGGGTTGTTGTTGACGATGACTGCATCGACTCCCTCCTCCTGAAGGGCCATGACCCCGTGAACGCAGCAGTAATCGAACTCGATTCCCTGTCCGATCCTGATAGGTCCTCCTCCGACGATGACGACCTTCTTCTTATCCTTGACCGCGACCGACTCGGATTCCCTGCATCCGTATGTGGAGTAGAAGTAGGGCGTCTTTGCCTCGAACTCTCCCGCACAGGTATCCACCATCTTGAACACAGGTATGAGATTCTGCTTCTTCCTCTGCTCGCGGATATCAAGGGATGCCTTTCCTGTCAGTTCCCCGATGGTCTCATCGGAGAATCCCATGAGCTTGGCCTCCTTCAGGATCTCGGGTGTGAGTCCGGCCTTGATCTTGTTCTCCATCTTGATGATGTTCTGCAGCTTTCTTATGAAGAATGCATCCCAGTTGGTAAGTTCTGCGATCTTCTCAGGGGTCCAGCCTCTCCTTAGCGCCTCTCCCATGACGAATATGCGCTGATCGGTTGCATGCTTGAGGAGATCCTCGATATCCTTGTCCAGAACATCGAACCTGTCAAGACCGTTGACTCCGATCTCCAGAGACCTGAGACCTTTCAGCAGACATTCCTCGAACGTCCTTCCAATGGCCATCGTCTCTCCGGTGGACTTCATCTGTGTTCCGAGATGTCTGTCAACAGTACGGAATTTGTCAAAGGGCCATCTTGCGATCTTGAGAACCACATAGTCCACAGACGGCTCGAAGGCTGACATGGTCGTACCAGTGACCTTGTTGGGGATCTCGTCCAGAGTGTATCCGAGACCGATCTTCATGGATACCCTTGCAATGGGGTATCCAGTTGCTTTGGATGCGAGAGCCGATGAACGGGATACACGGGGGTTGACCTCTATGAGTCTGTAATCTCCGTTCCTGGGGTTGAATGCGAACTGCACGTTGCATCCTCCCTCGATGTTGAGCTCCCTCATGACTTTGATAGCGGAGTTCCTGAGCTTATCCACATCCTTCTCCGAAAGGGTCAGGATAGGGGCGCAGACGATACTCTCACCGGTGTGGATTCCCATCGGGTCGATGTTCTCCATGTTACAGATGATGATACAACTGTCATTGGAATCCCTCATGACCTCGAACTCGATCTCCTTCCATCCAAGGACTGACTCCTCTATCAGAACCTGATGGATACGGCTGTATGCAAGTCCATGGGCTGTGATCTCTCTGAGCTCAGCCTCATCGTATGCGATTCCTCCGCCGGTTCCTCCCAGGGTGAAAGCGGGCCTGACAAGGACGGGGTATCTTCCGATCTTGTTCGCAGCTGCTATTGCCTCGTCGATAGTGTTCACACTTTCAGACATGGGGATGGGCTCACCGATCTTCATCATGGCCTCTTTGAACAGCTCCCTGTCCTCAGACTTGGCGATCGCATCCGGCTGAGTTCCTATGAGCTCGCAATGAAGTCTTTCAAGGGTACCATTCTCGGCCAATTCAGAACAGATGTTCAAACCTGTCTGACCTCCCATTCCGGACACTACACCATCAACACCTTCCCTTTCGATAATCTTAGCGACGGTCTCAGCGTTGAGAGGCTCAATATAGACCACATCTGCAGTCTCCGTATCCGTCTGGATGGTTGCAGGATTCGAGTTGACCAGGACTGTCTTATAGCCCTCTTCCCTGAGGGAACGGCATGCCTGGGTACCTGAGAAGTCAAATTCAGCAGCCTGTCCG